>Ga0126312_10000401_pt1 | contig 25153 bp, 26 predicted proteins | sample Plot104A_FD_92537 | JGI IMG/M metagenome (GOLD analysis project Ga0126312, IMG submission 92537) | Serpentine soil microbial communities from UC McLaughlin Reserve, CA, USA - Plot104A | ecosystem: Environmental > Terrestrial > Soil > Grasslands | place: USA: UC McLaughlin Reserve, Lake County...
CGCGGACGACCGGTTCCGCCCGCCCGCAGTACGGGCATTCGAAGTCGCCGTACTCGACGACCGTGACCGGCGCGACGACCGGCCCGCGAATGTGGTCGCGCTCGGGGTCGACCTCGATGTAGAGGTCGACGAGCGGCTCCGCGGTGCCGAGCAGGGCGCGGATTCGCAGCCGCCGAGGCAGGAGCGCCGTGGCGCGGAACAGCAGCCAGGTGATGAGCGCCGCGCCGATGGCGGCGCTGAGGATGCCGAGCTTCGCCTCCTCGAGCTGCTGCCCGTCGAAGGCGAGGGTGGCGACGAGCAACGCGATCGTGAAGCCGATCCCGGCGATCGTGCCGCCGCCGGCGACGGCCGCCCAACCGACCGGCGGTCGCAGCCGGCGGCCGCTCAGCCGGGTGAGGAGCCAGGTGCTGCCGAGGATTCCCACCGGCTTGCCGACCACGTAGCCGAACAGGATCCCGAGCGTGATCGGCGACGTGAAGCCCTCGGCGAGGAAGCCGCCGTCGATCGCGATGCCCGCGTTCGCGAGCGCGAACAGCGGCACGATCACGTAGCTCGTCCAGGGGTGGTAGAGCTGCTGAAGCCGCTCGTTGCCCGATGTCGCCGACCTGAGCTCCATGCCGGCCACGCGTGCCAGTTCCGCCGTGGGTTGCTCGCGGAACTCTCGGAACCGCTCAGCGGCGCGCTCGAGGCTCGACCGTGGAGCCGGGTAGGCGTAGACCAGTAGGCCCATCGCGAGGCCAACGACTACCGGCTCGACGCCGGACTCGAGCAGCGCGACCCATATTGCTGCTCCGAGCGCGAGGTAGACCAGCCCGACGCGGACGCCGAGCTCCCGCGCGACGAGGACGATCCCGAACAAGCCGACGGCCGCAAGGAGCGGCACGACGTCGAGCGTCTCGGTGTAGACGGTCGCGATGACGACGAGCGCGACGATGTCGTCGACCACGACAACCGTGAGCATCCACGCGCGCAGCCGGTCCGGAAAGCGCGGGCCGACGAGGGCGAGCAGGCCGAGCGCGAACGCGGTGTCGGTCGACATCGCGATCCCCCAGCCGCCCGCGGACGAGCGGCCGGCGTTGAAGGCGAGGTAGATGGCGACCGCCACCGTCATGCCGCCGATCCCGGCCAGAAGCGGCAACGCAAACCGCCGCCGCTCCCGCAGCTCGCCCAGGTCGAACTCGCGACGCGCTTCGAGGCCGACGACGAAGAAGAAGAACGTCATCAGGCCGCTGTTCACCCAGTGGCGAAGATCCAGCGCGACCTCTGCGCCGCCCAGGTCGATCGACAGCATCGTGTCCCAGAGCGAGTCGTAGGACGACGTGTGGACGTTCACCCAGACGAGCGCCGCGACGGTCGCCGCCAGCAAGACCGCCGCACCGCCGGTCTCGGTGCGCAGGAACTCCCGCAGCGGCGTCTGCAGGTTCCGCGCCCAGGCCGTCCGTCCCGTGAACGACGGCGGCCTGGCGTTCGGATCGGCGCTACTGCTCGTAGCGCTCCACGACGACCATGGTCGTAGTTTGCCGTCCTGGGCGCCCCTTCCAGCGTTGGCGGTTCCCCACCCAACTGAGTCGGCTCGACACATATTCCTATATAGGTATATGATTCCTCCCATGGCGCGGGCAGCGACGACAGCAGATGCGTTCAACGCGGTAGCCGAACCCCGGCGGCGACAGATCCTGGGCGTCCTCGCCGACGGGGAGCGACCCGTGAACGATGTCGTGCGCCTGCTCGGGCTGGCTCAGCCACAGGTTTCCAAGCACCTGCGGGTGCTGAGAGAAGTGGGAGTGGTTGACGTGCGTAACGAAGGACGGCAGCGGCTGTACCGGCTGAACGGCCGGGCGCTCAAGCCGATCCACGACTGGGTGAAGACCTATGAGCGCTCGTGGTCGGAGCGGTTCGACGAGCTGGATGTCGTGCTGGAGGAGCTCAAGCGGAAGGAGGAAGGACATGGCAGTGAGTAGCGGGACGGCGACGGTGACGCTCCCGACCGATAAGCAGATCCTCATCACCCGGGAGTTCGAAGCGCCCAGGCACCTGGTCTACAAGGCGTGGACGGCGCCCGAGCTGGTCAAGCGTTGGTGGAACGCGAAGCGAGGCGAGGTGACCGTCGCCGAGATCGACCTAAGGGTCGGCGGCACCTGGCGGTACGTGATGGTGACCGAGGACGGATTCGAAGTCGCCTTCCACGGCGAATACCGGGAGATCGTCCCGAACGAGCGGATCGTCACGACCGAGGTCTACGAGGGCGCGCCCGAAGGTGAGGACGCCGAAACGCTGAACACCCTGACGTTCACCGAAGTGGACGGGCGCACGACGCTCACCAACCTCGTGCAGGCCCCGAGCAAGCACGTCCGCGACGCGATCATCGACTCCGGGATGGAGGCCGGGATGCAGGACGCGATGGACCTCCTGGAGCAGGTCGCAGTCTCGCTTCACTGACGAGGTCCGGGAGAGGACTAGGTCACAGCGGCGGAACCGCGTGCCCCGGTGGGAACATCAGGTACGCGGTTCCGCCTGACGTCTTGAGCCAGAGCGACTCGAGCTCCGAGCGAAGGTACGTCTCCTGCACGGTGTCGTCGCTCGACGCCGCGGGGTCGTTCACGACCGGGTTGCCGGCCGCGTCGAAGCCGGCGACGACCGCCAGGTGACCGTCCGAGGATGGGATCGGCGCACCGGTCAGCTCACTCTTCTTCCAGGCGTAGGAGATCACCACCGGCACGCCGGCGGCGATCCACCGCTCGAGCTGCGCCATGCTCGTGAAGCGTGCGACGTAACCCTCCAAGCCCTGCGCGGCCGCGTACGCGGTGTTGAACGGCCAGTTGCCGTACCCGTCGTAGATCCAGTCGAAGACGCCTTCGACCGCGGCGCGCACGCGAGGCTCGCACGGCCCGGCCGCGTTCTGCCAGTACGCAAGCACCATCGATGTCGAGGTCGGGCTGCACCAGACCTCACCGCCGTCGGGGTAGACCATTTGCGAGCACTCGGGGACGGCGAGGACGTTGTCCCACAGTCCCGGGTCGCCCGGCGTCAGCTCGGACGGGCGGCCGGGCGTGGTTGAGGTCGCGATGGACGCCGCGCGCACGCTCACCGCCTCGTTCTCCGAGAACAGGCGCAGCTTGAGCTGGAAGCTCGCCGCCGTGGCCTTCTTCCCAAGGGCGAGGGTGTCGACCGCGACGAAGCCGTCGGCGCCGCCCTGCGCCCGCACGGAATGCCGCTCGACCGTTCCGGTGTCGGCGGCCCAGATCCCCAGGACGTACCACTTCGTCCACCGGCTGCCGACGTCCGCGCGGATTTGCGTCTCGACCCACGTGCCGGCCGGGGTGGCCGCGTTCCACGAGGCGATCGCCTCTGTAAACGATGACACGTCGATGATCGGGCTCGTCGCCTCGCCGACCAGGAACGAGCCGCCGTTGTAGTAGTTGCGCCCGTCGTAACTACCGGGCGGATAGGGGTCCGCGCCTGGGTCGGCCGTCGCCGGATCGAGGCTGAGCGTGCCGTCGGCCGCGAGCGCGACGCCGTCCCGCTGCCAGTCGGTGAACCCGCCGTCCACTGCACGCCACTTCGTGAAACCGGTCGTGTAGGGCGGCACTTTCCCGGCGGCGGGGGCGGCAACGAGCGTGCCGAGGACGCTGACGAGCACGGCGATGACGAGGGTACGCAACAAGGATGACCCCTTCCCTCTCGAACGACCTGGCCGCGGATACTCTCATGGCGCGTTCTGCGTCAACGGGCGCGGGCGCCATAGAGTCGGCCTGTGGACATCGCTCTCGCGCTCGCCGCTGCATTCTTCTTCGCGCTTGGACTCGTGCTGCAGGAGAAAGCAGCCTCCGACCAGCCGCCCGAGTCGGTTCGAGTGGGGTTCCTGACCCGACTGGCTCGGCAGCCTGTCTGGCTGCTCGGGCTCCTCGCCCAGATCTCATGGCATCACCCATCTAGCTCATGAAGATCTTCATGTGGCACGGCTACCTCCTCGGCGGGACCGGCTCGAACATCTACGTGCGCCAGCTCGCCCGCGAATGGAGCCGGGAAGGCCACGACGTCACGGTGTTCTCACAAGAGCCTCATCCCGAGCGCCTTGACCTCGGGGGCGCGGACACCGTCCGTCCGGACGTCCACGGGCTGCTGCCAGTGTTCGTGCTCGATCGCTACGACGGCTACCGGGTCGAACTGGTGCAGAACCTCGCCCGGAGTGAGCTCGACGCCTGGGTCGCCGCCAACGCCGCGGCCATTCGCGAGCGGCTACCGGCTGAGCTCGTCTTCGCCAGCCACGTCCTTCTCGGCGGCCCCGTCGGCGCCGCGACCGGGGCGCGCTACGCGGTAGCGGTGCACGGATCCGAGCTCGAGTACTCCATGCGCGGCAACGCCGAGCTCTCGGCGTGGGGCGCCCAGGTGCTCGGCGGCGCAGCCGCCGTGATCGTGGGCACCGCGCACATCCGCAAGGCACTCACCGAGGTGTGCGGGCCAGTCGACCGGGTTCACGAGGTGCCGCCCGGCGTCGACGTGGAGCTCTGGCGCCCGCAACCGCGAGCCCAGGCTCTAACCGCGCTCCTCGAGGAGGCGCGACGCGACCCCCCGAATCCCGGCAACGTGAACGAGCGGCTCCCCGACGAGGACAACGCCGACCGGCTCGCGCAGTTCCTTGCCGGCGATCGCGCCACGGTCGTCTACTTCGGCAAGCTCATCTACAATAAGGGCGTCCACATTCTCCTCGACGCGCTGAAGGACGTGGACGCACGGGCGGTCATCGTTGGCTTCGGCGACTACCGGGCTCAGCTCGAGCAGCAGGCCGAGGGTCTGCCGGTCCTCTTCACCGGTCCGCTCGAACACCGCCACCTCGTCAATCTGGCCGCGCTCGCCGACGTAGCCGTCGTCCCCTCCATCTTCCCCGAGGCCTTCGGGATGGTGGCGGCCGAAGCGGCTGCGGCGGGTTGCCCGCCGGTCGTCGCGAACCACTCGGGCCTGGCTGAGATCGCGCGAGGGCTCGACGAGGATTACCCATCCCGTCTCCGGCAGCTCGCGAGCTTCCCCAACGGCAACGTAACGGAGCTCAAGGAGCGCCTGAACGAGATCATCTCGCTCCCGGAGGCAGACCGAGCCGCGCTCCGCGCCGCCGCGCGCAACGCCGCCGTTGAGCGCTGGAGCTGGACGAGCGTGGCGCACCGTCTCCTCGCCGCTTGCGGCGAGTAACCACGAGGCACAATTGCTCACCGTCCCGCTGCGACGCCTGATCGTGTCGGCAGGCATCGTCGCGGCGGCGGTGGCATGCCCGGACGCCCCGGCCGCTTCGTCACCGGAGCAGCAGCTCGCGTCTCGCTATGCCCCGGTGGTCGCGCTCAAGAAGCAGAGAAGGCTTTGCGGCAAGGGCGAGGCGTACAGGCCGGTGCTCGTCGACGTCGTCCTCGGCCGAAACGACGTGTCACTCTTCGAGGGCTCAGGGAGAAGGTACCGTCGGTTACGCCGCGCTCCAACGGCGGCCGACTTGGTTGCGGGCCCATCCCGCCACTACGTCGATCTGCCCGGGCACCCCGTTACCGGACGCTGCGGCTACCAGCACTGGTTCAAGCGCATCGGCGCGGCGGCGCCAAACGCGGTCTATGCACACATCGCGACGGAGGCGAGGTCGTCCCGGCCGCCTGGCGCTCCAGTACTGGCTTTACTACGTCTTCAACGACTACAACGACAAGCACGAGTCGGATTGGGAGCTGATCCAGCTCCACTTCGACGCCGACACGGTCGAGGAGGCGCTGCAGCGCCCGCCCGTCGAGGTGCTCTACTCGCAGCACGAGGGCGCGGAACGCGCCGGTTGGAACGACGACAAGCTCGAGAAGGTCGGCGGGACGCACGTTGTCACCTACCCGGGAGCCGGCTCGCGCGCGAACTACTACCGCAACGCGCTCTGGCTCGGTCGGAGCGCCGACGAAGGGCTCGGCTGCGACGACTCAACCGGCCCCTCCACACGGGTCAGGCCCCGGGCAGTCGTCTTGCCTACACGCCCCGAGGCGACAAGCGAGCATGGCTGGATCACGTTCGAGGGTCACTGGGGCCAGCGCGAGCGAGGGTTCAACGACGGGCCGCTCGGGCCGAACGTGAAGCTCCAGTGGGTGCAGCCGTTCACGTGGGCAGAGAGCGTGGAGCGAAACCGGAGCTTCACCGTCCCCGGCTCGGCGCACGAGGGGCTCGACTCGAGCGACGTCTTCTGCTCGGGGATCACTGCCGCGAGCGAGCTGCTCGACGGGATCTACGCGTCTAAATGGGTGGGTTTCGCGGTAATCGGTCTGCTGGTCGCGCTCCTCGTGCTCGCCCTCGTGCTGACGCGCTGGCGCCCGGCTCAACTACGCCCGTTGGAGCAACGCCGCGCTGCCGGCCAGATCCTCCGCGTTTCCTTCCGCGTCTATCGGATCGACTGGCGAACGCTGTACATGGTCAGCGCGCTCGTATTCCCCCTCGCCTTCCTCGCCGCGCTTGCGGCCCACGCGCTGTTGAATCTCGGCCCTGGTCAGGATCTCGTGCAGGCGCCTGGCCGCGAGACGCTCCTGACAGTGCACCTCTACGTTCTCGTTCTCGCGGCGATCGAGGTCGCGGTTCCGGGCTGGAAAGCGCCACTCGTGGAGGAATGCGGCTTTGCGCCCTACTCAGGAGCCTCGGGACCACACCGGGACCACACCGGAACGATGGTCTACGGGTACTCCACGGTAAGTCACCTTAGGGTCCGCCGTCGTCATGCGGAACGGCCGCGACATTGGCATCAACCTTGTAGAGGCGGGGATAGGCGGACTCGCCATCGGCCCCGAGGACGACAACGGAAACAAGTCCGACGGTGGGAGAGAAAAGACAGGCGCCCTCATCCTCATCGATGCTGCGTGGCGTCGCTGGCGGAAGCCAGAAATGGTGGCTCGCCAACTCGATGACGTCTGCCGTTACATCGTCACGACTCGTAGCGAAGTGGAGGCAATACAGCAGGCGGACTTTGTTTTGGGCAAATTCAGTCCGCCGCCGCCTGGTGTGGGTGGCCGATATGGGCCATTCTCGAATGAGGACGCCCGTCAGGGCTACGACCGGCTCCGTGAATTGGGAATCATCAAGCGCGAGTCTTACGACAGCAGTGCGCGCGCCGCGTCCCATGTCCACAACGAGAGCCCCGCGTGCGCGGGGCTCTCCTTGTGGTTCGTGAATGCTCGCCTCCGACCGCTCAGTCGAGCCCGAAGGTCGTCAGGTTCGTGATCAGCGTCTGGAACTGGTCGCCAACCCCATCCTGATGAGAGGTCAGGTGCAGCGTCACCGTCTGGCCCTTGTAGGGGGTGAGATCGACGCTGAGGCTCTCGACCGGGCCCACGAACAGCTCGAAGAGGTCCGGGTTCGGGTTGTAGTTGCTGACGAGCGGAACCTCCCCGGACGGCGTAGTGAGGCTGGCGTTGAACCAGTCATAGATGACTATGTCCGTGGTCTGGATCTGGTAGTTGAGCGAGACGCCGCCTTCGCCGCTGACCTTCATCGCGACCGACAGCGTGTCGTCGCCCAAGGGCTCGTCTCCGAAGCCGCCGCTCCAGAGTCCGACTGACCCTGCGACCACCAGTGCACCGCCGCCCCCCGAAGTCGTCCACTCTGTGTTCGTCGTCCCCGTGATGTTCGTGATCTTCGGCTTCGCCGCAGCCGTGGCCGCAAAGACAGCCGAGGTCACGACAACCAACAGGGCGGTGATTGCGAATAACCATAGTCGGGACATGTTCCCCTCCCGTGTGTTGATTCCCCTTTTTGCTCGTAGTCGTGTCTACGAACGACGCCTCAGACGTCGCAGGCGACCAGGGCCGCCCCCGAGTCGTCATGAGGGCCATGGCGCCGCAGGCGCCGCAGGGGACAGGTTGCTGCGATAAGCGCCCCCTTTCTGCCGCCGGACGGACTTTCGGGTTTCAACACTATTGTCAACTGTAGAGGTGGAAAATCAACCTGCTCGTGAGTCAAAAAGATCGCAAGTTGCGTGATTTTCACCCACTCAACATGAGCGAACGCGATCATTCCGCTGGACGGCTGGCCCGGACGGAGGCCATGTTCGGAGGTTCTGCACCGCCCGGTCAACCCCCACTTCGCGAGGATCGAAGTCCCGCTTGGCAAGGTGCACGCGGTACTCGAGGAAGTACTCCGGACGAACCCGGAGCACGCGCGCGCACTCCTCCATCAGCAGGGGCGACGGTCAACAGGAACAACGGAGTATCGCTGGACGAAGCTCGGCAAGGCCGTTGCGGAACGGCTTCTGACCTAATCGCCCACCACGCGCGCCAGCAGCTCGGCCGTGGTTGCTTCCGCCTCGTCCATCAGCACATGTGAGTAGACGTCGAGCGACATCGACGGCCGCGAGTGGCCAGCCCGCTCGGCGAGCTGTCGGGCCGGGATGCCCTGGTGGTGCCAGAGGCTGATCCGCCGGTGCCGCAGGTCGTGTGGGTGGAAGTGCGGGATCCCCGCGGCCTTGCAGGCGCGGGCCATCGCGTTCTTGGCCGCGTCGGCGGTGAAGCCGGCGAAGACGACGCGCTCCGCGATGCGGTCCTCAAACGCACACGTGTCCTCGACGACGTCCATCAACCAGCGGGGGACCTGCACCCAGCGGGCGCGAGCCGAGTGGGCGCCCTTGACGTTGCGGCGCTTGAGTCGGAACTTCGATTCGGCGACGTCGACGTCACCCCAGGCGAGACTGGCCGTCTCCCCCACCGTCATCGCCGTCTGCTCGATCATCACCAGTGGGAGCGGCCAACGGGACGGGATCGCGTCGAGGATCGCAAGGAACTGCTTCGCGGTTGGCGGGTTCGGCTCCTCCTCGACGATCGTCGGCAGTTTCACCCGCTTGTCTCTGGCCGGGTTCGGCTCGACGCCGGCGAAGTCCAAGAGCAGCCTGAACGTCCGGAAGTAGCGGCTCACCGACGCAGGCTTCAGCGTCTCGCCCCACGCAGCGGCGAGCTCCTGGCACTCGCCCCAGGTGATCGTCTGCGGCTCGCGGTCACCGAACCGTTCGAGGATGCGCTTCAAGTGTGACTTCAGGTTCTTGGCGGTCTCGTCGGCGTAGTCGATCCGGCTGGCCTCGTAGCGGGGTGCCAGCTGCCGCAGTGTCTCGACTGCCACCGGCGGCTTAGTTAGTTGATCGAGTACCAATGCGGGGTTGCGCCCAGCGGCGAGCTCGCCGGCGATCAATCAGCGCCAGCCCCGGCTCGGTGGCCGCCTACTGGCGGATGAACCTCGATCTGGACGTGTGCGATGTGCTCCCGCTGGTCCGCGTCCCGACGCTCTCATGAGCCGGACGCACGTCGAGCGCGCGGATATCCGCACCGCGCGCTACCTAGCAGGGCACATCCCCGGAGCACGCCTGGTGGAGCTGCCCGGGAGCGACTTCTCAGCGTCTATGGGCGACTCGGACCGGGTCTTGGCGGAGCTGCAAGCCTTTCTCGGCGAGGTCGCCGAAGGGAGGCAGTGGGTGGCGGAGCCGGACCGCGTGCTCGCGACGGTGCTCTTCACCGACATCGTCCAATCCACCACCCGAGCCGCCGAGCTTGGCGACCGCGGCTGGCGCCAACTCCTGGTCAAGCACCACGACGCCGTGCGGTCGCAGCTGGGGCACTTCCGGGGCACGGAGATGGACTCCGCAGGCGACGGCTTCTTCGCAACCTTCGACGGCCCCGCGCGGGCGATCTACAGCGCCTGTGCGATCCGCGAACGTGTGCGCGAGCTCGGCCTCGAAGTGCGGGCGGGACTGCACACCGGTGAGTGTGAGCTGATCGACAGCAAGGTGGGCGGTATCGCGGTGCACATCGGAGCGCGCATCGCGGCCCTCGCGGAACCTGGCGAGGTACTCGTTTCGAGCACTGTCAAGGACCTCGTGGTTGGCTCGGAGATCGAGTTCGTGGACCGAGGCGAGCACCAGCTCAAAGACATTTCAGAGGCGTGGCACCTCTTTAGAGTGATTAGCCATCCGCACCATTCTCGATAGCCTCACATGAGCCGTTCGGTCCCAGGCGCCAGATGGGAGGACCGAATGGGAAGCTTCGCCTTCAAGCTCGAACGGGAGGACGGGACACCCGCTGACCCGCCGATGCTCCAGGCAGCGGTGCCGAACTGGCGAGCGGGCGACGTGATCGCGTTGGGCGCAGGAAAGGCGCTTCGAGTCACTGACACACGGCTGAGGGAGGACGCGGACGGTGATCCGGTGATGGTGCTGGTGGTTGAGCCGGCGTAGGCCGGGACGCCGAGCGCTTCCGCGGACCCTAGGCGCGGTCGAACTCTCGGCGCCCCGGCTCGACGCGACCGCCGGCGGCTCCGGCTGGCTAGATGGCCGTTTCGGTCATGGCCGTGTGGCCCAAACGTGGCCCAAACGTCCGGCAACCGCTCAGCGGTTCGGTCGGCATGTGGAGCGGTGGCGGCACCCTGCGGAGCAGGTGGCGGCGGAGCGGGCGGTTTGGCGTCGGGACCATCTTGCGGCGTTGCGGGAGCAGCATCGGCGGCGGGCGATACGGGAGCCGAACCCGGTTTGAGCGGACGTGCCTTTCGACCGGGCCTAGGGCGCCCAGTTGCCGGGGACGCCCCAAGCCCGAGGAAAATGGGTCTACGGCTGATCCGGGATCCGGTCGATGTGGATCCGCGTCGCGGTGACGGTCGCTCGCAATCCGCCGACGACGAGGTGCCCGTTCGGATCGAACAGATTCGAGATCGCAACTGCCGTGTACGAGTCGCCGTCCGGCGCCAGCCGCGCGGTCTCGTTGATTCTCTGCGTCCCCAGAAACGTCCCGGTCGCCGGGTCGAACCTGAAGAAGACGTGTGTATCCGCGTAGAGCCGTCCGCTCAGGTGCTCCCACGTCCCGTGCGAGGGGCCGCGAGTAAGCAAGTTGCCCGTACCGACCACCGAATGGCCGCGTGTGTACGTGGTCAGCCCCTTCACTGGCGGAAGCTGCGGACCGCGATCGACCGTTAGCTCCCACGAGCCGATGATCTCGTTCGCGCCCTGCGATCTGCCATCGTCGCCGGACGAGGCATAGATCGCTGCGGCGGCGGCCATCGCCGCCACGGCGACGAGCGTGATCACGCTAGCGAGTGATCTCTTGCTGGTCATCTTCCTCCTCTATGTGTTGTTCGTTGTGGTGTGCGCGGAGCAGTCAGCTCCGTGCGCGTAATCAGCGCATTCGCCTCGTAGCTGAAGCCTTCAAGGGGCCCCGAGCCGCCGCACGCGGCCATGCGAGGCTCCCTAAGTGGCCGCCACTAGCGGTGGCAGCCGGCCTCGACCCGGCGGGGGCGGTGGCTGGCGTCCCGGACATCCGGCATTGCTCCCACGGCCACCTCCTGCGTCTGCGAACGCCGCCGGTGCGACCGAGACCGTGAACGCGCAGACGGCGAACACCGTCGCACCCAGACGCCTGATCCTTGTATTGGGGCTCCTTCCCTGTCCGCAGATTCCCGGCCTTGCCTGCCCCCGTCCGGCGAAGCCAGGCTGACTCCGCAAGTGTCCCACTCGCTCGGACGGGTGTCTAGATCGCCGCCGCGGTAGGTCGATCTCAGCTTTGCGGCTGGTCGCCTGGTGGCCGTTCGGCACCGAGCGCTTCCGCGGACCCTAGGCGCGGTCGAACTCTCGACGTCCCGGCATGACGCTACCGCCCGCGTTTCCTGCTGCCAAGATGGCTCTTTAGGCCACGTCCGCGTCAGGCCTGACAACATCTCCAGGCCTCACCCAGGCCACACGGGCACAGCATCGCGCGACCCGGACGGCAGGGACGGCCGTATGGTTGAGCGGAAATCGCTTGTTCATGCGGCACCTGCGTTTCCGGGCTGGGAATCGCTGCGACGGTGGTCGCGGTCAGCTCGCTCCGGATCGGCACTGAGCGCGTCGGAGCGATGGGTGCGTATCAGCGCGCGGTTCACCACGCAGGGCCGTTGGCCGGCGTCCTCCTACGGGTTGCTGGGATCCCCCTGTTCCTCGCGACCACGATTGTGGGCATCCCGGTGGCGATCTGGTACCTCGGCCGCACGGCCGTCGCCATTCCGGCGTGTGTGATCGAGGATCTCGACACGCGAGACGCGATCCGGCGCAGCAAGCAGCTTGTCGGGAGGCACTTTTGGCGCGTGAGCGCGCTCACGACGGTCACCGTCGCGCTGGCGTTGGTCGTGGGCCCGCTCGTCGGCGCATTCGTCCTGTTGGAGACGCAGCTTCCGGTTTTCCCTGCAAACGTGATCGGGGTTACGATCTCCGCGGCCGTGATGCCGATCGTCGGCATCACGATCACGCTGCTGTTCTTGGACCTCCGTGCACGCGGGCGCGAGGACGCGCGTGTGCTCGGATGAGCGGGCTCGTCAGAGGCCTTCGGCGGCTATGGCCGTTTCTGGCGCTCGAAACGGCGACGGCCCTCGGCGGGATCGCGAACGGAATCGCCACCGTCGCGTTCCCGTGGCTCGTGCTTGAGCGCACCGGGGATCCATCGGCCGCGGCTGCGGTCGGCGCAATCACACTGATTCTGCTCCTAGCCACGTCGCTGATCTCGGGAACGATCGTCGACCTGGTCGGGCGGCGGGCCGTCTCGGTCATCAGCGACCTGCTCTCGCTCATGAGCGTCGCGGCCATCCCGCTGCTGGACGCCTGGATCGGGCTCGGTGTCGGGTGGCTCGCCGCGCTCGCCGTGCTGGGCGCCACCTTCGATCCGGCCGGGATCACAGCGCGCGAGGCCATGCTCCCCGACGCTGCCCGGGCCTCCGGGCTCGCGCCCGAGCGAGCCAACGGCATCCACGAGGCGACCTGGGGGGTCGCCTTCCTCGTCGGTCCAGGAGTCGCCGGTCTTCTGATCGCGCTCGTCGGCGCGGTCGCCACCTTCTGGGGCACGGCCGCCTGCTTTGGCGCGGCTGCGATCCTGCTCGCGGTTGTCCCGATTCCCGGAGCAGGGCGCCCCGTCGCCGAGGCAGGCGACGCGGGATTCCTCGGCGCGACGCTCGAAGGCCTGGCCTTCCTCTGGCGCGACCGGGTGCTCCGCAGCGTCGCCGTGCTCGCGGCGCTCCTGATCGGCCTCTGGCTGCCGGTCGAGGGCGTGATCCTGCCCGTCTACTTTTAGGAGCGCGGGGCGCCCGGACAGCTCGGAGTGGTGCTGATGGCGCTGAGCGGCGGCGCCGTGCTCGGCGCGCTCGCGTACGCGGCGATCGGAGCCCGCTCTCGCCGCCGCACCGCCTACGTCGGCGCGATGGCCGGGACTGCGCTCGCGGTCGTCGGAATGGCGTTCCTGCCGCCACTTCTCGGCCTGCTCGTGTTCGGGTTCGCCGCCGGGGCGCTGTACGGCCCGATCAACCCGATCATCAACATCGCGATGCAGGAACGGACGCCGAACGGCTTCGCGGACGCGTCGTCGGGCTGATCACGTCGGTCTCGTACGCCGCAGGCCCGGCCGGGTACCTCGTCGCCGGCCCACTCATCAACTCAATCGGCCTCCAGGCCGCGTTCCTGCTGTTTGCCGGCGGGCTCGTAGCGGTCGCTGCGGGTTCGTTCGCGGTGGGCGCCCTGCACGGGCTCGACGGGGCTCCGAACCAGCTCCAGCTCCAAGAGCGATAGAACGCGGTAACGTCGAGTGATGGATGCCAATCGAGCACGTGAGCTGCTGGCCGCAGAGCGCGAACGGATCGAGCGGGCGCTTGCTCGGCTCGGACACCAGGACGACAGCGAGCCGGCCGACGAATACGACCCGGCGAACCTCGCGTCCGACCTCTACCAGGACGAGTTCGACAGTGGTCTTGCGGATGACCTGCGCGAACAACTCGAGGCTGTCCGGCGAGCTGAGGACCGTCTTGCGGCTGGGACCTACGGCCTTTCGATCGAGAGCGGCCTACCCATTCCGGACGAACGTCTGGAGGCGGTCCCGGCAGCCGAGCTGACGGTGGAAGAGGAGCGCGCGCGAGAAGCCTGAAGTGAGGCTCGGGCGGTCAGGCTTAGGACACGGCCGTGACGAGAAGGGCGAATGCGGCGACTGCCAGGGCGGTGCGGACGAGGTGGAAGCGTCGCCAGACCCGGCGCAGGCGCTCTGCATCTGACGGGACCTCGCCCTCAGGGAGTCGGCGGAACCTGCTGTTGATCGGCTCCGCGACGACGATCGAGCTGACCAGAATCAACGCCAAGAAGCCGATGCCGGCGAGGGCGAGCGTCCGCGATGTCCCGTCGGCGAGTGAGGCGAAGACCCCTGCCGCAGCGCCGCTGGTGACAAGGAGGATCGGCAGCGCCGGGTCGGCCTTGCGGACGGAGCGACGGAAATCGACGGCGTACTCGCGGAGCGTGAGCCGGCGCCAGATCCAGACGCGCTCCCACGCGTACCAGACGACGCCGCCTGTGAATAGGCCACCCGCAGCGAGCATGACGATCGTCGAAGCTCGAAGCGCCGGCGACATCACGAGCTGGCCGCGACGACGGCCAGGATCAACGCCGCGAGCGCGACGACCGTTCTGATCAGATGACCGCGAAGCCACTGCGCTCTCAGCCGGTCGAAGTCTTCGGCTGGTTCGTCCGCTCTCGCGGCGACGAGCCGTTTCTGGATTGGCACGAGCCAGCCGACGGAGCCGGCGAGAATGATCAGGAGACCGGCTACAGCGGCGAGAGCCGCGGCCCGTCCTGATCCGCCGGTGCTGACGGCGAAGCCCACGGTCGAGAGAATGAAGACGACCAGGAGGACCGGCTGTAGGCGGTCAACCCGTCTGAGGGTGTTCGCGAACGCGCTCCGGAAGTCGGCGAGCTCCGTCTCCCGCCAGGCGGGAACGCGCTCCCAGGCGATCGAGACCACTCCGCCCGTGAAGAGCCCGCCGCTGATCAACATCACGATGGCGAACCAGTCGCTCATTCGTCTCCTCCTTCGTTGCTTCCCGAGTCCTCGCCGGCGTCAGCCTCGAGCCTGCGGCCGAGCTCATCGAGGACGCGCGCGCTCGTCTCCAGTTCGGTGCGACCGATGCCGTCCGCGAGCCGGTTCACCCAGGCCGCCTGTCGCCGGTCGATCGCCGCGTAGGCGTTCTCACCGGTCTCGGTCAAGCAGACGAGCTGAGAGCGACGGTGGTCTGCGTTCGGCGCGAGCTTGAGCAGGCCGTCGCGGACGAGGCGATTGACGGTGGCATGCACGCTCTGCCTCGTCCGCCCCATCCGGCGCGCGATCTGCGGCACGGTGAGCGGCCGCTCGGCGAGCGCGATCGCCCCCAACACCTGCCAGCGCGCGGACGTCAGCCCTTCGTCGGCGGTGAGCAGATCCCCGGCCGCGAGGAGCAACCCGTTCGCACGGAACGTAGAGAGGACGAGTTGCGTAGCTGCCTCTCCCGCCGGTGTTCGTTGTGTGGAGGACAATATGTCAGTATATTGACATATTGGGAAGTTATTGTCAAACTTGGGCTACAGCCGGATCTGGCGCATGGTCACCTTGATGCCACTGCGCGACAGGTGGTAGACGACGATGCGCGCGCGCTGACGACCGGGTCGCCGCACGATCTGCCGGCCGGCCGGCGAGAGGCGAAGCCGCAGACGCGCTCGCGGGGCGTGCTTCGCACGACGTTGTCCCGCGCCGATCGTTCGCGGGACGCCGAGGTCCCAACGCCCGGCTGAGGTCGTGACGATTCCGCCCAGCCGTCCGGCTCTTGGCATGCCGACCTGTACCAACAGGTCGCCGTTCCGCGCCCGATCGAGGTCGAGCAGAGGCAATCCCTTGACGAGCGTCGACGCAGGCTCGGGCTCCGGCTCCTTCTCCTCGTCGCTCTCGAGCTCGTCGAACCAGTCGTCGAGCTCGTCCTCCCCCAAGCCTTCGGACTCGTGGCCGTCTTCAAGGCCAAAGTCGGGGTCCTGCGTCTCGTCACCCAGCAAGTCCTCGTCCACGTCCGGCTCGATCCTGGCCTCGAACAGAAGCTCGCGGCCGGTTCCGCCGTCCATGTGGCACGGTCCGCACGGCTCTGTGAACCACTGAACCGCGCCGTCGGGCTGCCGGCGCGTCCGCACGCCGAGATCGACCTGGCCCGTCGGGAGCAGGAAGCCGATCGAGTCGCCGGCCTCCACGGGCAGGTGCAGACCCTGCGCCTCGTGCACCGCGGCATCCCGCGAGACGACCGGCACAGGTGCGAACCCGGCGACCGTCGTGGCGATGTCGTCTTCGGCGACGGGCCGCAGCACTGCGATCCGCGGCTGCTCGCCTCCGGCGATGCGCTTCGCGTTCACGCGGGCGGAGACGAGCACGCCTCCCTGTACCGCGACCACATCGGAGCCGTAGAGCGCAAGCTGCCGGAAGCCGACGCTCTTCCCCTCGGGACAAACGTAGACCGCACAGGCGAAGGCGTCGGGAGCACGGCTCGACTCCAGCGACCCGAGCACAGTTGTGGCGTTCGCCCGCTGAACGCCGAAGGTCAGCGCGAACAGGAGCGCCGCGGCGAGTGCGAGAGTGGTGCGCTGGATCGCCATCACCTTCCGTTCGCCCCAGGGGCGAACGCGGTTCGACGATGTCCACGCGTCCCTCGGGGAGATCAGCCGTCGGCTGGCGCGTAGGTCGCGAGGATCGCCCCCGTGGTCGTCACTTGGCTGTCGACGAGCTTCAGCGGCCTGAGCGCACGTCATCGCGGAAGAAGCGCTTGCCCCCGCCCAGGAGGAGCGGGTCGATCATCACCCGCAACTCGTCGACGAGGTCGTGCTCGATCAGGGTATGGACCAACTCCGTACTGCCGATCACGTGCAGGTCGTCACCGTCCTCCTGCTTCAGCGCGGCAACCGCCTCGGCGACATCGCCCTGGAGCACCGTCGAGTTCTGCCACTCGAGCGGCTCGCTGAGCGTCGTCGACGCCACGTACTTCGGCAGCGTGTTCAGAGGCGGGGCGATGATCTGCTCCTCCTCGGGCGCATTCGGCCAGTAGGCCGCGAAGATCTCGTAGGTGCGGCGTCCGAGCAAGAAGCCGCCTGCCTGAGGCAAGCCCTCGACCACCCATTTCTGGGAGATCTCGTCGAAGTAGCGCAGGTGCCAGCCGCCGTGCTCGAACCCGCCCCTCGTGTCCTCGTCGGCGCCGCCGGGCGCTTGAGCAACGCCGTCGAGGCTCATGAACTCACGATCACTTTGCGCATCTCGGTCTCCTTCGGTCGCGGTCGCTCGATTAAGACAGGACGGCGCCATCGAACTCATCGCGGCGCGCGCTTGCGTGCGCCCGGGACTCACCGCCTGGCGGGGAGCAGCGCGCGCAGGTCGTCGATCGCGTCCGCTTCCTCGGCGTTCTTGTCCGGCCGGTAGCGCTTGACGCGGGCGAAGCGGAGCGCGACTCCGCCCGGGTAGCGCGTCGAGGACTGGACGCCGTCGAGGGCAATCTCCACCACCAGCTCGGGCCGCGCAAACACCGTGATCCCCTGCCGCACGGTCTCGCGCTCGAGCAGCTCCTTCGTCTGCCATTCGAGGAGCTCGTCCGTCAGCCCCTTGAAGCACTTTCCCACCATGACGAACTCGCCCGTGCTCGGGTCGCGAGCTCCGAGGTGGAGGTTTGAGAGCCACCCCCGCCGGCGCCCGTGGCCCCACTCAGCGCCCAGCACGACCAGGTCGTAGGTCCGCACCGGCTTCACCTTGCGCCAGGCCTTGCCGCGACGGCCGGCGCTGTAGCGCGATGCGGCGTCCTTTACGACGACTCCCTCGTGTCCCGCGCGCAGCGCCTCGTCCAGCACATGTTGTGCCTCTTCAGGATCGGGCGTGACGACCCCGGGGATCTTGAGGTGCGGTGCGATCGCTTCGAGTCTCGCGGCGCGCTGCTCGAGTGGCTTGTCGAGCAAGTCGTCGCCGTCGACGTGCAACAGGTCGAAGAGGAACGTCACAATCCCCTCCGGCGGCGCCTCGCTGTCGATGCGCGAGACCGTGTCCTGGAAACTGGCCGGGCCGTCGGCGCCCATCCACAGCGCCTCCCCGTCGAACACCGCTTGCCTCACGGGGAGAGGGCGCACGGCGTGGACGATCCCCGGCAGTGCGTGCGTGATGTCGTTCAGATTGCGCGTGTAGACCCGGACCTCGTCGCCACGGCGGTGGATCTGAATACGGATGCCGTCGAGCTTCCACTCCACCGAGGCGCGCTCGAAGCTCGCGACCGCGTCCCGTACGCTCTCGGCGGTGGACGCGAGCATCGGGAGGATTGGGCGGAAGAGCTCGAAGCCGACACCGCGGAGCCCGTCCTCGCCTTCTGCCAGGGCAAGCTCGGCCGTACGCGTGAGATCGCCCGAGAGCATCAGCGCGCGGCGGGCCACTTCGCCGGGGACACCGGCCGCCTTCGCGATCGCGTCGACCATCAACCCGGCGAGCGCGCCTTGCCTCAGCTCGCCCGTGAAGAGCCGCTTGACAAAGTCGGCCTCTTGCTCCGTAGCCCGGCCGAGCAGCTCGCCGAGGAGCTGCTTGCGCCTGGCCGCCGATCCGCTTCCCTTCAGCTGCTGGACGCCGGTGATCGCGCGATCGAGCTCGTCGACGCTGAGCGACGCCTCGCCGGCCGGCGCTTGCTCGATGCCGTAGATCGTCGAGTAGCCGACGCCGACTCGGCCCTGTCGGGGCACGCCCGCGAGGAAACCGACGGCGAGCGGAACCTCCTCTGGGTCGAGCCGCCTCAACAGCTCGGCGAGGATCGCGATCTTTCGGGAGCGCGAACTCGTGTCCGTGACCTCCTTCGAGGCAGTGACAACGGCGGCGAGGAGAGTCACGGCACCCTTCGATTCCACATCCGGACGACAGGCGTTTCTCGCTCGTACCCGAGGATGCTGATCGTCGCCGGATCCAGAGCGAACAGGCGCCCAGCGGCAGGCTCGAGGCCGAGCCAGCGCGCTGCGAGCACGCGGAGGAGGTGCCCGTGCGCGAAGACGGCGGCGTCGCCGGCGACGGAGCGAAGCTCAGCGATCACCCGATCGACACGCGCCTGGATTTGAGCAATCGTCTCGCCTTCGGGGACGCCGTCGCGCCAAAGCGTCCAGCCTGGGCGCTCCTCGCGGATGTCGATCGTCTCCCGCCCCTCGTAGGCGCCGTAGTCCCACTCCATCAGCTCATCCCGCTGCTCGGCCAGCTCGCCGAGACCCGCCAGCCGGCAGGTTTCGGATGCGCGCGCGAGCGGGCTCGTCAGCACCAGCGCGAACCGGCGCCCGCGCAGCTCGAGACCGACTGTTTCCGCCTCCTGACGCCCGCGTTCAGTCAGCGGGATGTCGGTGCGCCCGGTGTGCTTCCCGGCCCGGCTCCACTCCGTCTCTCCATGCCGAACGAGCACGACCTCCTGTGAGTGCGTCGACATCGCCGACACAGGATGCCGCTTGCGGCAGTGACATTTTGCACCCGCTAGCGTTGGGTGCCGTGCCGCTCGACCGTCTCGCAGCGGCCGGCGATCCTCAACTTCGCCGGATCCTTCTCTACGCGCGCGGCCGACCCGACGGGTTTGTTGCGGACGAGGCGGCTGCGGCGCTCGGCATTCATCGAAACGTCGCGCGTGGCCGCCTCGATCGACTGGCGGAAGCCGGATTCCTCACCGTTACGCTCAGGCGTCGCGGCACCCGGCGCGGACCTGGAGCTGGGCGTCCGGCCAAGGTCTACCTCGTAGCGCCTGAACTCGAAGCGGTCGAGTTTCCCGAGCGACGCCTCGCCGACCTGATCGCCCTCCTGGTCGGGAAGCTTCCCGCTCGCAGCAGAGAGAAAGCGCTCCGCGAAGCCGGCGTGGACTTTGGACGCAGCCTCTCCGCGACAACACGTTTGAGGGCGTCTAGAGACGTGCGTACTGGTCTCGAGCGTGTGTGTGATGGGCTCGGATCGCTTGGCTTTCAAGCTTCGCTGCAGTCGCTCGCGGGTAACACCGCGATCCTGGTGTCTCCGACGTGCCCGCTGCGGCCCCTGGTCGTGAAGCACCCGGATGCCAGTGGAATCGATCGAGGCATGTGGGCGGGTCTTGCCGAGCGAGGTGTACGCGGCGTACGCGCTGAGCGTGTCAAATGCGAGACGCCAAGTTGCCTGTCCGAGGACGAGCCGTGCACGATCGCGCTGTCGCTTGGACCTCAGGAAGCGAAGCCGTCGCGCAGCTCGGCGAGCTGAAACCGGCCGCGCTCGTGCCGGACGAGACCTTCGCGAGCGAGCTGTGAAAGGGTTCGGGTCACCGTCTCGCGCGTCGACCCCACCATGTCCGCCAGCAGCTCGTGCGTGAGGGGCAAGTCCAGCGACACATCGCTTGCGCCGGCTCTCCCGTAGACCCGGGCCAACTGAAGGAGTTTGTGCCGTACGCGGTCAGCGTGCCGCAGGCGGGCGAAATGGCTCAGGCTTTCCTGGCAGTCGCGCAGTCCGCCGGCGACTCCATCGAGGATGACAGCGGCAGCGGCCGGGATTTCCAGCAGTTGCACCTTCGTGCCCGCCGTTACCAGGGTCACCCGGAGATCAGCCAGAGCTTCAAGTCTCTCCTGAGGTGTCGGGGCGAGCAGGACGGAACCCGACGCCGCGAAGGCCACCACCATCGGGCGCTGCGCAACACTTGGCGCGGAGACCACCGCGATTCCCTCCTCGATCAGGAGTAGTGAATTGATTTCCACGCGGTTCCGTTCGAGTCGCGAGCCGGCAGGCAGCGACACGATGGTGCACGGCGACAGGGCGGAGTCGACTCGCGCCCGCTCATGGCGCGGCACAGCGTCGAGCAGCCAACTCACACTCTAAAAACTACCATTCAGTATTTAGAGATCCGGCTCGGCGCCGCGCTAGTTGGAAAGAAGGTACTGGACGAGGTCCGACTTCTCCTGCGCCGTGAGCCCCAGTCCGAAGCAGCCGTTGTAGTGCTCGACGACCGCGTCGAGGGTTGCGAAGCGTCCGTCGTGCCAGAAACCGCCTTTGGCGTGCGCAAAGAGTCCCTTCAGCGGGGTGGTGCGGTAACGCTCGTCGGGCGATCGATTCGCCTGGAACGCGTCAGTGCAGATCTCCTCGGGCTCGTGCAGGTTCCAGCCGGGCTCGGTGAAGAGCGGCAGCACGTGGCAGTTGGCGCACCTGCCTTTGCCGGTGAAGATGCGTTTGCCGCGCTTCGCCGCAGCCGCGTTAAAGCTGCCGGGCGGCGGCTTCGGCGCTAGGAGGCCGAGTTGGTAGGCGTGGAGCGCGGGGAGCTTCGGAGTGATCAGGTCGGGAGTGTTCCGGACATCGAAGAACCCCGCCCTGGCGGCGACGGGAAACTTGACCGGATCATTGAGGCGGGGGTCGAAGAAGGTGCCCTGTCCGTGCATCTCCAGGTTGGCGACGAAGGCATTCCAGTAGGTGACGGAGCCCCAGCCCGTGAAGGTGTGGAGGTTGACGCCGGCGAGGCCGAAGGCGGGCGGAATCAGCGTCGCGGCCGACTTGCCGTCCGGGCGAAATCCCTTGCCGTCGAGGAAGAGCTCCGCGTCGAACTTCCCCGGCCCCCAGGCAGCGAGCACAGCGTTGAGCGTGGCTTCGTCAACCTGAAGCAGGTCGGTGAGCGGAGCTTTGTTAGGCGCGAGCGAGACGATCGCTCCGACGTTGAGGTCGCGGTTCGGCCAGCCGTCGAGCCGCCGCCCGATACCCGGCGTGAACGAGTCGTCCACGATCGAGTGGCACGAGGCGCAGGTGAGTCCAACCGATCGCAGCGTTCCATCCCGCCGGAAGAACCCCTTGAGACCGACCACCGCGTCCAGCTTGAGCAGGGCAAGCGTCGTCGCGGGATCGTCGAGGTCGACCCGGCCGGCCTTCAGGTCTTTCTTCAGCGAGTCGGGGAGCGCCGTCGCGTCGACCTTAAGGCCAACGGCGAGTGCGGTCCTCGGGCTCACCCCGGGTCCCACGCCGCCGAGTGCCTCGCCTTCGATCGCTCGATGCAGCTGGACGGCGTCACCCCAGAACGCCTCGTCACCGAACGTGTCGAAGCGGAAGATCTGCCTGCCCTGCTCGAACAATTCTCGGGCGGCCCGGCTGCTCTCCTTGTCCGAATCACGGCCCGAGGCGCTTACCGCGCTAACGGACGCGTTGACGATCACAAGGCCGAGGTAGAGGACCAGCCCGCCGGCCGCGATCATCGCCAACCTGCCCAGGAGTTTCCCGATCAGGCCCATCAACAACCCTCTCGCCGCTCAGATCGATGGTAGGAGGTGGTCGCGCTGAGCGCTGTGATCGCTGTCACATTTCGCCGGGCCGACGACGAGCCAATTGACCTTCGCCTCAACTCTCGTCTCAGCTCTTCTCCGACGGCGGATTGCGACCGATCGATGCCGCCCCGCTAGTCCGCGTGCAGCACCTCGAGCACCTCGGCTTCCTCCACATTTCCATCCAGGAGCCCCTCGCACTCGGCTTCTCGAGCGCGATCAAGCTGCATCCGTAGGCAAGCCTTCCCGCCGAGCGAGCCCTAGTCCGGCCGCCAGACCATCAGGACGAGAATCGCGAACGCGCACGCAGCGGCGAGGGCGTTCGCTGCGAGCGAGGCACGGTCCCGGAGCAACGCCGCAATCGCGGGATCGGGACGCGCATCGGCGCCTTGGCGTTCGGCGAGGAGCCGCGCGCGCTTGGGCTTGCGGCCTCCGATCGCGCCGAGCAGCCCGGCGACTGCCAGCAGGACCAGCGAGAGCGCAATCCAGCCGTCGCCCAGGCTGCGGCCGGTCTCCTCGATCAGCCACAAACCGGAGATGAGGACGAGCAGCGTGCTGGCGCCGACGAGGATGACGCCGGTGCGGGCGAGCGAGAGCACGGCTGCGATCTCGCCCGGCCGGCTCCGTGCCCACGCGGCGACTTGGGCTGCTGCCGCGAGCGCCATCCCGGCGAAGAACCCGATCGCCCCCGCCAGATGGAGCAGGAGGGCGAGGTCGTACGAGGTCACGCGAGCAGCTGAGGCTCGCTTGGCGCGGCGCGGAGCTCGGCCGCCAGGGCCCGGCCGACGAGTGCGGCCGCCGTGACGATGGCGGTGAGCAGCGCCGCCTCCGCGAGCTCATGGTGGCGGAGCAGCACAACGGCGGCGATCAAGCCCGCAAGCGCGACCAGGGCCAGCGAGATACCGCGATGAAACCTCCCGGCCTCCGAGCGCGGCCAAGCGTCGAGCGAGCGCACCAGCTCGCGGCCATCCTCGGAATCGGTGCAGGACGGCTTGGCGGGGCAAACGTTGCAGACGTGGGCGCGCGCCCGGTAGCGCGCGACGCGGCGTTCGTGGTCGAGCTCGCGCAGGTGCAGGTGCTCTCCCTCCGGGCACTCCCAGGCGTCGAGGTGGGCGTGGAAGCGGAAGCCGCCGGTGCGGTAGCGGTCGGCGCGCGCGTGCGAGTGGCGTGCGAGCAGGTCGAGCACGACGGCGGCCACAAGCAAGCCGCCGCCGTAGACCGCTGCCAGGACGACCTCGACGTCGAGCCCGCTCATGAGACGACCCGCTCGGCGGGCTCGGTGACCTCGGTGAACAACGCCTCCTCCTCGAGCGTCACGCGTGGGACGGTGTGCCTGATGCCGATCCAGCACAGGTAGAGCACGGGAAGAACCCCGCCGGCGATGAAGAGCACGTCGCCGGGTAGCCGTATCCACTCGATCAGCGCGTTCGTGTCGTTGGTCAAGAACTCGAGCGTTCGCGCCTCGTAGTAGCCCTTATTGACGGACTCGTACAGCTGGAGCAGACCGAGCGGCAGCAGCGTCGCGAAGCACATCCAGGCGAGCCCGAGGTTGAGCGACCAGAAGCTGAGCTTGGCCGCTCGCTCCGACCAGCGGTCGGCCGGGATCAGGTAGCGCAGGCAGAACACCGCCAGGCCGACGGCGAGCATCCCGTAGACGCCCATCATCGCCGCGTGGCCGTGGTTGGCGGTCAGCGCGGTGCCGATCTCGTAGTAGGAGACGATCGGCAGGTTGATCAGGAAGCCGAAGATGCCGGCGCCGAGGAAGTTCCAGAAGCCGACCGCAACGAGGAACATCACCGCCCAGCGGTGCGGGAACGGCGTCCGCGCCTTCTGCTCCTGGCGCGCCCCGAGCTGGAGGAAGCTCCACGCCTCGACGGTGAGGAAGGTGAGCGGGATCACCTCGGCCGCGGAGAAGAACGCGCCGAGCGCGAGGTGCTCGGCCGGCTCGCCGGAGAAGTACACGTGGTGCATCGTCCCGATCACCCCACCCGCCGAGTAGAGAAGGATGTCGAGGTAGATCACGGTCAGCGCGACCTTCTCTCGGACGACGCCGAGCAGGACGAAGAGGTAGGCGACCATCACAGTCGTGAACAGCTCGAGGAAGTCCTCGACCCAGAGGTGCACGACCCAGAAGCGCCAGAAGTCCGTGCTCGTGAAGTGGCTCTCGGAGCGGGCCAGCAGCCCAACCGCGTAGAACGCCGGGATCGCGAGCGCGGCGAAGAAGAAGAGCCAGGGCATGTTGCCCTTGTGCTCCCGCGCGAGGCGCCCCCGCATGACGCGGTAGAGCATCCAGACCCAGAAGAAGAGGCCGATCGAGAGCAGGATCTGCCAGAAGCGGCCGAGGTCGAGGTACTCGAAGCCCTGGTTGCCGAGCCAGTTCCAGCCGGAGCCGATCCAGCCGTGGATGGCGGCCAGCTCTCCGATCAAGCTGCCGAAGACGACGAGCGCGAGGGCACCCAGCAGTCCGAAGGCGAGCCAGTTCTGCCGGCGCGGCTCGCGGCCCGCGATCATCGGGGCGAGGAAGATTCCGGCGGCGAGGAACGCGGTCGCGACCCAGAAGATCGCCAGCTGGAGGTGCCAGGTGCGCATCAGGTTGTAGGGGAACCACTGCGCGAGGTCGATGCCGAAGAAGTCGGCGAGCTCGGCGCGGTAGTGCTGTGAGGCTGCGCCGACGAAGACCTGGACGAGGAAGAGCGCCGCCATCACGAAGAAGAACCACGCGGTCGCCCGCTGCGCAGGCGTCAGCGCAACGTCGCCGGGCGACCGGAAAGAAAGCGTCGCCTGCTCCCGCCCTTGCCAACCGAGGAAGTTCCAGCGGCCGAAGGCGGCAAAGAGAAGCCCGATCCCGCCCAGCAGCGCGATTAGCGACAGCAGGCTCCAGACAATCACGTTCGCGCTCGGCGTGTTGTCGACCAGGGATTCAGGCGGCCAGCTATTGGTGTACGAGTAGTTGTGGCCCGGCCTGCGCGCGGCAGCCGTCCACGCCGACCAGCCGAAGAACGCGGTCAGGTCATGGATCTCGTCGGCGTCGTCGATCGCCCGCGGTCGGAGCCCGAACTCGGTCGTCGGGTTGGAGAAGAACTCCCG
>Ga0126312_10000402_pt1 | contig 25144 bp, 28 predicted proteins | sample Plot104A_FD_92537 | JGI IMG/M metagenome (GOLD analysis project Ga0126312, IMG submission 92537) | Serpentine soil microbial communities from UC McLaughlin Reserve, CA, USA - Plot104A | ecosystem: Environmental > Terrestrial > Soil > Grasslands | place: USA: UC McLaughlin Reserve, Lake County...
CGACGATGTCCGCCCGCCCGTCGGCGTTCGTGTCCGCCATGAAGCGCGGGTGCCGGTCGACTCGCCAGCCGCCCGCGTCGTAGCCGAAGTTGCCGACCACGAGCTGCGGAGCCGAGTACGTGCCGTCGGCCTGGGCGCGCGAGACGTAGACGCCGGCGTTGCCGCAACCCACGATGTCCGCCCGGCCGTCGGCGTTCGTGTCGGCCATGAAGCGCGGGTGCTGATCCACGCGCCAGCCGCCCGCGTCGTAGCCGAAGTTGTTCACCACCAGCTGGAGGGCCGAGAACGTGCCGTCGGCCTGCGCGCGCGACACATACACGCCCGCGTTGCCGAAGCCGACGATGTCCTTCCGCCCATCGGCGTTTGTGTCGGCCAGGAGCCGCGGGTGCTGCTCCACGCGCCAGCCGCCCGCGTCGTAGCCGAAGTTCGCGACCCTCAGCTGGGGCGTCTCGAAGCGCCCGTCGGCCTGAGCGCGCGAGACATACACGCCGGCGTTGCCGAAGCCCACGACGTCTGCTCTGCCGTCTCCTGTCGTGTCGGCCAGGAACCGCGGGTGCCGCTCGACTCGCCAGCCGCCCGCGGTGTAGCCGAAGTTGCGGATCATGAGCTGCGGCGACCAGCCGAGATGACTCGGCGTGTAGCCGCAGAGGCTGAACGTGTTGCCCTTCATCAGGCACTGCACGCCGCCGCCCGCCGCGCAGTTCTCGCAGTTGCCGTTGACGATGCCGAAGCGGCCCCAGCTGCCGCCGCAGTTGCATCCGCTGCTCGCGTACTCGTCCGGGCAGCCGAAGATGTGGCCGGTCTCGTGGGCGAACACGCGGTCGATGTTGTCGGGGCCCCAGCCGTCATTGGCGTAGTCCATGACGATCCGCGGCCCGCCGATGCTCGCGTACGCGAACCAGCCGAGCGGGTACTTCGTGAAGAAGACGCAGTACGTCCAGCGCGTGCCGAATCGGTTGCGCAGGTCCTCGATGTAGGCGGTCACCCCGGCCCAGTCCGCACTGAAGCCGATCGACTGCATCGCCGGGTTCCGCCAGTAGGCCTCGAGGTCGGGTGCGGCTGGGTCTGCCGGGAGCGACAGGCCGACGTTCTGGATGTCGTAGGAGAAGCTGATGCCCGCCACAGGGTTCGTCGTCGCGTACCAGCTCAGCCCGTTCTGGACCTCCGCGATCACCTTCGTGAACTCGGCATCGGTGAACTGCAGTGCCGCGGTCGGGCCCTGCACGACGACGATGCCGACCGCGACCGTGCCCTCCAGGTACGAGCTCGTCGGGGCGGCCTCCTCGACCCGTTCCTCGGCCTCGGGAGCTGGGACCACCGTGGTGCAGCTCGGCATGTCCCACTCCTCGCCGTTGCGCGGCCGGTTCCGCTTGGCCGCCTTGAACTCGTCGGACTCACGGAGCCGGAGGGCGGCGAGCCCGAGTCGCTCGACCTCGTCCAGGCCCTCCCCGGACTCGTCCAGCTCGTCCGTGCGAACCAGCCCCGCGGGCAGCTCACCCTCCGGAGCGGCGATGATGCTGAGCTCGCCGTAGCGGTGGATCACGCGCGCCGGGATGTCTCCCTGCGCCGCCGCCTCCAGATCACCCGCCACGTGGCCGTTGTGAGCAACCGCTTCCAGGACACCGATATCGCCTGCCATGGCTTCCTCCGATTCGAAGCGGGGATCTCGACTGTTTCGCGACCGTCTCACCGGGGCTATCCGAGGTCAAGGCTTGTCCCGGGTACCCTTCGATTTGATGGAGTCTTCGCCCTCTGAAGTGCTGGTTGAGCTGCAGCCTGGAGCCGCCGTCGAGGACGCCGTTCCCCCTCAGGCGCAGATCCTCCAGCGGCTTCCTCCGCGGCTGGCCATCGTGGCCGCCGATGCCGAGGGCATCCGCGCGCTGGAGAGCAGCCCCGCGGTCGCCGCTGTGTTCGCCGAGGACGTCCCGTCGGAGGCGCTCGAGCAGTTCGACCAGGTGACGCGGGCGTTCGCCGCCGGATGGAACGAGCGGCGGCAGCCCAAGGAGCGGCCCGGCGAAGGGCTCGCCTGGGACACCCCCGGGTACGAGGCGCCCTGACCCCGCTCATGTGAATCGGTAGCGCAGGTGCGTGACGCCGGGCGCCTCGACGACTTCGATCTGCTCCGGCCGCCGCGGGGCGGCGCCCAGGTCGTCGAAGGGGCGCGTCCCGGCTCCCAGGAAGATCGGTACCAGCGAGATGAGCATCTCGTCGAGCAGACCCGCCGCCACGTATGCCTGGACGGTGCTTGGCCCGCCGCCGAGGGAGACGTCCTTGCCGCCGGCCGAATCGCGGGCCTGCTCGAGGGCGGACTCGATGCCGTCGGTGACGAAGTGGAATGTGGTCCCGCCCTCCATCTCCACCGGCTCGCGGGGGCGGTGCGTGAGGATGAACACGGGTGGTGGTAAGGCGGGTCCTCGCCCCAGAAGCCCATCCACGGATCATCGCCCCAGGGCCCGGGGCCGCCGCCGAACATGTTGCGGCCCATGACGGTCGCGCCGACGTTCTCGAACCAGCCCTCCACGATCGGCGTGCTGGCGTTCACCTCGCCGCCCTCGTCGCCGCGCATCTCGCGGAACGCCTTGAGCGGGAACAGCCATTCGCTGAGCTGCATCCCGCCGATCCCGAACGGGTTCTCCTCGCAGTCTTCGCCGCGTGGGCCGACCCTGCCGCGAAAGCCCGCTGGTTCGCCGGCCCGGAGGAGTGGGAGGTCGGGCGTAAGCCGTAGCACGGGCCAGCTCTCCCACCGGTTTGCATCGGTTCGCCATCGGAATCTCACCAGTAGTTGTGACTAAACGACATATCGAAAATATATAGCGAAAGTGGTTGACCCCGTGGCGACGGCGGGTGTAGATTCGCCCCCACGCGGTGCACGGAGGCTCGCGGGCCGCGTACTGGCCACGACCCTGGAGGTCGTCGATGGGTAGCTGCCTGAATGGGCTCGGCCGGCGTCTGCGTTGTCCCACGCTGTCTTCGCCCGCGCCTCTCTCGGTCTCGCTCCAAGACCGGCGAGGTGTGCGCTGATGCCGAAGCTGACGCCGTCGTACTTAAAGAGGCAGATCTCCTCACACGAAGACGCCGACTGGGTGCCGGGTGAAACGGCCCTCTCGAAGCTCCCGGAGGAGGAGCAGGACCAACATCTCGGCGTGGTTGTCCCACCGGGCGAGCTCGAACGGATTTCGAGCGAGCTCGAGGCGCGGGCGTACGAGGCCGTGCAATTCGCGCCCGCGCGCGACTGGCGGTCAGTCGACGGCAAGGACTGGACGACGCCGATCCGGAACCAGGGTCCGTGCGGAGCCTGCGTTGCGTTCGCAACCGTCGCAACCATCGAGACTCAGGCTCGGATCGAGCGCAAAAAGGCGGACTGGGGACTGGACCTGTCGGAGGCGGATCTGTTCTTCTGCGGCGGCGGCCGCCTCTGCCAGCGGGGCTGGTGGCCGGCGGAGGCGCTGAAGTACGCGGCCGCGAAAGGGGTTCCGGACGACGCCTGCTTTCCATACCAGGCGCAGGACCAGGCCTGCGGTTCGTGCAACGACCGGGACGCGAGGCTGCTGAAGGTCGGCAGCTGGCAGGAGATCGTCGCGCCGGACGAGCGTAAGAGCTGGATCGACACGAAGGGGCCCGTCGTGTCGTGCATGGCCGTGTACCGTGATTTCTTCAGTTATAAGCAGGGTGTCTACCGCCATGTGACAGGCGATCTCGCCGGCTACCACGCCATCAGCTGTGTCGGCTACAGCGAAGACGAGGGGTGCTGGATCTGCAAGAACAGCTGGGGTCCCACCTGGGGGGACAACGGCTTCTTCAAGGTGGCGTATGGCCAGGTCGAGATCGACACGAACTTTGCGGCGTGGGGCGTGCAGAACGTCAAGGGGACGCTGAAGCCAGACGGCGGAAGCCACGACGATCAGGCCAGCAAGCTGGCCGACTACCTCGTCGTGCACACGACCCCGGATGCGACCGGGACGATGCTATTTGCCCGCGTCGAAGGCCAATGGAAACACGCGACGATCTCTCCGCAGAGGCTGGCCTCCCTGGGTCCAACCGTCTTTGCGGCAAGCGCAGTGAGCGTGAAGCTCGACGAGGATCAGATCGTCGGCCTCTCGCTCTGGAAGCAGTACTAGGAGGAGCAAGCGCATGACCCGTGTCACGCAGGACTTGGTCGGGGAGCTTGACAAGGCTTCGGGCCGTTTCGAGAGGCCGGCCGGAGGCCGGATGGAGGCCGTAGAGATCGTGGGCGCCGAGAATCCCTTCGAGGATGCTGCCGCCATCCGCGGTGTCGGCGCCGGTGCTGGGGTATCCGGAGCGTTCAGCTGCGAGACCTTCGCGTCCGCGGGATCGCTCCAGTACACCCACGAGGATGCGTCGGGCTTCCTCTCGTACCTCGCGAAATTCAACCCGAACAACTTCTGGTACAAGGACGGCAACGTCCAGCCATGGGCGTATCACGAGCAGTACGACGACTGGCAGGACACGTACGGCATGGATGCCGTCTGCGCTATCTACCACTCGGGCCATGGCGGCATGGCGAACGACGGCAACTTCTTGGCTCCGCTCGGCGCAGGCTGGGGCGGGATGGCCCCCCAGGCCTGGTCGTTCGACATGCGTCTGGGGAACGAACGGGCCCGCTATGTGTTCTGGTCGACGTGTCTGTCTTGCCGCGTCACGGGAGGTCACAATCCGCATCGCAGCTGGGCTCCCGCCAATCTCGGCTTCCGGATGCTGTTCGGTTACGAGACCGTCAGCTGGGACAACCCCAACTACGGCTCCGCGTTCTGGAAACACTGGAATCAGAACAAGTCGTTCAGCACTGCGTGGATGGACGCGAGCTGGTACGACGTCGCCCACGATCAGGCCCCGTCCGTGGCGGCGTGGGGCGCCTCGGCCGCAGAGGCGCAGAACCGCGTGTTCAACGAGCGTTTCTTCAACACCGGGCAGGTCGCGCGGAACTACTACTGGTGGCGCGTGTACTGGGCGGCGTCCTCGGCGATGGCGCGGCGATCCCCGAATCTCACGATTCCGTCGAGCATCCAGGCGGCCCAGCTCGAGCAGCCGTCCGTCAGCGCTGCCTACGTCGAGAACATCCTCTCCCGGCACGATGTGCCGGTCTCCGGCGACCTGCGCGCCGTCCAGCTCGGAAGCGGTACCGGATTCCGCGCCGGCGGCGATGACGTCAGCGTCGCCGTCGAGCCCGACGGCTCATACGAGATCAAATTCGCAGATCCCAACCGGGACAACGACGACCAGATCCCTGCACGACAAGCAATCGGCGCGGCGCGCGACTTCGCTCGGCGCCACGGGCTGGACGAGCACGAGCTGACCTTCGATCGGATGCTCTTGAAGGTCGACGGCGGCGGCAGCGACGAAGGCGACGGTGAGCGCTTCGAGCCCCGGGTGACCGAGACCGTTGTCCAGTTCACGCAGGTGATCGATGGGATTCCGGTGCTCGGCCCCGGGCCTGGCCAGGTGAGCGTCTCGCTCGACAACGACGGGACAGTCACGGGCATCCGGAATGCGAGCCGCGGAATCGCGGAGCTGGTCGACCGCTCGACCGTCCATCCGCCGACGCCCGGTGGCGGCGATCAGTCGGGGAGCGACGAGCCCGATTTCGACAGGATCCTCGCCGACGGTTGGGGAGACGTGCTGCGGATGTGGCTCGTGCGGGGCAGGGAGGTGCCCGTTGCCTTCGCTGACGTTCCCGGCTCGGCGGAGGTCGGGTATGTCGTCAGGGACAGCGAGGCCGTGCTGGTCGCCCGCAAGGATGTGGAGGTCGACTTTGGCAACGGTCTCTTCAAGCGATATCGGGTGGAGAGGCCGGTCGCCGGGGGTTGATGACCGAGGAGGGCCCGGACGTCATCGAGGTACGGCCGGGAGACACATTCGAGATTGCTCTGGAGTCCGTTCCTGCCACCGGCTACACGTGGCAGGAAGAGCACGCGTCCTCGCTGCTCGAGTTGCTCAGGGCAAACGACTTCCGGGCCGCCTCGGACGCAGTCGGGGGAGGAGGAAAGGAGGCCTTCGAGTTCCGGGCCCTGGCGCCGGGTGAGACCGTGATCCGCTTTCAGTACGGGCGCCCTTGGGAGGAGGAAGTGGCGGACGAGCGTCGGTACACGGTCCGAATATCCGACTGAGCTTGCCAGTGACGCACACGCGCTACGGCGGCAGGCGCCGGCCGGGGCGGCGGACGCGGAACCAGTGGGCGGCGTGGGGAGGCAGCTTGAGCGTGAGCTCGCCCGCCTCGAGCTCGTGGTCCTCGTCGTGGAATAGGTCCACGAGCCTGCCCTCGCCGCCGAGCACGAGGTGCGCGCTCGCATCGCGCGCGGCGAGGTTGTGGACCGCCACGACACACGAGTCCTCCCAGTCGCAGCGATGGGCGAACACGGCCTTGTCGCCGGGGTCGAGCAGCGCCCACTCGCCCCAGCCGAGCTCCGGGCACTCGCGCCTGCGCCGGATCAGCCGCTCCATCCAGTTGAGCAGCGAGTCGGGCTCGCGCCTCTGGGCGGCTGCGTTCACCTCGCGGAACGAGAACGGGCCGTCGTCGACGAGCGGCCGGCACGGCTCGCCCGCGGTGGTGAAGCCGGCCTGCGGGTCGGCTGACCACTGCATCGGCGCGCGCACGCTGTAGCGACCCTCGATCGCGAGGTTCTCGGCCATGCCGATCTCCTCGCCGTAGAAGAGGACGGGCGTCCCCGGAAGCGAGAACGCGAGCGAGTACGCCAGCCGGATGCGCCGCTCGTCGCCGTCGACCATCGTCGGCAGCCGGCGCCGCAGCCCGCGGCCATAGAGCTGCACCTCCTTCTCCGGCCCGAAGGCGGCGAACACCTCCTGGCGCTCATCCTCGCTCAGCTTGTCGAGCGTCAGCTCGTCGTGGTTGCGCACGAAGTTCGCCCACTGGCAGTCCTCGGGGATCGGCGGGAGCGCCTCCAGTGCGCGCGCGATGGGGGTGGCATCCTCGCGCGCGAGCGCGAGGAACATCGCCTGGTTCACGGTGAACGAGAGCACCACCTGGAGCTCGTCGCCGTCCTCGTCGCCGAAGAACTCGCGCTGCTGCGGCGGTGCGAGGTTCACCTCCCCGAGCAATACCGCCTCGCCGCGGCGGCGGCCCATGAAGCGGCGCAGGTCGCGCAGGAGCTCGTGCGGGTCCTGGCGGGTGCGCTCGTCCGTGCCGGGCGGCTCGATCAGGAACGGCACCGCGTCCACCCGGAACCCGCTCAGCCCCTGCTGGAGCCAGAAGCCGACCGTCTGGGCGATCTCGTCGCGCACCTCCGCATTGGCCACGTTCAGGTCCGGCTGGTGGGAGTAGAAACGGTGCATGTACCACCGACCCGCCTCCTCGTCGAACGCCCAGTTCGAGTTCTCCTGGTCGGGGAATACGATGTCGCCGGGCTTCTCCTCGGGCTTCTCGTCGCGCCAGACGTAGAAGTCGTGGAAGGGCGAGTCCCGCCCGCGCCGCGCGTCCTTGAACCAGGGGTGCTCGTTGGAGGTGTGATTCACGACCAGGTCGGCGATCACCCGGATACCGCCCTCGCCCGCCGTCCGCACCACGTCGAGCAGGTCGCCGTGCGTGCCGAGCCGCGGGTCGATCCCGTAGAAGTCGGTGATGTCGTAGCCGTCGTCACGCTGGCAGGACGGCATGAACGGCATCAGCCACACGCAGTCGATGCCGAGCCCGGTGAGGTAGTCGATCCGCTCGCAGAGCCCGGAGAAGTCCCCGCAGCCGTCGCCGTCGTCGTCCAGGAAGGTCTCCACGTCGAGGCAGTAGAAGACCGCGTTCTTCCACCAGACGTCGCTCGTCGCCTTGCGGCTCACGCGTGGAGCTCCGGCAGGACGCGCTCGCCGAACGCGTCGATGAATGGGCCGAGATCCTGCCCGACGTGGTGCAGGTGGATCTGTTCGAAGCCAAGCTCCGCCAGCTCGCTGAGCCAGGCCGCGTGCCGTCCCGTGTCCGCCGACACGAGCACCGCCTCCCGCACGTCCTCGGGGCGCACGCGGGCCGCCGCCTCGTCGAACTGCTCGACCGTCTCGAGGTCCCACGACAGCGGCGGGCCGAACACGTTGGTGCGCCACTGGTCGTGCGCGATCCGCAGCGCCTCGTCCTCGTCCTCCGCCCAGCTGAGGTGGACCTGCAGGTGGATCGGCTTGCCGTCGCCGCCGCCCTCGCGAAACGCAGCGATCACGCGCTGGAGCGCCTCGCGCGGCTGGTTGATCGTGACGAGGCCGTCCGCCCAATCCGCGCACCAGCGCGCGGTCTCCGGGCTGACCGCGGCGCCGACGAGGCTCGGCGGCTCGGCCGGGAGCGTCCAGAGGCGCGCGCGGTCCACGCGCACGAGCCCGTCGTGGTCCACGACCTCGCCGGCGAACAGCGCGCGCATCACGTCGACGCACTCGCGGAGCCGCGCGTTGCGGTCCCGCTTCGACGGCCAGCGCGCGCCGGTGATGTGCTCGTTGGACGCCTCGCCGCTGCCGAGCGCCACCCACAGGCGGCCGGGGAACAGCTCGCACAGGCTCGCGGCGGCCTGGGCGATGATCGCCGGGTGATAGCGCTGGCCGGGCGCGTTCACGACGCCGAAGGGGAGCTCCGTCGCCTGAAGCGCAGCGCCCAGGAACGACCAGGCGAAGCCGGACTCGCCCTGGCGCTCGCTCCACGGTGAGAAGTGGTCGGACGACATGGCGGCGCGAAAGCCGGCCGCCTCGGCGTCCCGCACGTGCTCCAGGAGGCGGCTCGGTGGGATCTGCTCGTGCGAGCAGTGCAGTCCGACGACAGGCACAGCGGCGTTCCTACCCGCTCGGTCCGGCCGCCAAGCTGCCGAGCGATACTGACCGGGATGGAAACGGCAAACGAGGCGGCCGCATCGGCCTTCGCCAAGGCCATCACGTCCGGCGACCGCGAGGCGGGCCTGGCGGCCTGCGACCCCGAGGTCGAGTTCCGCTCGATGCTCGGCATCAGCGGGCGGGCATACGTCGGTCATGACGGCATCCGCGAGTACTTCGACGACATCGAGTCCGCGTGGGCGGAGTGGAGCGTCGAGGTGGAGCGCGTCTCCGAGGCCGCGGACGGGCGCGTGGCGATCGTGATGACCATGCACGCGCGCGGGAAGGGGAGCGGCGCCGGCATCGCGCAGCGCACCGCCCACGTCTGGACCGTCAGGGACGGGCGGCTGCTCCGGAACGAGCTTTACCGCGAGCCCGAGCGGGCGCTGCGGGAGCTGGGGCTCCCCGCGTAGCCTGTACGGGGCCATGACCTACGTCATCGCCGGCAGCTGTATCAAGGACGACGCCTGCATCGAGGCGTGCCCGGTCGATTGCATTCATCCGAAGCCGGGCGCGCCCGATTTCGAGACCGCGGAGCAGCTCTACATCGACCCCGCTGTGTGCATCGACTGCGATGCGTGCGTCGAGGCCTGTCCAGTCGACGCGATCTTCGCCGACTTCGACGTGCCCGAGAAGTTCGGCTACGCGCTCGAGCTGAACGTGGAGTTCTTTGCCGAGAAGAGCACCGCCGAGCGGACGGCGGCATGACGGCCGCCGCTCGACCGCGTGTCGCGATCATCGGCGCGGGGCCTGCCGGGGCGTTCGCGGCGGACCGTCTGCTGCGGGCGCGCGGGGACGTCGAGATCGACCTGTTCGAGCGGCTGCCCACGCCATGGGGGCTGCTGCGAGCCGGGGTAGCGCCCGACCACCAGGAGATCAAGCGGCTCGACGAGACCTTCGACCGCCAGACGCTCGAGCGGGGCTGCCGGTTCTTCGGCAACGTGGAGGTCGGCGTGGACGTCTCACACCAGGAGCTGATGCGCCATTACACCGCGACGATCTACGCAACCGGCGCCCAGACCGACAAGTCGCTCGGGATCCCCGGCGAGGAGCTGCCGGGCAGCTGGCCGGCCACCGAGTTCGTCGCCTGGTACAACGGCCACCCGGACTACCGGGGGCTCGAGTTCGACCTCTCCGGGCGGCGAGCGGTCGTGATCGGCAACGGCAACGTCGCGGCCGACGTCACCCGCTTGCTGACGCTCAGCCCGCGCGACCTCGAGCGCACCGACGTGGCCGACCACGCCCTCGAGGCACTCCGGAAGAGCCGTATCGAGGAGGTCGTCGTCCTCGGGCGGCGCGGCCCCGCTCAGGCAGCGTTCACGAGCTCGGAGCTGCGCGAGCTCGGACACCTTCCGGGGGTTGCGCTGCGGGTCGATCCCGAAGAGGTCGAGCTCGACCCACTGTCGCGCCGCTGGCTTGGCGAGCAGGGCACCTTCACCGCGCGCAAGAACGTGGCGCTCCTGCGCGAGTTCGCCGCCCTTCGTCAGCCGCCCGACTCGCGGCGAGCGATCGTGCTCCGTTTCCTTCGCTCGCCGGTCGAGATCCGCGGGGCCGGCAGGGTTGAGGCCATTGCCGTGCGCCGCAACGAGATCGTGCGGGCCGACGACGGCTCGCTGAGGCCTCGTCCAGTGGACGAGGAGGCGGAGACGTTCGAGTGCGGGCTCGTTCTCCGCTCGGTCGGCTACCGGGCGGTCCCGCTGCCCGGGGTGCCGTTCGACGAGCGGAGCTTCGTCCTCCCCAACGAGGGCGGCAGGGTGCTGGGAGCCGACGGCGAGCCGCTGCCGGGCGTCTACGCGGTCGGCTGGATCAAGCGGGGTCCCACCGGGATCCTTGGCACCAACAAGCGGGACGCCGAGGAGACGGTCAGCGGCCTCGCGGAGGACCTCGCCTCGGGAGCGCTACCGTCGCCCCGGAACCCCGATCGCGAGCAGATCGACGCGCTGCTCGCCGAACGCAAGCATGACCTGGTTTCGGTCGAAGGCTGGCGCGCGATCGACGCCGACGAGATCCGCAGGGGACGCGAGCAGGAGCGCCCGCGCGTCAAGCTCAGCTCGCGCGAGGAGCTGCTGGCGGCTGCTCGCCGTTGACGCCGGCTTGGCGGTCGGCCCATTCGAGCGCGTAGTCGGCGACCGCCTCCCAGCCGGGCGCGCCGGCGGTGAAGTGGGGGCGACCCGGGAACTCCTTGTAGTCCACCACGGCCTTCGACTTGCCGAGGCGCTTTGCCGCCTCCCTGCTGACGGAGGCCGGCACCGTGTGGTCCTGGTCGTTCCCGACCACGAGCAGCGGCGGCCTGTCGTCCTTGTGGAAGTCGACCCTGGTGACCGCGCGCGGGTTGAAGTTGGCGAAGGCCGCCTGGAAGATCACCCGGCCCGGACCGGGGACCTCGTAGCGGTCGTAGGCTGCCTGGGACTCCTCGTCGGTCATCGTGTTCGTGAAGGCGTAGTGGAACTGCTTCGGCGTCAGCTCGACGGTCTTGTTCCGGTTCGTCGGGTTGCCGAGCACAGGGAAGGCGGAGCGAAGCTGGGCGGGCGGCAGGCGCAAGATGCCCTTCACCGGCGCGGGCGAGAGGGCGACGCCGGCCGCGCCGAGGCCGCGGTCGAGCAGCAGCTCGGTCACGAGGCCGCCGAACGAGTGGCCCATGATCACCGGCGGTGCGCTCAGCCCGCGGACGATCCGGTCGTAGTGGTCGACGATCTCGGTCACGCCGAGCCCGTTCAGGGCGGAGGGGTCGCGGCGCACCTCGTCGACGTCCCCCTGCATCCGCGGCCACGCCGGCGCCAGCACCTCGTGGCCGCGCTCCTCGAAGCGCGCCTTCCAGCCCTCCCAGCTGCGCGGGTTCAGCCACAGGCCGTGTATCAGGACGATGGGCGGAGTCATGGGTCGAGCCTAACGGCCTGCTACGGGACCTCGCCGAGCCGCCGCAGCGCGTCGCCGGCCACGAGCAGCAGCTCCACGCGGTTGCTCCCGGGACGCAGCGCATGCTCGGGGATCAGCAGGGAGAACTGCTCGCTCCTCCCGTCCGCCAGCGTGAACGTCCGGCCGGTGGCCGCCACCCGCCCGTTCACGGTGACTGCGAGCACGCGCCCGCCGCCGGGCCTGCCTGGTGCCACGCGGCCCACCACGTGTGCCGGGACGAATCCGGTGCTTGGATCGACGTCCGCGTACAGCCCTGGGCGCGCGACCAGCGCGCCGTCCCGGCCCGGCGGCAGAACGCGAAGGTCGGTCGTCCGCCGGCCGAGCAGCTCGCGGCGTGGGCCGAAGGAGTCGGGATTCGTTCCGAAGAGCCGGACCTTGCGCGCGAGCGCCGCCCGCACCTCGCGCTCGTACGACGGAGCGTCGACGGAATACACGTGGCGGAACCTCTTCGAGATGATCCGTCTGTGCCGCTGCGCCGCAGTCGTCGGCGCCCGCGCGGAGCGGCCGTCGATTCGCCAGGGGATCCGCACGTCGAGGAGATCGGCGAGCGTCGGCAGCACGTCGACCGTCCGCAGCGGCTTGTCGCTGACGCGAGGGCGACGCTGGCCCGGCGCCTTCACGAAGAAGGGGACGGGGGCGAGGTCCTCGATGTTCGCAGCGCGAACGAGACGCCGGTCGTGCCCGAGGCGGAAGCTGATGCCGTGGTCGGCCACGAGCGCGACGACCGCTCGATCGTAGATTCCGACGTCGCGCAGCCGATCGAGCAGCCTGCCGAGCAGGCGATCCGTGGCCTCGAGCTGCAACAGATGACGCTGATAGCTCTGGTGCACCAGGAAGGGCACGCTGTATCCCGGGCGGCCGTCGAGCCCGGGAAGCGCCTCGTGCGGCGAGGTGCGGTAGCGCCGGCCGGAGGGCAGGAACTGGAAGGGCACGTGAGGCAGCAGGACGTGGATAAGGTGGAGCCGCGGCCGCGAGCCCCCCTGTATCCCCGCCACGAACTCCTCGAACCGCCGCGCACGGCCGCCGGCCAGGTTCCGGTGTAGGCGGCGGTACCGGTGGCGCTTCGTCTCACGGGGCGTCCGGCGCGTGTCCGCTACGGCGGCCTTCGTCCCGCCGGTCGCTTCGAAGCGGCGCCAGGCTCGTGTGACCGCGGGCAGCTCGCGCTCGGGCCGATCGGGTAGCACGAGGTACGCGTAGACGAGCCCCGCGTCGCTCGACAAGGAGCGGATCCGCTCGCCGAAGCCCTCCCGCGCGCCGGCGCCGCACAGGGTCGGCGCGCACATCGTGGTCGCGTCCTCTCGGACATGCAGTTCGTAGCCGCCGCCCAGGAGGCTGAAGATGTTCTGCGGGTGGTCCGCGGCAACGGGCAGGCGCTCCTGGCGGGGCAGGCGCCCATCCAGGATCGCGGGCACGGCGTACGGGGTGTCCTGATCGACGGATGTCGTGTTGCGGTACCAGGTGGCGTCGCCCGCCAGCCGGGCGAAGTTGGGGTAGCGCCGGGCGTCGATGCGCCCCCCGGGGGCCATCAGCGAGTGGACCGGCAGCTCGTCGAGGATCACGAGGACAACCGGAGCGCCCGCGCCGCCGCCCGCGGCGTCGATCCCCTCGGATCCGTCTGAGACGAGCGGCGCCACATCTGACAGGCCAAGGAAGATCGCGACGAACACGAGCGGCGCGGGGCTGAGCACCATGAGCAGCGACCGCAGGGGCGCGGCGCGCACATAGCGGGCGGCCGCCCCCCCGGCGAGCAGTGCGAGCGCGAAGGCGGGCAGCCAGGCGTCGACCGGCACGACCTGCAACACGATCGCTCCGACCAGCGCGACGACGTAGGCGAGGTGGACACCCCGCCCGAGCGCGTCGCTCACCAGGCCCGCGAGGTACTCGACGCCCACGAGCACGAGCGGCGGCAGCAGCGCTATCAGGAGCGCGAGCGCGACGATGTCGCCGCCCGGGGTACCCCGGATCGCGAAGAACTCCGGATGGGCCCCGAGCAGATCGAGGAGCGGCGCCACGACGGCGAGGCCCCAGAGCGCAGCGAGCTGGGCGGTCCGCTCGAGCCACTCGCGCACCGCGCGGACAGTAGCGCGGGCGCGGCATTGCAAGAGCCCGCCCGCGAAGAAGGAGATCGCCGCCCGGAGCCGATGCGTGGGGCGGACGCCGCACGATGCCTATCAGAGCCGCGACATGCCTGACGTCGTTCGTCGCCGTGCTGGCGGTGGGCGTCGCGCTGCCCGCCGAAGCGAGCGCCGCCCCCTACGGCTCACGCACGCTCGCCCCGGGCTCACACGGCGCCGACGTCAAGCTGCTTCAGCGATACGTCTCGGCGGCCGGTCACAGGGCGAGCCGGGACGGGCAGTTCGGACCCCGCACGAGGCGGGCGCTTCGGTCGACCGAGACAGAGCTCGAGCTGCGCGCCGACGGCGTCGCCACGCCGCGCGAGCAGCGCGCCATCCGGCGTGCGGTGAGGGATCCCGGCCCGGGGGGCGGCGCCGCGTACGTCGCGCCGCCGGCACCGGAGGCGGTGGTGCCGGGGGCAAGGGCGACGATCACGGCGGACGGCTTCGCGGTCCCGCCCGCGACGGCGCCGGCGGTCGTGAAGGATGTGATCGCCGCCGGGAACGCGATCGCCACGGCTCCGTACAAGTGGGGAGGCGGTCACGGGAGCTGGGACGACACGGGCTACGACTGCTCGGGCTCCGTGTCCTACGCGCTGCACGGCGCAGGCCTGCTGGACGGCGCGCTCGTCTCAGGTGACTTCGCCCACTGGGGCGCGAGGGGAGCGGGAACCTGGATCACCCTCTACGCCAGCGCGAGCCACGTCTACATGGTGGTCGCCGGGCTCCGCTTCGACACGAGCGCGCGCTCACGCACCGGGTCACGCTGGACAAGCGAGCCGCGAGGCTCGGACGGATTCGCCGTCACTCACCCGAAGGGGCTCTAGGCGTTTCGCAAGGCGCGGTAGTGTGCATCGACCGTCGAGCTACCAAGGAGGCTCCGCAGTGCATGCTGTCATCGTGCAGGTCAGCATCAATGACTTCGAGCGCGGCCGTGAGTTCCTGACCACCCAGGTCGTGCCGAGGGTGTCGCAGGCGCCTGGGTTCGTGGCGGGCTACTGGGCCCGGATGCCGGACGACCACGGGCGGTCGATGATCGTCTTCGACTCGGAGGAGGCCGCGCAGGCGGCCAAGCAGATGGTCGAGGCGAACTCTCCAGTGGACGATGCCGTCACGCTCGAAAGCGTGGACGTGGGCGAGGTCGTGGCGAGCGCTTAGCGCGGATGCGCGAGGCGCGCTGCCCAGTCGACGCGCACGAGCAGCACGAGGCCGGCGAGCATCGCGAGCTGGAGCGCGATTCCGAGCGGCGAGCCGATCGCGTCGGTCAGCACCTCGCCGATGCTGTCCTTCGCCGCCGAGGCGGCGCCGACGTAGATCGAGTATGAGACGAGCCTGCCCGCGAAGAAGACCGCGGTGAGCGGGAGCAGCGGCACCGTCAGGAGGCCGGCTGCCACGAAGGCCGAAGGCGGGCAGCAGGTTGACGCCGAAGATCGACCCGGCGACAACCAGCCAGTCCGTCACGGGCGGAGTCGGAAGGGCGGATACTCGTCGGTCACGAGGATGAGGGCGTAGGCGACCACGCGGTTGTGCCAGCGGAGCACTCCCTCGACGTAGTCGAAGAGCCCGCGCGGGTAGCGGCCCGTGAACAGGATCACGAACCACGCAGCGATGACCACGAAGACGGCTCCGAGGTACAGGAACGCGAGCACGATGTAGTGCGGGATCGCGAGCAGCCACTTCACGAGCGGCAGCCAGCGGTTCAGTCCCTCGCGCGTGTCGGGATAGGCCACCCCGAGCTCCACGTACTGGCGCTCGTCGGTGGACGGGTAGCGGTCGCTCATCAGCGCGAAGTAAGCGCCGACGCGGTTGGTGAACCGAAGCAGCTCCAGATTCCAGTCGAACCACCAGCGCGGGTACTTCTGGCGGAACACGATCATCAGGAGCGGCGGGATGAACAGCAGCCCCGTACCACCCACGACGACCGTGGCGGTCTCGCCGCCCGTGTCGTACTGGTTCGAGTAGCCCGCGATCGAGCCAAGCACGATCACGATCGGGATGATCGTGAAGATGCGCAGGCCCGTGGTCAGGCGGTTGAGGTCGCGGTCGGGATATTCGACCGAGAAGTCGAGCGGATATGCGTTCATGGCTCAATTAGAGCGCTTCGGTCCACACGAGCGCCGAGCCATCGAGCACGACCGTACCGTGCCCGGCCCGGGCAGGTCCTCCGCGACCACCGCGTTCAGCAGGCCCGACGTGACCCCGCCCTGTCGCGTTCACGGACGGTGCGGCTCCTGGTGGCGATCTGCCCGACCTCGCGCGGCGCCATCCGCGCATCCTAGGGCGGGCAGATCGCTCACCCGCCGGTCATCTGCTGCGGGTCGTCACGAAGATGTCCGAGGATCCCTCGGGACCCGGGGCGCGGCCGAAGTAGAGCGTCGTCCCGTCCCATGAGAGCGACGGGCGCGTCTCGTTCACGGCCGTGTTCACGGCGCTCCCGAGGTTCTCCGGGGACGACCACGGGTCGTCCACGTCGTCACGCGTCGAGCCCCACAGGTCCTGGCCGGCCGCCGCGTTGCGGTTCGACGCGAAGACCACCTCGCGGCCGTCCTTGCGCACGTTCGGCTGGATGTCGGCCGCGCCGCTGTTCAGCTCCGTCACGGCTACCGCCGGGCCGAAGCGCCCGTCCTCCTCGCGCTCGCTCCGGTAGATGTCCGGGCCGCTCGAGAAGTAGAGCTGGGCGCCGCCCGCCTCGAAATAGGAGGTTCCCATCTCGTCGAGCGGGCTGTTCGGGCCGCCGTCGGCCTGACAGCGGAGGTGCCTGGGCGCCAGCCAGTCATGCGCGGGGCTCTGTCGCGTGAAGTAGATGTCGCCCATCCCGCAGCTCACCCCAGGCACCACCCGGCGGCTCACGAAGAAGAGGCCCTTTCCGCGGATCGGCGTCGGACAGAAGTCGTCGGCCGTCGAGTTCACCGTCGAGCCGAGGTTCACCGGCGCGCCCCACGGATCGCTCGTGCTCTCCCGCTGGGCCACCCAGATGTCGATGTCCGTCCGCGTGTCGTTCAGCTGGCGCGGGCGGGTCGAGGCGATGTAGAGGCTCAGCCCGTCGGGGCTCTGGATCGGGCAGCCGTCGAGCGCTGTGGTGTTGAGTTGGCTGCTCGTGCCGGGGACGCTCTCCGCGTTAACTGCGGACGTCCACGGCGAGAAGCTGATCGCGTGCGCGGACGGGACTGCTGCCAGCGCGAGCGCCACGGCTCCGAGCACGCCTATTGCTGAGGACCTTCTTTGTCTGGACATGCAGCCGCTTCTAACCCTGGGCGGTTGCGAAGCGGCTGCAAAGCGTCCAAAGCGGCGATCAGGCCTGCATCGCCTCCATGTTCTTCGTCACGACCTCGATGGTCCGGGCGAGCGCCTCGGTGGGGCTGAACTCCACCACCTCGGTCCCCGCGTACAGGACGGGCGTGTGCCCGGGGCCGACGTAGTAGGCGTCCCCGGCCTCGAACAGCTCCTCGTCGTCGCCCGAGCGGAACCCGACCTTGCCTCTGATGACGTATCCCATGTGCTCGCACTGGCACTCGTCGTTCGGGAGACCCTCGAAGAACGGGGACAGGTCCGCGTCCTGTGAGTACGCCTCGAAGCCGACGGTCCACCCGCCCTCGAAGTGCTCGAAGTGGCCCTCGTAGCCCTCCAGGGTCTCGTGCTCGGAAGCGGTTTCCTTCGATGCCTTCGGCATGTCAGCTCCTTCCCTAGTGCTTCGGGTCGCCCGACACCACGTCGAGCTCGCGGACGACACGGCCATTCTCGACCGTGAGGACCGCGTTCGCGATGACCTTGCGACCGCCGGGGAACTCGCAGGTGATAGTGGCCGCCGCGCGATCCCCGTGCGCGACGGCGTTCTCGACGGTCGCCCTGACCCCCACCCCCGCGCAGTGCTCGAGCATTCCCCTGAGGACCTCCTTGCCATGGCGAGTGCGCGGCGAGCTCGGCGGGTTGTCGCGATCGATCTGGATCAGCTCGAGGTCGTCCGAGTAGATCTCGAGCAGTGCCTCGATGTCCCACTGCTCGTAGCCGCGGCGCAGGGTCTCGACGTCGAGGGACGTGCTGGTCTGGACTGTCATTGACCACCTCCTGGTTTGTGCTTCGTACGGTGCGCGACTTACCATGGGCCTTGAACCGCGGTTCAAGTCAAGGAGTGATCCGAGAGTTGGATGAGTTCCCGGAGCTGACGATTGGAGAGGTGGCCCGGCGCGCCGGGGTGGCGACCTCATCGATCCGCTACTACGAGCGGATCGATCTGCTTCCGCAGCCGGAGCGGGTGGGCGGCCAGCGGCGATACAGCGCCGACGTGCTCGGCAGGCTCGGCTTCATCGGAGTCGCCCAGAGCGCCGGGTTCAAGCTCGCTGAGATCAAGGAGCTCATCGAGGGCATGGACTCGGCGAACGGGATGAGCGCGCAGATGCGAACGCTCTCGACGGCCAAGCTCGACGAGGTCGAGGCGCTGCTCGAGCGCACCAAGGCGATGAAGGGCTGGCTGGAGGTGGCGAGGGAGTGCGGCTGCGCCACGCCCGCGGAATGCGCGCTGTTCCCGGGTCCCGGCGAAGAGGCCGGCGATCCGGATCTGGCGCTCACGCTGGTGCGGGTGGAGGGCAGCGACTGCCGCCGTCCGGTCGCCGGCGGCGCTTGAGGAATCCCGCTTCGGGTAGGGCTTTCGTGTACCCGAAGTAGGGAGTGTCAGTGCCACAGACGAAGGCAGATCGCCAGGCGGCCGCCAAGAAGGCTGCCGCGACCAGAGAGCGCAACCGGAAGCGGGCCACGTCCGCGACCGCCGGCAAGAAGTCCGCCGGCACGCGGCAGGGCAGGGAGGCCCAGAGCGCGCTCGGCTCGGCGAAGCGTGCCATCGGCACGGCAGCGGGTGGCCTGAAGTCGGCCGGCGAGTCGACCGGCCGCGCGGCGAAGCAGGCGGGCAAGTCCGCCGCGAGTCGCGCCGGAGCCGCGCGCTCGCGCGGGTCCTCGAAGAAGTAGGACAACGCCGCGTCGCGGCCCGCCGGCACCTCGCCGGCGGGCCGGGCTTGGCGGTCAGTAGCGGCGCTGCTCGAAGCTCGCGAACGGGTTGTGCCCACCTGCGGGGATGTGGTTCAGGTTGACCGGATACGGCCAGCCCGCAGGATCCCCCTCGATCAGCCGGAACCGGACCTCGTCGTCCTCCGGAAGGAGCGGGGCGAGCCCGATCGCCTCCGCGTTGAGGGAGCCGTCGCCCCGCGTGCCGAACGTCGGCTCCAGATAGTCGGAGCGGAAGCGAGCATCGGTGGCGCCGGCGAAGACGCCGCCGGCCACGTGTGACTTGAGGTAGGCATAGCCGTCGGCGCCGCCGAGCGCGGTCAGCGCCCTCCGAAGCGCCGACTCGATCCGCGACAGCCGCTGGGAGCCCTTCGGCACGCCACGCCGGGTGACGTCGATCCCCTTGGCGAACCCGCCGCGCGCGCTGCGGACCGTCTCGAAGTCGCGACGTTTGAGGGCGCGCATCAGCTTCGGATCGCCCGCCAGCGGGTCACCGCCGACCAGCGTCAGCCGCACGTCGCGGTCGCCCGCGTCGATGAGGCTTCGGTATACGGACCGTGCGGGATTAGAGATCACCGTCAGGTCGGCGGCCCTGCCGCTCGCGATCGAGCCGACGCGGCGGCCCCAGCCGACGCTGCGCGCCGGGTTGCGCGTGACCATGGCGACCAGCTCGCGGTCGAGGGCGCGGTCGGAGCGGAGCCTCGGGACCAGCCGGCGGCTTCCGCCGAGCAGTGTCGCGTCGCGCAGGGCGATGTCGGCGACCTTCAGCTCCTGGAGCAGGTTCCCCGAGCCGCTCGGGCTCCAGTCGGTGCCGAGCGAGACGGTGACGCCCTCGGCAAGCGCCTCGTAGACATTCGCGGTCCGGCCGTATAGCAGCAGGTTCGACAGCGGCGACCAGACCAGCTTCGCCCCGCGCAGCCGCGCGAAGTCGGAGCGCTCGAGTGCGGTGCCGTGGATGATGACCGTCCGGTCGCTCAGCAGACCGTCGCGCCGCAGCGCGTCCAGCTCGGCGCGCGACGAGTACGAATCGCCCGCGCGCCGCTCGCCGTCCCGGACGCCCTCGGCCACGTGCGCGATGAACGCGTCGACCTGCCCGGCGCGCATGCGGGCGGCCAGCGCGGGGTCGGCGTCCGGGAAGGTCTTCGACTCGATCCTGTCCCGGCCGAAGTTGAACCCGTCAACGTTGCGCACGAGCAGGTTGTCGGTCGCGGGGTCTCCCTCCGCGCCCTGGTCGGCCGTCTCGCCGCCCAGAAGCGCGCGCATCTCGGCCCACTTGACCGCCTCGCTCGACAGGCCGAGCCCGGTAGGCGGGATGAGGACCTCCTGCGGGGCCGCGATGAGGCGGTGCTGCTCCTCGGAGGTGTCCGCGAAGCCGTTCGCGCCGTTCCACTGGTAGCGGTTCGCGTAAGGCTCGCGGCCGGTGGGGCGGCCGAACGCGGGCTGGGCGTCTGATGCCGGCGCCGGCCAGGGCGGCAGCATGCTGTAGGTCGGATGGTCGTGGAGGTTGATCAGCCCGGGGAAGATCAGCGCGCCGCGGGGCGCGACGACGACGGGCCTGCCTAACCGCAGGCCGCGCGGCCGCCGCCCGTCGCGCCAGATGGCAGCGACCCTCCCGTTGCGAACGAGCACGTTGCCGTCGCGAAGCACGTCGCTGTGCGCGTTCATCGTGACCACGGTCCCCCGGAGGAGAACGCCGCGCTTGAACGGTGGCGCGGCGCTCGCGGGAAGCGCGGAGAGCCCGACGGCCAGGAGGGCGGCGAGGACGCAGCTCGTCCGGCGCGCGATCACGCTCATACGGTAAAGCCCCCGCGAACCGGGTAAGAGACTTGCATGGCTATGGCGCTGAGGCGTGGAGAGCGAGGTCGGATGCGAGCGGGCCGGATGCGAGCACGCCGGTCGCGAGCCAGGCTCGCGGCTCGCGGAGGCATGTGGCGCATCGCCCGCATCGTCAGCCTCATCACCTCGGTGATCGTGGGACTGATCATCGTGGCGATCGTGCTGGTCCTGCTCGAGGCCAGCCGGCGGAACGGCATCGTCGACTGGCTCGTCGGCGCGGGTGACACCCTCAGCACGCCCTTCCACGGGATCTTCAGCCTCGACGGCAGGAAGGCCGAGGTCGCGGTGAACTGGGGCCTGGCGGCCCTCGTCTACGGCTTCGCCGGCGGCCTGATCGCGCGCCTCTTCCGGCGCTAGTCGCGCGTCTCGTCTTCCAGATCTTTGAGGGCCGCCTCGAGCTTTTCGCGGTCCGGCCGCTTCAGCTTCGCGGCCGCTCCCCAGCGGACGTGGACGTCGCGATAGGTGACGCCCGGCTCCACTTCGTCCGGAAGGTTCTCGCGCTGACTGCCGGAGGCGGTCTCGATCTCCGGCAGCGCATCCTCAATCCGGGCGTCGGCCTTCTTCTCCTTCTCGAACTGGACGTCGGTCTTTGGCTTCTTGTTGAAGCGGAGCCGCTTCGCCTTGACGACGGCGCCGATCTCGACGTCAGGCTCGTCCGAGCGCTCGCTCATGCCTCAACGGCTTCGCGGACGTCCTTGACCGTGATGCGCCCGTCGGCGCCGGTGCCCTCGATGTCATCCAGGTCGATGTCGTGCTCCTCCGCGGCCTTCAGCGCGGCCGGGGTGGCGTTCTGCTTCTCGGCCCGGCGCTGCCTGCGGCGCTCGCCGAGCTCCTTGGCCTTGCGTGCCGCGGCGGTGCCCAGGTCCTTGACCTCGTCGGCAGCCGCCGACCCGATCTCGTGCGCGACCGTCTTCGCGACGACCTTGGCGAGCTGACCGGCACCGGCATCCGGCGCGCCGCCGTTCCCGCCGCCGCCCGCCGAGCCACCGGCCATCTGCCCGAGTTGCCCGGCCTGACCGGCTAGTTGCCCGGCCTGCCCGGCGGCTCCACCGACGCCCTCGAGCGCGCCGCCACCCGGCTGCTGACCGCCGCCCTGCTGCTGACCATCCTGCTGGCCGTCGCCCTGGGGCTGGCCGCGCTGCTGCTGCGGGTCGGGCTGCTGTCCGCCGCCCTGAGGCTGGCCGCCCTGCTGGCCGCCGCCCAGGAGCCCGCCGGTGACGCCGCCGGCAGCCTGGCCCACCTGGCCGACGGTGTCGCCCAGGCCCTGCACAGCTTGGCCTCCGGCCTGCCCGACCTGTCCGGCCGCGTCGCCCAGGCCTTGCGCCGCCTGGCCGGCGCCTTGGCCGACGCCCTGCACGGCCTCGCCGACGCCCTGGCCAGCCTGGCCCACGGTTTGGCCCACGCCCTGCACGGTCTGATCGAGGTTGCCGACGGCTTCGCCGGCGCCCTGGCCGACGTCGCCGACGGCCTGGCCGGCGCCCTGGCCGATGTCGCCGACGGCCTGGCCGGCGCCCTCGCCAACCTGGCCAACGGCCTGCCCGGCGCCCTCGCCGAGCCCTTCGACTCCCTCGCCAGCTCCTTCGCCGATGTCGCTCACCGCCGACCCCGCGCCCTTCCCGACGTCCTTCACGGCGCCCTCCGCGCCCTCGCCGATGTCCTCGACCGCTTCGCCGGTGTCATCGAGCGCGTCGCCGGCACCCCAGCCGATGTCCTCGACGGCCTCGCTGAGGTTCTCGACGAGCTCCGGATTCCGGTCGATCGTGGTCAGCACGCGATCCACGATCGCGGCGACGTGGTCAAGCCGGACCTTGAGTAGCGCCTGGGCCTCGACCCCCTTGATGTCGAGCCGTACCTTCCCAAGGTGAGCCTCGACACCGACTCTGAGCTTCACGAGGTCCATTACCTGGGCCTTCAGCGAGACGCGGGCGTCGAGGTCGTCGAGCTCCAGATGAATGGAATCGACCTTGATGACGGGTACGGAGAGGAGCACGTCCGGGTCCGTCTTCATGCCGTCGTCCCCGGCGGCGTATCTCCGGTACTCCTGCTCCGCCATGGTGGCGTCGCCCCCGACGTTCTGGGCGAAGCGGTACTTCTCAGGCTTCTGCGACGCGCTTCGTCTGGCGCCGTTCGAGCTGCTGCGGCTGGAGTTGCGGGAGCGGCTGGAGCCGCTCGACTTCGACGACGTCTTGCTACGCGAGTTCGAGGTCTTGCTACGCGAGTTCGAGCTCTTGCTGCGCGAGTTGGAGCTCTTGCTGGGCGATTTAGAGGTCTTCTGAGCCATTACTGACCGCCTCCCTGCTGGCCGCCGCCCTGCTGTTGGCCGCCGCCCTGCTGCTGGCCGCCGCCCTGCTGCTGGCCGCCGCCCTGCTGCTGGCCACCGCCCTGTGCGAGCTGTCCGGTGAGCTGCTGTGCGCCCTGGCCGACGCCTTCGACGGCCTGGCCGGCGCCTTGGCCGACTTGCCCAAGCGCCTCGTTCGCGCCCTGGCCGACACCCTCGACGGCCTGGCCCGCCCCCTGCCCGACCTGGCCGACTGCCTGGCCGGCCCCCTGGCCCAGCTGGCCGACGCCCTCGCCGGCGCCCTTGCCGATGTCCTGAACGGCCCCCTCGGCGCCCTCGCCGACATCCTCGACCGCATCGCCCGCGTCCTCGAGAGTGTTGCCGGTGCCGGTGCCCACGTCCCTGACGGCGCGCCCGACGCTTCTGAGCAGCTCGGGATTGCGGTCAAGTGTGAGCGCCACGCGATCTAGGATCGCGCCGACGTTGTTCAGCCGGGCCTTCAGCAGAGCCTGCGCCTCGATGCCCTCGATCTTGAGCTCAACCTTGCCGAGTCTGACGTCCGCCCCGACGCTGATCTGGACCATCTTCCGAACGGAGGCGAGAACCGCGACCTGCGCCTGCAGGTCGTCGAGTTCGAAGTCGATGACATCGACCTTGACGACCGGGACGTCGATCAGGACGTCAGGACCCTCCTCGATCTTGCTGGGGTCGGAGATCGCGTAGTCGTCGTACTTCGGCCTCGGGCGCTGGCTCCGCTTCCGGTCCGGCCTGCGCGACGGCGGGCCCTGCCCGTCGCCGGGCTTGCGCGGCTTGCTGTTCCCGCTCTTGGCCTTGCTCGACGAGCGGGCCTTGGTCGAGGAGCCGCCCCCGTTGCTCGACTTGCTCGAGGAGCGGCGCCCGTTGCCGGACTTGCTCGAGGAGCGGCGCCCGTTGCCGGAGGCGGAGCTCGACTTGGACTTGGCCTTGGACTTGGTGCTCTGGCTTGCCATCTCGCCTCCTGGGCTCTAGGAGATCGCCTGGGCTCTTAGGAGATCGCCTTTCCGACGTCCTCCGCCTTCTTCCGGGCCGTGCGCACTTCGTCGGTGAGGTCACCGAACTGCTTGCCCGCGTTCTTGGCGTGCTTGCCGGCCTTCTTGAGCTGCTTCACCACGTCGTCGAGCCCGTGGCCGGTGCCGGGGATCCGCACGCCGAGCACCTTCTTGGGCCTGCCGCCGAGACGCTGGCCGAGCACGACACCGCCGACGAGCCCGGCCGCCGCCGTCACGACGCCCGTTGCCACAGCGGCCTTCGAGGTCCCGTTCGAGCCCGAGCTCGAGCTGCGCGCGTTCGAGCCCGCCGAGCGGGACGAAGCGCTGCGGTTGCCCGACGAGGAGCTGCGGCTTCCGCTGCGGCTGCGCGAGGAAGAGCTGCGGCCACGCGACGATGCCGCGGAAGACCGGCGGCTCGATGCGCTAGCAGTCCTGCGACCCGACGCGCTCGTGCTCTTCGGCTTGCTGCGTGAAGCGGAGGACTTGCCGCGTGAAGCGGAGGACTTGCTGCGTGAAGCGGAGGACTTGCCGCGTGACGCGGAGGACTTGCTGCGTGAACCCGCGGCCTTGCCGTTCGACGAGGTGCTCCGGCTCTTGCTGCTTGACGCGCTCCTGCTCTTCGGGCTCGGTCCGTTCGAGCTCGTGGATCCCGACGTTCGCTTCGTCTGGGAACGCGAACTAGCCTGGGCCATTGCCCCTCCTTAGGTCGATGCCCCGCGCTCTCGAATTTGCTTACCCCGATGGGGTTCATGCAAACTCGTGGGGTACGACCTGCAAGGCTGTGCGCAATCCGTGCCGGCAAGGCTCCTCGACCGCATCCGCGACCGGTAGTGCCTCGCGCCGCGCCAGACTGGGAGCGCACCGTTCACTGCGTCGGCGACCTGCACGCGGGCGCGATCACGGATGTGCGGATTGGCGCGGTGAGACGCGACGTCCGGCGGCTGGGAACGCCCGCCCTCCACCTCCAGATCGGCGACGCGACCGAGCGCGGCATAGCCGCCGAGGACGAGCTCGCCCTGGAGTTCCTGTCGCGGCTGCCAGGGCCCTGGGTGACGGTGCTCGGCAACCACGACATCCTCGGGAACGTCCGGACCCCGAAGGCCTGGGCGCGTGCCTACGGACAGAAGTCGCGCAACTTCAGCGTCGACCTCGAGTTCGCGCGGCTGATCGCC
>Ga0126312_10000403_pt1 | contig 25119 bp, 24 predicted proteins | sample Plot104A_FD_92537 | JGI IMG/M metagenome (GOLD analysis project Ga0126312, IMG submission 92537) | Serpentine soil microbial communities from UC McLaughlin Reserve, CA, USA - Plot104A | ecosystem: Environmental > Terrestrial > Soil > Grasslands | place: USA: UC McLaughlin Reserve, Lake County...
GAAGCGGTCCGACATCCGTGAGCGGTACGGCACGATCGCGGACCTGCGTGACTTCGCCGGCAGCGCGGCCGGAGCCGGCTCGGCCTCGGGTCCGACCGGTCACGGCGCGACGCTGGACGACGACAAGGCCTACGAGCTATTCGAGAACTGGTGCTCGCAGGACTTCGCCCGTAACTTCAAGCTCTACAAGCTGTACACCCGGGCCGCGGCGTTCACGGCGCGATGAGGGTGGTGCGGTGCTCGCCGGGCCGGCGCCCCGGCTGTGCTCCGCGCTAGCGCTCGAGGATCGCCACCAGCCCCTGGCCGCCGGCGGCGCAGATCGAGACCAGGCCGCGGCCCGAGCCCTTCTCGGCCAGGAGCTTGGCGAGCGTGCCGACGATCCGGGCGCCGGTGGCGGCGAATGGGTGCCCAACGGCGAGCGAGCTGCCGTTGACGTTGAGCTTCGAGCGCTCGATCGGGCCGAGCGGCTGGTCGCGGCCGAGGCGCTGGTGGCAGAAGGCCGGGTCCTCCCACGCCTTGAGCGTCGCCAGCACCTGCGACGCGAACGCCTCGTGGATCTCGTAGAAGTCGAAGTCCTGGAGCGCCAGACCATTGCGCTCCAAGAGCCTCGGGACCGCATACAGCGGCGCCGTCAGGAGGCCGTCTTCACCGTGGATGTAGTCGACCGCGTGGGCCTGGCTGTCGACGACGTGGGCGAGCACCGGCAGGCTGCGCTCGGCTGCCCATTCGTCGCTGGCAATCAGCACTGCCGCGGCGCCGTCGGACAGCGGCGTCGAGTTGCCCGCAGTCATCGTGGCCCCGTCTCCGTTTCCGAACACCGGCTTCAGCCCGGCCAGCTTCTCGGGTGAGGAGTCGGGCCGCAGCGTCTCATCACGCTCGAGCCCGAGATAGGGCGTGACCAGGTCGTCGAAGAAACCCTTGTCGTAGGCCGCGGCGAGCTTGCGGTGGCTCGCGGCAGCGAGCTCGTCCTGCTCGATCCGGCTGACCTGCCACTCGCGCGCGGTCTCCTGGGCGTGCTCGCCCATGGACATGCCCGTTCGCGGCTCGGCGTTGCGCGGGATCTCCGGCACGATCTGGCCTGGGCGCAGCTTGCCCAGGAGCTTGACCCGGTCGGTCACGCTCTTGGCGGCGTTCGCCTGGACGAGTACACGGCGGAGATCGTCGTTCACCTGGATGGGCGGGTCGCTGGTGGTGTCCGCCCCGCCGGCGATGCCGCTGTCGATCTGGCCGAGCGCGATCTTGTTCGCGACGAGGACGGTCGCCTCCAGGCTGGTGTCGCAGGCCTGCTGGACGTCGTACGCGGGCGTGGTGTGGTCGAGCGCGCCGCCGAGGACGCACTCGCGCGTGAGATTGAAGTCGCGGCTGTGCTTGAGCACCGCACCGCCGACGACCTCGCCCAGGCGCTCGCCCTGAAGTCCCAGCCGGGCTATCAGCCCGTCGAGGGCCGCCGTGAGCATGTCCTGGTTGGACGCCTGGGAGTACGCGCCGTTCGAGCGCGCGAAGGGAATGCGATTGCCGCCGACGATTGCCACTCCCATATGCGCTTAGTTGCCACCGTGGGCGGGTACGAAACCAACGCGTGGCGGATCGCTATCAGAGCTTCGCCAATTCGACCGCAGGGAAGCTGGTTACCAAGCGACTGGGGATGCCGGTTCCGACGCCCCTGCGCCGATACGAGCCGGGTGAGCCGGTCCTCCAGGGCACGGCGCTTCTGGGCGCGGCTCCCGAGGGCCGCCTCGCCCAGCCCGTCGCCGACGTGCTGCGCGCGATCGACGTCGAGGTGGCCGTCACCCCTGGCGAGGACGCTCGCGGCGCGGCCGACCGCGCGGGCGTCCGGACCAGCGCCTGGAGCGAGGACGCCAACGGCGACGCCCGCTTCGCCGCCCTTGTCTTCGACGCGACCGGCATCCAGGACGTCGAGGGCCTGCGGGAGCTCTACGGGTTCTTCCATCCTTCGATCTGGAGGCTCGAGCGCTCGGGCCGGGTCGTGGTGCTGACCGCCCCGCCGGAGCAGGCCGAGAACCCGATGCAGGCCGTCGCACATCGGGCGATCGAGGGCTTCGTCCGCTCGGCCGGCAAGGAGGTCGGCGGCCGCGGCGGAACCGCCAACCTGGTCTATGTGGCTCCGGGAGCCGAGGCCGGCCTCGAGTCCACCCTGCGCTTCTTCGTGTCGGCCAAGTCTGCCTACGTGTCCGGTCAGGTGGTACGGCTGGGTGCCGGCGAGGTCGCTACGCCGGCCGACTGGGAGCAGCCGCTCGCCGGCAAGGCGGCGGTGGTGACCGGCGCTTCGCGAGGCATCGGCGAGGCCATCGCGGAGACCCTGTCGCGCGACGGTGCGCACGTCGTCTGTCTCGACGTGCCCGCGCAGGGCGACGCCCTCACCGAGGTTGCCAACCGGATCGAGGGCTCGGCGCTCCAGCTCGACATCACGGCGGAGGACGCCCCCCAGCGGCTCGCCGAGCACGTGCGCCAGCGCCACGGCGGCGTCGACGTGGTGGTGCACAACGCGGGCGTGACTCGCGACAAGACGTTGGGCCGCATGGACGAGGAGCGCTGGGACATGGTGCTGTCGATCAACCTCGAGAGCCCGCTTCGCATCAACGACGTGCTGCTGCAAGACGACGTGCTCAGACCGGGCGGACGGATCGTGGGCGTGTCGTCGGTCAGCGGCATCGCGGGGAACCGCGGCCAGGCCAACTACGCGACGAGCAAGGCGGGCGTGATCGGGATGGTCGACGCACTCGCCCCGGTGATCGCGCCGCGTCCCGGAACGATCAATGCCGTGGCACCGGGGTTCATCGAGACGCAGATGACCGCGGCGATGCCGCTCACCGCCCGCGAGGGCGGCAGGCGGCTGAACAGCCTTACGCAGGGCGGCCTGCCGGTCGACGTGGCCGAGACCGTCGCCTGGCTCGCGAGCCCCGGCTCGGAGGGCGTCAATGGCAACGTGGTCAGAGTCTGCGGCCAGGCCCTGATCGGGGCGTAGCAATGGCGGTCCGCGAGCTGACCTCGCCCCCCAGCATGAGGATCCTCTACCCGAAGGCCGTGGCCGGCGCGGGCCGCTCGGCGCTGCGCAGGCTGCCGGGCCTCGGCGGCGGCGAGCCGGAGTTGCCCGACGAGCAGCTGGTCCTTCCGGACCTGGAGGTCGAGCGCCAGCACCTCAGCGACTACGCGCACGTGTGCGGGTTCCCCCTCCGCGACGTTTTGCCGCCCACCTACCCGCACATCGTCGCCTTCCCGCTCGCCATGGAGCTGATGACGCGCTCCGACTTCCCGTTCGCGGTCATCGGCCTCGTCCACATCGCCAATCGAATTGAGCAGCTTCGCCCGATCGAAGTCGGCGAGCCGCTCTCGGTCCGGGTCCGCACCGAGGACCTGGCGGAGCACGACCGCGGCACCCAGTTCGAGATCGTCGCCGACGTCGACGCGAGTGGCGAGCGGGCCTGGCGCAGCCGCAGCACCTATCTTCATCGAGAGGGCAATGGCGGCTCGTCCGGCGGCGGAGAGGATCGCGCCGAGCCGCCGCGGCCGAAGGCCGTCTGGAAGCTGCCGGGCGACGTGGGCCGGCGCTACGCCGAGGTGTCCGGCGACCGAAATCCGATCCACCTGCACCCGCTCAGCGCGCGCCTGTTCGGGATGCCGGGGATGATCGCCCACGGGATGTGGCTCAAGGCGCGTTGCCAGGCCGCCCTCGAGAGCGTCGTCCCGGAGCGCTTCGACGTGGAGGTGCGCTTCAAACTGCCGGTGCTGATTCCCGGCTCGATCAGCTTCGCCTCGTGGCCGGTCGAGCGGGGCCGCGACTTCGCGGTCCACGACGGCAAGAACGACAAGCCGCATCTCGCGGGGGAGGTCCGATGGTCCAGCTCCTGAAGCAACCGGAACGCGTGGCGCGCGCGACCAAGGTCCTCGTCGAGACCGGCCTGCTGCGTCCGGAGCGGCCGGACAAGGCCGCCGAGGCGGCGCTCGGGCTCCTGCGCTGGAAGATGACGCCCGCGGCCGCCTTCATCGTCTCCGCGGCGCGCTATCCCGACGAGCCGGCGATCATCGACGAGCGCGGGATGGTGACCTTCGCCGAGTCGCACAGGCGGACCAACGCGCTCGCCCGCGCGATGTCCGAGGCGGGGATCGGCGAGGGGGACGGCGTAGCGATCATGTGCCGCGACCACCGCTGGTTCATCGAGGCGACGGTGGCGATCTCCAAGCTGGGTGCGAACACGCTCCTCTTCAACACCGCCTTCGCAGGTCCGCAGCTGAAGGAGGTCACCGAGCGCGAGGACCCAGCGGCGATCATCTACGACGAGGAGTTCGCCGAGCTCATGGACGAGGCCGCGGGCGACCGCGAACGCTGGGTCGCCTGGTCCGAGGACGACCACCAGGGCGATACGACTCTCGACCAGCTGATCGAGGACCAGGACGACGACTCGGACCTCGACGCGCCGGACAACACGGGCAAGATCGTGCTGCTCACATCCGGCAGCACCGGGACGCCCAAGGGGGCCTCCCGCGGCCAGCCGGACGTCCTCGAGCCGCTCGTGGCCGTGTTCTCGCGGATCCCGCTCAAGGTGCGCGAGCCCACCTTCTTCGCGGCGCCCCTGTTCCACGCCTGGGGCTTTCTCCAGTTCAACCTGGGCCTGCTGCTTTCGTCCACCTTCGTTCTACGCCGGCGGTTCGACCCCAAGGCGACTCTCGAGGCGATCCAGGAGCACGACGCGACCGCGCTCGTGATCGTGCCCGTGATGCTCCAGCGGATCCTCGAGCTCGACGAGGAGGAGCGGAGGGGCCACGACCTGTCCGCCCTGCGCGTGGTGGCCTCGAGCGGCGGCGCGCTCGACGGCGAGCTCTCGGAGCGCTGGATGGACGAGTTTGGCGACAACCTCTACAACCTCTACGGGTCGACCGAGGTGGCCTGGGCGGCGATCGCCGAGCCGGCGGACCTGCGCGAGGCCCCCGGGACGAGCGGCCCGCCGCCGCCGGGGACCACGCTCAAGATCTATGACGAGGACGGCAATGAGCTCCCCGCGGGGGAGAGCGGGGAGATCTTCGTCGGCAACGCGATGCTGCTCGAGGGGTACACGAGCGGCGAGAACGAGGAGGTCCGGGACGGCCACATGTCCACGGGCGATCTCGGCCACCTGGACGACCAGGGCCGCCTGTTCGTTGAGGGGCGGGCCGACGACATGATCGTCTCCGGCGGCGAGAACGTGTACCCCGAGGAGGTCGAGGAGGCGCTCCAGCAGCACTCGAGCGTCTCCGAGGCGGCCGCCGTCGGGGTGGAGGACGACGAATTCGGCGAGCGGCTCAAGGCATTCGTCGTCAAGGACGGAGAGGTCTCGGAGGACGAGCTCAAGTCACACGTCAAGGAGAACCTCGCCAAATACAAGGTCCCGCGCGAGATCGAGTTCGTCGACGAGCTCCCGCGCAAACCCCAGGGCAAGGTCGACAAGCAGAAGCTCAAGGAAGAGCACGAGGGACGAGACGGGGACTAAGAAACCTTCGAGGGTCCCGTGCGTTAGTAGCGGGTGCATGAACCCTCCGATCTCCGAGGCAGCCACGGAGGCGCTGCCTGAGTCGCCGCGCCTACCCGTATTCGTGTCCGCCGACGGCCGCCGCCGCCGTGTCCTGCGTCTGGCCGGCCGCGTGTTGGCCGGGCTCACCGTCCTCTGGCTGCTGGCGCTGCTGGCGGGCGTCCTGGGGCTAGGCCGGCTGCCCGGCGTCACGCTGCCGGAGTCGGCTCCCGGACACCAGTCCCATGCCCCGGCGGCAGCGCCCGCCGCCGGTCGGCCGAGCGGCTCGCATCTCGGCAAGGCCGCGGCAGGCCACCGCGGGCGGAGCTCCGCGCACTCGCGGAGCCATGGGACAGCGGGGACGGCCTCGACGGGACACGGCCGCGCGGGTGGCGCGGTGAGGCATAACGGGCGGACGTACGGCTCCTCGACGCCCGCCCAGCCCAGCCACCCCAGCGCTCCGGCTCCGGGCAGGGGACGCCCCGCCACGAACCAGGCGCCCGCTCACCCCAGCCCAGCGCCGACTTCGCGCGGCGCCAACCCGAGCGGTGGGGGACATCCCGCCAACACGACGGCTCCGGCCGGAAGCGGCACGAATCCGAGCCCGAGCGCCATGGAGCACGCACGCAGATGGAGCGGCGGAGGCGGCTGAGCGCCGCCCGCGCAGCCGAGATACGTCGACGCATCAACCGGCCGCCGGCGCACCGGGCCCTGCTGGCGTTCGTGGCGGTCGTGCTCGTGCTCTTGCTCGTCGTGTACGGGCTCGCCGGCGAGTCGGTCGGCAAGAGCAGCACGCCGACGGCCGCCGACAGCTCGCCGCTGGAAGACAGTGAGCCTCTGCTCACGGTCCGCGACGGCCGTCTCCGCGCGCCCCGGCTCCCCGCCAACCGCGTCGCCCTGACATTCGACGACGGGCCCGACCCGGTCTGGACGCCGCGCATCGCCCGCGAGCTGCGGCGCCTCCACGTGCCCGCCACGTTCTTCGTGGTGGGCAGCCACGTGGTCGACCACCCGCAAATCGTGCGCCAGCTGTGGCAAGACGGCTTCGAGCTCGGCAATCACACCTTCACCCACGACGACATCTTCGGCCAGTCCGGCGCCGTGCGCGGGCTCCAGCTCGACGCCACCGAGAACGCCGTCGCCGGGGCCGCCGGCGTTCGGCCACGGCTGTTCCGTCCGCCCTACTCGTCGACGCCGGATGCCGTGACGAGCGCTCAGGAGGCGACGCTGGCGGACGTCTCGCGCGACGGCTATGTGGCCGTCCTGAGCGATCGCGACGGGCGCGACTGGGAGCGAGGGACGAGCCCGGCGACGATCGCCCGCCGTGCCGCGGGCCCGCCGCACGGCGCCAGCGTGATCCTGCTCCATGACGGCGGCGGCAACCGCTCGCGCACGCTCGAGGCGCTGCCGATGCTCGTACGGCGGCTGCGAGCTCGCGGGTACCGCTTCGCGAACGTCTCCGAGCTGCTCGGGCTGCCCCGCTCCGCGGTCGACTTCCGGACGAGCCGCTGGGGGCGCTTGCGCGGTCAGCTCTTGATCGTGAGCCTGACCGCCGCGCGCTGGATCACGAACGCGCTCGCCTGGCTTCTCATCCCCATCGCCCTGTTGACGCTGCTGCGCGCGGCTTTCGTCGTCGCTTTCGCGCGCCGCCATGCACGCCTGCGCCGCGCCCGCCCGCCCGATCCGTCCTACACGCCGTCCGTCGCGATCGTGGTGCCGGCCTTCAACGAGGCCGTGATGATCGAGAGGGCGGTGCGTTCCTTGGCGGCGAGCGACTACCCGGAGCTCGAGGTCGTGGTGGTCGACGATGGCTCCGAGGACGGAACCGGCGACCTCGTCGACGCCCTCGAGCTCGAGCAGGTTCGCGTGATCCGCCAGCCGAACGCCGGCAAGGCGGGGGCGCTCAACCGGGGCATCGCCGCGTCCGGCAACGAGGTGATCGTGATGGTCGACGCCGACACGGTGTTCGAGCGCCAAGCCCTCCGCCGGGTCGTGGCGCCGCTGGCGGCCGACGGAGTGGGGGCGGTCTCCGGCAACACGAAGGTCGGCAACCGCAAGCGGCTGCTCGGGCGCTGGCAGCACATCGAGTACGTGATCGGGTTCAACCTCGACCGGCGCCTCTTCGACGTGCTCCGCTGCATGCCCACGGTCCCGGGCGCGATCGGCGCCTTCCACCGCAGGGCGCTCGCCGACGTGGGCGAGATCTCGGCCGACACGCTCGCCGAGGACACGGATCTGACGCTCGCGATCGGCCGCGCCGGCTGGGGCGTGGTCTACGCGGAGGAGGCGCGCGCCTGGACCGAGGCACCCGCCACGCTCGGGGCGCTGTGGCGCCAGCGCTACCGCTGGTCGTACGGGACGATGCAGGCCGCCTGGAAGCACAAGGCGGCGATCTGGCACCCCGACGAGGGCAGGGTTGGGAGGCGCGCCATTCCCTACCTCATGCTGTTCCAGCTCCTCCTACCGGCGCTGGCACCCGTGGTCGACCTGTTCGCTCTCTACGGCATCGTCTTCCTCGACCCGGTGCCGGTGCTCGCCTACTGGGTGGTGTTCAACACCGTCCAGATCGCCCAGGGCTGGTACGCGTTCCGGCTCGACGGGGAGTCGGCGCGGGTCCTCTGGGCCGTGCCGCTACAGCAATTCGTCTACAGGCAGCTGATGTATCTGGTGGTGATCGAGTCGATCATCAGCGCGCTCCGCGGGACGCGGCTGCGCTGGCAGCACGTGGAGCGGACCGGGGAGGTCGAGGCCGCGCCCTAACGGGCCGGTCGAGCGACGGCCTTGGCCCGCTGTCGCTCGGGCGTGATCGAGACCACGTTCCAGGCGAGGCCGAGCCGGCGCAGCAGCCGGATCAAGAGCCCGGACGGGTCGACCTCGTACCAGCGCAGCCCGTGAATCGCCGAGCGCGGGAAGGCGTGGTGGTTGTGGTGCCACGCCTCGCCCAGCGATGGGACGGCGAGCCAGGCGACGTTGGTCGAGTGGTCGTCCGTGTCGAAGCGGCGGCGGCCGAAGAAGTGGCAGACGGAGTTGATGCTCCAGGTGACGTGGTGGAGGAAGAAGATCCGGACGAGGCCTCCCCAGAGCAGGCCCGTCGCCGCCCCGGCCAGGCGGCCCGTCAGCAGCCACGCCGCCAACGCCGGGAGCGCAAGTCCGGTCACGACCAGCGGCACGAAGCCGCGGCTGATCAGCCGCATCCCCGCGTCCTCGATCAGGTCGCGCGCGTAGCCCGCTTTCTTCAGGTCGCGCGCGTAGCGCGCTTTCTCCGCCCGCCCCTGGTGCGTGAATAGCCAGCCCATGTGGGCGTGCCAGAGGCCCGCAGCCATGCCCCGCACGCCCGAGCCGTGGCCGACGTGGGGGCTGTGCGGGTCGCCCTCCTCGTCGGTGTGGGCGTGATGCTTGCGGTGATCCGCCACCCAGCCGATCACCGGTCCCTGAACCGCCATCGACCCGAGCACGGCGAGGACGTACTGCACCGGCTTGTGGGTGGCGAAGGAGCCGTGCGTCAGCAGGCGGTGGAACCCGACGGTGATGCCGAGCGCGCAGCTCAAGTACATGACGACGAACAGCGCGAGACCGGTCATCCCCACGAGCCGGTTCCAGAGCAGCGGAACGGCCGCGAGGAATGCTACGAACGGGACGATGACCGCCCCGATGTTCACGTTGCGCTCGAGCGGCGTCATCCCGATGCCCCTTCCAGCAGCTGCTCACGGACCCTGTCCATGTCGATCTCCGCCGGGTGGGTCCCGGCCACGAACTCGGTCAGCGACTCGAGGAACCGCTGGGGGTCGGTCTTGTAGGGGAAGTGCCCGGCGTCCCGGAAAAGCTGCAGCCGGCTGCCGGGGATCGCCTTCTGGGCCGCCCTGCCGTGCGTGGCCGGGATGATCGGGTCGTTCTCGCCCCAGATCAGGAGAGTCGGGACCTCCGCCGCCAGGTATAGACGGTCGCGGGCGCTCACCCGCTGGCCCTCGACGTCGATGATCGACCGGGCCGTATGCACGAATGCCTGGCGCGCCTCCACGTCGCCGAGCGAGGCGAAGCCGCGCGCGATCTCCTCGAGGTCCGGCCCGGCGCGCAGACCCAGCCTTGCGAGGGCGCCTGCCAGCGCCTGGCCGGCGGTGCGCAGCGGCTTGGCCACGAGCAGCGGCAAGACGTACTCGGCCGCCGGCAGCGCCACGAGGCGCAGCATGAGATGGACCTCCTTGCCGAGGCCGCCACTCGACACCAGGACGAGCCGCTCGAGCCGCTCCGGGAATTGGTATGCCAGCTGCATCGCCACGCCGCCGCCGAGGGAATGGCCCACGAAAGTCGCGCGGTCGATGTCGAGGGCGACCATCAGGTCACGGATGCCGCTGGCGTAGGCGCCCAGTGAGTAGTCGCCCTTCGGCTTGGCCGACTGGCCGTGGCCGAGCAGGTCCGGCGCCAGCACCCTGTAGTCGCGGGCGAGCTGCGGCAGCAGCTGGTCCCAGGTGTCGGAGCTGCCCGTGATCCCGTGGATGAGCACGATCGCCGGACCCTCGCCACCGATCCGGTAGCGGACGCGGTGGCCGTGGAGTTCGAGCTCCTCGACCTTGAGCCGCGGCTGGCGCGCGGTACCTCCATCCGTGGCGCTCATCGGATCTGTATTCCCGAGATGGCCCGGGCGATCACCAACCGCTGGATCTCCGAGGTGCCCTCGAAGATCGTGTAGATCTTGGCGTCCCGGTGCATGCGCTCGACTGGGAACTCGCGCGTGTAGCCGTTGCCGCCGAGGATCTGGATCGCGCGCTCGGTGGCCCACACCGCCACCTCCCCGGCCTTGAGCTTGGACATCGAGCCCTCGGCCGCGGTGAACTCCTGGCCGCTGCGCCCCATCCAGGAAGCACGCCAGATGAGCAGGCGGGCGGAGTCGATCTCCATCTTCATGTCGGCGAGCGCGAACGCGATCGCCTGATTCTCGATGATCCGCCTGCCGAACTGCTCGCGCTCCTTGGAGTAGTCGAGCGCGTACTCGTAGGCGGCGCGCGCGATGCCGATCGCCTGGGCGCCCACGGTCGGCCGGCTGACCTCGAAGGTCTGCATCGCGGCCTGCTTGCGCGAGCCCGAGCCGCCCTCGCGCGCGCGGGCGAGGCGCTCGTCGAGCTTCTCCTTGCCGCCGAGGAGACAGCGGCCGGGGACACGGCAGTCGTCGAGGAAGACGTCGGCCGTGTGGGAGGCACGGATGCCGTGCTTCTGGAGCTTCGTGCCCATCTCGAGGCCCTTGGTGCCGGGTGGGATCACGAAGGCGGCCTGGCCGCGAGCGCCGAGCTCGGCCTCCACCGAGGCGACCACCACGTGGACGTTCGCGATGCCGCCGTTGGTGGCCCACGCTTTCTGCCCGTTGATCACCCACTCGTCGTTCGCCTCGTCGTACCTCGCGCGGGTGCGGAGCGAGGACACGTCCGAGCCGGCGTTGGGCTCGGAGACGCAGAATGCCCCGACCTGCGGATCGTCGGCGGTGCCGTAGCACTGGGGCACCCACTCGGCGAGCTGCTCGGGCGTACCCGAGGCGAAGATCCCCGCCACGGCGAGCGTCGTGCCCATGATCGACATGCCGATCCCGGCGTCGCCCCAGAACAGCTCCTCGTTGACTATCGGCAGGACGAGGCCGCTCTCGTCGGCCCAGAACTGGGCGATCGCCTCGAAGCCGTAGAGCCCGATCTTGGCGGCCTCCTGGATGATCGGCCAGGGGGTCTCCTCGCGCTCGTCCCACTCGGCCGCGGCCGGCCGTACGACGCCCTCGGCGAAACCGTGGACCCAGTCACGGATGTCCTTCTGGTCCTGCGACAGCTCGAGCGAGAAGGGGGGCTTGTCGCCGCTCGGCGCGAGCGCGTCCGCCACGGCCTCTTCCACGGCTTGTCCGTTGCTGCCTGCTACCATGGATCTCCTTTCCTAGTTCGTTACCGGCGCCTCGCGGCGGGCGAAGCGCAGGAGGCCCCAGGCGAGCGCCGCGATGAGGCCCACGAAGATTCCGAACACGATCAGGTAGGCGCCGACGCTCAGAGCCGGGGAGACGCCCTTCTTCTGCTCCCGCTGGAGGTTCTTCTTGTCGCGCACGAAGGTTCTGGTGAAGCGGTCGCTGGCAGGAATCTCCTTGACCGGGATCGCCGGGTCGGCGGGCATGAAGATCGGCAGGCCGGCCACGGTCCTCCCCTTGTGGAGCCGGAGGGTCGACTTCCAGTTGTCGTAGACGGGGATCGGCTTGGTCGTCCGGTACGTGCCCGGGCCGACCTTCTTCAGCTTGTCGACCACGCTGCCGCCGCCCTGCCAGGCCGTGGCGTTGAACCACTCGGCGTTGTCGGCCGCGTCCGGCGGGTCGAGCTTGACGGTCATGTTCACCGTGCGCTTGGGCGGCGGGGTGGCGTCGCTGACGCTGAGGGTGGCCTTGGTGCCCGAGCCACCGTTCATCGGTAGGGCGAAGGCGAACAGCCCGACGACCGCCAGCCCGGCCAGGCTCGGCGCCCAGCCCGGCCGCGGCGGTCGTTCCTCGAGGCAGCCGCCGATGAAGCCGCCTATGACGCCGCCTGCTACGCCCGCGATGAACCCGGCGATGATCCCCTCGGGCAGCAGCGCCTGCGTCCAGGGAATCGTCCACCAGATGTGCGACCAGGCCCACTCTGCGGCGAGTCCGAGCGTGCCGATCCCGACGCCGGCGATCGCCCCGAAGCGGACGCCGTGCCCCGTGTCGACGCGCAGTGCGACGGCCTCGACGACGAGCGCCTCGACGACATAGATCGGGAAGTGCAGCGCGGTGTGCCCGACTATCGGTCCCACGTAGAGCGACAGCAGGCCGCGGATCGCCAGATAGACGGCCAGCGCCATCAGGGCGCCGCCGCGGCCGATCACGATCCGCGCCGTGACCAGGCCGATGCCGGCGGCCAGCATCAGGAGGATCGGATGCCAGACGAGCCGGAACTGCGGCACCGCGAAGTCGAACTCGGCCTGGAAGGTCGACAGCGCCACGAGGAAGGCGCCGCCCTGGACCGCGCGCCGGCCGAGCAGGATCGAGGGCCGCTCGCGCGGCGTGTCGCCGGTGCGCGCGCTGATGCCCTCCGCGAGCAGGATGAGCCCGCCGACCGTCGCGAGGCCGGCGCCGCCGATCAGCACCAGGTGCGTGGGCCCCCACAGCGTCACGTCCTGGCCGAAGATGCGGTGCCAGACGTCGTCCATCGGAAACGCGCCGAGCGCGAAGGAGGACGACACGAGCATCAGGACGCCGCCGAGCGGCGCATACCAGTCGCCCGTGATCTTGATGGCGGAGCGGCTGGGCCGGCCCGTCAGCGGCAGCGTCATCGATAGCAGGCCCGCGAAGAAGATCCCGAAGAGCCCGAGCAGGATGAAGTAGTGCGCGGCATTGGCGAGCGGGCCGGGGTCGCGGCCCTCGTCGAGGTGGATCGAGATGTCCCAGTACATCCCGAACACCGCGACCGCAAGAGACCCGCCAACGAAGGCGAGCGGAAGCGACGCCCAGCCTGGGATGCCCGACGAGCGCTCGGCGAAGGCGGCGATCCGGCCGACCTGCGGCAGCCGACCGCTGCGGTGCCCGGCGACGATCGCGATCATCGCCGCGCTGATGACGAGCGCCCCCGCGGTGGCGGCGATGGTCTCTCCGACCGCAGCTCCCCCGGCGGGCGCGGACTTCGCGATGTATTCCAGTCCCGACACTGCTTCCTCTTGGCATCTTGGTGATAGGAAGCGGCGCCGTCTCCGCAGCTACGTCACAATCTCCCGGGGATTCTTGTGCCTTCCACACAAAGAACGCCCGCGGCCTACCCCGAACGCCCGTGGACGGCCCTGCCACCCGAGGTGGCGACCGCCCTGCGGCCTTTCCTTCCCCAAACGATCGACGAGATAATCAGGACCGTCCGGGAGAGGGTGCCGGCCTACGCACGGCCGCTCGAGGGGGGGTTCGGCGCCGCTCTGCGGGCCGGTGTGGAGCGTGCTCTGGGCGACTTCCTCGATGAGGTCGAGGGCAGGGACGTCGAGGCGGGGGAGAGCAGCATCTACCTGGCACTGGGGCGTGGTGAGGCGCGCGAGGGGCGGACCCTCGACGCGCTCCTCGCCGCGTACCGGCTCGGGGCCCGGGTGGCGTGGCGCCGCGCGGCCGAGCAGGGACGCCGCGCCGGCTTCGACCCCGAGACCCTGACCCTTCTCGCCGAGGCCTTCTTCGCCTACATCGACCAGCTCTCGGCCCGGTCGGCCCAGGGCTATGCGCAGGAGCAGTCGGCCCTCGCCGGTGAGGAGGCCCGGCGACGGCGGGCGCTGCTCGGGCTCCTCGTGCAGACGCCGCCCGCCGAGACCGTAGCGATCGAGGCCGCCGCGCGCGAGGCGGGATGGCGGCCGCCCGCCACGCTCGCGGCCGTGGTGTGGGGGGATCAGTCCGAGCAGCCGGTCGCCGGCCGCCTGCCCCTCGGCACGCTGGCCGCGACCCTCGACGAGGCGGTCATGTGCGCTCTCGTCCCCGATCCCGACGCGCCCGGCAGGCAGGGCGAGATCGAGCGCGCGCTGGGGCGCCGCACGGGCGCGCTCGGCCCGACCGTCCCCTGGAACGAGGCCTGGCTCAGCACCGCCCGCGCCCGCGACGTCCACGGCCTGATCACGGACGGCGTGCTCGACCTCGACGGGCTCGCGGTAGCCGAGGAGCACCTCGCAGCGCTGATCGTGCATAGCGACGATGCGCTCGTGGCCGAGCTGGCCCGCCGGCGCCTGGCGCCCCTGGAGGAGCGCCCGCCCGCATCGCGCGAGCGCCTCCGCGAGACGCTGGCGGCCTGGCTCGCCAACCAGGGCAACGTGCCACGGGTGGCCGACGCGCTCCATGTACACCCGCAGACGGTCCGCTACCGCCTCGCGCAGCTGCGGGAGCTGTTCGGCGACCGGCTCGAGGACCCCGATGAGCGCTTCGAGCTGAGCCTCGCCCTGCGCGCGCCGCGCTGAGCTCGTGGCCGCCCCGCGGCGCTCGCGCTGGCTGAGTACCGCTGATCCGTCCGAACGGGGCTCTAGCTTGCGCCCGACCCGGCCATCCACCGAGGAGGGCAAATGGCCATCGAGTTCTACAGCGTCAAGCACCGCCGCAAGGTGCAGGTCGACGAGAGCGAGGTCCAGAAGAAGACCTACGAGCGCGAGACGTCGAAGGGCACCCAGACGCGTTACGCGTTCCAGGCGGAGACCACGGTCGACGGCGACAAGGTCAAGCTGACGAAGTTCGTCGGCAAGGAGGACTACGAGAGGCTGTAGGGCCGGTCACCGCCCGTGCCGGACGTCCGGCCCGAGGTCACGCTAGTCCGTCACGGCGAGACGGAGTGGAGTCGGGCCGGCAAGCACACCGGCAGGACCGACATCCCGCTGACCGACGTCGGCAGGCGCGCCGCCCAGGTTCTGCGGGGACCCCTTTCGCAGCGCGCGTTCGAGCGCGTCCTCACCAGCCCGCTCTCGCGCGCGGCCGAGACCTGCCGCCTGGCCGGGTTCGGCGAGGAGGCCGAGGCGCGCGACGAGCTGCTCGAGTGGGACTACGGAGACTACGACGGCCTGACGACGCCCGAGATTCGCCAGGAGCGGCCGGACTGGTGGCTGTGGCGCGACGGCTGCCCCGGCGGCGAGACCCCCGAGGACGTGGCGGCCCGCGTCGACGGGCTGATCGCGGAGCTGCGAAACGTGGGCGGCGACTCCCTGTTGTTCGCCCACGGCCACGTGCTGCGCGTGCTGTCGGCGCGCTGGATCGAGCTCGGAGCGGAGAGCGGCTCGCGCTTCGTGCTCGGCACCGCCACGGTCAGCACGCTGGGCTGGGAGCGGGACACGGCGTCGTTCCGCCTCTGGAACGCGCCGACGGGCTAAGCGCCGAGCCGGGTCCAGCCAATAGGTAACGCACCTACTTTGGTGGGGCTCCACCCAGCCTTAGTCCGCTCAGGCAGCCGCCGCGAACCGGGCCCGCGAGCGCTCCAGCTTGCCGTCCTGGTAGCGGCGCGCCCAGAGCGATCCCGGCTTGGCGAGGCGCACGGCGCCTATCAGAGCCACCGCCGGGATGAACACTCCCAGGATCCCCGCGAACTTCTTCCCCTTGAGGAAGCAGATCACCGCGAACGCCAGCCCGAGTAGCTGGAGGGGGACGAGGACCGCCGCGCTCTCGCTTCCCGAGAGGCTGTTGCCGCCGAGGCCCAGGTAGATCAGCACCGCCTCCAGGACGTCGATCCAGAACTGGAGGCCGACGAGCGCCACCGTCAGCAGCGTGCCCGCGACGACCACAGCGTCGATCGACTCGCGGCCCTTGTCCGACCAGTAGACGTCCTGGAGGTTGAGCCACAGCGCGAACTCGTCGAGCGTCAGGCCCAGCCCGATGCCAAAGCCGATCGCGGTTATCTCGCGCCAGGGGCTGTCGGGCGCGAAGGCGAGCCCGATGTAGCCGCATAGCATCATCAGCAGGATTCCCCAGACCATGTGGTGGACGTGGGTGCCGCCCTTGGTCTGCACGTTGCCGGGCCACCAGCTCACCTGCGCCTTGATCAGGTGGGCGCTCGTGCGGATGAAGCCGAACGAGAGCAGGAAGGCGATGAGGATGAGGAAGTGGATCTCCTTGCCCGGCGCCTGGATCCCCTTGTCGTACGCCTCGGAAAGATTGCCCGAAAGCCGATCCACGGGGCGATGGTAACCGTGGTCCGGTGCTCGCCCGATCGGCGATCGGGCTGTGCTCCTCCCCCGTGGTCCGGTGCTCGCCCGATCGCCGATCGGGCTGTGCTCCTCCCGGGCAGGTCGCGAGCTGTCGAGAGAGAATGCCTCGAGGATGGAGTACGCCGCTCGACAGGCTGAGCTGGCCGGGCCGCAGGAATTCCTCCAGCGTGTGTTCCTGTGGATGTTCGGCGGCCTGCTGGTCACGGCCGCATGCGCTGGCGCCATCGGCGCGAGCGACTCGCTCCTCACCGACATCACCGATAGCCCGATCGTCCTGATCGTCTTGTTCGGCGCCCAGATCGGCCTGGTCATCTGGCTCACCGCCGGGATCCAGCGGATGTCGCCGGGCATGGCGGCCGGGCTCTTCCTCCTCTACTCGGCGCTCAACGGCGTGATGTTCGCGTTCATCTTCGAGCTGTACACGGCGCAGTCGATCTTCACGACGTTCCTGATCACCGCGGGCATGTTCGGAGCGATGGCGGCATGGGGGTACTTCACCGACCTCGACCTGTCGCGGCTCGGGGCGGTGCTGTTCATGGCCCTCATCGGTCTGATCCTGGCGACCATCGTCAACATCTTCGTCGCCAACGAGGCGCTCTACTGGATCACGACCTACGCCGGCGTGGCGATCTTCGCGGGGCTCACGGCATACGACATGCAGAAGCTGAAGCAGTGGAGCGCAAGGGACGCCGGCGACGGTCGCCTGGCCGTGCTCGGTGCGCTGGCGCTGTACCTGGACTTCATCAACCTGTTTCTGTTCCTGCTTCGCATCTTCGGTCAAGCGCGACGGTAGAAAGGGAACGACTGCGACGAGGGTCCCGATCGTGGTGGCCGCTCCGCACTCTGACGTTCGGCGCGTCGCTCGTACTCTCTGTGATCGTGGCCCACGTGCTCGAGGCGGTCAACCCGGGCGAGACCCGACTGCTTGGACTGCTCGAGCGGGAGAGATGGGCGAGCGCCTGAGCGCCGAGGACGCGCGCATCCTCGCTCTGGAGCGAGGGAACGTGCGCGGTCACACCTGCAAGCTGCTCGTCGTGGACGGCGCCCACGACGTCGACGCCGTCCGGCGCGAGGTCGACGCGCGGATCGCCTCCGTGCCACGCCTGCGGCAGCGCCTGCTCGAGAAACCGCTCTCGCTCGTCGATGACGAGGACTTCCGCCTGGAGCGCCACGTCCGCGACGGCGGCGAGGCCGCGGGCGAGCACGAGCTTCGGGCCGCGCTCGGGCGCCTCATGGCGGAGAAGCTCGACCGCGACCGGCCGCTGTGGGCGATCGACGTGATCGCGCTCGACGGCCGCCGCACCGCTCTCGTATGGCGCATCCACCACGCCATCGCAGATGGCACGGTGGCGATGCGGATGGCGCGCGCTCTCCTCTTCCAGGGGCCCGCACCGGCCGCGGCGCCGCCGCGGAAGTCGAGCGGTCACGCCGCCCGCCTGCCGAGCGCGATCCGCAGGGAGCTCGCCCACAAGGCCGCACCGTCAGCCCTTGACCGCCCGGCGGGGCCTCGCCGGGAGATGGCCTTCGTGGAGTCGCCGCTCGACGCGCTCAAGGCGATCGGCCACGGCGCTCCCGAGCGGGCTACCGTCAACGACGTGGTCCTCGCCGCGGTCGCCGGCGGGCTGCGGCGCTGGCTGGGGGAGGCGGGTGCCGAGCGGGCGGCGATGCGTGTGAAGGTCCCCGTGAGCCTGCACACGAGCGGCGAGGACGAGGGTGCCAACCGAGACTCGTTCATGTGCGTCGACCTGCCGCTGACCGGACCCGATCCAATCGCCCGGCTGGTCGCGATCACCCGCGAGACGAGCGAGCGCAAGACGATGCACGACGCCCAGACGCTCGCGACCTTCTTCGCGGACCTGTCCCACCTCTCACGCTCGCTCGAGCGCTATGCCGAGCACTGGGCGACCAGCCCGCGGGTGTTCACGCTGAACGTCTCGAATGTCCCCGGCCCGGCTGAGCCGCAACGGGTGCTCGGCTCCCGGCTCCTGCACCTCTACTCGTTCGCGGAGATCGCGCACCACCACGCGCTCCGGATCGCAGTGGCTTCGGCGGGCGGGCGTATCGCCTTCGGCCTGTGCGCCGACGCGGACGCGGTTCCCGGGATCGACGTGATCGCCGCGGGTATCGGGGATGAGATCGGCGCCCTGAGCGCCAGTCTGTAGCCTGACCGGGGAAGCGAAAAGGGGGAGTCAATGCGGGTGATCGATTGCGAGTGCGGGCGCACGCTCCAGGCGGCCAACGACGAGGATCTCGTGAACGTCACGCGCGAGCACGTGAACGAGGCGCACCCCGACATGGAGCTCGATGACGAGGGCCTTCGCAAGTTCGTAGCCGACCACGCCTACGAAGCGATGGACGCGTAGGGCCCTAGCCCTCTTCGAGCGGGTTGCCGAGGCGGCCCCACAGTGGAACGCCGCCATCCACCACGTGGACGACGTTGTCGGCGCCGTAGGCCTTGAGCAGGCTCGCCGCCACCGCGCTCCGCTGACCGGAGACGCAGATCACGGCTACCGGCCTGTCGGGGTCGAGCTGCTCCGGCACCTCATGGATGTCGTGGTAGGGCAGGTGCATCGATCCGGGGATGTGCCCCTCGCGCCACTCGGGCTCCGAGCGGACGTCCAGGATCTGCACCTCGTCGCGCCGCTTCGCAAGCCCCGGCACGTCGAGCCGCTCGACCGAGTGCACGTCGCGACCCTCGGCCCGCCAGGCGGTCATCCCACCGAGGAGATAGCCGCCGAGCTTGCGTAGGCCGACCGCGGTGGCGAGGCGCGCCGCGACGCGGCCGTCGTCGTCGTCGCGGCCGATGAAGACGATCTCCTGGTCGCGGTCGGCGATCCAGGCGAGCTTGGTCCCGAAGCCGGCACGGAGCATGCTGTTGGACACCGACCCCGGAATGTGGGCATCGTCGAACTGGAGCTCGGTGCGGACGTCGACGAGCATCGCGCCGTCGGCGCGGCGCTGCTCGATCTGCCGCGGCGCGAGCGGCAGCACCTCGACGCCGGCGGTGACCAGCGCGCCCCGGTTGATGTCGACGATGGCGTGGAAGTTCGGCGGCTGCGGGCCGAGCTTGGCGAGCGCACGGGACACGAACTCGTCCTCTCGGTCGACGCCGAGTAGCTCGTTGTGGGCGCACTCGAAGCCGATCGTCGAGGAAACCTTCATGTCCATGTCCGGCCCACCGCAAAGGGAGCCGCCGAGATGCGCGGGCCAGACCTCGCAGTCGTCGGGGAGCTCGAGCAGCCGCTCGTGAAGGCTGTGGAAGATCTGCCTGGCGCCCTCCTCATCGTCGACCGCCAGGTCGGGCCGGGCGATGTCGCCCACGAAGAGCGAGTCGCCGGTGAGGGCGGCCCAGGGCTCGTCGCCGCGCGCCTGATCGATCAGGACGAACGCGGTGTGCTCTGGGCGGTGGCCGGGCGTGTGGACGGCCCGGATGCGGAGATCGCCGAGCTCGAGCTCGCAGCCGTCGTCGAAGGGCTCGTAGTCGTAGTCCGGATCCGCTTCGCGGTGGATGTGGATCGTGGCGCCCGTCGCCGCAGCCAGCCGGCCGTGCCCGGAGACGTGGTCGGCGTGGTTGTGCGTCTCGAGCACGTGCTCGATGTCGACTCCCACGTAGCGGGCGAGCTCGAGGTACTCCTCGATCTCGAAGCGGGGGTCGACCACGGCCGCCACGCCGGCGTCCTCGTTCCCGACCAGGTAGGAGGCGCAGCCGAGGTCGTTGTGTGTGATCTGCCGGAAGATCATCGGCGGCTGTCTATCACGCAGTCTACGAACTGATAATCGTTCTCACTAGTATCCGGCTTCACCGTGAAGTGGTTAGCGCTCACGACCGTCGCGGTGGTTCTCGCCGGGGCCGGTTGCGGCAACGGCGGCGGCTCCGGCGACGGAATCGACGTCGTGGCCACCACCACGCAGGTCGCGGACCTCGTCCAAAACGTCGGCGGCCGCCGCGTCGCGCTTACCCGGATCCTGGCGCCGGGCGCCGACCCGCACGACTTCGAGCCGCGGCCGAGCGACGCGAAGGCCCTGAACAGCGCCCGGGTGGTGTTTCGCTCCGGCGGAGACGTCGACGACTGGCTCAGCCAGCTGATCGGGGCGGCGGGAGGCGAGGCCCGCGTTGTCACTTTGATCGACTCCCTGCCCCGGATCGATGACGATCCACACTGGTGGCAGGATCCACGGACTGCCGGGCTCGCGGTTGCCGCCATACGCGACGCCCTGATCCGGGCGGATCCCGGCCATGCCGCCTACTACCGCCGCCGGGCGACCGCGTACGAGCGCCGGCTGCGCGCCCTCGACCGCGGGATCGCGCGCTGCATGGACAGGGTCCCTGCCACCCGGCGCAAGCTCGTGACGAGCCATGACTCGCTCGCCTACTTCGCTCGTCGCTACCGGGTCAAGGTGGTGGGAGCCGTGATTCCGTCGCTCTCGAGCCAGGCGCAGCCGTCCGGCCGCGACACCGAGCGGCTCGTCGAGCAGGTACGCCGCGAGGGGGTCCGGGCAATCTTTCCCGAGAGCGCGCTCAATCCGAGGCTCGAGCGTGCGCTGGCTCGCGAGGCCGGCGTGCGCGTGGGAGGCACGCTGTGGGGAGACTCGCTCGGCAAGCCCGGTTCGGCGGGCGACAGCTATCTCAAGGCGATGGCGTCCGAGACCGAGCGGATGGTGAGCGGGATGAGCGGCGGCTCGATCCGGTGCAGTCCGGGCACATCCCGGTGAGCCTGACGTCGTGCCCATCGATCGCGAAGTCGACCCGTCGCGCCAGCCGCGCGATGGCTCGTTCGAGGCCCTCGTCCTCGAAGGCCGTCACCTCGCCGCAGCGCTCGCAAACGAGATGGTGGTGGTGCTCGCCGGTCGGTAGTGCGGGCTCGTAGCGAGCGGCGCTGTCGCCGACGTCGAAGCGCTGCACGAGGCCCTCGTTCTCGAGCACGTCGAGGGCCCGGTAGATGCTGGCCACCCCGACGCGGACGCCGCGGCTGTCGAGCAGGCCGGCGATCTCGCGCGCGGTGACGCCGCAGCCCACGTCGGCGAGCGCGTCGACTACGGCGGTGCGCGGGGCGCTCGCGCGGTAGCCGGCCGCCTCGAGGCTGACCTGGGCGTGCTCGCTCCACTCCACGCTCCAAGAATAGGCTTCGCGGCGATGGCCGATGTCTTCCGCACACCGGACGAGCGCTTCGACGGGCTGGCCGGCTATGACTTCGCGCCAAACTGGTTCGAAGCCGACGGACTGCGGCTGCACTATCTGGACGAGGGAAGCGGCGACCCGGTCGTGTGCTTCCACGGCGAGCCGACCTGGGCGTACCTCTACCGGAAGATGTTGCCGCCGCTGCTCGAGGCCGGCCACAGGGTGGTCTGCCCCGACTACGCCGGCTTCGGCCGCTCCGACAAGCCCACCGACCGCGCCTGGTACAGCTACGACCGCCATGTCGAGCTCGTCTCCGACGTGCTCGGGTCGCTCGACCTGAGCGACGCGACGGTGGTGGTGCAGGACTGGGGCGGGCCGATCGGGCTGCGCTGGGCCGTGGAGAACGCCGACCGCGTGGCGCGGCTCGTGATCCTCAACACCGGCCTGTTCACCGGGCGGGTGTCGAAGGGCTTCCTCGCCTGGCGCGACTTCGCCGAGCGCAACCCCGACCTTCCCGTGGGCTTCGTCATCCAGGGGGCCACCACCGGCGATCTCGGGAACGACGTGGTCGCGGCGTACGAGGCGCCGTTCCCGACCGCCGAGTCGAAGGCCGGCGCCGCGCAATTCCCGCTGCTCGTCCCGACCTCCGACGACGACGTGGGCGCGGCGGAGATGCGGGCGGTCGCCGACGAGCTCACCCGCTGGGAAGAGCCGGTCCTCGTCGCCTTCTCGGACTCGGATCCTGTCTTTCCCTACCCGCGCGCCGGCGAGGCGTTCACCGGCCGCATCCCGGGTGCCGGCGAGCAGGTCCGCATCGAGGGGGCGGCGCACTTTTTGCAGGAGGACCGCGGCGAGGAGATCGCGGACCGCATCCTGCAGTTCCTGGCGACGAGCGACTAGCGTCGAGCGACCAGAAAGACGAACGCCCGGCGAGAAGCCGGGCGATCGCCTGCGCTGGAAGCCCGCGAGCTGCGAACCGGTCCATAGGGGGCTTGGCTGGACCGGCGCGTCGCGGGCCGGTGTGGGCCAGGCTCAAGCCGCGGGAGCCTCCTCCTCCTCCGCGCCAACCTTTTGCGCGCCTTCCCTGGCCGCCTCCGCTTGCGCCAGCTGGCGATTCACGTGGTCCCAGTCGAGATTCCTGAAGAGCGCCTCGACGTACTGCTTGCGGCCGTCCGGCGTGGCGCCGAAGTCACGCGCGTAGGCGTGCTCGTAGACGTCGATCCCGAGCACCGGCACCATGTTGTAGACGGCCCAGAGGTTCTGGGTGTCCATGATGTAGTTGAACAGCGAGCTGTCGTTGAGGTCGTAGCCGACCATCACCCAGCCGCGGGCCGCGCTAGCAGCCTTCTTGACGGCGTCGAACCACTTGTCCACGCCGTTGAACTCCTGGTCGATCAGCTCGGCGAAGCGACCCTGTGGCTCTCCGCCTTCGCCGCCGAGGTGGCCGAAATAGAGGTCGTGGTTCTTGTAGCCGAGAAGCGCGAAGGTGTAGTCGACCGAGACCGAGCGGAGGGGCGAATACACCTGGTTGCCCTCGATCTCCGAGTAGTCGAACTCGTTGAAGATCTTGCGACACTCGTTCGCCTTCTTGGCGTAGCCCTCGTAAAGCTTGAAGTGGTCCTCCATCGTCTCGCGGGAGATCCCGTCGAGCTCCTTGTCGAAGGCCGGCCAGCGGCGCGGCTTCAACTCGTCCCAAGGCATGTAGCAGCCTCCCTTTCTAGGTCGTTTCTCTCCTAGACCGGGGTTCCCGAAACCCCATGGGCGAAACGAGGCGGGGGAGGAGCGCAGCCCGATCGCCGATCGGACGAGCACCGCACCAGTTCTAGTCCCCGTAGCGCTCTGTGACCTTCGCCCAGTTGACCGTGTTCCACCACGCGTCGATGTAGTCCGGGCGCTTGTTCTGGTACTTGAGGTAGTAGGCGTGCTCCCAGACGTCGACGCCGATGAGCGGTGTCGCGCCGTCCGTCAGCGGATTGTCCTGGTTGGCGGTCGAGACGACCGCCAAACCGCTGTCGTTCTGAACGAGCCAGGCCCAGCCGGAGCCGAACTGGTTGACGCCCGCGTCCTTCATCTTCGCCTTGAAGTCGTCGAACGAGCCGAACTCGTCGGCGATCGCCTCGGCGAGCGCGCCGTCGGGCTCGCCGCCGCCGTCGGGAGACATCGACTCCCAGAAGAGGGTGTGGTTGAGGTGGCCGCCGCCGTTGTTCCGCACCGCCGTGCGCTTGTCCTCCGGGATCTCGGAGAGGTTGGCGATAACACCCTCGATCGACTGGTCGGCGAACTCGGTCCCCTCCAGCGCGGCGTTCACCTTGTCCACGTACGCCTGATGGTGTTTGTCGTGGTGGATCTGCATGGTCTGCGCGTCGATGTGGGGCTCGAGCGCATCCTCGGCGTAGGGGAGGGGCGGAACGTCGTAAGCCATATGTCTCCTCTCTGTCTCCTCTCGGGAAGGGCGGGCGGAGCAACTCTAATCCGCCCCCGTCTGAGCGCCGGCAGGCGTTTTCGCAGACTTGTTGCACACGTAACCCACACGTGCGTCTTTCCCTGCAAATTGCGGGAATGCATTCGACCGAGGTCCGTGCCGCGGTACTACAGCTGGTCGACGCCGGCCTGAACGACTGCGAGGTGGCCCGGCGGACCGGAATCCCGCGCCGAACGGTCCGCGACATGCGCCGCTACCGCGACGGGCCGAGGCGGCGCAACGGAAGCCTCCAGGTCTTGACCGAGCGATGTCCGCGCTGCTGGCGCTGGGCCAAGCCGATGCGGTTCACCTCGGAGGACTACGCGGAGCTCCTGGCGCTCTACCTCGGAGATGGCTCGATCTCCGCGTGCGCACGGACGAACCGTCTGAGGATTGTGCTCGACCAAAAATATCCGCGCGTCGTCGCCGAGGCGCGCCAGCTCCTCGAGCGCTGTTTTCCCACGAACAGCGTCCACGTAGGCAAAGGCTCGAAGGGCAGGTGCCTGAGTGTCTCCGTCTACTCCTCTCATCTTCTTTGCCTCTTCCCGCAACACGGAGAGGGTCTGAAACACAATCGCCGCATCGCGCTGGAAACGTGGCAAAGAGCCCACATCGACGGAGCGCCCTGGGCTTTTCTTCGAGGTTGCATCAACTCCGACGGCTGCGTCTTCGTCAACCGGACGGGCCGATATGAGTATTTGAGCTACTGCTTCTCGAACTCGTCAGACGAGATCACGGCGCTGTTCGTCGACATCTGCGAGCGGCTCGAGCTGACTCCACGCCCGCACTACAACCCGCTTCAGGGCGTCTGGCACGTCCGGATCAACCGGCGCAAGAGCGTGGCCGCGCTTCTCAAGCACGTGCCTCCAAAGTCGTAGAGCGATGCGGCTGAGAGGATTCGAACCTCCACGCCCCGAAGGACACGGGCTCCTGAAGCCCGGGCGTCTACCAATTCCGCCACAGCCGCGGGAGTCTCAATCGTAGCCGCCTCTAGACAGTTCGGTCAGCGTCTAACCGCAGCCACAGCGCGTCCAGCGCCCGCTCAAATCCGTCGCCGCATCCGCCACGTCCGGCAGCACGCCCCGCTCCGCCAACAGTCGTAGCTCAGGATCCCGATCGACGCCGCCTGGGGTTGCGGGGGGTTGAGCGGCACCGGACCGGACACTTGGAGTTCCGCGGAACCGACGCGGCCGTGGCGCTGGTGCGGGCCGACCGGCTGGCCAAGGCTCGAAAGTCGGCGCGCGCGGCTGTCGTGGAAAGGCATCTGGGCGATTTCCCCAGGTCGCGTCCCATAGCGTGGTGTAGGACGGCGCCGGACGGAATGACGTCGCCGACGTAGTTCCGGCCACCGCGGCGCC
>Ga0126312_10000404_pt1 | contig 25113 bp, 18 predicted proteins | sample Plot104A_FD_92537 | JGI IMG/M metagenome (GOLD analysis project Ga0126312, IMG submission 92537) | Serpentine soil microbial communities from UC McLaughlin Reserve, CA, USA - Plot104A | ecosystem: Environmental > Terrestrial > Soil > Grasslands | place: USA: UC McLaughlin Reserve, Lake County...
CCGTCGTTCGCGACGTGGAGCGGCGCGTCGACGGCTCCGCCTGCGAGGACGACGAACGAGCGCAGGTCGAGCATCGGGAGCACGGGCTGGTTCGCGCGCGTCATCTCCTCGACCGCTGCGGGCTTCGGCCGCCGGTGGAGGTCGAGCAGCCCGTTCAGCTCGTGCGGGACGTCCGTCAGCTCCGTCAGGCAATAGCCCGCGAGCCGGTCGTGGCGGCGGAAGAGCTCTGCCTGCAGGCGGTCCGAGACGCCCTGGTAGCGCTGCGTCTCGGCGACGAACCTCTCGACCGATCCCGGCCACAGCATCTCGGCGACAGCGGCCGCGTACGCCTCGCGCGTGTCCCAGAAAGGCGGCTCGGGGAGCTCCGGCATCTCGGGCAGGCCCCAGTCGCCGAACTCGGTCACAAGGAGGACGCGGTCCTCGCCGTACGACCGGACGACCTTGCGCTCGAGCTTGTCGAGGTAGTCGCGGTGGAGTCGCCCGTACCAGTGCGCGGTCAGGATCGGCGAGGCGTACACCGTCCGGCCGCTGAACTCGAACCAGTCGTTCTCGATCACCGGCCGCGTTCCGTCGTTCTCCTCGATCGTCTCGACGAGTGTGCGGGCGAAGGGCGCGTAGGGGCCGCAGGCGGTGCGGTCGACGCCGCGCTCGCCGAGTTCGTTCATCGCCGTCCAGAGGATGATGCTCGGGTGGTTGCGGTCGCGGCGAACCTGCTCGCGCGCCGTGTCCCTGCACCTGCGCGCCAGCAGCGTGTCGGGCCCGAGGTCGTCATAGTCGATCGGCTCGGCGAGCGGAAGGTCGCAGTGGAGGAACATTCCGAGCTCGTCGCAGAGCTCGAGGTAGCCCGGATCGAACGCCTTGATGTGCAGGCGCAGCGTGTTGAAGCCCATCTCCTTCGCGGCGACGATCTCCTCGCGCATCGCCTCGGGGTCGCCCTCGGCGTACAGCTCTTCCGCGCGAAAACCCTGCACGAGCACGCTCTTCATCCGGTACGGCACGTCGTTCACGAGGATCCGCCCGTCGTCGACACGGACGGTGCGGAGGCCGTATCGAACCGTCTGCCGATCCGATCCGACGTCCACCGTCGCCTCGTGCAGCACCGGCCGCGTCGGCGACCACCGCTCCGCCGCGACGCGCCCGAAGGACGCCGCCAGCGTGCCCCGCTCGCCCGCGCCGAGCTCCGCCTCGAGCTCGTGCTCGCTCCCGAGCGTCGTGACGCGTGCCGTCACGCGCCGCACGTCGTCCGAACGGTTGAGCACGTCGACCTCGACCACGAGCTCGTCCGGGTCGGCGTTGACGAACACGTCGCGCGCCACGACGGGGCCGTGGCGGTGGAGCGTGACCGGTTGCCAGATCCCGCCGTAGGTCATGTACAGGCTCGGACGGCTGGGGAACGAGTCGTTGTTCCACCCCTGCTTGCCGTGCGGCATCCGCGCGTGGTCCGGGTGGCCGAGCGGGGGGTCGTCGACGCGGACCACGAGCACGTTGTGGCCGCGACGGAGCGACGCCGTTGCGTCGAGCTCGAACGGCGTGAACGCGCCCTCGTGCGACCCGAGGTGGTCTCCGTTGAGGAAGACGTCGGCGACGTCCATCACGGCGCCGAACCGCAGCGACCACCACCCCTCGACGTCGTCGAGCACGAAGCTCCGCCGGTACCACGCGATCCCGTCGAGGTCGTAGTGGCCTTGCGCCTCCCACAACCCGGGCACGCGGATCGTCTCCGGCTCGTGCCGGTCGAGATCGGCAAGCTCGCCCGCACCGGGAAAGAACTCCCACGTGCCGTCGAGCGAGAGCACGGTCGCTGGTTCGCGCAGGTCCACCGCCACGAGAGCGGGAGACCGTAGCCGTCGCGAGTGCGCGCGCGGCGTCTGTAACGGCACGCGCGCCGGAAACCGTCGCTGCGTGTCCGCGGGGTGGCTCAACCGCTCGTACTGGCTCGACGGGTCACGGCGGCGTGGGCGGACCTCTACACGCGAAGCGTCTCGACGTGCGGCGGTCGGCGCCGAAGTCCGCCAAGGAGAACGCCGACGTCGGCTTGAGGTTCGTCCGCGACCGCATTCGTCCCCCGCAACGGCCGCGACGAGATCGAACGGAGCATCGCGCCGGCGCCGCCGCTCCGCCAGCGAGGACCCCGGCGGCCGCGTGGCGTCCGGCGCCCGTCGTATCGTCGATCCATGTTCGACTTTCCGGCGTTCGACGTCGCGATCGGGCTGATCTTCGTCTACGTCGTGCTCGCCCTGATCTGCTCGACGCTGAACGAGGCGATCTGTACGGCGGTCGGGCTGCGGGCCCGGTTCCTGGAGACGGGCCTCGTCAACCTGCTGAGCGCCGCCGGCTCCAACACCGCCGCGGGCCGCGCCACCGCGCGGCGGTTCTACCGGCATCCGCTCGTCCAGGGCCTGATCAGGCCGCGCCGCGGGCCACACGTCGACGACGACTCCGACGAGGGGCCGGTGAGGCGGCTGAAGGGCGTGCTCGGGAAGCCGCCCTACCCGTCGTACATCCCCTCGCGGACGTTCGTGATCGCGATCACGGACATGGCGCGCGACGCGAAGGCGGAGCTCGAGGAGCAGGACCCCGGGAAGGCGGCGGAGCTGCGCGCGCGGATCGGGCGCGCGGACGACGAGCTCCAGCACGCGCTCGTCGCGTTTCCGAACGAGCGGCTGTCGGAGGCGCTGCTCGCGCTGTACCGGTCCGCCGGCGGCGACGCCGTCCGGTTCCAGCGCGCGACGGAGGAGTGGTTCGACGATGCGATGGAGCGCGTCTCGGGGTGGTACAAGCGCCGCGTCCACGCGATCCTCGCGGTGATCGCCGCGCTCGTCGTGATCCTCCTCAACGCGGACACGCTCGCCGCCGGAAAGGTGATGTGGCGCGACGACGCCGTCCGCGCGGCGGTGGTGAAGGAGGCAACCGATACGGCGCGCGGCCCGCTCGAGAAAGACGACCTCGAGCAGGCAGTGAAGAAGCTCGACCTGCCGCTCGGGTGGCAGCTCGACTTCGGCGACGAGCCGACACAGCTGCCGAACGACACGGTGAGCTGGATCCAGAAGCTGATCGGCCTCCTGCTCACGATCGGAGCCATCCAGCTCGGCGCGCCGTTCTGGTTCGACCTCCTGAGCAAGATCGTCCGCGTCCGCTCCACCGGCGCGCCGCCGCCGGCGAGCGACGCCGTGCGCCGGGGCGAGGGCGAGGAGACCCGCCGCGGCCCGTCCGAGATCGTCGAGGGCGGCGGGGCCGCGCCGCGGCCGTCGGCGTCCCCCGGTCCGGCCGAGCCGTCCGCGCCCGGCGCGGCCGCCTGAGCACGTCGTTCGAGGCGCGCTCCACGCGTCGGCGTAGACGACGTCGATCGCCGGCCCACCCGCCGCCCGCCTCCGCGGCGTCACCGCTCAGGAAAGTGCAGAACCTACCTAAACTGGTGAGGGATCCCGATCTCTCCTCCACAAAAGTGCAGTTTGTGGCGTTCGTTTGTTTACTTCCATGGTACGAACGGCTTTATTGAACGGGGACGTACCACTCGCGAAAGGCGGCCCTTTGGTGAGCACGGAAGTCCCCTCCAGAACGGCGGTGATCGTCGACGAGCACCCACTTTGGCTCGACGCGATCGAACAGCTCCTCGACCAGCTCTACGTCAACGTCGTCGGGCGCGCGGCCGGCCGGCGGGAGGCCGTCGAGCTGCTCGAACAGAATCGCCCCGACATGCTGATCGCCGATCTGGCAGCGATCTCGGACGACGCGACGGACAGCGCGACCGATACGTGCACCGCGCTCGTCCGCGCCCGAGAGCTCAACCCCGACATGAAGTGCATCGTCCTGGCGGACACTGCAGATCCCGCCGTGCTCGGTCGCGTTTTCCGGTCCGGCGCAAGGGCGGTGTGCGCGAAGCGGACCGAGCCCGACGACTTGGCCACCGCTATCCGGCAGTCGTTCAACAACTCGATCCAGTTTGCGCCGCCCCCGCGGGTCGCGACCGCGGCAGAGACCGCCGCCGCTGCCGTGCGCGTCGCATCGTCGACCCTGACCAAGCGCGAGATCGAGATCCTCCGGCTGGCAGCAGACGGCCACTCGAACTCGCAGCTCGCGAAGATGTTGTGGGTGACGGAGCAGACGGTGAAGTTCCACCTCTCGAATACGTACCGGAAGCTGGGCGTGGCGAATCGGACGGAAGCAAGCCGGTGGGCGCAGCTGAACGGAATCGTGTCCGAGGGAGCCGCGGCACGACCACGTGACGTGGCGCCCGCCGACCGCCGGTGACGTGGCGCCCTCCGACCGCCCGTCTGCGCCGGGCAGGGCGGGACTAGCTTTCGGCGTACATCCGCGCCTTGACCGCGAGCGCGTGGTCGGTTCGGCTCTCCCTGATCGAGAACCAGATCAGGACGAACGTGCTGAGCGAGTAGGAGACTGCTGACGCGACGGCCGCTCCGGTCGCGTGGAAGCGAGGGATGAGAAGGAGGTCGAGCGCCACCGTCGCCACGAGGCCGGCGCCCATCGCGACCGAGTTGAGCCCGGGCCGACCGATGCCGTACAGGAACGCTGTCACGACCGCCCCGACGCCGTTCAGCACCAGGCCGAGGAGGATGATCTGGGCGGGCAGCACCGCGGGCTCGAACTCGGAGCCGTAGAGAGCGGGGATCACGAGTCCGGCTCCGAACCAGAGAGGTGCGACGGTCGCCGCCGTGAGGAGTCCCGCCTTGACGACGAGGCGCTGCGCGGTGCGGGCGGCCTTCGCGCGCCCCGCCTTCGCAAACCGCGGATACAGGACGTACGTGAGCGACATCCCGGGGATCTTCACGAGCTCCGCGAACTTCGACGCGATCGCGTACACGCCGAGGACGACGGGGCTCGTCAGGAGGTTGAGGAGGATGAAATCGAGGCGGAGGTTCAGCAGCGTGATCACTCCGCCGGTTTGGGCGCGCATGCCGTAGCCGGCGATCGTGCGCGCGAGGTCCTTCGACGGACGCGCAGCGGCCTCGAAGAAGCCGCGGCGAGCGAGGCGTCCCCACGCCAGCGAGAGGGTCGCGACGTCGGCGAGGATCAGCGCGGCGACCACGGCACCGAAGCCGCCGCCGCCCAACGTCAGCACCAGCCCGTACGCGGGCAGGAACATGAGCTCCTCGGTGACGATGACGCGGTTGGCTCCGGGGAGGTCGTCGCTTCCCTGGGAACACGACTTCGCCGTCGCAACGAGCACTCGAGTGAGGACGAGGACCGCCGCCAGGACGAAGAGGCCGAGCGGGAGGCCGGGAAACAGCGGCTCGGCGACAGCCGGGGCGGCAACGACCCAGAGGGCAGCTCCCGCCGTTCCACCGGCGAGGGCGACGGCGAGGATCGTGAGGGGGAGACGCCTGTCGGAGCCACGGTCGCCCGCGAGGAAATACGTCACCGCGCCGGGAAGCCCCGAGGACGCCATCACCCCAACGAGGCTCGGGAGCACCCGCAGGAGGACGTAGATCCCGACTGCCGCTGGTCCTCCACCGCGCGCGACGGCCAGCGTCGCCAGCGCAAGCGCAACGAGCGCACCGAGCCGGCTCGCAACGTTGAGGATCAGGTCGCGGTATCTCCCGCGCAAGACCGATGCGAGGCGCCTCATCGCCTCGCCTGCGCGGCCGCGGCAACGACGACGCCGAACAGCGCCCAGACGTGGCGAGCGTGGAGCAACTCGCTCGCCCCCATCGTCACGAAGATCGCGACGATCGCGCCGGCCAGCGCGTTCGGGCTCGCGAGACCGCGTGCGCGCGGTTCGCTTCGCGACGCGCCTCCCACGAAGACCGCGTACACCCCGAGCGCGGCCACGAGAAGGACGACCCCGAGCAACCCGAGGACGCCGCGCTCGTTCACCGCGGCAAGGTAGTCGTTGTGCGCCTCCACCGCGCGATGCGCCGCCTGCTGCTCGAGCCGCACCTTCGTGGACGTCGGGCCGGTGCCGAGCGGGCCGCCCGTCCTGTACAGGTGGAGGCCCTGCTGGAGCAGCAACCCTCGGTCGGACGCGGTCTTCGCGCTTCGGCCGACGCCGTCGCGGACGAACGCGTACGAGCTCCGCTTTGCCCGGGACTGAACGTCGTCGACGCTGAAGCTCACGCCGACGACGAACGCCACCATTCCGACGAGCGCGAGCGAGGCGACCGCCGGAACGAGCCCCGCCCGGCGATACACCCCGAGAACGGACGCCACTGTGCTGCCCGCGACGACGGCCACGATGCCGCTGTTCGACCCCGTCGAGGCGAGCGCGACCACCAGCGCGGCATACGCCGCGACCCGTGGCCCGAGCCGACGCGGTCGGCCCGTCGCCCACACGATCATGATCGAGATCACGAAGTAGTTCGCGGCGAGATTCGGGTTCCCGAACGTCAGCGCCGTCCGCACCCCTTCGCTCTCCGTCTGGCCGGAGATCGACCTCGTCCCGGTCGCGACCGCGCCGACCAGGACGACGGCCCAGGCGGTCGAGGCGTACGCCCAAGTTGCGAGGAGCGCGTTCAGGCGCTCGTGCGAACGGCCCAGGTTCACGAGCGACCAGAACCAGAGCAGGAGCACGACGTCCTGCGCGAGCGCCACCGCTCCCGCACGCGGTACCGGCCCCGACACGGCGCCGAGCGCGCCGCCGACGACGAAGAGCCCCACCGGAAGCGCGAGCGGGAAGCTGAGGCGGCTACGGCTGGTGGCGGCCCACAGGAGGACGGCGAACACCGCGACGACGACGAACGCATCGACGGGCGCGACGTTCCCTGGTCCAGAAGGCTCGAGCAGCGGCAGCGCGGCGACGGCAGCTGCGACGGCGCCGACGACGATCCCCTCGCCCGCGACCCGGCGACTCGCAGCGCCCGCGGCGGTGGTCGAGGTCCGCCACGAACGGCGCGCAACGAGGGCGCCGGCGCTCACGACGACTCACGCGGCGCGCGACGGCGCCGAAGGCAGCGCGACCGGCTCCCGCCGCTCACGCCGCGACGAGAATGGATACATCGTCGGCGTAGAACGCCGTGCCGGAAGCGGCGTTCGTCACGTACGCCTGAAAGTCGAGCGTCGAACCCGGTGCGGCCACCATGTACGCGATCGTGACCTTCTTCCACGCCGTCGTGAGCGTTTGCTCGACGAGGACGGTCCCGACCAGCGTCGCCCCGCTGTATTCGCGGAACCGGAGCTTCAACGTGGCGCCCGCGGTGTCGGCCCGCGCCCAGATGACGCCGGTGTACATGCCGCCCGAGGTCGACGGCACCCAGTTCGGCGAATCCTGAAGGATGACGGTCGACGCCGTCGTTCCGGCGTTCGCGAGCTTCGCGACCCAGCTCCCCGATTGCGTATCGACGACGCGGGTGAGCGAGGCGCCGGCGCCCGAGCCGGACGTGTTCCAACCCGAGAGGTCGGTCTCGAAGCCCGGGTTGCGGACGAAGTTGACGGCGAGGGCGGCGGTGGCGGTCTTGCCCGCGTTCGTGCCGGTCACGGTGTACGCGCCTCCGGTCGCCGCCGTGCAGACGTTCGCGCTGCAGGATCCGCCCGGCGCGATCGTGAATGTCGTCGAGCCGGTGACGTCACCGGTCGAGTTGCCGTACTGGTCGCGTCCTTCGGCGGTGTACGCCTGCGACGCACCGGCGGGAAGCGTCGCGGACACAGGCGTGAGCTCAATTCGATCGAGAACCGCGGAAGTCACCGTCAGCGCCGCCGTCGCCGTCATTCCACCAGAGGTCGCGGTGACCGTGTGTGCGCCCGACGCCGACGCGCCGCAACTCGCCCCGACGCACGACCCGTTCGGGCCGATCGTGAACGTCGTGAACGCGGTGAGGTCACCGGTCGCATTGCCGTACTGGTCGCGTCCTTCGGCGGTGTACGCCTGCGAGCCGTTCGCCGCGATGGTCGCCGACGCGGGGCTGACGACGATGTGGTCGAGCGGGGCGGGCGTCACCGTCAGCGCCGCCGTCGCGGTCTTCGCCTCGTACGCCGCGGTGACCGTGTGCGGGCCCGCCACCGAGGAGCCGCAAGTCGTGCCCGCGCAGGACCCATCCGGGCCGATGCTGAACGTCGTCGACGCCGTCACGTCTCCCACGGAGTTGTTGCCCCGGTCGAACCCTTCAGCCGAGTACGCCTTTGAGCCGCCGGCCGCAATGGTCGCCGAGTACGGGCGCACCACGATGTGATCGACCGTCGTGCCTGCGACCACGGTGAGCGTCGCAGTGGCCGTTTTTTCCGAGTACGTCGCCGTCACGGTGTGCGACCCCGCGGCCAGCGCACCGCAGCTCGAACCGGCGCATTCGCCGTCCGGAGCGATCGCCAACGTCGCCGCCGCGGTCACGTCGCCTGTTGCGTTCCCGTATTGGTCGCGCCCGGTGACCGTGTATGGCTCGGAGTCGCCGGCGGTGATGGTCGCCGACGCGGGCGTAAGAGCAATCCGATCGAGGTCACCCGCAGTCACCGTCAGCGACGCCGTAGCGGACTTCCCGCTGTACGACGCGGACACGGTGTGCGCGCCTGCCGCCGTCGCGCCACAGGCGGCGCCCAGACAGGAGCCGTTCGGCGCGATCGCGAACGTCGCGGACGTGGTGACGTCGCCTGTCGAGTTCCCGAACTGATCGCGCCCCTCCACCGTGAACGCCTGCGACGAGCCGGCAGTGATCGTCGCCGCCGCAGGACCGAGCACGATTCGGTCGAGCGCGCCCGCGGTCACGTTCAGCGCGGCCGTCCCCGCCTTTCCCGCGTACGTCGCCGTTACCGTGTGGCCGCCCGCAGTCGACGCACCGCAAGTCGCGCCGGAACAGGACCCCTCCGGCGCGATCGTGAACGTCGCAGACGCCGTCACGTCGCCCAGAGAATCGTTCGTCGCGTCGACCGCCTCGGCCGTGAACACGCGCGACCCACCCGCGGCGACCGTCGCGATCGTCGGGCGGACGACGACGTGGTCGACCGGCCTCACGGCGCGTTCGTACGCGCCGCGGTCGTCGTATGTGCGCGGGCCGACGCCCGTGTTCGCGACGGTCGGCTCGTCGACGCGCGCCGTCGCCTCGACGTCGGCGCCGGACTCGCCGCTCGCACCCGAGTTGGCGGAGTCGATCGCGGGTGATCCCGACGTGAGGTGAAAGTCGCCGTTCGTGCGGTCGCGCCACTTCGGGTCGGCCTCGACGCCTCGGGCCTCCTGCCCCGTGGCCGCGCGGAACGCCACGAGCGAGGTGTAGTTGGTCGAGCTCCAGATCAGCATCGTGTCGGGCGTCGATAGGGAGACGAGGTCGAAGTCCATCGTCGTCCCGCTCGTGGAAGCGCTGTCGACGCGGATGTTGCCGTGCGTGCGCGGGCTCGCGATGCCGTTGTCGACACTGATGTTGTTCGCGATCGTCGCGCCCGTCGATCCGCCTTCGACGTTGATGCCGGCGGTGAGGTTGTTGTAGACGGTGTTCGAGATCACGCGTAGGCCCGTCGACTGCAGATCGTCGATGCCGTGGTCGCCGTTCCCGTAGGTGACGTTGTTCACGGCGATGTTGGCGTTCGAGCTCGACACGAACTCGATGCCGCTGTCCTCGTTGTCGTGGCTCCTGTTCGAAGAGATCGTGTTGCCCGGCGAGCCGTAGACCCTGATTCCGGATGCGCCGCGCTGGAAGACCTGCGCGTTCGCGAACACGTCGTTGCCCGAGACCTCGTTGCGGGTGCTCCCCGTCGAGAGATAGATCCCGTAGGTCGAGTTGTGGTCGACGGTGTTGCCGACGATCAACGAGTCGGTCGCGTTCTCGAGCCGGATCCCTTTCGACGTCTGCTTGTCGATCGGCTTGCCGGCGTAGCTGACGTGGTTCGCCCTGATCGTGATCCGCGACGAGTTCTTCAGCACGATCCCGTCCCCGACCGTCGCGGTCACGTTGAACCCGTCGATCGTGACGTAGCTCAGGCCGAGGAGATAAAAGCCGTAGCTGCCGCCGGTCACCGTCACGGCGGCTCCGGGACGCGGCGCGAACGCGATCGCGGCGGTCGCCGTGCCCGAGCGCGGCACCTTGACCGTCTCCCGGTACGTGCCCGAGTAGACGAGGACCGTCTGGCCGGCGGCGACCACCGCGGCAGCGGCGCTGATCGAGCAGAAGGGCTGTGCCTCCGACCCCGGCCCCTTCTCCGAGCACGTCGAGCTCGCGCGGTCGACGTACAGGAACGGCGCCGCGTCGGCAGCGCCGGCGATCGAAGCCGCACCCGCGAAGAGGACGCCCGCGCCGACGGCGAGGATGCATGCGACGAGCGGCGCGCGCAGGGTCGGGAACAAGCTGCTCGCCCTCGGATGTCCGTTCACCGCAGACACACTTTCTCCAGACTCTCGCCGTGATTGCCGCCGTGCGAGACGCGACGCCCGCCTTTCTCGGAGGCGCTTCGAGTATGCGCCTTCGTCGGGCCGATGTGGACTGGCCGTTCGGAGGGACGTGGCACGATCACACCCGACCTTCGCGCAGTCCGAGGAGGGTTCTCATCGTCCACCGGGACTCCGACGTGACGTTTTCTCCGACGTGACGGCGCCGCGAAGGGACGTACGTGACGACGCCGAGGATCCGTAACGACGCCGACTCCGCGAGCTCGGCCAAGTCGTCGAGTCGCCGCTGCTCGAGCGTCGTGGGCAGGACCGGCACGAGGCCCGTGTGCGCCGGATCATCCAGCGACAGCTGGTGGAACCCGAACGACCGAACGCCGAAGGACGAGAGCTCGACGGTGCGTGACGCCGCGCGCGTAGCGCCCGCCGCTCCACCCACGGCCTGACCGTCGCCCGCACGAGCGGCGGGTTCTGCGACGGCGCCGGCGGCGAGCGCGTCGAGCTGCTGCGCGAGGAGAGCCGTGTCCGGCAGCCCGTCCGCGGTCACGAGCTCGACCCGCGGGCGTTCCAGCGCCGTCGCGACGAGCCTCAGCCGCGCCGTGATCTGCGCGAGCCGGTCGGACGGTTGCTCGAGGTCGGGGCGGAACGGGAGCGTTCCGAGGTGGACCGTGTCGAGCCGTCTTGCGATCGCGTTGCCGCCGGCGGTGGTCGGGCGCACCGTCTCCAGAAGGCCGGCCCCTCCGATCCCCAGAATCAGCCCGGCGAAGCCGCCGAGGATGACGTTCGACAGGACGTTCGCCGGATCGACGTCAGGGGGAGCCGTCGCCTTGCTGATGATCGAGGGCGTCGCGCGCAGCGCGTGCGCCGTCAACAAGGCGTCACGCCGCGATTCCAGCGAGCTCCGATCCTCGTCGACGAGCTCGCGTGCTCGCATCAGATCCTCACGCGTTGCACTCACCACGCCGGCACGCTGCGGCGGCGCCTGCGCCCTTGCATCCAGCTGTGCGATTTTCCCGTCGAGCCTCGCGGCCTCGGTCGTCAAGACGCGGATGCGTCCCCGAAGCGCGGCGAGCGTCCGGTCGTAGTTCCGGCCGTTCGTGCGGCCGCGCGTGGCGATCAACTCGTCTGCGAGCGCGTTCGTGATCGCAGCCGCGCCTCGCGCGCTCCGATCGCCGACGGAGAGCTCGACCACACCGGACGTGCCGAGCGCGCGAACGGAGATCCGCCGCGCCACCTCGGCCGGGTCGCGTTCCGGCCGCGTCACCTTGTGCAGTGCTGCCGCGACCACCGCGGGGCTCGTCGCGATCGCCTTCGCCGTGTCGGCGATGGCAGTCGACTCGGCCCCGGACTTCGGGTCCTGTACGTCGAGCACGAGGCGCGCCGACGCCGTGTAGACGGGCGCCGCCCGCACGTCGACGGCGACGGCGCCGGCGACACCGAGCGCGAAGCACGCGACGATGAGCCGCCAGTGGAGGCCGACGATCCGGCGAAGGGCGTCGTTCAGCTCCATTGCGCACAATCGGCCTCGCTCGGCCGCCGCGAGGTCACGCGACGGCTCGCTTCACAGCCGCCGAGACGGCCTCGCGGTCGGCGGCTCGCATATGCGGGTACAGCGGCAGCGTGACGAGGCGGTCCGCGACCGCTTCGGTGGCCGGAAGCGCGCGCTGCCGTCCGTGGTCGGCGTAGTACGAGAATGTATGTGAGGGCGGGTAATGGACGCTCGTCTGGATGCCGTCCGCGGCCAGGGCCGCGCGGAACTCGTGACGGGCGAGGCCGGGCGGCAGAAGGATCACTGCGAGGTGATGCGCGGGATTGTTCTCGTCGTTGGGCGCGAAAGGCATCTCGATTCCTCGCACCCCGCCGAGATCGAACCGGTACTGCGCAGCGATCGACCCGCGAGCGGCGTTGTTCGCGCTGAGCCGGCGGAGCTGGATCCGCCCGATCGCGGCGCGCACTTCGTCCAGGCGGTAGTTGAATCCCTGCGCCACGACGTCGTAGCTGTGGGCGTGCCCGCGATGCCGGTCCCACGTCAGCGTGGTCATCCCGTGGGAGCGGAGCAGGCGCATTCGCTCCGCCAGCACGCGGTCGCCCGTTACGACCATCCCGCCCTCGCCCGTCGGGAGGTTCTTGTTCGAGAAGAAGCTGAAGCAGCCGACGTCGCCGATCGTTCCGCACATGCGACCGCGCCACGTCGCCCCGGGCGCGTGAGCCGCGTCCTCGATGACGGCAAGGCCATGCCTTCTCGCGATGCTCATGATCGCGTTCATCCGGCAGGGGTGCCCGCCGTAGTGCATGACGACGATCGCACGTGTCGCCGGCCCGATCGCGGCCTCTATGTCCTCCGGGCTCGCATTCAGCTGCTCCGGCCCCTCGACGTCGCAGAAGACGGGCGTTGCGCCGACGTGGCCGATCGTGTTGGCCCCCGCGACGAAGTTGAGCGACGGCACGATCACCTCGTCGCCGGGGCCGATCTGCACGGCAAGCAGCGCCAGGTGGAGAGCGGCTGTCCCGTTGGCGACGGCGAACGCCGTCGCGACGCCGCAGAATTCCGCGAACTCGTCCTCGAACGCTGCCACCTGAGGCCCCATGCTCCACCAGCCGGATCTGATCACGTCCGTCACCGCGCGCTCGATCTCGTCGTCGACGAGGACGTCCGAGAGAGGCACGACCCAGCGATCGTCGGCGGCCGGAGCAGCCTGCGCGGGAGCGGTCGCGTGGGTCAGAGAGGGCGGCGTCATCGTCGAGTCACTGCGCCGCGGCCACGCGCCGGGTCGATTCCGCGCGGCGCGGCCGTCGCATTGCCGCCGCGCGCCTGTCGCCCAGCGCCGCTGCGGTTTCGGCCGCCGCGCCCGCGCCGTTCGCGGCGGCGACCTGCGCCCGCTCCCACACCTCGACGGCGGCCACGTAGTCGTCGTGGTTGCCGATGTCGAACCAGAGTCCGTCGTGGCGATAGCTTCCGACACGCTCGCCGCGCGCGAGGAGCGTCGCGACGAGATCGGGGAAGTCGAATGCGCCTTCGTCCGGTATCCGGTCGAGCGCCTCCGGCTCGAGTACATAGATCCCCATGCTGACGTTCGAGACGATCCGCGGCTTCTCCTCGAGCGCGCGTACGCGGCGACCCTCTTCGAGGTGGATGATCCCGTACTCGATCTTTATCACCTGTTCGTGCGTCGCGATCGTGACGACGTTCCCGCTCGACCGGTGGTGGTCGAGCAAATCGCCGTAGCGGATGTTGCTCAGCACGTCGCCGTTCATCACGACGAACGTGCCGCGCGGCCGGTCCAGCCGCTTGAGGGGAGCCGCTGTCCCGAGCGGGTGCGACTCGTGGACGTACGAGATCTTCGCGTCGCGCGGTGGGCGATGCTCGAAGACGGTCTCGATCAGGTGTGAGAGGTACCCGACGCAGAAGGTGAAGTCCTCCACGCCGACCGCAGTCAGCTGGTCGACGACGAGCTCGAGGATCGACCGGTCGCCGATGGGCATCAGCGGCTTCGGGAGGATCGACGTGTACGGGGCAAGCCGAGTGCCGCGGCCGCCGGCGAGGATGACGACGCTCACGTCGGTCAGGGCGGCCGTCGTCCGGCGACGGCCCGTCTCCCGCGCAGGCGCGACGAGAGCGTCGTCGACACGGGCTTCCACGGGAACCGCTCTCGTCGTCATTGGTTCTCGGCCGCCGTCGTCGAGAGGGCGGGACGAGCGCGCATTCCGAGTCTTCCGTTCGCACGGTTGACGGCGACGTCAAGCCGGAGGATGACGGCGACGACGGTCCAGAAGAGGATGCTGACGTTCATTCGCAGCGACCGGTGATCCGCGTAGAAGCAGTCCAGCCGCACCTTCTGGGGCAAAATCCGCTGCGTGTAGTCGTCGGTGCGATTCGCCTCGTCCAGGATCTCCGCCTCGCGTGCAAATGCGAGCTGCGAGAGGCCGGTGATTCCGGGCCGGACCGTCAAGATCCGTGCAAACTCCTCGCGGTGCAGACCGACGAAGCGTTCGTCCTCGGGCCGAGGGCCGACGAGGCTCATGCCTCCGACGAGCACGTTCCACAGCTGCGGAATCTCGTCGACCTTCGAGCTCGCCAGGAAGCGCCCCAGCTGCGTGAAGCGTTCGTCCTCGACCGCTGTCAGAGCGGCGCCGCTCGCTCCATGATGCATCTTCCGGAACTTCATCATCATTAGCTCGCGCCCACGGAAACCGACTCGCCGACATCGGTAGAACGCGGGGCCTGGGCTTTCCATCCGAATAGCAGCCGCGATAGCGACGATCAATGGCGACAGCAGAAGGAGAAGGACGAACGCCACCAAGATGTCGAGAATGCGGCGCAAGGAGTCGTCGGTTCTACGAACCGAATTGTCGATCACTTCGCCATCCGCAGTCGGGCGAGCCTGTGGCCGCAAGATCGTCGTCCTCTCTTCTCGTCGTGGTTCACGAACCGCAATCACGCTCTGCAAAGCGCGTTCCGCCACCGTGGCACGACTCGACGTTCGGGTCAAGAACCGTCTTTTTCGGCGCGGCTCTGGTCGGACGTACAGCTTCTTCGCCTCGCCGACCGCGGCCGCTATCCCTTCGGCCTATTCCAATTGTGAGGTCACGCTCGGAGGACGGATCCTCCGACGACGTCGACGACTTCACGCGCGAGCGCGAGGCTCGACGTCGCCCCCGGCGACGGGGCGTTCCGAACGTGGATCACGTTTTCGGCGTGGTCGAACCAGAAGTCGTCGAGCAGTGTGCCGTCCTCCGCCAGCGCCTGCGCGCGAACGCCGGCGTGCGATCGGCCGAGGTCCCCGACCCGCACCGACGGCACCAGTCGCTGCAGTGCCCGCGCGAACGCCCGCCTCGAGACGTCGCCGCGCACCTCCCGGAGGCCGACGCGCCAGTATCGCGAGGCGAGAGCGCGAACGCCGGGATACGCGAGCGTCTCCAGAAGCTCCCTGACGCGAACGTCGCGCGCGCGGTATGCCTCGCGCGCGAACGCGAGCACCGCGTTCGGTCCGGCCCAGACGTCGCCCGAGATCTGCTTCGTGAAGTGGACGCCGAGGAACGGGAATGCCGGGTCCGGGACGGGGTAAACGAGCCCGCGGACCAGAGAGCGCGCCGACGGCCGAAGCGAGAAGTACCTGCCGCGGAACGGCACGATCTTCGGCGTCGGCGGAGCGCCCGTCATCCGCGCGAGCCTGTCCGAGTAGAGCCCGCCGCACGTGATGACCGATCCAGCTTCGAGCCACCCGTCGCGCGTTCGCACGGCGGCCGCCGGCGCAGCCGAACGAATTGCGCCGACCGCGACCCCCGTTCGAATCGTCCCGCCCAGGCGGCGCACGTCCTCGGCCAGCGCGTGCGCGACGCGCCGGTAGTCGACGATTCCGGTCCCCGGCGAGTAGAGACCCCGTCTGCCCGCGACGTGCGGTTCGAGCTCGCGGAGCCGATCCTCGTCCAGAAGCTCGACGTCGGCGACGCCGTTTGCCTGCGCGCGTCGGTGGAGCTCCTCGAGGCGCGGCAGCTCGGCGGCGTCCGTGGCGACGATCACCTTGCCGCAGCGCTCGTACGGGATGTCCTTCTCGGCGCAGAACGCGTACATCTCGCGGCTGCCTTCCACGCAGAGCCTCGCCTTCAGCGACCCCGGCGCATAGTAGATCCCGGCGTGAACGACGCCGCTGTTGCGTCCGGTCTGATGCGCTGCGATCCGGTTCTCCTTCTCCAGCACGAGCACGCGCATCCCGGGCTTTCGCCGCAGCGACTCGCGCGCGACGGCGAGCCCGAGGATGCCGGCGCCGACCACGACGAGGTCCGCCCGATCGGCCGGTTTCATTGCGCGACGCGGTGTCGTATCGTCGGCGGTCATGTCACGTCGCATTCTCGTCACGGGTGGTGCCGGATACGTCGGATCGATCGTCGTTCACGAGCTTCTTTCGCGCGGATATCGCGTTCGTGCCCTGGACGTTCTCCTCCACGGCAGCGTACCCTCCCTCCTGGAATCGTGGGGGGATCGGCAGTTCGAGTTTCGCGCTGGTGACGTTCGCGATCCCGCAGTTCGGCAGAGCGCCGTCGAGGGCGTTCAAGCGGTAGTCCATCTTGCCGCGATCGTTGGCGACCCCGCGTGCGCGCGCCGCCCCGATCTCGCTCGGGAAGTGAACCTCGACGCGACGCGTGCTCTGCTCCAGGATGCCGAGCGGGCGGGGGTCGAGCAGTTCGTGTTCGCGTCCACCTGCAGCAACTACGGGCGGATGACCGGAGACGATCTGGCCGACGAGGAGTGCGAGGTGAGCCCCGTTTCGCTCTACGCCGAGACGAAGGTTGCGGCGGAGCTCGAGGTGCTCTCGGGCACGAATGGCCTTGCTCGAACGTGTCTGCGATTCGCAACGGTCTACGGGACTTCTCCACGGATGCGCTTCGACCTGACGGTGAACGAGTTCACGCGCGATCTGGCGGTGAAAGACGAGCTCGTCGTTTTCGGCGAGCAATTCTGGCGACCGTACGTCCACGTCCGCGATGCAGCCGCGGCGATCGCGGACGTCCTCGAGGCACCCCGGGCTCAGGTCGCCGGCGAGGTCTTCAACGTCGGCGCGACGACTGAGAACTATCGGAAGCTCGATCTCGTCGAGATGCTTCGCGGTCGATTTACCGGCGCAAGCGTCGAATTCGTCCACCGCGACGAGGATCCGCGTGACTATCGCGTGAGCTTCGACAAGGTGTCCCGCGCGCTCGGGTTCACGCCGCAGCACTCCGTCGAAGACGGGATCGACGAGGTGCTCGCCCTCCTCCGCAGCGGCCTGATCGAGGACCCGTACGCCGCGAGCTACCGGAACTAGAGGTCAGCGATCGCGGTCACCGCTTCAACAACCGCGCCCTCGGGAGCGAGGGTCCGGAGACTCGAGTCGACGGCGACGACAGTCCGACTGTTCGACGCGCTGGAACGCGAAGGCGTCCGGTACTGCCACTTCAAGAGCAACGTGCACGTCGTGGAGGGACTGCAGGGTCTGACCGACCTCGATCTGTTGTTCGACGGACGGCAGGTCGAGGTGGTGCAGGAGATCCTCGGCGCGCACGGATTCAAGCGCCTTCCTGCACATCCCTCGCGCCGGTATCCGGGCGTCGACGACTTCTTCGGGGTCAACGAGGACACCGGGCGCCTCCTGCACCTCCACCTGCACTATCGGCTCGTCGTCGGCGAGCGCTTCTTCAAGAACTACCGGCTTCCGTGGGAGCAGGAGTTCCTGGAGACACGCGTGCGCGACCCATCGTCGGGTGTCTTCGTCGCCGAGCCTGCGCTCGAGTGGTTGCTCCTCGCGTGCCGGTCGGCCCTCAAGATCCGGTGGCGCGACCGGCTGCGCGCCCGCATCACGCCGCACGCCGGCGAGGCGCGGTCGATGGTCGGCGAGCACGACTGGTTGACACGGGAGGCGGACGTCGCGTCCCCGGCCGAGCTCGCGACTCGGCTCGTCGGAGAGCGGGCCGGCGAGCTGGTTCACGCCGCCCTGGCACACGATCTCGACATCCGCCATCTGAAGCGCCTGCGCCGCGAGCTGCTCCGAAACGCGCGCGTCCTGCGCGGCTACGGCCGGGCCTCGGCGTTGCGGTTCCGATGGGCGCGCGAAGCGAGGTGGATCGCCGGGACGATCAACCGCCGGTACCTCCACCGCCCGTTTCCATACTCGCGATCCGGTTCGACCGGCGGGACGATTGTCGCCGTCGTCGGAAGCGACGGCGCCGGCAAGTCCACCGTCAGCCACATGCTCACGGAGTGGCTTTCCCGGAAGGTCGACGTCCTGCCCATCTACTTCGGCAGCGGCCAGGGCCGGTCGTCGGTCCTCCGCTGGCCGCTGAAGCTCGTCCTCGCGATCGTTCGCCGCCGTTCGACGCGACCGCGGCTCGGACCCGACGCGCGGCGCGACCGCGACGTAACGCTGCCTCGCGCAGTGTGGGCAGTCGTGTTGGCGCGCGAGAAGCGATCGAAGCTTCGGACGGCCGTGCGCGCACGAGAGCGCGGCTTCGTCGTCGTGTGCGACCGGTATCCGCAGACGCAGGTCGACGGCGTCAACGACGGGCCGCTCCTGTGGCGCTGGCGCGAGTCCCCGACACGCCTCCGGCGCGCGGTCGCGCGGTGGGAGGCGAGCGTCTACGAGGCGGCGGCTGCCTGTGGACCGGACCTGGTCGTCCGCCTGCTCGTCACGCCCGAGACGGCCCTCGCGCGGCGGCCCGAGGACGATCCGGAGGAGTTGCGCTACCGCACCCGGCTCGTGCGCGACCTCCGTTTCGACAGCGCGCGATCGGGCGTGATCGACATCGACGCGAACCGCGACGTCGAGTCGGTCGTGCTCGAAGTGAAGCGACGCGTGTGGCCCGCGATCTGAGCGCGCGACAGCCGGTCGTCGTCGAGTGTCTGGGACTGCCGGGCGTCGGGAAGTCTCACGTCACGCGGCTGCTGGCTGCCCGTCTGGCCACCACCGGCGTACCGGCCGGCTCGGCGCTCCTGAGCATCAACCACGACTACGGCCGCTGGCGGCGGATCGTCCGCAAGTCCGGGATGGGCGCGGTCGAGGTCACACGGGCGCCGCGTCGGGCACTTCGCGTCGCGCGGATGCTGATGCGCTCGGGTCAGCAGAGCCGCGTCGACGTCGTTCGGCTCGCGTACAACTGGTTCGTCTATGCCGCGCTCGTGCGTCGCGCACGATCGCAGCCCCGGGTCGAGTTGCTCGACGAGGGACTCTTCCAGCTCCTGTGGTCGGCAGGCTTCGCCGGTCGCGACCGCGCGATTCACGATTGCGCCGCCGCCCTGGTCGAAACCAACGGCGCCACGCCCGACGTAGTCGTGCTCGTGGAGGCGCCCGTGAATGCGATTCTCAACCGCCTTGAGCGAAGGTCTTCTGGCGGAGCGCGAATCGACCGGATGACGATCGGCGTGCGCCACGCTGCACTCGACCGAGGCGCGGGTCTCCTCGCGGAGGTCCTGTCGGAGAAGCGTGCGCTGTTCGGGTCGGCCGCGACGCCGATCGTCCGTACGATCCGGAACGAGGGCGCCGAAGCCCTCGACGCCGACATCGACGCTCTCGCGCGGGAGCTCGCGTCGTTAGCGTCATAGCGCCGTCGCGTCGAGCAGGCGGCGGTAGATCTCGGCGTAGGCGTCCGCGACGGCGTCGAGCGTGAACTGCTCTTCGACGTGTCGCCGGGCGCGCTCTCCCATCTCGGCCCGGCCGTCGGCGCCGAGTTCGAGAAGGGCGCAGACGGCTTCGGCGAGCGCACGCGCGTCGCGCGGAGGGACGAGGAGGCCGTTCCACCCGTCCCGAACGACCTCGCGGCAACCCGGCATGTCCGTCGAGATCAACGGCAGGCCCATCGCGCCCGCCTCGAGAAGCGCCCGCGGAATCCCTTCGCGGTAGTAGCTCGGAAGCGCGAAGACGTCGCTCGCAGCGAGCAGCGCGGGAACGTCCGCTCGGGGCCCGAGCCAGCGCACGTCCTCGTTCTGCTCCACCTCGCTGCGCCGTACGGCCTGGCGGCCTTCGGAGCCGAGCGGCCCGACGAGGAGGAAAGTGCAGTCCGGCCGCTCGCGACGAACGATCCGCGCCGCAAGGCAAAACTCCCGAACGCCCTTGTGGCGCACCAGTCGCGAAACCATCGTCACGACCGGCTGCGTCCCGACTCCGAGCTCGTCGCGGAGAGCGGAGAGGGCGACCGGGGAGGGGCGTCCGCTCCTCAGCCCGTCGACGTCGATCCCCGAGCCGGGAACGAAGCCCGACCCTCGTTCGGTCGCCATCCCGTGGCGGAGGAAGTACGACTCGTCGTCGTGGTTCTGGAAAACCGTGAGCGAGACGGCCCGTGACGCCGCCGCCTGCATCCGGTGGTAGACCGGCCGGAGGAGCAGCGATCGCGGGGAGACGCTCGAGAACACGGCGCCCATTCCCGTCAGCGTCCGCACACGCACGGGCACGCCGGCCCGGGAGGCTGCGAACGACGCGAGCATCGCCGGCTTCGTATCGAACGCGTGCACGACGGACGGCCGGTGGTCGACGAAGATCCTCCGGAGCTGGCCGAGCGATCGGCGGTCGCCGAGCGGGTCGACGGAGCGGGACAGCGAGTAGCGGTGGTACGGGATCCCGTGCCGCACGAACGGATCGGGCGGCTCCGAGCCGACCACGCTGACGTCGAAGCCGCGGCGGCTCAGCTCGTCGATGAACGGCAGCCGAAGCCGGATGTCCTCGCCGCCGACGAGCCAGACGTCGGGTCTGCGCGCCGGGACTGCCGATGCCTCATACGCGTGCGACGCCAACGTCCACCCACTTCCACTGCTCGGCGAGGCCGTCTGCGAGCGGCGTCGACGCCCGCCAGCCCAGCTCGGCGAGGGCGCGCGTGCCGTCGGCACGCGTGCGGCGCACGTCGCCGGTGGCAGCGGGATGACGCTCGAGGTCGAGCTTCTTCCCCGAGATCTCCTCGGCGAGTGCGAAGACGTCCGTCATCGCCGCCTCCTCGCCGCCGCCGATGTTGTAGGTCGTGCCGGCGCGACCTCGCTCCATCGCCGCGACCGTGCCTGCTACGGCGTCGTCGACGTACGTGAAGCTCCGTGAGGCAGAGCCGTCGCCGTAGAGCGGGAACGTTCGCCCCGTCGCGAGCGCCTCCAGCATCGTCGTGAACGCCATGTCGGGGCGCTGACGCGGCCCGTAGACCGTGAAGTAGCGGAGGCCGACAGCATCGAGGCCTCCGGTGCGGGCGTGCGCGTAGGCGAGCTGCTCGCAGCAGAGCTTCGTGACGCCGTACGGCGAGATCGGCCGCGGTTCGGCATCCTCCCTCGTCGGGTACGCCTCGGCGTCGCCGTAGATCGAGGACGAGGACGCGTACGCCACCCGGATCCCGCGGCGCGCCGCGGCCTCGAACAACCTCCCGGACGCAAGCACGTTGCGGCGCACGTAGAGCTCGAAATCGGCGCCGAAGCTCGCACGAACGCCGGGCTGACCCGCGAGGTGGAAGACGCGATCCACCGTCGACATCACGTCGTCGAGGTCGGCCGTCTCGAGATCCAGGTCCGCCACGTCGAGCCCGTGCGCGTTCTCGTGCTTGCGCCTCGGGTCGTAGTAGTCGGTGAAGGCGTCCACAGCGACGACCTCGTCGCCGGCCGCGCGGAGAGTCTCCGTGAGATGCGAGCCGATGAATCCGGCAGCGCCGGTGACGAGGCTTCGCATCGGCTCAACGTAACGCGCTGTCGCGGGGGCATCAACGACCCGCGAGGACGGGTTTCACTCGATCGAGGGATAGGGCGAGCGCCGTCGTATAACGACGACGGAGATGCAGGACATCGGACGTCGCGGCCGCTCGACGCCTGCACCGACTCGTAGCGCATCGACGGGAGGATTCCGATGAAACGACTGATCCAGAGCGTTGCGCGCTCGCTCGCGCGCGCCGTCCGTTCCGACATCCACGCGAGTCGGCTGAGAATCGCGACCGGCGCCGTGCTCGCCGCGGTCGCCGTCGCAGCGGGAACGACCACCGCCGACGCTGCCGCGAGCCCGGGATGGCTCATCCGGTCAGCCGACTCCGGCCGTAGCACCTACACCGGGTCGGCAGCGAACGACCCGATCGTGTTCCCCGGCCAACCCGGTGCGGCGCACCTGCACGATTTCTTCTGCAACCGAGCAACCGATGCGTTCTCGACCTACGAGCAGATGATCGCTGCTCCGACGGCGTGCCCCTCCGGCGACAGCGCCGGCTACTGGACGCCCGCCCTGTACCGGAACGGCGTGCGCGTGATTCCGGCGGGGTATCCGACCCGCCAGCAGATTTACTACCGCGACAACAACGTCTCCTCCGTCTATCGCGTCACTCCGTTTCCACCCGGGTTCAAGATGGTGATCGGGAACGGGCACGCGACGTCGATCGCGGAAGCCAACACGATCAATCCATCTTCGGGGATCGGCGCCAAGATCCCCACCGAGCAATACTGGGGCTGCTCGGACAATTCGGAGCCGGGCAAGCAGTCGACGCCGATCAACTGCTCGACGGGAATCATCAGCTTGCACGTCGGCTTCCCGAACTGCTGGAACGGGGTCACGGTTCCTGGGGACCAGGTCGCGGCTGGGACGCTGCGCTGGCCGTCGTCGGGTTCGTGCCCGCCCGGGTTCGGGATCGTTCTTCCTCGGGTGCTCGAGCGCTTCGAGTACCCCGTGGGGACGAGCACCGGCGCGATCACGCTCGCCTCCGGCCCGACGTACACGGTCCATGCCGACTTCTGGAACACGTGGCGCCAGCCGTCGCTGGAGTTCCTGACGGAGAAGTGCTTGAACCGAAACGTCGACTGCGGCACGAACCCGGTCGTTCCGTAGGCCGGCCGATCGTCCACCGGGAGGTTCGCCGTTGAGTGACGAGTTGCGCGGAGGGCGTTTTCGTAGCGCCTGGCGCGGTCGCTGTCAGCCCGGCGACGGCGGAGGCGGTCGCCGCGGGAGCAGTCCGTGGACCTGCGCCCACCGGCTCGCCTCGGTGCGGTTCGAGACGCCGATCTTCCGGTAGACGTTCGAGAGGTGGAACTTCACGGTCTGCTCCGCGACCCCGAGTATCCGCGCCAGCTCCGCGTTCGACGAGCCCTCGGCAACGAGCTGGAGGATCTCCCGCTCGCGGCGCGTGAGCTTCGCGTCGGGCGTTTCGGAAGCGGGAGCTGTGTCCTCTGCGCGGCGCATCCCGGGCGGTGGGGCGTAGTAGACCGACCGTTCGAGCGCCTGTCGAATCGCCGTCACGAGGTCCTCGACGCGCGCCGTGTCGAGGCAGTAGACCGTCACGCCCGCGGCGAACGCTGCCGCGATGTCGTCGGCGTCACGGTCAGGTGCGAGCACGATCGCCGTGGTCGACGGCGACGCCGCGTGCGCTCGTCGGACGGACTCCAGGACGCTACCGTGAGCTGAGCCCTCGGCCGCGGCGACGAAGAGGTCCGGACGGCATGCCGCTACGAGCGCCACCGCGGCCTCGGAATCGCTCGTGCTCGCGGTCACGGTGACTCCGGCGCGGGCGAGGACGTTGGCAAGTGCCGCGACCGAAAGGGCGTAGCAGCCATACACGACGGCGGTCGGCGAACGGTCGTTCTCCGTCGCAGCGGTCGTCGAGCAAGTCGCCTCGCCGTCCATCGGTGCTGCCCGACGCGCCGGACGGCGCGTCTCGCTTTCGTCGGCGAGGCTGACGTCGTTCACGCTCTACGTCGATCTCGCTGTTGCGCCGCGCCAAACGGGGACGCGCGGCGGACCGTGAAGCTGCGTGACCCCGTCCACTTCAGGTGAAGAAAAAAGCGCCGCAAAATACGAACTCATTCTGCACATCTCACCGACGGTTAAACAGTGTTTCCAATTGGCACGAATTGACTGACAAATCAATCAGGCGATTTCGATCCCCTTTCCGACCTCTTCCGCGCTCAGCGGCGAGCGAGTTCGCGCGCGGAGAGGACGGACCTGCCGACTGCCGCCGTGGTGTCGCGAGCCGGTGGAGCGGATTGTCCGGCTCGCCGATCAGGTCACGTCGACGGGCGAGCCGTGCTGGTCCGACGAGCGGCACGCGGCCAGCGTGAGCTCGAGCGAGAGGAGGTTGTGCCGCGCCGAGTTGAACGGCTCGCGGTCGTCGGCGATCGCCGACACGAGCTCGGCCATAGTCCCGGCGAAGCCGTCGGGCCACCACTCGCCCTCGAGCGGAACGCGCTCCACGCGGCCCTCGCGCTCCAGTTCGACGAAGTCGGTCCCGTGCAGGACGCTGCCGCGGATCGTCCCCTCCGTGCCGTGGATCCAGAACGGGCAGCTCGGGCGCGCCGTGACGGCACGGCCGACGCTCCGGATCGACGCGCTCGAGCCGTCGGCGTAGACGACGTCGATCGCGCCGGCCCAGCCGCCGCCGGTCGCACGCGGCTGGTTCGGCGTCCGGTGCTCGACCGCGCGCACGCCGACGGGATCCTTTCCGTCCAGCCAGCAACGGCTGATGTCGATCCAGTGGATCGCGTAGTCGTGGATCAGGAAGTGCTCGAGCGCGTTGATCCGAGGCGAATCGAGCACGAAGTCGAGCGCCTTGTCGAGGAGGTGTGTGACCGCGAACGCGTCACCGACCGCGCCGCGCTCGACGAGCAGCGTCGCCGCCCGCCACGCAGGGGCCCAGCGCCCGTTCTGGTTCACCGCGAGTCGCAGCCCTGCGGCCTCGGCCGCCGCGACGGCGGCGGCCGCCGCTCCGAGCTCGCCGGCGAGCGGCTTCTGCGCCAGCACGTGCTTCCCCGCGGCGAGCACCCGCTCGATCAGCTCCACACGTCCCTCGACCCGCGTCGCGACGTCGACGATCTCGACCTCGGCGTCGCCGAGCACGTCGTCGAGGGTCGGGAACACGCGGCGAATCCCGAAGCGTCGTGCAAGCTCCGCCGCCTTGTCGGGCGTCCGGTCGTGGAGGCCGACGACGTTCAAGCCGTACTTCACGTACGCCGGGAGGTGGCCGTCCGCGACGACGCCTCCGCAGCCGACGATCGCGATCCCTGGTCGGAAGCCGTTGGGCACCGAGGGCCGGAACTCGACCGTAGCGACGTCCGCCATCAGGAGAAGTCGAGCACGACCTGCACCGCCTCCTCTGGGCGCTCGTCGAGGAGCCGGAACGCCTCGGCTGCCCGCTCGGCGGGAAGCACGTGCGACACGAGCGCCTCGAGCTCGAGGCGCCCGTCGGCGGCGAGGTCGACGATCGTGCGCTCGAGCCGGAGCGGCGTCCAGCGGTGCGCGAGGCGCGGCGCGATCCCCGAGATCTGTGACGCCACCACCTCGATCCGGTTGTGGTGGAACTCCTCACCGAGCCGCAGCGCCGCGCCGCCGCCCTGGTAGAAGCCGGCGGCGACGACGCGCGACGCGTACGCGGTCGCGCGAATCGCCTCC
>Ga0126312_10000405_pt1 | contig 25109 bp, 24 predicted proteins | sample Plot104A_FD_92537 | JGI IMG/M metagenome (GOLD analysis project Ga0126312, IMG submission 92537) | Serpentine soil microbial communities from UC McLaughlin Reserve, CA, USA - Plot104A | ecosystem: Environmental > Terrestrial > Soil > Grasslands | place: USA: UC McLaughlin Reserve, Lake County...
GAGCCGTCGGGCAGGCCGAGCTCCCTGACCGGCTTCCCGGCGGCCTCCGAGCCGTCGGCGACCTCCAGCTCGATGATCTCGAGCCGCTCCTCCGGCAGGTCGAGCAGGTGGACCAGGCCGTACTTCGGCACCTCGTGCTCGATCAGGCGGAGGATCAGGTCGGTGGCGGAGATCACCGGCTTCACGCCCAAGAGCTCGAAATGCTGAAGGTTGCGGGGGTTGTTGCAGCGCGCCACGATGCGGGGCACGCCGTACTTCTCGCGCGCCACCTGCGAGATCAGGATGTTGTCCTCGTCGTCACCGGTGACCGCCACGACGAGGTCGGCGCGCTCGATGCCGGCCCGCTCGAGCACCCACAGCTCGGAGCCGTCCCCGTACTGGGCGCTGTGCTCGAGCTCCTGCTCGACGACCGAGTAGCGGCTCTGGTCGGACTCGACGACCGTGACCTCGTTGCGCTTGTTGATCAGCTCGCGTGCGAGGTTCCAGCCCACCTTGCCAGCGCCGACGATGAGGACGTACATCAGGCCGTCCCTCCTTGGCCGAAGTGCCCCTGGAGGCGCGAGAACCGAACTGGCAGAGGACGCAGGGCGAAGCCCATGTAGAAAGCCATGCGCGAGCCCGAGGACGACGGTCCGGCGACGGTTGGCAGAGTCATCCAAGGGCGCTTGGGTCGAGGAGGGGCGGCCACGGTTACCCCGATACGCCCTCGAAGCGGATCTGGCCCCGCACGGCCGCCTCGAGCAGCTCGATCGCCGTCTGGGTGGGACAAACGGTCTGCAGTCCCTGCTCCGCGTACCAGCGGGCGCGCGCGGGGTCGAGCACGCGCACGACGACCCGCTCGATCTCGAAGCGACGCTTCGCGATCTGCGCGATGACGAGGTTGGTGTTGTCGCCGTCGGTGGAGGCGACGAAGGCGTCCGCCTCCTGGATGCCGGCGGCGAGCAGCGCGTCGATCTCGAGCGCGGTGCCTTCGGTGAAGCGCCCGCCGCGCTCCTCCCAGCTCTCGACTTGGCCCCGCTCCAGGAGCGCGATCGCCTCCGCGTCCTCGTCCAGGACGGAGACCTCGTGCCCCTCGGCGATCATCGAGTTGGCGATCGCGGAGCCGACCCTTCCGCAGCCGACGATCAAGACGAACATCGTGGCTCCACTCTACATCCGGTCTCGTGAAGACCCTGTTGTGCCGGGCCGTAGCCTCCTTAGGGCAGAACGCCCTCCCGCGTCCCCTCCTCGCCCGCAGGGGGCGCCGTGAGAATCACCTTGCAGGACGCCTTCTCGACCACGTAGCGAGTGGTCTCCCCCACGAAGCGGTCGCGGGCGCGACCGCGGCCCCCGAGGATCGGCCCGCCGCGCATGCGTGTCGGCTCCTCCGCTGCCAGCACGATCGCCTCCACCCCTCGGCGGCGCGCCTCCGCCACGATCGCCTGGCCCTGCGTGCGGCCGCGGACCATGGCCGTCGCGACCTCCACGCCCTCGTACTCCTCCCCCACCTCCTTCGCGCGTCCGAGCACGCGCTTCGCCTCCTTGACCCGGTCATCGGGCACGCGCGCGTCGATGGGCAGCGACATCGGGATCTCGAACACGTAGACCGCCTCGACCACCGCGCCGCCCTCCCCCTCCTCGGCGTGCTCGGCGGCGAGACGGCCGGCGGTGCCGATGATGTCGTCGTCGAGAGGCTCGCCGAAGACCGGCACCAGGATGCTGCCGTACTCCGCCTCCGGCGCCTCCTGGAGCGCCGCTGCCGGGATCGTGAAGCGCTGGGTCAGCGACTTCCCCTGACTGGACCGGTAGGTCACGTACAGGAGCAGCCCGAACGCCATCCAGCTGCCGCCGATCACGCGACCGCCTCCGTGGAGCACGATCACGCTGATCCAGACGGCAATCGCGAACCCGGCGCCGAGCATCGCCGGGATCGGCACGGTCCCGCCGCCCAGCTTGACCGACAGGGGCACCCGGAACGCGCTCGGGCGCCCTGGCTCACGGAAGCGGAGCGAAATCACCGAGAGGTGTGCGATCGCGAACGAGATCATCGCGCCGAAGGCGAACACGCCGGCCAGGAACCGAAGGTCGTGCGGCAGCGCCAGGGCGAACGCGATCACCGCCGCGATCGTGATCGTCACGTATGGCGTGCCGCGGTGCTCCCCCAGGCGGCCGACAGCGCTCGGGATCTGCCGGTTGGTGGCGAGCGAGTAGGAGAGCCGCGAGAGGCCCAGCATCGTGCCGTTCATGGCGACGAGCAGCAGCGCCGCGCCGGTGGCGCCCACGACGTAGCGGCCGGCATCCATCAGCCAGGTTTGGTGGTAGCCGGAGACGATGCCGAGCACCGGCGCCTCGAGGTAGCGTCCGCCCAGCGCTGTCTGCCCGTTCACGACCGGCTGCGACATCAGGCCCGCCGCGGACACGGCCACGACCAGCACCAGCGCGACGGCCGCGCTGGCCAGGACCACCCGTTTTAGCCCGCGGCGCCCGACGCGCACCTCGCCCGCCAGTCCGGAGGCGGCCTCCACTCCTATCAGAGCGACCGTAGCCACGCCGGTGGCGAAGATCGCGTCCTCCCAGGCGGGCGTCGAGCCGAGCTCCACGGAATCCACGATCGCGCCGGCGTCGAAGAACTCGACGAACGCGATCACGGACATCACTGCGAGCAGGCCGATCGAGAAGAGCGAGAGGCGCAGCACCATCCTGAGCCGCTCGGCGCCGAGGCCGCGGATGTTCGACGCCGCCACGAAGGCGAGCGACGCCGCCGCGATCGCGATCTCGAGCCCGCCCTCGTCGATGGGATCCCAGAAGACCGAGAGGTACTCAGAGATCGCCACCGCCCCGATCGCCATCACGATCAGGTAGTCGAGGATGATCGCCCAGCCGGCGACGAAGCTCCACAGCTCATCGAAGGCGTAGCGGGCGAAGGTCGACGCGCCACCGCGCTCGACGTGGAGGGAGCTGCCCTCGACGTAGGTGGCAATGGTCACCACCAGGAACACGCCGGCCACAAGGAAGACGAAGGGGGTGAGGCCGAGCGCGTCGTCGGCCACCACCCCGAGCGAGACGAAGATCGCGGAGACGACCGCGCTCAGCATGATCGCGAACAGGGCCGGCTCGCCGAGACCGCGCGTGATGCGCGCCCCCGCGCGCTCGGAGCCTCGCCTCAGCTGCTCGTAGCGAGCGCGTCCGGCGACAGGTACGCGGCCGACGCCGTCCAACCGGCTCACCGCTCGCGCGCGCCGCGCAGGGTGAGCCAGAGCCGCGCCGCGCCGAGGGCGGCGAGGAGCGTCCCGAGGACCACGCCGAGGGCGAGCACGCCGCCGCCGCGGGCCAGCGCCGAAACGACCATCGCGACGCCAAGGATCAAGAGCAGCGCGCTCAGCGCGCTCGTGGACGCGAAGTAGGCGCGTTGCACGGGCCTATCGTAGACCCGGGCGGGGGTGGCTCCGGCGGCCGCCGGTCCGCTTGCGAGGTCGGGCTCTCGGACCGGCTCGCGGGGCTCAGCCGCCCCGCCCGGCCCCGTCGAGGCCTCTCGACGAGTCGATGATCACTCGGCAAGGCCGCTCGGCGAGCACCGTCTCGAGCGTCTTTCCGAACAGGGAGGTCCCGGTGCGCCGCGGCGGCAGCGACATCACGATCGCCCGGGCGCGGATGTCCTTCGCCTCCTCCACGATCCGCCGGCCGCTCTGGCCTGGACGCACCTTCTCCCAATGCCCGGTGACCCGGCGCCCGCCGCGCACCCGCGCCGAGTCGATCACGGAGGCCGCCTTCGACTCCGCATTGGGCATCTCAGCGTCGATCGGCGAGTTTGGCGGCACGGTGATGGTCACCAACACGTGGATGCCCCGGCGCCGGCGCGCCGCCAGCCGCCCCGCGGTGGCCACCGCCTCGGAGGAGTAGTTGCCGTCCTCGAACGCGACCAGTACGGACTCGTACTCCACCTCGTGCTCCACGGCGGGCTTCGGAAGCACGACCTTGTGCGTCTCGGTCAGGGAGAGCCCCTGACGCCGGCGGTAGAAGACGTAGGTCCCGACGCCGAGGAGCAGCCAGACCGTGCCCGCGACCAACGTCTCGAAGTTGAGCACGGTGACGACTATCCACGCGATGCCCGTGCCGAGCCCGCCGGCCACGGCGAACAGGGGCAGGTCGCGGCCGCGCAGGCGGACGGTGCCCGGCCCGCGGTAGGGCCGTTCGCGATCGGGGTCCTTCACCCGCAGCGCGATCACCGACAGGTGGGCGATCGTGAAGGAGAGCATGGCCCCGAAGGCGTAGATCGTGGCCAGAAAGTCCGCCTGGCCCGGGAGGATGGTCAGGCAGGCGACCAGGCCGAACATGAGGATGGCCACGTACGGCGTGCGGAACCTCGGATGGAGGATGCGCAGCCGCTCGGGCAGCTGGCGGTACTGGCCCATCGAGTACGTCAGCCGCGAGACGCCGATCATCCCGGCGTTGGTCGCGATGAAGAGGATCGTCGCCGCCAGGATGCCGACGTAGACCTCGGCCGCCCCCTGGAGGGCGCCCAGGTCGATGTTGTTGACGACGCCGAGGACGGGATCGTCCGCATACCCGCCGGCCTCCTTCGACTGCGCCAGGGGGGTCTCGCCGTTCACGACCGGCATCGCCGACAGGGCGACCGCGGGAAGGAACGTGTAGATCGCGAACACGGCGAGGACCACCAGGCCCATGCCGCGCGGGATCGTCTTCCCGAAGTCGCGCGCCTCCTCGGCCATGTTCGAGATCGTCTCGATCCCCGTGTAGGCGACCATGCCGACGGGGATCGCGATCAGGAAGTCAGGCAAGGTCGGCGTGGTGCCGAAGTCCACGTTGTTGACCAGGACGTCAGGCGAGAACACGAGGACCATGCCGATGGCCACCAGGACGATCTGCGTCATCAGGTCGGCGACCGCCAGGAACACGTTCAGGCCCGCCGACTCCTTCACCCCGACGATGTTCACGAGGACGAGGATTCCAACGACCGCGATTCCGCCCACGATGTCTGCCGGCGACTTCCCCAGCGGGTCCCAGAACACGCCCAGGTAGTGGGGCACGAAGAATGCCGAGATGGCGACCGTGATGATGTAGTTGAGCATCTGGCCCCAGGCCGCGAAGAAGGACCAGAACTCGTTGAACGCGCGGCGAGCGAAGCTGGACGAGCCGCCCGCCTCCGGGAACATGGTGGTGGCCTCGGTGTAGGTGGCCGCCGTGCAGGCGAAGATGAGGCCGGCGATCACGAACACCACCGGCGTCATGCCGAGCGCGAAGATGGCCACCAGGCCGAGCGCGTAGTAGATGGACGACCCTACGTTTCCATAGGCCGTCGAGAAGAGCGCGCCCGTGCCGAGTACTCGCTCCAGGCCCCGATTCTTGGGTCGGTACTCGGCCATTGTGAGAAAGGCTAGGTCACCAACAAGGGCGCGACCCCGCCTTCGGCAGGGTCGCGCTGACTTTTAGCTAACGCCGGGTCAAACCAAGAAGGGAATTATCAACAGGGCGACGATGTTCGCCACCTTGATCATCGGGTTGATCGCCGGGCCGGCGGTGTCCTTGTAGGGGTCGCCCACCGTGTCGCCGGTGACCGAGGCCGCGTGGGCCTCGGAGCCCTTGCCGCCGTACTCGCCGTCCTCGATCAGCTTCTTCGCGTTGTCCCACGCGCCGCCGCCCGCGGTCATCGAGACCGCGGCGAAGAAGCCCACGACTATCACCCCGATCAGGAGCCCGCCGAGCGCCTGCTCAGAGAGGAGCCCCACGACAAGCGTCACCACGATCGGTATCAGCGCCGGGAGGATCATCTCGCGCTGGGCGGAGGCGGTGACGATGTCGACGGCGCGCGCATAGTCGGGTTGCTCGGTTCGGTCCATGATTCCCGGCTTCTCCCGGAACTGGCGTCTCACCTCCTCCACTACGCCGGCGCCGGCGCGCCCGACGGCCTCGATGGCGAGCGCCGCGAACAGATAGACCATCATGCCGCCGATCAGGAGGCCGATCAGCACCTCGGGCTGCGAGATGTCGAAGCTGCCGATGGTCTTGCCGTCCTTCGCGGCCTCCTCTCGGAGCTCCTCGACGAAGGCAGCGAACAGCACCAACGCCGCGAGCACGGCCGAGCCGATCGCGTAGCCCTTCGTGACGGCCTTGGTGGTGTTGCCGACCGCGTCGAGCGGGTCGGTCACGTCGCGGACCTCCTGGGGGAGGTCGGCCATCTCCGCTATGCCCCCGGCGTTGTCCGTGATCGGGCCGAAGGCATCGAGAGCCACGATCAGCCCGGTCAGCGAGAGCTGCGCCATCACGGCCACGCCGATGCCGTAGATCCCGCCCAGCTCGTTCGCCCCCAGGATGCCGAGCGCGATCAGGATCGCCGGGGCGGCCGTGGACTGGAAGCCCTGCGCGAGCCCCTGGATGATGTTCGTCGCGTGGCCGGTCTGGGAGGCACGCGCGGTGGTGCGCACGGGTCGGAAGCGCGTGGAGGTGTAGTAGTCCGTGATCGCGAAGAGGCCGGCGGTCACGACGATGCCGATCAGCGTGCAGAGCCAGAGCTTGAAGCCGCTCGGCGGCCCCCCGACCAGGGTCAGGAGCGGCGAGGCACCTCCCTTGTAGCTGACGTCGTCCATCAGCAGGAGGGTGATCGGGAGGAAGGCGGCCGCCGCGATCCCGCCGGACACGATCAGCCCCTGGTACAGCGCGCGCTCGACGTTGCCTGTCCGGCTCCTGACCGCGAAGGTCCCGATGATCGAGGCGAGGAGCGAGACGCCGCCGATCACAAGCGGATACACCGCCACGGTGCCGGTCTCCTGGAAGGTCAGCACCCCGAGCAGCATCACAGCCACGGCGGTGACCGCGTAGGTCTCGAACAGGTCGGCCGCCATGCCCGCGCAGTCGCCGACGTTGTCGCCCACGTTGTCCGCGATGACGGCCGGGTTGCGCGGGTCGTCCTCGGGGATCCCCGCCTCGATCTTGCCTACGAGATCGGCGCCCACGTCGGCGGCTTTCGTGAAGATCCCGCCCCCGAGACGAGCGAAGACGGAGATGAGCGAGCCGCCGAAGCCGAGCCCGACGAGGGCGTCGATCGCGTCGCGCTCGTCGACCCCGGCGAGGATCAGGATCCCGTAGTAGCCCGCCACCCCGAGGAGGGCGAGGCCCGCCACGAGGAGACCGGTGACCGCGCCGCCCTTGAAGGCCACCTCGAGCGCCGCCGGCACGCCGCTGCGGGCCTGCTCCGCCACACGCGCGTTCGCCCGCACCGACACGTTCATGCCGATGAACCCCGCCGAGCCGGAGAGGGTGCCGCCGATCAGGAAGCCGATCGCAATCTGGATGCCGTTGCTGTCCGACGCCTCGAGAGCGACGGCGAGGACGATCGCAAGCACTATCGCGACGCCGCCGATGATCGTGTACTGGCGTCGCAGATACGCCTTCGCGCCCTCCTGCACCGCGTGGGAGATGCGCTGCATCTCGGCGTTCCCCGGCGAGAGCGACAAGAGCCAGCGGGAGGTGACCACGCCGTAGGCGACCGCGGCGCCCGAGCAGGCGAGCGCGATGATCACGCCCCAGTCAGTCAGGAAATCCAAGGGGTATGTCCTCCGTCCGATTCAGTCAGCGGGCGGTCGAGCGCGAAGCGCCGGAGGCCTGTTCGGGGGCCGGACCTCGGGCACCACCCGGGTGAGAGCGCGGGGAGTTTATCGAGTCCGACGGATCATCCGTGGATGACCGCGCTCGTCAACGCGGACGCGCAGCGGTCGTCCGGCTGGGGACCCACCCGGGTGACCGCGCTGAACAGCAGCGCCCGCAGGCGGTCGAGGTTCTGGCGGAAGACCGCTATGGCCGTGTCGGCCGAGACGGGCGGGACGTGCGGCATGTCCTCGAGGCCGACGTCGTAGTCGGTCACGAGCGAGACGTTCGCGTAACACAGCTCCAGCTCGCGGGCGAGCCAGCACTCCGGATACTGGGTCATGTTGACGACGTCCCAGCCCTGGCGGCCGAACCAGCGCGATTCGGCCCGAGTGGCGAAGCGCGGGCCCTGGATGACGACCACCGTGCCGCCCTCGACGACGGGAATCTCCAGCTCCCGCGCGCACGCCGCGAGCACCGCGCGCATGTCGTCGCAGTAGGGGTCGGCCGCGGAGACGTGGGTGGTCTGCGGGCCGTCGTAGAAGGTGCTTTCGCGGGCGTCGGTCCGATCGACGAACTGATCGCAGAGCACGAACGTGCCCGGCTCGAGCTCGGGCTTCAGCGAACCGCAGGCGCAGGGCCCGATGATGCGACTGACACCCACCTCGCGCATCGCCCAGACGTTGGCCCGGTAGTTGATCCTGTGCGGCGGCAGGCTGTGCTCGTCGCCGTGCCGGGGAAGGAACGCGACCCTCGTCCCCTCGATCTCGCCTATCCGCAGCGGCGCGGAGGGCGGGCCGTATGGGGTGGGAAACGGGATCTCCTCGACTATGTCGTCCAGGAAGCGGTAGAAGCCGGATCCCCCGAAGATGCCGATCATGCGCCGGGAGGGGTCCAGATCTTCGAACGTGCCTTCGCGCGCTCGTCCTCCTCCTTCGCGCGCTCGCCCTCCTCCTTCGCCCGCTCGTCTGGCGCCTTCGCGGGGCCGCCCGCCTCCTTCACATAGACCATCTGCAGCTGAGAGAGCGCGTCCTTGATCGGCTCGAGCCCCTCCTCGGGGCAGAGTGGGAGCAGCGCCCGGGCTGCGTCGATCGCGGCTTTCGCCTGGGCGAGGTCCCTGTGCTCCTCGTCGGTCAGACGGATCCCTCCGAGATTGACGAGCGACACCACGGTGCTCACGAGAACGTCGTCGACGCTCGGCATCCGCTCGGGCTGCTCGCTCATGTCGTGACCTCCTCCGGCGCGTACGTCCGCTGCGTCTCCGCCACCTCCGTCGCGAAGACCTCCTCCATCGTGGCACCCGCCGCGAGCGCGCGACGCTGTCGCTGCGCGCCGTTCTCCTCGGGCAGAAGCGGCTCGACGCCGCCGAGCGCCGCTCGCGCCGGGGCGGTCCAGGCGAGCAGGCGGTCCGGAATCGCGGCCGCCGGGAACTCCTCGGTGCGGCCGAGGTCGATCAGCCTGCCGTCCAGCCCGTAGCGGATCGCCCGCCAGAAGTTCTCCTCGATCACGCGGTTCGGTGGATCGTCGAACGGCACGTCCTCGTCGTGGTCGAGGGCAGCCTGGGCGATGCAGGCGGCGATCAGCTCGGTCAGGGCGGTCGAGTCGGCCGCGCTCGTCTGCGCGTCGCAGATCCGCAGCTCCACGGTGCCGAACGAGTGGTGCGGGCGGATGCTCCACCAGATCTGGGTCTGCTCGACGATCGAGTTGGTGCGCTGGAGGAAGCCCACGTAGTCGCGATAGGCCTGCCAGCCGCCGAAGTGGTCGGGGATCCCGCAGCGCGGGAAGCTCTTCGTGAAGATCTGGGTGCGGACCGTATGGAGCCCCGAGTCGCGCCCGTCGAGGAATGGAGAGTTGGCGGAGAGAGCGAGCAGCTCGGGCAGGACTGGCCTGAGCCGGTCGCATACGCGGACGGCGCGCGTCGCTCCCTTGACTCCCATGTGGACGTGCAGGCTGAAGGTGTTGTTTCGCCAGGCCACGTACTTCAGCCCGTCCTCGACCCGGTGGTAGTGCTTCGTGTCGATGATCCGCTGCTCCTGCCAGGGACTCCAGGGGTGGGTCCCCGTCGCGGCCAGGAGCACGCCTCGCTCCGCGGCCAGGCGGAACAGCCGGGCCCGGGCCTCGCGCTGTCGCGCGGTGGCGTCGGCGACGCTATCCCCCTTTCCGGAGCGGATCTCGATCTCGGACTCGATCAGCTCGCCGGCGACCGATCCCGCCAGCACCGGGTCCTCGAGCGCGGCGTTGTAGACCTCCTGGAAGCGCTGGGCGAGGGCGCGCGTCGCCGGGTCCAGGATCGCGAACTCCTCCTCGATCCCGACCGTGAAGTCCGTCGAGGCCTCGAAGACCTCCTGGACGCGGGCCATGTCCAGCATCAGGTCAGGTAGAAGTAGAGCGCGTAGAGCAGGTCCACCGCCGGACTCGACGTGTGGACGGTCACCTCCGGCGGCACCTGGAGCAGCGCCTCCGAGTAGTTGAAGATGATCTTGACGCCCGCCTCGACAAGGTCGTCCGCGACCTCCTGGGCGGCTGCCGTGGGGACGGCCAGCACGCCAACGACCACGTCCTCCTCCCGGATCACGCGGCCGAGGTCGTCGTAGGGACGCACAGTGAGGGTGTCGCTCACGCTGTTGCCGACCTTGGCGGCGTCCTTGTCGAAGATCGCCACGACCCGGAAGCCGTGGTCGGCGAAGATGTCCGACCCCGCGATCGCCTGGCCGAGGTTGCCGGCGCCGAACAGGGCGATGTTGTGCTTGCCGGTGGTCCGCAGGATCTTGCGGATCTGCGAGACGAGCGAGTCGACGTTGTAGCCGACGCCGCGCTTGCCGAACTTGCCGAAACCGGACAGGTCGCGGCGGATCTGGGTCGAGTTCACGTGCGTGTAGTCGGCGAGCTCTTGCGAGGAGATCGTCTCGCGCCCCATCTTCTTCGCCTGGGTCAGAACCTGGAGATAGCGCGACAGTCGGGCCGCGACCCCGAGCGAGAGCCGCTCCGAGACGCCCGGCTCGACCTCCGGCCTCGCCGGCTGAAGCCCGACGCCGCCCGCTGTGGGGTCGTCGTACCTCACGTGGCGTCCACTCTATCGAGCCGCTCCTTGAGCGTTCGCTCGTCGACGCGGTACTGGAAGAGCTGCTCGCCTTCCAGCTCGAGGACGGGAATCCGCTCGCCGTACCGCCTGTAGAGAGCGGGATCGAGCGTCACGTCCACCTCGTCGAGCTCGAACGGGCGCTCCGCCCGCACGCGCGCGACGGCCGCGCGCGCGTCGTCGCAGAGATGGCAGCCGGGCTTGCCGTAAAGGGTGACGCGGGGCATCCCCGGATTGTCGCGGGACGGGGCGCGCTTCGGCGCACCCCCCGATCGTCGCCGGAACGTCACGCCGCGGACGGAAATCGGCGCTCCGGCTGCCACCCTTGCCCCGTGGACCACATCGAGCTGATCGTCTTCGGTCTACTGGTGGCCGTTGCGGCGCTGGCCGTGCTGGCCCGCTTCGTCGGCGTGCCCTACCCGATCACGCTCGTGCTCGGCGGTCTGGTGATCGGCTTCGTACCGGGGGTGCCCTCCGTCGAGCTCGACCCCGACCTCGTCCTGCTGATCTTCCTCCCGCCGCTCCTGTACGGGGCCGCCTTCTTCACCTCGCTGCGCGACCTCCGGAAGAACGCCCGGCCGATCGCCCTCTTATCGATCGGCGTCGTGTTCGTGACGATGGGCGCCGTGGCCGTTGTCGGTCACGCCGTAATCGGACTCGGCTGGGCCGAGTCCTTCGTGTTGGGGGCGATCGTCTCCCCCACCGACGCCGTCGCCCCTGCCGAGATCATGCGCAGGCTCGGCGCGCCGCGTCGGCTCCTGACCGTCGTCGAGGGCGAGAACCTGACGAACGACTGGACGGCGCTGGTGCTGTACCGCGTCGCGGTGGCCGCGGTCGTGACGGGCTCCTTCTCGCTGGCCGAGGCGAGCCTGCGCTTCGTGGTCAACGGCGTGTGCGGCGTGCTGATCGGCCTCGCGGTGGGATGGCTGATCCGGGAGGCGCGCAGCCGCGTGGATGACCCGCCCACCGAGATCACGATCTCGATCCTGAGCGGCTATGCGGCCTACCTACCCGCCGAGGAGATCGGGGTCTCGGGCGTGATCGCCGCGGTCACCGTCGGGATCTACATGGGTTGGCACACGCCCCAGCTCACCACTCCGGTGATGCGGATGCAGGGCGTCGCGGTCTGGGAGGTCCTGACCTTCATCGTCAACGCGGTCCTCTTCCTGCTCGTCGGCCTCCAGCTGCCCGGGATCCTCGACGACATCTCCGGCTTCTCGGTCGCCGAGCTCGCGGGCTGGGCCGCGCTGGTCAGCGCCGTAGTGATCGGGGTCCGTCTCCTCTGGCAGCTCACCGTGCCCTACGTGGTGCGGGCGCTCGACCGACGGCCCTCCCAGGTCGGGCGGCGCGGCTCGGCCCGCGAGCGCCTGGTCGTGGGCTGGGCGGGGATGCGTGGGTCGGTCTCGCTGGCGGCGGCGCTCGCGCTCCCCCTGCACACCGACGCCGGCGCCCCCTTCCCCGATCGCGAGCTCCTGATCTTCCTAGCCTTCGGGGTGATCCTCGTGACCCTCGTGGGCCAGGGGCTCACCCTGGGGCCGCTCATCGATCGACTCGGCGTCTGCGACGACGGCACCGAGGGGCGCGAGGAGGTCTTCGCACGCGTGCGCGTGGCGGAGGCCGCCCTCGAGCGCATCGAGGAGGTCTCGGGCGCGGAGTGGCTCCGGGACGAGACCGTCGGCCGCGTGCGCGGTCTGTACGACTACAGACGCCGCCGGTTCTCGGCCTCGGCCGACGGCGATGGCTCCGAATATGAGGAGCGAACCGACGCCTACCGCCGATTGATGTACGAGCTCTTCGACGCCCAGCGCGAGGCCCTGATCGAGCTCCGCAACGAAGGCGCGATCAGCGACGAGGTGCGGCGCAGGGTGGAGCGCGAGCTGGATCTCGAGGAGACGCGGATAGCGGAGTGAGGGCGAGGCGCGCTCAGCCCAGCCGGGCTGCGGCGTCCAAGTCCAGGTACTCGGGGTAGGGAAGCGGCTCCAGGAACCGGGCTGCGCCGGCGATCATCGCCGCGTTGTCCGTGCACAGCTCGACCGGCGGCACCCATACCGGCACGCCTAGGCGCTCGACCGCCGCCCGCAGCTCCGAGTTCGCGGCCACCCCGCCGCCGACCGCGAGTCGCTCGAGGCCCTCGCGATCGAGCGCCGTCCGGATTCGATCGACCAGGGCACCGACGATCGCGCGCTGGTAGGAGGCCGCAAGGTCGGCCCGGTCGGCGTCGGGATGCTCCCGCACCCTGTAGAGGAGCGACGTCTTGAGCCCGCTGAAGCTGAAGTCGAGCTCACCGGGGGCGCTGCGAGGGAAGTCGAAAGCCTCGGGGTTCCCCTTGCGCGCGAGGCCGTCGAGGGCCGGCCCGCCCGGGTAACCGAGCCCGAGCAGCCGCGCTCCCTTGTCGAAGGCCTCGCCGGCGGCGTCGTCGAGGGTCTGGCCGAGGACGGTGTACGCGGCGGGGTCGTCGACGCGCGCGAGGAAGGTGTGTCCGCCGCTCGCCACGAGGCAGAGGTAGGGCGGCTCGATCGGCTCGGGGGCGAGGGTGCTCGCCACGACATGGCCGTGCAGGTGGTCGACCGGGACGAGCGGCAGGCGCCGGCTCGCGGCGAGCGCCTTCGCCGAGGAGAGGCCCACGAGAAGGGCCCCGATCAGCCCCGGGCCGCGGGTGACTCCGACGGTGGTCAGGTCGTCCAACCGCACCCTGGCCCGCTCGAGCGCGTCTGCGGTCACCGCGTCGACGAGCTCGAGGTGTCGCCTCGAGGCGATCTCCGGGACGACCCCGCCGTAGCGCGCATGCAGTAGTCCCTGCGAGGCGATCACGTTCGAGCGGATCTCGCCACCCTCGGTTACCACCGCGGCGCAGGTGTCGTCGCAGCTGGTTTCGATCGCGAGGATCACGCGGCGCCCGCCTCTTCGCAGCTCGTCTCGGCCGCCGGCTTGAAGCGTCGGCGGCGGCTCACGCCGTGGCGCGTTCCGGCACTGTGCGCCACATGATGAGCGCGTCCTCGCGGTTGTCGTGGTAGTAGGCGCGCCGGCGCCCGGCGGCCCGGAAGCCGTAGCGCTCGTAGAGCCGGATCGCGGCGTCGTTCGACGTGCGGACCTCGAGGGTGTACTGCTCGTTGGGCCTGTCCGCGAGCTCGAACAGCCGCTCGAGGAGGACGGTCGCGATCCCTTGCCGGCGCAGCCGGTCGTCGATCGCGATGTTCATCAGATGCCAGACCGTGTCATAACGCGAGCAGACCAGGTAGCCCACCAGCCGGTTGTCGATCAGCGCGGCGAGGCAGATGCCCGACGGCTTCGAAAGCTCCAGTACGAACATCGCGAGTGACCAGGGCGTCGGGAACGCTCGGCGCTCGATCGCGATGACCTGCGGCAAGTCGGCGTAGGTCAGTCGGCGGATGTCGAGGTCGATCACAGCGGTCTCGCGTCGGGCGCTCTGAGGTACTCGGGGACGATGGTTGCAGGTAGCTCGTCAGGGGCCTCCGCCGCCAGCCGGCAGACGTGCAGCGCGCGTACTGCATGGGCGCCTGACCCCTCCGGCGCCACCCGGATGCCCGCGCTCTCGAGTACCTGTCGAAATCGTACCGAGCCGTCCCCGGCCGCCGAGGGCACGAAGGAGCTGCGCTGAGCGCGCGCCGCGGCCTCCTCGCGCACGCGCTCGGCGACCGCTTCCGGCCGGGCCGCGAAGGGCGGCCACAGCTCCTTCCCGTCCTCGTAGAGCGCGGCGAAGACCTCGCCGCGCTTGGCGTCGATCACCGGAAGTCGCGTGTGGGATTCGATTCCCTCCGCGAGCGCCGCCAGGGACGACACTCCCCGCAGAGGCAGGCCGTTGGCGCCCGCCAGCGCCCGCGCCGTCGCCAGTCCGATGCGCAGGCCGGTAAAAGCGCCCGGGCCGACTCCCACGGCGATCGCGGCCAGATGGCCCCACTGCAGTCCCGCACGCTCCATCACGTCTGCTATCGCGGGCATCAGCTCTTGCGCGTGCGCAGGCGGCCGGCCGGCCCGCACCGGGTCTGGCGCGACCTCGAAGGCCTCGCCGTCGGCCCGCAGCACGCAGGCGGAGACGGCCGCCGAAGACGTGTCGACTCCGAGGATGCTCACTGGGTCGTCATTCACCCCCTGCCCCCGGAACGCATACGGAGGCGGCCGCGGTGGACGTGTCGAGGCCCCGGGACGCTCACTCGATCGTTATCCGCCTACGGTCTCCGCCCAGGTGCTCCAGTCGGACGCGCCTCGAGATACCTTCCAGTCGAGACTCCGCCGCCTCCGGCCACTCGACGAATGCAACCCGCTCGGGAGTCAGGTAGTCGTCGAGTAGAGCCGGATCCTCGCCGTCCAGCGAGTCCAGCCGATACAGGTCGATGTGCGCCACCTCGAGACTGCCGGACAGCACTTGGCCGAGGGTGAACGTAGGGCTGGGCACCGGCCCCTCCACTCCCAGCGCACGGGCCGCGCCGCGCACGAAGGTCGTCTTGCCGCTGCCTAGCTCTCCCGTGACGAGCACCACGTCGCCGGCCGCCAGCCCGCGGGCGAGCTCGGCGCCGGCGCTCTCCGTCTGCTCGGGCCCGTCGGTCTCGCGTACCACCTCTCGAAGCTTGCCGAGTCGGGCGGACCGGCTCTTCCGGCCTACCCGAAGAGGTCGAGCTGCGGAGGCTCGGCTTCGGTCATCGCCACGGCGGCCAACGGCGCCACCGCGCCGACTGGCACCGGCGCCGGCTCGGCGAGCAGCTCGGGCAGACGGGCGAAGTCCTCCCGCAGCTCCTGCTGGACCTTCGGCGTGCGCAGCGCCGCGGCGGGGTGGTAAAGCGGATAGACCCGGACGGTCTGTCCCGCCAGCTCGTGCACCTGCGGCCACCCGTGAACGCTTGTGATGCCGCGGCTGGAGCGGGTGAGCAGCTTCGTGGCGAAATTGCCGAGCGTGCAGATCACCTTCGGCTCGATCAGCTCGATTTGACGCTGCAGATAGGGCCTGCAGGACTCGATCTCGTCCGGCTGGGGATCGCGGTTGCCGGGCGGGCGGCATTTGGTCGTGTTCGTCACGAAGACGTCTGTGCGAGAGAGCCCGATCTGCTCCAGAAGCTGGTCGAGGAGCTTCCCGGCCCGGCCGACGAAGGGCAGGCCCTGGAGGTCCTCATGGTGGCCCGGAGCCTCCCCGACGAACATGAGATCGGCGTTCGCGTTCCCGTTCCCGAAGACGACGTTCGTGCGTCCCTCGGAGAGCGGGCAGCGCTCGCAGACGGACGCCTCGCGATAGAGCGCGACGAGCTCCTCCCGTCGCTCGGATGCGGATCGGGGCTGCATGGCTCAAGCGTAGGGATCGGAGGCGACGGCAACTCGCCTCGATATCCTTGACGGCGCCGGCCGCTACCGGCGGACGGAGTGGACCGGCAGGGGTATGCACCCAGACAGCGACAGTCAGCAGTCCCGTGTGACCGCGGGTCGTTCGGGCAGCCTCGATGCGGCCGCCGGCAGCGCGCCCCGCGTGGGTATCGTCGGCGCGGGCCGGGTGGGCACCGCCCTCGCCGCCGCGCTTCGGAAGCGCGGCCTCGCGGTGGAGGGCCCGGTCGGTCGCGGCGAGGTCCCGGCGGGCTGCGACGCGATCGTGCTGTGCGTGCCCGATAGCGAGATCGCAGCGGCCAGTGAGACCGTGGTGGGCGCGGGCCGGCTCGTGGGACACACGAGCGGGGCGACTCCGCTCTCGGCGATGGCCGCCACGGAGAAGGCCGGAGCCGCGCTGTTCGGCCTGCACCCCCTGCAGACCTTTGCGCACGGCGCCGGACCGGAGGGATTCGAGGGAGCCGGCTGCGCGGTGGCGGGCTCGACGCCCCCCGCCCTCGAATTCGCCGCGGCGCTCGCCCGACGGCTCGGTATGACCCCGTTCGAGATCGACGACGAGGGGCGCGCCGCTTACCACGCGGCGGCTTCGGTCGCGTCGAACTTCGTTGTGACGCTCGAGTCCGCGGCCGAGAGCATCGCCGCCGGCGCCGGACTGGAGCCTGAGGCGGCGAGAGCCCTGCTCGCTCCGCTGCTGCGCCGTACCGTCGAGAACGTGGCGGAGGTCGGTCCAAGCGAGGCGCTCACCGGCCCGATCGCACGCGGCGACCATGCGACGGTCGAGGCCCAGAGGGCCGCGGTCGCCGAAGCGGCCCCTCACCTCCTGGACCTGTTCGACGAGCTGGTGCGTCACACGCGCGTGCTCGCGGCCGCGAAGCGAGGCGAGGCCGACGCTGCCAAGCCAACCATGAGGACGATCCACACCATCCACGAGCTCCGCCGCTCCCTCGCCCGCGAGCGCCGTGCCGGGCGCAATATCGGGCTCGTTCCGACGATGGGCTCGTTTCACGAGGGTCACCTATCGCTCATGCGCCACGCTCGGAGGGACTGCGACGTCGTGGTGGTCTCCCTGTTCGTGAATCCCACCCAGTTCGGCCCGAACGAGGACCTCGAGACCTACCCGCGAGACGAGGTGCGGGACACCGTCCTCGCCGACGCCGAGGGCGTAGACATCCTGTTCGCGCCCCCGCTCGGCGAGGTCTACCCGGAGGGCTTCGACACCCGCGTGTCGGTCGGCGGGCTGACCGGCGTCCTGGACGGGGAGCCCGCCCGGCGGGGAGCGGGGCACTTCGAGGGCGTCGCGACCGTCGTGACGAAGCTGCTCAACATGATCGAGCCGGACGTCGCCTACTTCGGGCAGAAGGACGCCCAGCAGGCGCTCGTCATCCGAAAGCTCGTGCGGGAGCTCGACTTCGACGTGCGCATCGAGGTCTGCCCGACCGTCCGCGAATCCGACGGGCTCGCGCTCAGCTCGCGCAACGCCTACCTCTCGCCGGAGGAGCGCGAGCGGGCCCTCGGGCTGAGCCGGGCGCTGCGCGCCGCCGAGCACCAGGTGGCGGGGGGTGAGCACGACGCCGCCGCGGTGCTCGCCGCAGCCCGGGCCGAGCTCGACGCGGCGGGAATCGAGCCGGAGTATCTCGAGCTCCGCTCGGCGAGCGACCTTTCCCCTGTCGAGCGGGTGAACGGCTCGACGCTGCTCGCCGTCGCCGCGCGCGTCGGCAGGGCCCGGCTCATCGACAACGCGATCTTGGGAGACGGCATATGAAAAGGACGATGCTGAAGTCGAAGCTGCGCCGGTCCTCTCCTATGCCGAGTACGACGAGGCAGAACTGGAGACATATAACCGTTGGTGGTCCAGGTGGAACGGCGCAGCCTTATCACCAACGCGACGCGACCGTGAAGGAGCTGCTGACATGAGCACCCGTCCGAGGGCGACGGCCCCGCCCGCCAAGCGTCAGGCCGTGACCCTCTCGACCCTCTCCGAGCGAAAGGCGCTCGGCGAGCCGATCGTGATGGTCACCGCCTACGACTACCCCAGCGCGAAGGTGGCCGAGGAGGCCGGCGTGGACGTCGTGCTCGTCGGCGATTCGGGCGCCATGACGGTGCTCGGCTACCCCTCGACCGTCCCGGTGACGCTCGACGAGCTCCTGACCTTGGCCGCTGCCGTGCGACGCGGGCTCTCCGCGCCGCTCCTGGTCGGTGACATGCCTTTCGGCTCGTACGAGGCCTCGAACGAGGAGGCGATCCACAACGCGCAGCGGTTCGTCAAGGAGGTTGGCTGCGACGCCGTCAAGCTGGAGCGCGGCGGCACCTCGGTCGAGCGAGCTCGCGCGATCGTCGACTCCGGCATTCCCGTGATGGGCCACGTGGGGCTCACTCCTCAGACCGCCACGGCGCTCGGCGGGTACCGCTCGCAAGGGCGGACGGCGGAGCGGGCGCTCCAAGTAGTGCACGACGCGCTCGCCCTCCAGGAGGCGGGCTGCTTCTCGCTCGTCTTCGAGGCGATCCCGAGCGCGCTCAGCGAGGCGATGATGCCGCGCATACGCATCCCCGTGATCGGGATTGGCGCCGGCCCGGCGACCGATGGCCAAGTGCTGGTCTTCCACGATCTGCTCGGCATCTTCGACGGCCATGCCGCGCGCTTCGTGAAGCGCTACGGGAACGTCAAGGAGGCGATGGTGAAGGGGGTCGCGGCGTTCGCGAAGGACGTGCGGGCGCGCCGCTACCCGGAGCCGGAGCACGGCTACACGATGGCCCCGGATGAGATCGAGCGACTGCACGAGCTGCTCGAGGAGCCCGCCGGCGAGCCGTTCACGGGCGGCCTGTCGCTCTGACGCTCGCCGCGGTGGCAGTCCACACCGGAGAGCTGCGCTTCTCGACCGAGGGCGACGGCGACGTCATCGACATCACCGCGGGAGTCGAGAGCGTGCTGCAGCAGGCGGGGGTCGAGAGCGGCGTGGTCTCGGTGTTCGTGCCGGGCTCGACCGCGGCAGTAACGGCGATGGAGTACGAGCCGGGCGGCGTGCGCGACCTGCGCGAGACGCTCGACAGACTGGTGCCGCGGGACGCCAGCTACGAGCACAACCGGCTCAACAACGATACGAACTCGCACGCCCACATCCGGGCCGCCGTCGTCGGGCCGTCTGAGACGCTGCCGGTGAGCGGCGGGCGGCTCGGCCTGGGCACGTGGCAGCAGATCGTGCTGATCGACTTCGACGACCGTCCGCGACAGCGGACAGTCTTCGTGCACGTCCTGGCCTGACGCAACTACGGCGCTCGGGCCGGGTTTCGCCAAACGGAGACCACGCACGAAAGGGAGGTCCGAATGTTGCGACGCGTCCGTCGCTTCCTGCCGTCGCCCGCAATGGTCGTGGCGCTCACCGCGCTCGTCATGTCCTTAACCGGATCCGCGTACGCGCTCGTCATCACCGGCAAGACGATCAGGAACAACTCGGTTACCGGCAGGGACATCCACAATCGGTCGCTCACCGGAAACGATCTGCGTAAGGACTCGGTCGGAGGCGGCTCGATCAAGGAGTCGACGCTGGGCATCGTGCCGAGCTCGTTCGTCTCGGTTGGCAGCTTTCGCCACGCGGTCGTGAACGCCGGCGGCCAGCTCGTCCGGGGCCGCGACGTGAGCTCGTCCGCCCGCGCCGACGAGGGTGTCTACCAGGTGATCTTCAACGGCGATGTGCGCAACTGCGTTTACGTGGCCTCGATCGGCAACCCGACCGCCGACACTCCGCCGCCCGGAGAGGTGTCCGTTGGCTCACTCGCCTCGAACGTCAACGGGGTCGAGGTGCGCACCCGGATGAACGGCAACCTCCAGAACCGGCCGTTCCATCTGATCGTCTCCTGCTGAGTCTCTGAGGGGGGAAACCGGGCGCCTGGGGGAATCTACGGTGGTCCCAGGCGCCCGGGATATTCGATCCGGCGGATCACCCTGGCCGGCGCGCCGGCCGCGATCGAGAACGGCGGGATGTCGGTGGTGACCACGCTGTTCGCGCCGATGACACAGCGTTCGCCTACGGTGACGCCGCTGGTGATCACGACGTTCGCGCCGCACCAGACGTTGTCGCCGACGCGGGTTGGTCCTTTGGCCGAAAAGCCCTGCCAGGGAACGGGTCTGTCGGGGTCGTCGAAGCGGTGGTTGCCGTCGGTGACGAAGCAGCCGTTGGCGAACATGCAATGGTCGCCGATCTCGACGAGCTCGACCGCGGCCACCATCACGGCGATGTTGAGGAACGTGCCGGCGCCGATGCGGATGCGAGCGTCTCCGGGCGCGGTGAGCCAGACGGTCGGCTCGAGCAGCGAGTGCTCGCCCACGTCGAGCCGACCCTCGCGGAACATCTCCAGCACGTTCCCGTAAACCGGCCAGCGCGCAAACGCCCGCCGGCGGGCGAACTCACGATGGATGAGTGCCCGATTCCAGGGAAGTGAGCTCCGCTCGTACCAGCGCCACTTCTGCAACCAGAGCCGAGCGTTCCCCACGGCGGAGAGCTTTTCAGAGGTGGCGGCTAGCGTCCGGGCCATGCCAAGTGTCCTCTATGACCCCGATTGTGGCTTCTGCCGGCTGTGCGTGGCGCTGGTGCTCGCATGGGATCGTCGGCACCGGCTGCGGCCGGTACCTCTCGGAGGTGAGGAGGCCAATCGCATGCTCACCGGGATGCCGCACGAAGAGCAGATGGCGTCGTGGCACTTGGCGATGCCCTCCGGAGACGTTCACTCCGCCGGGGCCGCGTTTCCACCCCTCCTCCGAATCCTCCCCGGCGGATGGCCGCTCGCCGCCCTCACCGCCCGCTTCCCCGCAGCGACCGAGGCCGGGTACGCCTGGGGCGCAGGGCATCGATCGACGTTCGGCCGGGTGATTCCGGGCCGCGTCCGGCGCTGGGCGGCGGAGTCGATCCGGCGCCGGCGGTAGGCCCCGCTGCGAGACATCGTCCGCCGGCCGACGACGGTGGACTCGGCGAGTTCGTCAGGCGGCGGCCGCGACCTTCGGTCGCGGCCGGCGCTTCCGCGGCGCCGCCGGCTCGACGACGCCGGCCAGGAAGCGGCCGGTATATGAATCGGGCGTGGCTGCCACCTGCTCGGGCGTTCCCTGAGCTACCAGGCGCCCCCCCTCCTCCCCGCCCTCCGGCCCGAGGTCGATGATGCGATCGGCCGTCTTGATCACGTCGAGGTTGTGCTCGATCACCACGACCGTGTTGCCCTGCTCGACGAGCCGGTCGAGCATCTCGAGCAGGCGCTGCACGTCCGCGAAATGAAGTCCAGTGGTGGGCTCGTCAAGGATGTAGAGCGTGCGGCCCGTGGCGATCTTGCACAGCTCCGAGGCCAGCTTCACCCGCTGCGCCTCGCCGCCCGACAGCGTCGTAGCCGGCTGGCCGAGCCGGATGTAGTCGAGCCCGACGTCGTGGAGGGCCTGCAGCCGCCGGTTGATCTTCGGAATGTGCCGAAAGAAGTCGAGCGCCTCCTCGACGGTCATGTCGAGCACGTCCGCGATCGTCTTCCCCTTGAAGCGGACCTCGAGCGTCTCGCGGTTGTAGCGCTTGCCGTGGCACTGCTCACACGGCACGTAGACGTCGGGCAGGAAGTGCATCTCGATCTTGATCTGACCGTCGCCGCGACACACTTCACAGCGCCCGCCCTTCACGTTGAACGAGAAGCGGCCCGGCTTGTAGCCGCGCGCCCGCGCCTCCTGCGTGCGCGAGTAGAGCTCGCGGATGTGGTCGAACAGGCCGATGTAGGTGGCGGGATTCGAGCGCGGCGTCCGCCCGATCGGCGATTGGTCGATGTTGATGATCTTGTCGACCTCCTCGAGGCCGCGGATCCGCCGGTGCGCACCCGGGCGCTGCTTTGCGCGGTGGAGCCTGTTCGCGACCGTTTTGAACAGCACCTCGTTCACGAGCGTCGACTTGCCGGAGCCGGACACCCCCGTGACCGTGCAGAAGACTCCGAGCGGGACCTTGACGTCGATGTCCTGGAGGTTGTGCTGCGAGGCGCCCTCGACGTGGATGTAGGCGCTCGGACGCCGGCGCTTCCTCGGCACCGGTATCTGCTGCTTGCCCGTGAGGAACTGGCCGGTGAGCGACTCCGCCACGCCCATGACCCGCTCCGGCGTCCCCTCCGCCACCAGGTCGCCGCCGTGCTCGCCGGCTCCCGGGCCGAGGTCCACGATGTGGTCGGCGGCGCGCATCGTGCCCTCGTCGTGCTCGACGACGATGACCGTGTTGCCGAGATCTCGCAGCCTCTTGAGCGTCGAGATGAGCCGCTTGTTGTCGCGCTGGTGGAGCCCGATCGACGGCTCGTCCAGGATGTAGAGGACACCCACGAGCGAAGACCCGATCTGGGTGGCGAGTCGGATGCGCTGCGCCTCGCCGCCCGACAGAGTGGCCGCGGCGCGCTCGAGCGACAGGTAGCCGACACCCACGTTGTCGAGGAAGCGCAACCGCTCGTCGATCTCGCGCAGCACGAGCCGGGCGATCTGGCGTTCGGTCTCGTTCAGCTCCAGCTCCCCGAGCCAATCGAGCGCCCGCTGCGCCGACATACTCGTGAACTCGTGGATCCCGAGCCCGCCCACCTTCACGGCCAGCGACTCGGGCCGCAGCCGCGCCCCCTTGCACTCCGGGCAGGGACGTAGCGTCATGTACTCCTCGATCTTCTCGCGCGACCAGTCGGAGTCGGTCTCCCGGTAGCGACGCTCGAGGTTCACCACGATGCCCTCGAATGTCGTCATGTACGAGCGCTTGCGTCCGTAGCGATTGCGATAGGTGACATAGATGCGCTCGCCGTCGGTCCCGTAAAGGAAGCAGTCACGCACGTCCTCGAGGAGGTCCTCCCAGGGGGTCTCCATGTCGACCTCCCACTTGTCCGCGATCGCCTGCGTCATCTGCTCGTAGTAGTTCGAGGCGCTCGTAGACCAAGGGAGGATCGCTCCCTCGCTGAGCGACAGGCTCGGGTCCGGCACGATCAGATGGGGGTCGATCTCCATCTGGGAGCCGAGGCCCGTGCAGCGGGGGCAGGCGCCGTGCGGCGAGTTGAAGGAGAACATCCGCGGCTCGAGCTCCGGCATCGAGGTGCCGCAGTGCAGGCACATGAAGCGGTCGGAGTAGGTGGTCACCTCGCCGCGGTCGGTGGGGCCCGCCCCGTCGCCGGACACATTCTCGATGTCGACGATGCCCTCGGTGCGGGCGACGGCGGTCTCGATCGAGTCGGCCAGGCGCTTTCGCAGGTCGGGCCGCATTACGAGCCGGTCGATCACGACGGCTATGTCGTGCTTGTACTTCTTGTCGAGGACGATGTCCTCCTCGAGGCGCCGGAGCTCGCCGTCCACCTTCACGCGGGTGAAGCCCTCGGTGCGGAGCTCGTCGAAGAGCTTGCCGTACTCGCCCTTGCGGCCCCGCACGACCGGCGCCAGCACCATGAACTTGGCGCCCTCCGGCAGCGTCATCACCTGGTCGATGATCTGCTCGGCGGACTGCGCCGCGATCGGGCGGCCGCACTTGTAGCAGTGGGGCTGACCGATCCGCGCCCACAGCAGCCGGAGGTAGTCGTAGATCTCCGTGACCGTTCCCACGGTCGAGCGCGGGTTGCGCGAGGTCGTCTTCTGATCGATCGATATGGCCGGCGAGAGCCCCTCGATCGAGTCCACGTCGGGCTTGTCCATCTGACCGAGGAACTGGCGCGCGTAGGCCGAGAGCGACTCCACGTAGCGGCGCTGCCCCTCGGCGTAGATCGTGTCGAAGGCGAGGCTCGACTTCCCCGAGCCGGAGAGCCCGGTGATCACGATCAGGGCATTGCGAGGCAGCCGCAGGTGGAGGTCCCTGAGGTTGTGCTCGCGGGCGCCGGAGACGACGATCTCGCCGGCCGGCCCGCTCATCTGTCGCTCTCTTTCGATCACTGCGGCCTACTCAGCTCGTCTTTCCCTCCGCCACACACCTGGATACTCTTTCCCTGCGCCACACACCCCGGATACTCTTTCCCTCCGCCACACACCCGGATAACGAGTGTAGAGCCGAGTCAGGGCCGAACCTCTGTTCGTTTGGCGCTCGTTGCGGGGTTGTCACGTATGTGTCCTTGCCGTCACATTCGGCGTGCGACAATACGCCGCGATGGACGCCGAAGACCGGTAGTTCATGCGGGAGCTGCTCCTTCGGCACGAGAAGGCGACCGACGCGATGATTCATCGCCTCGATCAGGGGACGCAGGAGATGGGAGCGCTGCCGCCGACGCGGGCACTTAGCGGCCCGCTGACCGCGTCGATCCGCGCAGCCGGTCGCTGCTGGCGCATTCGATAAAGCGCCCGGTAGGTTGGCTGCGATGCGCTTCGGCTACACGATCCTCTACGTGGACGACGTCCCGGCGAGCCTCGACTTCTACGAGCGGGCCTTCGGACAGCCGCAGCGGTTCCTGCACGAAAGCGGCCAGTACGGCGAGCTCGAGACGGGCGCGACGACGCTCGCCTTCGCCACCCACGAGCTCGCCGCCGCCAACTTGCCCGGCGTCTACCGGCCGGCCGAGCGCGAGGAGCGACGACCGTCCTTCGAGGTCTGCTTCGTCACCGATGACGTCGAGGGCGCCTACGAGCGCGCCGTCCGTGGGGGCGCCGATCCGGTCACGGCGCCCCAGACGAAGCCCTGGGGCCAGGACGTCGCATACGTGCGCGACCCGGACGGAAACCTGGTCGAGATCGCCTCACCGGCCGGCTGAGCGGCGCATAAACCGGCAGTCTGGACGCCGGCGCCCTCGCGCGGCCGGTCACCGCGACAGCCTCGACTCCCGCCTGATCGAGCGGCCCGGTGCGTGCTCGGCGGCGGGCTTGTCAGCCGCCGGCGCGGGCGTAGACGTCGTCGAGGAGCGCGTTCGCGTCGTCCAGCTCGAAGTTCTCGTCGAGATAGCGCGCCGTCTCCTCGCGGGGCGTCCCGTTGAGCGCCATGTTGAGTGCGATCAAACGCGCGCCTTCGGCGTCCGGCGGCGTCTCCGGCTCGGGCTCGGTCACGTCAGGCTCACGGGCGGCCACCGCCTCCGCCTCGGCGATGGTCTCCTCGTCTAAGTCCGGCGCGGGCACCTCTGCGGAGGGCTCGGCCGGCGAAACGGCCATAGCTTCCGGGTCTACGGAAGCTGCCAC
>Ga0126312_10000406_pt1 | contig 25096 bp, 26 predicted proteins | sample Plot104A_FD_92537 | JGI IMG/M metagenome (GOLD analysis project Ga0126312, IMG submission 92537) | Serpentine soil microbial communities from UC McLaughlin Reserve, CA, USA - Plot104A | ecosystem: Environmental > Terrestrial > Soil > Grasslands | place: USA: UC McLaughlin Reserve, Lake County...
CCGCCGGAGGCGAGCAGCTTGCCGTCGGGGCTGAACGCGACGCCGTAGACGGAGTCGCTGTGGTCTCGCAGGGCGAGCCGCTCCTTGCCGGCGGCGACGTCCCAGAGCTTGATGAAGCCATCGTTGCCGGCGGAGGCGAGCGTCTTGCCGTCGGGGCTGAAGGCGACGCCATAGACCGGGGCGTCGCCGGTGAGCGCGGCGCCGAGCTGGCGGTGGCTCGCCACATGCCAGAGGCGCACCGTCTTGTCCTTGCCGGCGGAGACGAGCGTCTTACCATCGGGGCTGAAGGCGACGCCGTATACCCAGTTGGTGTGGCCGGTGAACGCGGCGCCGAGCTGGCGGTGGCTCGCCACATCCCAGAGGCGGACCACCTGGTCAGTGCCGGCGGAGGCGAGCATTGTACCGTCGGGGCTGAAGGCGACGCCGCGCACCGGGCCGGTGTGGCCGGTGAGCGCGGCGCCGAGCTGGCGGTGGTTCGCCGCATCCCAGAGCCGCACCGTCCCATTCTCGGCGGAGGCGAGCGTCCTGCCCTCGGGGCTGAAGGCGACGCTGTACACCGGGCCGCTGTGGCCGGCGAGGGGCCCGCCCAGCTCGCGATGGCTCGCCGCATCCCAGAGCCGCACCATCTCGTCGGCGCCCCCGGAGGCGAGCGTCTTGCCGTCCGGGCTGAAGGCGACGCCGAAGACGGGGCCGGCGTGGCCGGCGAGCGGCGCGCCGAGCTGGCGGTGGCTCGCCACATCCCAGAGCCGCACCGTCCCATCACCCCCGGCCGACGCGAGCGTCTCGCCGTCGGGGCTGAAGCCGACGCCGAAGACGGGGCCGGCGTGGCCGGCGAGCGGCGCGCCGAGCTGGCGGTGGCTCGCCACATCCCAGAGCCGCACCGTCCCATCACCGCCGGCCGACGCGAGCGTCTTGCCGTCGGGACTGAAGGCGACGCCGGTGACGGCGCCGGTGTGGCCGGCGAGCGGTGCGCCGAGCTGGCGGTGGCTCGCCGCATCCCAAAGGCGCAACGTCCCATCACCGCCCGCGGAGGCGAGCGTCTTGCCGTCGGGGCTGAAGGCGACGCCGTACACCTGGGCGTCGGCGGTCAGTGGCGAACCGAGCTGGTGGGTGGCGGCGGCGGTCAGGATCGCGTCTTGCGCGTCGAGCGTCGGCGAGAGCCGGTACGCCTCCAGGCTGAGCAGACTCGATAGCTGGGGATCGTCGCGGGCCGCGATCGCGCTGCGCGCGAGCAGCTCGGACTGCGCGATATGGGTTTGATGATTCGCCTCCTGCCGCTGGATGAAGGCAAACACGGCCAGCCCGACGGCAATCACCAAGGCGGCGAGGACCCCACCGATTAGCGCGCGCTGGCGACGCGTCGCCGCCCGGCGGCTTTCGATGATGTAGGACGCCTGCTCGGCAGTCGGTCGCTCGTGGTGGCCGCTTTGGTTGGCCAACCAGGTCTCCGCGACGGCCAGGTCGGCGCCGCGCAGGAGAAAGCTCTTGTTGCGGTTGGCGTCGAGCCACTCGCGCGTGCGGGTAGCAAGCCGTGTGTGTTGGTCCCGCCACTGAAGGTCGGTCTCAAGCGCGTTGACGAGCGTTTCGAGGCCGGTATCGAAGTCGTCTCTCTCGCGCAGGAAGACCCACTCCGCATCGGCGAGACTCGGGGCCAAGGCACCCTCGTCAACCTCGTCATGAACGACGGGGACGATCAGCTTGTTGAGTCGCGCAGCCTCTTCCAGCTCGCGGCGGCATTGCGCAGAGGCAAGCGATTCGGGAGTGAGCACGAAGACAAATGCCCTGCAGGTAGCGATGCCGCGACGTACCCGGTCGCGCCATTTCGCACCCGCGGAGATGTCCTCGACATCAACCCAAACGCGCTTGCCGCGAGTCGTCAAAGCTTCGCGTAGTCGGTCGACGGCGAAAGGGGTGTCCTCCCGTGCGTAACACAGAAACGCGTCGTAGCGGTCCGTCTCCGCAACGCTCGCCCGCCGCCTCTTGCCTAACTTAAGCTGCTGCCGGGAGCTCACCCAGCATCGATCTCGCGAGCCAACCCCACGCGCTGATCCTACGCGCCGATCTTCCGACGGACGGATCCCAATTGCTCCACGAGCTGGTCGACGCGGTCGACGGCGGAACGAGGCTAGGCGCCGAGCCGGTCGGCGAGGCGCTCCACCAGCCAGAGGTCGTACACGTAGCCCTGCGGGTTACCTCTTACGGTCAGCGGACGGCGAGCGAGGATGCCGTCCGGCCCGCCCTCGACCACGACGTCGCGCCACACGGCAGGAGCCGGCGCGAGCCCGGCGAGGACCTCCTCGACCTCCGGAAGTGGGCCCGGCTCGGCGACGAGGCGACCATCGTCGGTGCGGACCTGGAACGGCGCGACCGGCGATTCGACATGAGCCTCCGTGACGGGGCTGTCGCGCCACCGGGACGGGATCACGCCCAGCCGCAGCTTGACGCTCCGCCCGTGGCGTGTGCCGCTGAGCTCCGTCGCGGAGCCCCCGATCGGGTCGGGAAGTGGAATGTCGCGCTCCTCGTCGAATCCAAGCTCCTGCGCGAGCGTGTTCGGGCTGTCGGCGGGTGCCTCGGTCTTGAGCGCCTCCCATACGACCTGCCAGTCGAGCGCGCCGGCGTCGGCGATCTCTGCGGCGCGTCCACGCATCTCAGCCGGAGACGGCCCCGGGGGTGGAGCGTCCTTCGATCGGCGGCGGAAGAGCGACAACCCGGGAAGTCTAATCCGGCGGGTACGCATACTCGACCGCGGCTCTGGGAGACACCCAACCCGGGCGCTCGGCCGGAATTGGTGGCCTAGATCACCGCCGCATCGTCCACATAGGATGGAGCTGACGGTGGCCTTTGGCGGTCGAATAGCGGTCCCAACAGGTAACGCCACGGAGCTGAAGCGGGCGCTGAACGCGAGCGGCTGGCTTGACCAAGAGGTCGTCGCCGCCGGGCATTTCCGCCAGGGCAAGAGCCAGTCGATGGCCGCGATGATCACCGGCACCGCGTTGATCGAGTTTCTCCGCCCCCGGCGCTCGAAGCTCTTGCCCAGGCAATTCGTCCTCGCTGCGACGCGCGATCGCCTCGTCGCCTTCAAGGCCCTCGGTGTCGGCATCGGCGAGCAGACCGACATCGACTACCGCTACGAAGCCCGGATCAAGCCCGGGGAGCAGGGCTCGTTCCGTCGCGCCGACGTGAGCCTCACGGACCTGCCCGACGGCGTCAAGTCGGAGGGCGGGACGCTCGTCATCGGGACCGAGCGGATACCGATCGTGCGGCCGGGAGGGCCCACGGACGACCCGAACACCGACGAGCTGGTCGAGCTGCTGGCCGGCTAAGGCCGATCGAGCCCACAGCACGGCGCGTCAGCTACCTGACGTCCGGCACCGTCGTTGAAATGCGCGCGTGACCGGCGAAGAGCGCCTACCTGACTATGAGCCGGATGTAGGGCTACCGCGACCTAGCCGGAGCGGGACGGGCGAGTCACAGCCCACGCTCGCGCGAGTACTTGCTGAGCGCACGGGCCAGCTCGGGCGGCTGAGTCCTGGCGTTGAGCGCAGCGATCGTCTTCTCCTGCCGGGTCATCTCTCGGTGGATTGAGTCCTGAAGCCCCTCCAGGAGCGCTTCCAATCGGTCCATCCGTTGCTCGAGCGCACCGATTCGTCGCTCTTGATCGACCGTGCCCACGCCCGACGCCGCCTCGCTCTCCATAACTCGGCGCTGATGGATCACGCGGTCGAGCAGACGCCGCACGCCAGGCGTGCGGCGTCTGGGGTCTTGCTCGGGCACGGCTTGCTAGCTCTGCCAGGCGGTGCTAGCTGGCCTGTACGTCTACGGCCCGTGGACCCTTGGCGCCGGTTTCGGCCTGATACGTGACCTTGGCGCCTTCCCGAAGCGAGCGGAAGCCGTCGCCGACAATCTCGCTCTGGTGGACGAAGAGGTCCTTCGAGCCATCATCGGGTGTGATGAACCCGAAGCCCTTCTCGTCGCTGAACCACTTCACGGTTCCCGTTGGCATTCCTTGCTCCTTCCGTATGTGTGCTGCGGACGCGGAGGATGCAAGAAGCAACGACGGCGAGCGCTGGCACGATTTGCCAGGCGACGTGGCCTGGCGTATTACCTACCCCACGCTATCAGCCCGCGGAATCGCTGCCAGCATCCTCCGTGAGGACGGGCCAACGAATCAGCTCCGCGAGCGCGCCGGGCCCTCAGACCGTGAGGAGCGCAAACGTACCGGTGGCCACGAAGGCGCCCGCCCATAGGCCGTTCAGATTGGGCCAGAACCGGCGCACCAGGCGGGTGCTGAAGCGTCCGTAGACGAGGAGCGCCACCGCAGCCATCACCGCGAGCATCGCCGCAACGTGAACGGTTACGAGGAGGGCGCTGTCGAGAAACGCCAGATGCGCGGCCCCGGCGGGTGCCAAGCCGTGCTCATGCGCCTCCGCGGGCGCCCCGGCCCCGGCGATGAGGAACGGCGCCACCATAAGTCCGGCCCCGTGAGCGCTCGACATCAGGAACGACCAGAAGGCGAGCTCGCGCCCGCGCACCCGCATGCGCGTCCAGCGCGGATGCCACAGGGGACGGGCAAAGCGGAAGACGCCGAAGCTGATAAGCGCGGCGGCCGCCCCGAGCCGCAGCGCCGCCGCGTCGGCGAGGAGGCCGAGCAGCGATACGGCCGCCGCCACCAGCACGATCGATAGCTCGTGCCCCGCGGCGATCGCCGGCAGCGCTCGCACCACCGAGCGCCGGCTTCGGTCCTGCATCCCAAGGCTGACCGCGAACAGCCAGCCCATCCCCGGGTTGGCTCCGTGATAGGCACCTAGCGCCGCAATCGCAAGCAGGAGCCCAGGCTCATGCATCGGGCTCAGGCGTTCGGGAAGCAGTAGGAGTCAGACGAGGCGTCGCCGCCCTCGAGGCGCACCTGGTGGGCCCGCTCCCCCTCGGGGAACTCGACGAAGAAGTCCGGGTCGAGCCGAAAGTCGCCGCCCGGCTCTGAGTCGAGCTTCACGAGCCAGCCGTTGATGCCATCGGGGTAGAACTGGTCATCCCAGCTCGCGTAGAGCGAGTTCGTCAGGTAGACGCGCCGCCCGTCCCGGCTCACCTCGACCATCTGGGCACCGCCGTTGACGGGCCCCGCGGCCGGGTGCGGGCTGCGCTCCACGATGCCGCCGATCCGCACGCTGCCCGCCTCGACGGGATTCGCGGGGTCGGACACGTCGTAGCGCTTCAGCTCGCCCGTGCCCCAGCAGGACACGTACAGGTAGCGGTCGTCCACGGAGAGGTCGATGTCGGTGATGAGCGGCGGGACGGCCTCGAATGGCTTGAGCGCGTCAGGCAACTGGTCCGCCGCGGCCGGCTCGGCCGGGATCGAGATCACCTTGCGGGCGCCGAACGTGCCGTCTTGTTCGCGCGACCAAAGGAACACCGAGGCCGACAGGTCCGCGGTCGAGACGACGATGCCGGCGAAGCCGTAGGCCTTCGTGGGGTCATGGGACGGGCGCAGCTCGAGGGTGATCTGTTGCTCCGCCCCGAGGTCGATCGCCTGTTTGTGGGTTCGGGCGTCCAGATCCCAGATATGCAGCTGATGCCCGTAGCCGTTGGAGAGCAGGATGTCCGGATTGAGCCCGGCCTCGATCATCTTCGGGGTCCCCCACTCGCTCGAGATCAGCGTATTGTGGCCGAGGTGCCACCAGAAGTCGTAGGCGAGCTCCTGCGGGCCGCGGTCCTTCTCCCAGGCGCCCTTGACGTCGAGCGACTCGTGGTCGAGCAGGAAGATCCCGCCGGGGGCATCGCCCTCCGGGTTTCCAAGCGCGTCCATGTAGATGCCCTCGGGCCCGCAGTGGCTCGTGTGCGGGCGGCTGTACCCGGCCTTTCGGGCCAGCTCGTCGGGCTCGATGATCTTCGCGAGCTTGGGGTTGTGCGGATCTCCCTTTACGTCCACGACGTGGATCCGCGATGAGCGCAGCCCCGGGATCAGCAGGTAGCGCCGCTCGAGATGCGGGTGCGGCGCCCACGGGCAGAGCGCCGATGAGCAGGCGTTCCAGCCGAAGTGGTGAAGCTCATCGCCCACGTTGGGCATCTCCAGGCGACCCACGAGCTCGCCATAGGTCGAGGACTCAGGGTCGAGGTCGACCGTGCAGAGCGCGTCGGGTCGCCCGTCGGCGGAAGTCCCGTTTGTGGCGGCGGCCGGATTCAGCGTGACGACATAGCCGAGCTTCTCCCGCGGTGCCGCGCTCGCCTCCAGCGCGCTCGCGTAGAAGGTCGGGTCCGGGGTAACGCGTGCCATGACGACCCTCCTTTTGTGCGGGGAACAGAGCGCCAGCCGCGAATGTATCTAAACCCGACCAGAAAGGAGTTTTTGCTCGTACCAGCTTTGCTCGCCGGCTCGTAGAGGCGCTCGGGGACCGGCTCGGCTGAGCCTCCGTTCAGCCCTGCCGGTCGGGCCCCGCGCGCTCGAGCTCGATGCGGATCAATACCCGGCGCTGACGCTCCATCCGGCGCCGGTAATCGTCCCAGTCGGGGTTCTCGTCGGGAAAGCGCTCGTAGTAGTCGATCAGGGGATCCATCGCCTCCGGCAGCGAGAGCACGTCGGCGCGGCCCTCGACGAAGAGCCAGCGCCCGAAGAAGCGGTCGGTGAACACGCAGGCCTGTGACCACGGATCGCGACGCAGGTTGTGCACCTTGTAGGCCGTCTCTCTGCTCGAGATGATCGCCCGCCCCTCGCCGTCGACGTTCACGAGCACCGGGCTCTGCTGGATGCCGCCGTCCGTCCGGCGGGTTGCCAGCACGCCACGATGGTGCTCGCGCAGGAACCTACGTGCTTCGTCGAGATCCATGGGCCCCGCCTCCTCCTTATGCTCGCCTGCATGGAGGAGCTCACGCTACCCGACTGGGCCCGAAGCCTCGTCACCGAGGCGCGCGTCGGGCGCCTGGCGCTGCTCGACGACGACCAACATCCTCGCGCGCTGCCCGTGACCTTCGCGCTGCTCGGCCACGCCGCATGGAGCGCGGTAGACGAGAAGCCGAAACGCGTCCGGGGCGGCGAGCTCGCCCGGGTCCGCTGGCTTCGCCGCCGACCGCAGGCGACGCTGCTCGTCGATCGCTACACCGATGACTGGACGCAACTCGCCTGGGTCCAGCTCATCGGCCGGGTGACGGTGCTCGACGGGATAGGGCCTCCCGATGAGCTGATCGCGAAGTATGAGCCCTATCGCCGCCGTCCTCCCCCCGGCCCGCTGCTTCGCCTAGACGTCCAGCGGACCGTCCACTGGCGCGCCCGCGACGCCCTATAGCCGGACGTGGCGAAAGCGCGGACTGGCCCTAGCCTCCGGTTTCCTTCTCGGGCGTATCCGGTGAGCGATGGGACGGGTCGTGCCCTTGCTCGGCGCCGACGCGGTCGTCGCTCGGCTCGAGGACGAAGATCTCGACGAGAAGCCTCGCTTCGGCGCCGAGATCTTCAGGCTCGAGCCCTCCTAGACTTATGCCTCGGTGCTAGCGATCACTGAAGACGCCGCGGCCGCGATCCGCGGGATCATGGGTTCGCCCGGTCTGCCCGAGACAGCGGGGCTTCGGATCACCCACGAGGTCAACACCCAGCCTGACGGTCGCCGCCGAACCGATCTCCGACTCTCGGTGGTCGCCACTCCCGAGGAGGGCGACGAGGTGCTGGAGCAGGAGCGGATCTTCATCGATCCCGAGGCCGCTCCCCTGCTCGCCGACAAGCTCTTGGACGCTGACCTCGTCGACGACGACGTCCGCTTCAGCCTCGACTTCCAGGCCGAATCGCTCTAGCACCACCCCTTCGCATCGGTTAGGTTCCGTGTCCCTGCCGAACAGACTGAGGGGATCATTGGACGTAAGCCTGCTGAAGACGATTCCGCTCTTCGCGGAGGTGCCTGACGAAAGGCTCCGGAAGATCGCGCCGTTCGCGTCCACCGACGAGTTCGCCGAAGGAGAGGTGGTCGTCAAGGAGGGCGGCTACTCGAACCACTTCTATGCGATCGAGGAGGGAGCCGTGAAGGTGGAGCGCGACGGCCAACAGCTCGCCGAGCTCGGCCCGGGAGACGTCTTCGGCGAGCAGGGCCTGCTCGAGAAGCAGGAGCGCTCAGCGACCGTGACCGCCACCTCGCGGCTCCGGGTGATCAAGATCGAGCACTGGGAGCTCTCACGGATGCGAAAGACGATGCCCGAGGTCGTGGAGGAGCTTCAGCGCAAGGTCGAGGAGCGCCGCGGCTAGCGCCGAGCTTCCTGCGGAGCGACTAGACTCCGCGTCGCACATAGGCCGGTGGTCAAGGGAAGTCCGGTGCGAAACCGGCGCGGTCCCGCCACTGTGACCGGGTAGATGCCGGCGTCGCACGATGCCACTGGGAAGGCCACAGCGTTCCTGGGAAGGCGCGGCGCTGAGTCCCGGAAGCCAGGAGACCTGTCCAGCGGCCAGCCTTGCAAACCCTCGAGGAAAGGGTGGCTCTCATGGTCATTCACCGCTCTTGGCTCGGCGCCTCGATCGTTGCTGCCGCCACAGCGTCGTTGCTGCCGTGGCCTGGCGGGGCAGCGGCGGCTACGAAGGGCGCGGATCTCCGCGTGCTCGACACCGAAGGCCAGACGCTCGCGCAGTTTCGTCAGTACACGGGCACTGTCCACATCAAGACCGATCGGCAGGCCGACTGCTTTGGCCCTCCAGGCGGCAGCGGTCGCCGGGTCACCGTGCGCAGCGCGACCGCGCTGGGAATAGTCAAGGACGCGCTGCGTTGGGATCGCCGCCTGCGACCCCTATCGATCACCGATCAGTTCTCCTTCGGCCTGGCGGCCTGCGGAATCGGAGGCAACGTCGCCCAGGGCTCGAGCTTCTGGTACCTGAAGCACAACCACGCCGGCTCGCAGGTCGGGGGCGACCAGCTCAAGCTGCACGACGGCGACGACGTGCTCTGGTACCTGACGCCGAGCTATCCGCCCCCGTCCGAGCTCGTGCTGCGCGCGCCGGCGCGAGCGCAACCCGGGGTGCCGTTCAAGGTGCGGGTCGACCAGTACCCGGACGACGGCACGAAGTCGCCCGCGGGCGGCGCCACGGTCTCCGGCGGCGCTGCCCCCGCCACCGGCGCGGACGGAACGACGATGGTGACCGTCGCCGATCCCGGCAACGCCACTCTCCAGGCGTCACGCGAGTCCGACGGAGCCATTCCCTCGAACGTCGTCAAGGTATGCGTCAACTCCGATCCGTCGCGGTGCCCCGACGCGCATGGGGCGCGGATCCTCGGCAGCGACGCCGCCGATGAGATCAAGGGCACCCGCGGTCGCGACGCCATCCGTGCCGGTGCGGGCGGCGATCTGATCGACCTGCGTCAGGGTGGTCGCGATCGAGTCGCGTGCGGTTCCGGTAAGGACCGGGTGACCACGGCGGCTGGCGATCGCGACGATCGCATCGCCGGGAGCTGCGAGCGGGTGGCCAGGCGGTGACCCTGCGCCGTGGCCTGGCGGCCGCGGCAGCGCGGGTGGGCGCCGTCGCGGCCGCCGGCTGCGGCCTCGGAGCCGGGGCGTCGTCCAAGGGCACCGCCGCGCTGACCGTGACGCGGAACTACGGAGCGGCGACGCTCCTCGATGCCCGTGAGCACGACGCGCCCGAGTCCGAGACGGTGATCCGCTTCCTGGACCGAGAGGCCGAGATCACGACCCGCTACGGCGGCGGCTTCGTACAGTCGATCGACGGCGTCTCCGGGAGGGCCGTTGGCGGCCGGCGCTCCGACTGGATCTTCTACGTCAACGGGATCGAGTCATCAGTGGGTGCGGCCGAGGTCCGCGTCCACGGCGGCGACAGGATCTGGTGGGACTATCGCGACTGGACCGACGCCATGCGGGTCCCCGCCGTCGTCGGCTCGTGGCCGGAGCCCTTTTTGAACGGTGCAGAGGGCCGCCGGGTTAGCCTCCAGTGCTTTCAGCGCGACGCCTGCACGGAGGTCACCCGTGCGCTCGCGGACGAGGGAGTGAGGACGGCGTCGCCAACCGCTGCGGAGCGCCGCTCCGATCTGGCCGGGGGACCGCGGATGCTCGTTGGGCCGTGGTCGCGGGTCGCGGCAGACCGCGCGGCCGAGCAGCTCGCCGCCGGCCCCACAGAGAGCGGCGTCTTCGCACGCTTCCGATCTGAAGGGGGCCGCCAGGCCTTGGTGCTGCTGGACCGGCGGGCGGAGCCGGCGAGGACGCTCCGCGACGGGAGCGGACTCGTCGCCGCGGTTCGCGAGGGCGACGCGGCGCCGACCTGGCTAGTCACCGGGACCGACCCAGGGGGCGTCAGGAGGGCGGCCGCGCTTCTCGACGAGGAGGACCTACGCAACCGCTATGCGGTCGCGGCGCCGCCCCACGGCGGTCCAATCGGGGCCCCGATCGTGACGGACGTGGGGGCGGAGGCGCGGTGAGGCCCGCGCTCGCCTACGTTCCGCGCCACACGCCGCTCGGCGATGCCGGCGCCGTAGCCGCGAGCGCGTATCTCGCCGCCTTCGCGGTCGTGGCCTTCGTCTACTCGAACCCGACCGTGCTCGCGGGCGCCGGAGTGGGCGTGGTCGTCGCCGGGGTCGCCGCTCGGGCCGGCGCCGCGCTCCGGAGCTCCGTGCGCTGGGGCCTGGCGCTGGGCGTCTTCATCATCGCAGTCAACGGCCTGGTCTCGCAACGCGGCAACACCGTCCTGCTGCATGGCCTCTGGCTGCCGCTCCTCGGCAGCACTGACGTAAGCGGTGAGGCGCTCGCCGAGGGCGGTGTCCTGGCGCTCCGGATCCTCGTCGTCGCGATGGCGTTCGGGGTCCACTCGGTGACCGTGGATCCCGACCGTGTCCTGCACCTGCTTCGACCCGTCGCCCGCCGTTCGGCGCTGACCGCGACCCTGGTGGCCCGCCTCGTGCCCCTCGCCGCGTCGGACTACGCGCGGCTGGGGGAGGCCGCAGCCCTGCGCGGGCCTGCTGCGGCGCCGGTGGGGCGCCCCGCTCTCGTGCGGCGAATAGTCGCCGGCTCGCTCGACCGCGCCGTCGACGTCGCCGCGACGCTCGAGCTACGCGGTTACGCGCGCGGCGCGCCGCGCTCCGCCAGCGGATCCCGGCGTTCTCGCTACGACGCCAGCTTCCTGGGCGCCGGCGCGGCGATCGCCGCCGCGGCGATCGCCGCGCGCATCGCGGGGGCGGGGGCGTTCGATGCCTATCCGGCGATCGAGCTATACGCCGGCCCCGCGACCGTCGCGCTTTCGGTGGCGATCCCGCTTTTGGCCGCGTTCCCCTTCCTCATGGCTTGCCGGAGGAGGCCCGGTGGCTGAGCGCCTGGTCCGCATCGCCGCGCTCACCTACCGCTATCCGGACGCCCCGGAGTGCCTGCGAGACATCGACCTGGAGATCGAGCCCGGCGAGATGGTCATCCTCGCCGGGCGCTCCGGCGCCGGCAAGACGACGCTCTTGCGGGCCTGCTGTGGGCTCGTTCCGCATTACCACGGCGGCGAGGTGGCCGGAGAGATCGAGATCGCCGGCCTCGATGTCCACGATCACGCTCCCGCGGGGCTCGGCGGGCTGGTCGGCTTCGTCGCCCAGGACCCGGAGACGCAGGTCGTCTCGACGACCGTGCACGCCGAGATCGAGCTGCCGCTTGAGATCCGCGGCGACTCGTCCGCCGCTCGCGCCCGCGCCGTCGAGGAGGTGGCGCTGGCGCTGGCGATCCCGCATCTCCTCGACAGGACGGTAAGCACGCTGTCGGGCGGGGAGCTTCAGCGCGTGGCGCTCGCGGCCGCGCTCGCCGCCCGCCCGCGCCTGGTCTTGCTCGACGAGCCAACCTCGCAGCTCGACCCGGTCGCGGGCGACGAGCTGATCGGTCTCTTGCGGCGGCTGAACGAGGAGTGGGGGATGACCGTGATCCTCGCCGAGCACAGGCTCGAGCGCTGCCTCTCCGCGGCCGACAGGGTGCTCACGCTGGACGAGGGGAGGATCGCCTACGACGGCCCGCCCGAGGGATTCCTCACGTGGGCGCTGCGCGCTGACCGCGCCCTCGCGACCCCGGGGGCGCGCCTCTTCGAGCTCGCCGGGCTGGGCCCTCCGGCCACCGGCGTGAAGCCGGCTCGCGCGGCGCTTCGCCGCCTCGGGGTCGAGCCCCGAACCGGCCTCGGTCCAGCGGCCTCGGGGGCGAGCGACGGGTCCCCCCTCTCGCGGGCGGGTGTCGGCGAGGCGGCGCTCGCAGCCCGGGGCCTGTGGATCGAGGTCGATTCCGATGCCGGGCCCCGCGACGTGCTGCGCGGCATCGACCTCGCCGTCGACCGCGGGGAGCGGGTCGCGCTCATGGGCAGAAATGGAGCGGGCAAGACGACGCTTCTGCGGGCGGCCGCGGGCCTCCTCGCGCCGGTGGGCGGGCAAGTCACGGCGTCGCGCGGAAGTGCCCTTCTGCCCCAGAGCCCCGGCGACCTCCTGGTTCGCGAGCGCGTCGCCGAGGAGCTGCCGGGCGATGCAGGGCGCGCGGCACTGGCCTCGGTGGGGCTCGGCCACGCCCGCGAGGCGGATCCGCGCGATCTCTCCGGCGGCGAGCGCCAGCGCCTGGCGCTCGCGATCGTGATGGCCGGACGGGATGCCGGCGGGGAGCTTCCAGGCCTCGTGTGCCTCGACGAGCCGACGCGGGGCATGGACCGCGCCCGTAAGGAGCGGCTCGCGGAATGGACCGGCGAGCTGGCGGCGCGTGGCGCGGCCGTCGTGACTGCCACACACGACGTCGAGTTCGCCGCCTCGTTCGCCGAGCGGGTGGTGTTGCTCGGCGACGGCGAGCTTCTGGCGGACGGGCCCGCGTCGGAGGTCCTCTCCGGCGGCTGGTACTTCGCAACCGAGGTCGCCCGCATCCTCGGCGTCGGCGGCGCGATCTCGCCGGAGCAGGGGGCCGAGCTCCTGCGGCGCGAGCTCCCGCATGCCGTAGTCGAGCGGGGAGGCGCCGGTTGACCGTGACCTGGCCCGTCGTGGTGTACGCGCTGTTGGCGATCGTGCTCGCCGGCGGCTTTGCCTGGTATGAGCGCTCGCGGCCGCCGGCGCGCGTAGTGGCGCTGGTTGCCGCGCTCGCGGCCCTTGCGATCGCCGGTCGCCTTGCCTTCGCGGCGATCCCGAACGTGGTCGCGACCACCGACATCGTGCTGATCACCGGCTACGCCGTGGGCGCCGCGCCCGGATTCGCGGTGGGTGCTCTCACTGCGGCGGTGTCCAACATCTGGCTCGGCCAGGGGCCGTGGACTCCCTGGCAGATGGCGGGGTGGGGGCTGATCGGCCTCGCGGGCGCCGCTTTGGCGACTGCGACGGGACGTCGGCTCGGCCGGGTCGGGCTCGCCGTCGCGTGCGCCTTCGCCGGCCTGGCCTACGGCGCCCTGCTCGACCTCTCGGTCATGGTGACCTACGGGGGGGAGCAGTCGCTCGACCGGTACCTGGCGGTCTCCGCGCGCGGAGTTCCGTTCAACGTCGCCCATGCCCTCGGCAACGTGGCCATCGCGCTCGCGGCCGGCCCTGCCCTCGTGCGGATGATCTCGCGCTACCGCCGCCGGTTCGAGTTCAGGTGGCGCGAGGCAGGAGCCGTGCCCCTGACCGCGCTCCTCGTGGCGGCGCTGCTCTTTTACGCTCCGGACTCGAGGGCGGGCCAGACCTTCGCGTCAGCGGCAGGGGGCGGGCCCGCGCGCGCCTGGCTCGAGCGCGCGCAAAACCCAGACGGCGGCTTCGGCGCTGCGCCCGGCGCGCAGTCGAACGTGGCGATGACTGGGTGGGCCGCGCTCGGGCTCGAGGCCGCCGGTCGGAACCCGTTCGATGTCCGCAAGGGCGGCGCCTCAGCGCTCGCCTACCTGCGCGCAAACGCCGCAACCCCGCGCTCCTCAGGCGACCTCGAGCGGACGATCTTGGTGCTGGGAGGGGCCGGGGCGAACCCGCACAGGTTCGGGGGCCGCGACCTCGTGGCCGAGCTCCGCGCTCGCCGCTCGCCGGGCGGCTCATTCGAGGGCCAAGTGAACCTGACCGCCTTCGGGATCCTTGCCCTGCGGGCCGCCGGCGCACCCCACGAGGTCGCGAGCCGCTCGGCCCGGTGGCTCCGAGGCGCCCAGAACCGCGACGGTGGCTGGGGCTTCAGGGCGAAGGCGCCAAGCGACTCGGACAGCACCGGTGCCGCGCTTCAGGGACTCGCCGCGGGCGGCAAGCGTGGCCGCGCGGTGCGCCGCGGCGTCGCCTACCTGCGCCGTGCCCAGGCCCGCGACGGAGGCTTCGCGCTGGCGGGGTCGAGCGCCTCCAACTCCCAGTCCACCGCATGGGCCGTCCAGGGCCTGATCGCAGCGGGGCGCAACCCCGCGAGCGTGCGACAGCATGGTCACTCGCCGCTCGACTACCTCGCCGCCCGCCAGGCTGGCGACGGCCACTACCGCTACTCGTCCTCCAGCGACCAGACCCCCGTGTGGGTGACCGGCCAGGCGCTTCTCGCGGTCAATCGCAAGGCCTTCCCCATCTCCACGGTGCTGCGCTCAGCGGTTCCAATCTCCGGAAGGGCGCATCCTAAGCCGAGGTCCGAATCCGCGGCTGGCGTCCACGGCGCCGAGGCGGCGAGCGCCGCCACGCACGCTCGCAGGCCCTCGGCCGGCGCCCACACTAAGCGCGGCGGAACGAGGAACGACGCCGCTCCGGCCCGCAGGGCCCACCCTGTAGGACCCCCGGCCCGGGACGAGGAGCGGAGCCCCAAGGACGGCGCACCCCAGCGGATCTCGAGGACGCCGATCGATGCCACCGCCGCCGCACCCCCAAGCGGCGGGGGCGGCGGGCCGGGGACCGGGGCGTACGTCGGCGCCGGCTGTGGTGCCGCCGCGGCGCTCGTCGCCGGCTTCCTCTGGTACCGCCGCCGGCTCTCGTAAGGAGTGCCCCATCACACTCGGGTGCGATCCGACACACCACTGCGGGCGGATCGCACTCCCGTGCCCCCTCCATCGCGGTCGACCCCCGTAGCAGTCGATCGGACCCCACCCTCCGCACGGCTACCGTTTGCGGCGATGGACGTCGAAACCGCGATCCGCACGCGGCGGACTCACAAGGCATTCAGGCCGGAGCCCGTACCCAACGAGCTCCTGGACGAGCTCCTCGAGCTGGCGCGCTGGGCGCCGAACCACAACCTCACGAACCCGTGGCGCTTCCGAGTCGTCGGGGCACGGTCGCTTGAGCGCCTGAAGCAGGCGGCGGCCCCCGAGGCCGCGACCAAGCTCGACCGGGCGCCCACCCTGGTCGTCTGCTCGTCCGCGCTTTCCGGGGACCCCGTCCAAGACGAGGAGGACCTGCACGCGACCGCCTGCGCCGCCTACATCGTCCTGCTTGGGGCGCATGCGCGCGGGCTCGCCGGCTACTGGCGGACGCCGGCCGTCCTGCGCACCGAGGCCGGGCGCGCCGCGGTCGGGCTCCCCGAGAGCGAGCGCTTCGTCAGCCTCATCCACCTCGGCTGGCCAATCCAGGAGAAGCCCGCTCCGCAGCGCGCGTCGCTGGCCGAGACCGTCACGTACCTGGACTGACGTCGATGCTTCCGCGCGACGATGCTCTGGAGGCGCTGAGCACGGAGACCTTCGACGTCGTCGTGATCGGCGGAGGGATCACGGGCGCGGGGGTGGCGCTCGACGCGGCGTCTCGCGGCTACTCGGTGGCGCTGGTGGAGCGCGACGACTACGCCTCCGGGACGTCCAGCCGCTCGTCGAAGATGGTGCACGGCGGACTTCGCTACCTGCAGAGCTTCGACCTCGGGCTCGTTCGCGAGGCGCTGCTCGAGCGCCAGCTCCTGGTGAGGCTCGCCCCGCACCTCGTCTACCCGACGCCTTTCCTCGTCCCCACGCTGGGAGACGGCCGGCGCAACCGACGGATCGGAATCGGCCTCAATATGTACGACGTCATGGCGACGACCCGCGTCGGGCAGGCGCGGCGCGAGCGCCAGGCCCGCGAGCGGGCCTCGCGGCAGCTCGCGCTCGTCGACGAAGCGCTCGAGGAGGACTGGGCGCCGGACCGGCACCGCACGATCCCCGGCGAAGAGGCAGCAGAGCTGATCCCGGCTCTCGCCCCGCGTGATCCGAAGGAGGCCTACCTCTTCTACGACTGCCAGACCGACGACGCCCGGCTCGTCCTCACCGTGCTCGGTGAGGCTGCCCGCTTCGGCGCCGTCCTCGCGAACGGCGCGGAGGTGATCGAGCTGATCTCGAGCTCGGGCCGAGCGGCGGGCGTTGTGTGCACCGACGCGGAGAGTGGCGAGCAGTTCGCCGTCCACGCCGACAACGTCGTCAACGCCACCGGCGTGTGGGCGGACCGCATCCGTCCGGAGGAGATCCTCACCGAGGAGGAGGTGCCGCGCATCGCGCCCAGCCGCGGCACGCACATCACGCTGTCCCACGAGGACCTGCCGCTGGGGAAGGCCGCCTGCATCGTGCCCGCGGGGGAGGAGCGAACGATCTTCGCCCTACCCTGGTACGGCCGGGCGCTGATCGGCACCACGGACCGCGACTACGACGGCGACCTCGCTCGTGTCCAGGCTTCGGACGACGACGTCGAGTACCTGCTCGAGGCGACGAACTCGTTCTTCGGCCTCGAGCTGACGCCGGCCGACGTCACGGGGGCCTTCGCGGGCGTGCGGCCGCTGATCTCCACCGGCGACCCGCGCAAGTCGGTCGACATCTCGCGAAAGGCGGAGCTATATGAGACGTCGTCGGGCCTCCTGACGATCACCGGCGGCAAGCTGACCACCTGGCGGCGGATGGCGAAGCAGGTCGTCGATCGGATGGTGGAGCGGGAGGGCCGCGAGGCTCCCTGCCACACCGCCGAGATTCCACTCGGCATGCCCGCCACGGACGACGACCTCGGGCCCCCGGCGGGAATCCCCGAGGAGGCGCTCCCCGAGGGCTGGCGCGAGCAGCTCGCCCTCCGGTACGGGCACGCGGCGCGCGAGGTGCTCGCGGTGGCGGCGGAGCGCCCCAAGGTCGCGCGCCCGATCGTCTCCGGCCACCCCGACCTCCTCGCGGAGGCCGCGGTGGCCGCCCGCCTGGAGCAGGCGCGCTCGGTGGCCGACGTCCTCCTGCGGCGGACGCGGCTGGGGTTGCTCGCCGCACCCGAGCTGCGCACCGCGAAGTCGGTCCTCGGAGTCGCCGAGGCGATGGGCGCAGAGCTCGGCTGGAGCGGGCGGCGCGCCCGCAAGGAGGCAGAGGCCTGGACCGAGGTCGCCGCGGCCGAGGGCATCGATCCGGCGAAGGACCTAACCTAGGGCCGCGTGAGGCTGTTCATCGACACCGGGAGCGTCGGCGAGGTGGAGGAGGTCGCCGGCTGGGGGATCCTCGCGGGCGCGACCACCAACCCGTCGCTGCTCGCCAAGGAGGGCGGCGATCCCGGCGACATCGTCCGGCGGATCTGCGATCTGGTCGGCGGACCCGTCTCGGCGGAGGTCGTCTCCGAGGACCCGGACGGGATGATCGCCGAGGGACGTGCGCTCCGTGAGCTGCACGACCACGTCACCGTCAAGGTGCCCTTCTGCAGGGAGGGTCTCACCGCAGCCCACGCTCTCACCGCCGAGGGCATCCCGGTCAACATGACGCTCGTCTTCTCGGCGAATCAGGCGCTGCTTGCGGCGAGCGCCGGCGCTACATACGTCTCCTGCTTCATGGGCCGCCTCGACGACATCTCGGTCGACTCCGGCCAGGTGGTCGCCGAGATCGTGGAGTGCTTCCGGGCCGGCGGCGTCACCTCGCAGATCATCGCCGCCTCGATTCGCCATCCGGAGCACGTGATCACCGCCGCCCAGCTCGGTTGCGAGATCGCGACGGTGCCAGCGAAGGTGCTGCGCCAGATGCTCGATCATCCGCTGACCGCGGCCGGTGCGGAGCGCTTCCGCTCCGACTGGGAGTCCCGCCCGGAATTCGGCGACTGGCTCCGCGGCCTGGTCCAGCAGCGGTCCACCGCCACGGCAGGCTAGTCGAAAGTCCGGGATATCCTGCCGCCGCGATGGCGGAGGAGCTCGCCTACCTGCACCTGGCTCACCTGCACGCGCTGGCGGCGCAGCTCGGGGTGCCGCGATTTCGGATGCTGCGTCGCGAGGACCTGGTGCGGGAGATCGAGGCTCGGCGGACCGAAGGCGAGCCGCCACGCGAGAGGGAGCGGGAGGCGCTCGAGCCAGAGCGAACCGAGGAAGTGACCGGTGTGCTCGAGGTGACGCGGGAGCGCTACGGCTTCCTGCGGCTGGGCGGGCTCGTGCCCCGCGAAGACGACGTCTACATCTCCGCCTCGCAGATCCGTCGCTGCGAGCTGCGCCCGGGTGACGAGGTGTCCGGTCCCGCCCGTGACCCCCGCCGCGGCGAGCGCCACCGGGCCCTGATCCACGTCGACCGCGTCAACGGAGCCGAGCCGATCACCGAGGGCCGCCCAAGCTTCGACGAGCTGACGCCCGTGCTGCCGAGGTGTCGCGTGGCGCTAGACCGCGATCCCGCGGACCTACTCACCCGGGCGGTCGACCTGCTCGCCCCGCTGGCGCTGGGCCAGCGGGTGCTGGTCGTGGCGGCCCCTCGGTCAGGCCGCACGACGCTCCTGCGCGGAATCGCGAGGGCGATCGCCAGCGCGAACGTCCAGGAGCTGGTGGTCCTGTTGATAGACGAGCGCCCCGAGGAGGCGACCGCGTGGCGCGAGGCGGTCCCGGGCGCCGAGATCGCGAGTGCCACAGCGGAGCTGGCGCCCGCCGAGCAGCTCCGCCTGGCGGAGCTCGCCCTCGAGCGAGCGCGCCGCCGCGCCGAGGCGGGCGCCGATGCCGTGCTGATCGTCGACTCGCTCTCCCGCCTGGCGGTCGCCGCGCAGGCCGCTGAGGGCCGGGGCCCCGCGGCCGATGCGGCCGAGGTGAAGCGCCTCTTCGGCTCGGGCCGCGATCTCGCCGAGGAGGGCGCCGGCTCGCTCACCGTGATCGCCACGGTGGTCGCTGGCGCGGAGGACGACGGCGCCGCGGAGCGCGCGGTGATCACGACGGAGAGCTCGCTGATCAAGCTCGATCCCGCACTGGCCGCCGCGGGCATCGTGCCGGCGCTGAGACCTGGGGAATGCCGCGTCTCGAACGAGGAGGAGCTGCGTGGTCCGGAGGAGCTCGCCGCGGCCCGCAGGCTGCGCTCGCTCCTCGGCGACCTCGATGCCGCCGAGGCTGCGAGCCTTTTGCGCGGGCGGATCGAGCGCTCGTCCTCGAACGCCCACTTGCTGGAGAGCCTCTAGCGACGGTAGGCGAGCCGGGCCCAGGAGGGCTCGCGGGAGAGCTCGATCGGCTCCGAGTCGCGCTCAGCCTGAACGTAGCCGAAGCTCTGGGTCTCGTCATCGAAGACGATGTCCAGCTCGCCCTCCTTGACGCGCTGGTCGAGCCACGCTCCGCGGAAAACCAGCCGGCGGATCCAGTGGACGAGGCTCTTGCTCGCCGGGCCCACCAGCTCCGTCCAGTGAACGTTGATGTGCTCGCCAAGCGAGGACGTGGGCTCGCGGATCTCCCCGTTCACCGCCAGCTCGAGCAGGTCCTGGAGCTCGTCGCCCGCGAGGCCCTGCTCAACGAAGTCGAGCTTCACCGCTGCCTGCTCCACGCGCTGGGCGAAGTCCTCCTCGTTGAAGGAGAACCGCAACTCGCCGTACTCGAGGACGTAGTCGGATCCCGAGTCGTAGTTCCCTCTGCGAGTTGCCTTCTCCACGTTCCCGTTCTCGGCCCGATCCTGACCCAGGTCCGCGGCCGCCCGGACCGCTTGAATCTTGTCCGATGCGTGACGGCCGCGGGCAGCTCGCGGTCGGCCTGAATGGCGGTTTGCATGCATCCCCGGGGGGCCGACGGTCGAGGGGCGCCGCCGGTTCGCGCGGGGTTGTGGGGGAGGTGAGATCGACGCAGCTCAAGACCGTTCCACGCCGGTTCCGCGCACTTCCGATCGCCGAGGTGGACGGGCGGCGGGTGCCGGTCGCGGCCAGCGGGCGCGCCCGCCTGCTCGGCCTCGCGTTCCTCGGTCGCCAAGCAGCGGGCGCCGGGCTCCTGATCCCCGGCTGCCGCAGCGTCCACACCTTCGGAATGCGCTTCCCGCTCGACCTCGTATTCCTCGACTTCAACCTGCGCCCCCTTGCCCGCCGCCGCTCGGTGCCGGCGGGGCGAGTCGTATTCGAGCGCCGCGCGCAGGCGGTACTCGAGCTGCCGGCCGCGCCGCAGCGCGGAGGTGGTTGATGCTGCCCGAGCACGAGCCCCACGCCACGCTGGTGGTCTGCGAGGACGACGCGCCCACGCGCGAGCTGCTCTGCGACCACCTCGAGGCCGAGCGCTTCCGGGCTCTACCCGCGCCGGGCGCTGCCGACGCCCTGCGGCTGTGCCACTACAACGAGCCGGACTTGCTCCTGCTCGACCTCCGCCTGCCCGACGCCTCGGGCCTCGACGTCCTGCGGGAGATCCGCGCATCGGCGGGGGCGCTCGCCCGCTACGACCCGGCCCTGCCCGTGATCGTCGTCAGCGGCCGGACGACGGAGGCGGATCGGCTCCGCGGCTTCAGCGAGGGCGCGGACGACTACGTCGTCAAGCCCTTCCACATGCCGGAGCTCGCGGCCCGCATTCGCTCGGTGCTGCGCCGCCGCGACCCGCGCCGGGAGGGCCCGCGCCGGATCGGCGACCTGTTCATCGACCCGGCCCGCCGCGAGGTGCGGGTGGGCGCCCGCCGGGTCTCCCTCGCCAACAAGGAGTTCACGCTCCTGCGCACCCTCGCCGCCGAGCCAACGCGCGTCTTCACCAAGGACGAGCTTCTAAGGGACGTGTGGGGCTTTCGGTCGCTCGGCCGTACCCGGACCCTCGACTCCCACGCCTCGCGCCTGCGCAGAAAGCTGGACCCCGAGTCCTGCCGCTACGTGGTCAACGTGTGGGGAGTGGGCTACAGGTTGGTCGATCGCTGAGGCTGGGTCGCTCGAGATATGCGCGTCCGGCTGCCAGAGTTGCGCGACGCCGGACGAACCCGCTTTTGACCGCGAAATAGACGGTGAAAGGCGGCTTCGTGTCGCAGCGCGCGCTAGCCGGGTCATTCAAGCGCGGACGGACGCCTGACGCGCTCCCCTGGAGGCGCACGGGGCGCTAGGACCAGAACCCGTCGCTCTCGACGGGTTTGGCCGTCGACCATCCGAGCTTCGACCCGTCAGGAGGGGGCGCGGTGCCGCGGTGCGGGGTTGTCGCGGCCGTGAGATCAATCGCCGAGCTTGCGACCGGAGCCTGGCCGCTCGGGCTCATGCTCGCCGCGGCGATCGCCGGCGACCGGGCGCGCACGGCCCGGCGCCGAGCGGCGCTCAACCGGGCGCTCCACGAGCTGCGGCGCCCGCTCCAGGCCCTGGTGCTCTCCTCCGCGCCGGACTGGGGACCCGGCTCGCATGCTCTCCGGGTAACGCTCGCGGCGCTGGGGGACCTCGACCGGGAGATCAACGGCGGCCCCCGCCGCTTCTCGCCGCGGCCCATGTCCTGCCGCGCCGTGGTCCAGCCTGCCGTCGAGCGGTGGCTGCGGATCGCCGCGGCGGCGCGGCGCTCCCTGGTGCTTCGCTGGCGCGCTGGCGAGGCGATCGTCATGGCAGATCCGGACCGCGTCGCGCAGGCCCTCGACAACCTGATCGACAACGCGCTGCGCCACGGCGGTTTGCGGGTCTCCGTGGAGGCGTCGCTGTGCGCGCAGGGCGTGCGGATAGTCGTGTCCGACACGGGGACCTCGTCGTCTGCGGGCCCGGACGGCCGTGGTCCCCGGCGCGGACACGGCCTGCGGATCGCATCGGCGGTGGCGGCCGAGCACGGAGGGCGCTTCGAGCTCCGCCGCTTCGGAGCGGGAACGTGGGCGATCCTCGAGCTGCCGCTCGCCCCCGAGCCGCTCCCGGCAGCGGCCGCCGCGATCGACGGCGCCGCCGCGCGCCGGCGGGCTCACGCCCCGCCCTTTCGCACCGCGGCGTGAGCCGGCGGGCTCGGGCCGCGGCGTTCGCCTGCGCGGCACTCGCCTGCGCCGGCCTCGCCGCCGCGGTGGCCGGTGGCTATCGCGCGGACCTCGAGAGCCAGCTCGGTCCGCTTCAATCTGTGGTCGTCGCCCGAGCCAGGGTTCCGCCGGGGCGTCCGCTGCGCGCCGCGCAGGTCCACCGTCTGCTCGAGGTGCGCCGGGTTCCCCAGCGGTTCGCGCCAGCCGACTCCCTAGCCGATCCGCGGCAGGCCGTCGGGCAGGCGCCCGCGGCGGCGATCCCGGCGGGTGGCTACGTGGTCGCCGGCCAGCTCCGCAGCCCCCACCAGCCGGCGCGAGGCGGTGAGCACGGCTCCGACCTGAGCGCGGGTCGCAAGCCGGTCCAGATCGCGGTCAGCGGCGCGGAGGCGCTGGCCGCCGCCGGTGGAAGCCCGGCCGGGACGAGCGTCGACGTCATCGTCACCACCGAGCCCGGGCCGGGCGGGGGCGCGGGGCGGACCTACGTCGCGGCCGAGGGCGTGAGGCTTCTCACCCTGACGCAGCCCGCGGACGGCACGTCCGGCGATCTGTCCGGCCTGGGCGCCGAGGGCTGGACGGCGACCCTTGCCGTCACCAAGCCCCAGGCCCTACGCCTGATCGAGGCCGAGAACTTCGCCCGCCAGCTGCGCCTGATCCCGCACTGAGCTCAGCTCAAGGCGTCTTCGAAGGCCCGGCGCGTCTCGTCCCCGAACACGCAGAACACGACTCGCTCGAGCCCGCTGCCACCCGCCAGGTGGCGTCGCACCTCGTCCGTCTCGATCCGAGCTGCGTCCTCCACTGGGAAGCCCCCGACCCCGGTGCCGAAGGCGACCAGTCCGAGCGAGCCGGCGCCGAGCTCCTCGGCCTTGGCCAGGGTGCTCGCGGTGGCCTCGCGGACGATCTCGGCCGAGGTGGATCCGCCGAGGTGCATCGTCGCCGCGTGGATCACCCACTTCGCCGGCAGCTCGCCCGCGCCGGTGGAGACCGCCTCCCCGAGCTCGATGGGGGCGAGCTCATCGCTCTCGTCCTGGATCGTGCGACCGCCGGCCCGCACGATCGCCCCGGCGACGCCGCCGCCGTGCTTCAGATCGGTGTTGGCGGCGTTCGCGATCGCGTCGACCTCGAGCTTCGTGATGTCTGCCTGACGAACCTCGATCTCGGCCACGGCTCAGCAGCGCGGGGCGCCGGAGGTGTTCCGGCCGGAGACGGCCGCTATGAACGCAAGCTCGACCGGTCGGGCGCACGCCTCGGAAGCCGAATCGAGCGTCCCGTCGGGCGCCACCATGTAGAGCCCGAACGCGTTCGTCACGCACCGCACTTCGCCCTGGGGCGCGGGGTCGAGCTCACAGGTCGGGTCGACGGAGTTGTAGCGCCCGGTGTTGTCCACGCACTTCGAGCCGTGCCTTTGAGGATCCGGCTGGTTGTCGACGCCGCTGAACCAGACGAGCTGTTTGACCGTGGCCTCGCTCTCGTCCATCGCCCGGACGTCCTGGACTGTCGCGGTGAACTTGTTCGCCTGCTCCTGCGCACTCGTGCACTTCCATTGCTGATCGGCGTTGCGCGGAGGCGGCGTCCCCGCCGCCCAGCCGAACTCGGTCACGTTGACCCGCCCCTCGACGCCGGGGAGCGCGCCGTAGTTGAAGATCTTGGTCGGGATCTGCGTGGGATCCTCCGAATAGGGATGGATCGTGAGCGCGTCGTACTCGGAGCTCCTCCCGCGCCTGTCGGTGTAGCTCGCGAAGTACCGAGCCCAGGCGCGAGGCTCGTCGCTCCCACCCGCGAGCGGGCTCTCGCTTCCGGCGGCGATCTCGCCGGCGTCTACCTTGACGGCCGGGTCGCCCCCCCGCGAGGTGATGCCGTCGTAGAAAGCGGCGAGCATGTCCGAGTACTGGTGAGCGTTCCGGAACACGGACGGCGATCCCCCCCAGTTGTTGATCAGATTCGGCTCGTTCCACAGGCCGAAGCGCTGGATGCGGTACTTCGAGAACGTAGGCCCATAGCGGTGCGCCGCGTCCCGCGCGAAGGCCCTGAGCGCCGAGTAATGATCGGGGGACGGCGGGCACATGCTCACCCGCCTGTCGTTCAGCGTCGTCGGGCAGCGACCGCCGTCCACCGCCCAATCCGGGGCGTTGGTGATCCGGATGCTCTTCACGGGGACCTCCCGCTCGATGAACGTCTGGAAGCGCCGGTCGAACTTCCCCCAGTCGTACCTCGCCTCGCCGCATCGCACCCCGACGTTGCAGGTCCCTTCGACCTGTCTCCATGGCAGCGTCAGCTCCACGAACCGGGCCTTTGATCGCCGTGCGAGTTGAGCCTGGGCAACCACGGGAAGGTCTTCCTTGTCGGCGAGAGCGGGTCGCACGCCGAGTCCTGGGCGCTGGAGCGCGCGCGCCGACCCCGGAAGGGCCAGCGCCAGCGCCAAAGCGCAGCTCAAGACGACGCACGCGCCCCTGACGGGAACCCCCGTGGTCACTGCCCTGCGAACTGCTTCCCTGATGGCGTGAGGGTAGCGTGGCGGGCGGGGGCGCCGCCCGCTGAGGCGGGGTTAAGCGTCGTGTGGGAGCGGTCGACCGCCACGCGGAGTCCCTCGCAGCCGATCTGCGGCGACGGCTCGTCGAGCAGCGCCGCGCCGACGCCGCCGCGGGGCGCGCTGGCGAAGAGGACCTGGAGAGTGCGGTGGCGGAGCTCGTGGACGATCAGGCGGTGGTCCTCTCGGAGTCGCGGCGCGCGCGGATCCGCGACCTCATCCTCCGCGACACCATCGGCCTGGGGCCGCTGGAGGAGCTGCTTGCGGATCCGGCGGTCGAGGAGGTGATGGTCAACCGCCCCGACGAGGTGTACGTGGAGCGCCGGGGCGGAATCGAGCCCACCGGCGTCCGGTTCGCATCCGAGCGGGCCTTGCGCGACGCGATCGAGCGGATCCTCGCCCCCCTGGGGCGCAGGGTGGACGAGCTCAGCCCGATGGTGGACGCCCGGCTTGCGGACGGCTCGCGGGTCAACGTAGTGATCCCGCCGCTCTCGGTGGACGGTCCGGCGCTTTCGATCCGGCGATTCACCGCGACGCGCCCTGACCCGGACGAGCTCGTCGACTCGGGCACGCTGACCCCGGAACTGCGCGACGTGCTCGCCGCCGCCGTGCGAGCACGGCGCAGC
>Ga0126312_10000407_pt1 | contig 25086 bp, 25 predicted proteins | sample Plot104A_FD_92537 | JGI IMG/M metagenome (GOLD analysis project Ga0126312, IMG submission 92537) | Serpentine soil microbial communities from UC McLaughlin Reserve, CA, USA - Plot104A | ecosystem: Environmental > Terrestrial > Soil > Grasslands | place: USA: UC McLaughlin Reserve, Lake County...
CTACTACCCGACTCCGCGCACGGGCTTCGTAACCTGCAACAAGCAGGGGCGGATTCTCGCGACCGGCCGCGGCGTGTTCGAACTGACGGGGTTCGCCGAGCGCGACGTGCTCGGCCGCGACGTGGTCGACGCGCTCGGGCTGCGAGGCTGGAACGACGGAAAGAATCCGGTCGCGCTGTCGCTCGAGTGGGGCGTGCGGCGGCTCGGCGAGCAGCTCGAGCTCCGAACCAGCTCTGGACAGGTGAAGAACGTGACCGCGGACGTCTTCCCCGCCTACGACGCCGACGGCGGCCTCCTGCTGGCGCTCACGCCGCGCTGACATAGGAGCTCTCCTCGCGCTCCGCCGCGAGCCGGCCCTCGACCCACATCTGCAGCTCCTCGAGCGCCGCGAGGGCGCGCGTCAGCCGTCGCAGCTCGCTGCGAGCCGTACGGTCGTCGATGCCGCCCAGGATCCCCAGCTCCTGTAGCTGCTCCACGACATCCGCGCCGAGCTCCGCTCGTGCCTCGCCCTCGATCCCGGCTTCACGCAACCGCGAACGCGCCTGCTCCGCCCGCGCAGCGAGCGCCGCATGCTCTCCGGCCAGCGTGTCGGCGTAGATTGCGAGGTCGACGGCGCGCATGACCTCACCGTACGCGGGCAAGTCATACGTGTCTGTGTCAAACCCGTGACGAAGGACACAAGTCGTTGACGGCGCAGGTCTCGCAGCGGGGGGTGCGCGCGATGCACACACGTCGGCCGTGCCAGATCAAGAGGTGCGGGAACAATCCCCACCACACGCGCGGCACGAGCCGCTGGAGGTCGTGCTCGATCCGAACCGGGTCGTCCTGGCGCGTGAGACCCAGCCGCTGCGAAAGCCGGCGCACATGCGTGTCGACGACGATCCCCTGCGGGTTGCCGAGCTCCGCCGCGACCACGTTCGCCGTCTTCCGAGCGACGCCCGGGAGCCGCAGCAACTCGTCGAGGGTGCGCGGCACCCGGCCGTCGTAGTCCTCGATCAGCATCCGCATCGTGCCGCGGAGCGCCCTCGCCTTCTGGCGGAAGAAGCCGGTCTGGTAGATGTCGCGCTCGAGCTCCTCCGGCGCCACCGCCAGATAGTCCTCCGGGCGCCGGTACTTCTGGAACAGCCGCTGTGTCACGTTGTTGACGTTCACGTCCGTCGTCTGAGCCGACAACATGACGGAGACGAGCAGCTCGAGGTCGCTTCCGAATCGGAGCGCGATCGCCGCGTCGCGGTGCTCGGCGCGCAGCCGCTCGATGATCGGCCCGATCCGGGCCCGTTTCGGCCCGACGCGCCGGCGCGACTCGCCGACGTAGCTGCGTACCACGTCCGGAACGCTAATCCAGCGCGCCTGCTCGGCCGGCTACCGCGCCGCGAGCGCCGTCGGCGCCTCGGCATCCGCGCGGTGGAGTCGAAGCGCCGGTCCTGCGCAGACGACGTCGAGCACCGGGCAGTCCGAGCAGACGAGCTCGTCCGGCGTCGGCCGGAAGTTCGCCGCCTGGATCTGCGCGATTGCCGCCGACAGCTCCGCCTCGAGCGCCGGCAGATCCGCACGCGTGAACCACGCCGTCACGACGGCGTCGGGTCGCTCGAGGAACTGGTGGACGACCTCGACCTCCTCGGCTCCCGCCCGCAGGCACAAGAGCGCGTACACGAGCCGCTGCAGCCGGTAGTCCTCGTCCACGACCTCCTCCGGCGACCGCTCCCCGAGGGCGTTCGTCTTGTAGTCGACGACGAGCGCGCTCCGGCCTGCGAGGTGGAGCACGTCGAGCCGGCCGTGGAAGAGCACGTCGTCGTGCTCGAACGCGAACGGACGCTCGGCGGCGGCGTCCGGAAGGGATGCCACGCGCGCCGCCAGCTCTGACTCGCAGTACGCGACGACGAGAGCGCCGATGCGCTCGATCTCGTCGGTGGTCGTCTGCGCGTACCGTGCCCGGACGCGCGCCTCGAGGTCGTCCGGCACGCGCGGGTCGCGCAGGTCGACGTCCTCCAACAGCGCGTGCACGGCATCGCCGAGCTCGGTCGCCGCCAGGCCGCCTTCGCCGGTGCCGCTTCGCATCGGCGCGGGCCGCAGGCCGGCGACTCGCTCGGCGTAGAAGCGGTACGAGCAGCGCTCGAACAGCGCCAGCGCACTGTAGGAAAGCCGTCTGATCCTGTGCGCAGGCGGCGCCGGCACCGCCTCGAGCTCGGGCAGCGGCGGAACATCGAGCCGGACGGGCATGGGCTCGCCTGGGGTGAACAGCGCCAGCTGCTCGGTGGGACGCTGCTCGGCTTCCGTCGAAGCCGCAGGCGCCGGCGCGAACCGATCGAGCCGGAGCAGGAGCCGCGCGCCGTCGCGGTCGATCTCCACCAGGTCCTCCGCCTGCTCGAGCTCCTGCGGCCCGAGGCGCTCGAGCACCCACCCGATCGGCGTCTCCGACTCGCCTGCCCGCGCCGGGTCGATCGAGCCGGACACGATCAGCCGGTCGACGGCGCGCGTCATCGCGACGTAGTAGAGGCGCCGCCGCTCCGCCCGCTCGGACTCGTCCTCCGCCTGCTTGACCTCGTCATAGACCGTCGAGGCGATCCGCTTCCCGGTCGACGGGTGGGCGACCTTGAAGCCGAGGCGACCGTCCGGCAGGCACAGAACCTCGTCGCCCCACCCGCGCGAGGTGTCGCGCCCGGCGTCGGCAACGACGACGACCTTGAACTCGAGGCCTTTGGCGGCGTGGATCGTGAGCAGGCGGATCACGTCCGTGTCCTCCTCCTCCGCGACCGCCTCGAGCTCCGACGCGCCGACGGAGTCTTGCTCGCGCACGAACCGGACGAAGCCTTCGCTGTCGCGCCCGCGCAGGTCTTCGTACGAGCGCGCGAGCCGCGCGAGCTTGCGCAGGTTCGCGTAGCGCCGGCGGCCGTCAGGCTGCGCGAGCACCGCGAGGTCGTAGTCGTGCTCCACGACGATCTGCTCGCACAGGCGCTCGAGTGACGTTCGCTCCGCGTGCTCGACGAGCCGGTCGTAGCGTTGCCGGAACGCCTGGAACAGGCGCGCGTCGCGCTCGTCGAGCCCCTCCGGAAGCGACCGCTCGAGCCCGGTGAACAGCGGTCGGCGGCCGGCCGCGCGACGAAGCAGCACCAGCGCGTCGTTCGAGACCCCGACGAACGGCGACGCGAGGACGGTCACAAGCGCCTCGTCGTCGTAGCGGTTCTGCAGCAGTCTGAGGTACGCGAGCAGGTCGACCACCTGCTGGCGGCTGTAGTAGTCGCGCCCGGTCGCGCGGAACGTCGGCAGGCCCACCTGGCGCAGCTCCTCCTCGTACAGGCGCGCATCGGTGCCGGCCGCGAAGAGCAGCACGATCTCGCCGGGTGATGCCTCCCCGGCGTCGACGAGCTCGCACACGCGGCGGGCCACGTGCCGCGCTTCGGCCTTGCGCCAGTGAACGCCGCTGTCCTTGTAGCTCTGCTTGTCGGTGACGAGCAGCTCGACGGCGGCGCCGAAGGCCGGGTCTGGAAAGCGCCCCGCCGCCGTCAACGGATGGAACGACCCCCCGAAGTCGGCCGAGAACAGGTGGTTGATCACGTCCAGCACCTCGGGACGCGAGCGGTAGTTCTCCGTCAGCGCGAGCACGCCGCCGGTCTGGTCGCGCCGCTCGCGAAAGACCTCGACGTCGGCGTGGCGAAAGCGGTAGATCGACTGGAACTCATCGCCCACGAAAAAGAGCTCGTCGTCTGCGAGCAGGTCGATGAGCTCGCATTGGAGTCGATTCGTGTCCTGGAACTCGTCGACCATGATCGAGCGCAGGCGCCAGCGCTCGCGCTCGCGGACCTCGTCGTGGTCGCGGAGGAGGTCGCGCGCGTACAGCTGCAGGTCGTCGAAGTCGAGCGCCGACTCGCGGTCCTTCGCGGCGCGGTAGGTCCCGGCGAACGCGCTCAGCAGCTCTTGCAGCAGATCGCGATCGCGGCGAGCTAGCTCGTCCAGGGCCGCGCGTTCGACGTTACGTCGCGCCTCCTCGTACGTCTCGAACCGCTCGCGCTCGCGGCCGCGCGCCGAATAGCCGCCGAGGTCGAGCAGCTGCTCCGACGGCGGGGTCGGCTCGAGCAGCTCCACCAGGCGCTCGACCACCTCCCGCGCCGGCTCCGCCGCACCCAAGTCGCCGAGCAGACACGACGCCGCCTCGCGCAGCTCTCGCACGCGCTCGGCGAGCGTCGATTCGCCCGGCAGCGCAAGCTCGAGCGGACGCCCCGCCGACCGCAGGGTCTCGTAGGCGCTCGTGACGATCCTGCGCAGGCCGCGCGCGCCGTACGTCGACAGCACGCGCAGCCGCTCCGCGTCACGGCCGGCGCAGTACTCGCTCAGCGCCTGCTGGAACGCCTCGCTCTGGATCACGCGCGCCTGACTCTCGTCCAGGACGCGGAACCGCGGGTCGATGCCCGCCGCGAACGGGTGGGCCTTGAGCAGCCGGTGGCAGAAGCCGTGGATCGTCGAGATCCACGCGCCGTCGAGGCCACGCGCGAGGTCGTGGCGGCCGAGCTCGGCGAGGCGAGCGCGGATTCGCGACCAGAGCTCTCCCGCCGCCCGCTCCGTGTAGGTGATGACGAGGATCGACTCGATGTCGAGGCCGCGCTCGCAGACCGCACGCACGTAGCGCTCGACGAGAACCGTCGTCTTACCCGTGCCCGCGCCCGCGGAGACGAAGACGACGCCCGGCGCCTCGATCGCCGCGCGCTGCTCTCGGTTCGGGGCCGCAGCCGTCACGGGCGGCGGATCCGGCACATCGACCAGAGCTCGCACCAGGACGGGCACTCCCCGCCTTTCGGGTCGTGGAGCACGTCGCCGCCGCGGATTCGCTCGACGTGCTGTACCGCTCTCCCACGCGCCGTCTCGACCTGCGCCCAGAACCGCTCCTCGTCGAGGTAATCCGTCGACGTGAACCCGGGGAGGTCGCTCTTCGCCTCTGCGCGCAGGAGTCCGCGCGCGGGGCGGTCGCCGGCGAGCGCGCGATACAGGCCGCCGAGGGGCTCGACGCCGACGAGATCCCGCAGGACGAGCATGTAGAGCGGGATCTGAAGCCGGAGCTCCGACTCGATCTTGGCGGCGGAGAACGCGGTCTTTCCCGACTTGTAGTCCTGCACGATCCCGCGCGCCGAGAACGGGTCGAGGTCGATGCGGTCGATCTTCCCCGACAGCGAGAAGCCGCCGAGATCGAGCCCGTGCTGCAGCTCAGGCGCCGCGCGATCCGAGCCGAACAGGACCTCGAACCGGCGCGGAACGAGCGGCAGCCCCAGTTCCGTCTCACGGCGTACGAACTCGTCGAGGTCGCGCCGGAGGCTCTGCTCGAGCTCGCTGCGCTCCAGATCGGTCAGCTCCAGCCACAGACCGCTCTCGAGCGCCTCGTCGATGCACTCGTCCAGGAACGTGAGCGCATCCTCGAGCTGCTCCGGCTCGACGCGATCGGTCCCGAGCCGCTTGGGCAGCCCGGCGAAGAAGCGGTACAGCGCCGCGTGCGCGACCGACCCACGCAGGCGCGCGTCCGGCCTCGCGTCGATCGTCCGGGGCCCGACGACCCGCTCGACGAACCAGATCGACGAACAGTCGGCGAACGATTCGAGCTCGGTGACGCCGAACTTCCCGCGCGAGCGGAGCTCGTTCAGCACGGCCGGGTGGGTCAACCGCGTCGGTCGGTCGAACGCGCGCCGGGCGCGCTCGAGCCTGCGCTGCCAGCCGTTGGCGCGCGCGACCGCGGCGGCGGTGAAGCCGTCCGTCGCTTCGAGTTGCGCGACCGCGCGCAGGCGCTCGCGCTCCGTCGGCGCGCGCTCGAGCGGCCACGTAAGCGAAGCGAGCCGCCGGCGCGTCGTCCAGCGCTCGACGTCGTCCGGGTGGAACAGCCCGCGCACCTCCTCCCAGAAGGGGCCGGCCTCGCGCGGCGAACCCTCGTCGTTCGCAGCCTCACGCACGAGCACGAGCCGGTCGCTCGCGCGCGTGCACGCCGTGTAGAAGAGGTAGCGCTCGCGCGGGATCGCGTCGGGCCGCGAGAGGCGCGCCCCGCGATTGACACGATCGAGCTCCGCGCGTGCCTCGTCGCCCAGGAACGGCGACGCGTTGCGGCGGCGCGGCAGCCCGCCCTGCTCCAGCCCGAGGACGAAGAGGACGCGGTAGCGCCGCGTCCGGGCGCGCAACAGGTCGAGCACGTGGACGCGGCCGGGCTCGTGTGCGGACGCGGTCCGGACGCTAGCGCGCTCGAGCGCTGCGACGACGTCTTCCCGCGTGACGGGCTCCCCGAGCTCCAGCCACCCCTCCAGCTCTCGGAGGACGGTTGCCGCGGCGTCGTGCGCGCGGAGGTCGAGCAGCGCCCGCTCGTCGACGGGCGGAGATTCGAGGCCGTAGCCGTTCCTCAGCATCGAGGCGGCGAGTGCCTTCGCGCCCTCCACGGGAGCACGCTCGCGCAGGGAGTCGAGGACGGGCAGCGGCTTCCCGCGGAGCTTGATCGTCTCCTCCTCGACGCGCTCGGGAGCCTGGATCGCACGGCCGCGGAGTCTGCCCTCGAGGTAATCGACGTGGCCGCGCGCGAGCCCCGAGTACGGCGAGCGGAGGTAGCCGTAGAGGTCGCCCCGGCCGCCGCCCAGCCACGTGAAGCGGAGCAACGACAGCAGCGCGCGACCGAACGCGGTCTGCGGCAGCCGCAACGGCGCCTCGACCGCAAACGGGACGCCGAGCGTCCTGAAGGCGGTCTCGAGCGGCGCGCGCACGCGGTCGAGCGTCGGCGCGATGACCGCGACGTCGTCGGCCGGCATCCCGCCTCGCAGCAGCGCCAGCAGCTCCTCCGCGACCAGCTCGAGCGTCGCGCGCGTGCCTGCACCCTCGAGGAAGCGGAGCTCGCCGGTCAGCGGCGGCGGCTCGAGCGGTCGCTCGCTGAACAGCGCGTGCTCGAGGTGGGCGAGCGCCGGTCGCGTCCATGCCGTCGAGCCGCGCGGTTGCTCGTCGATGCGCCCCTCCGCGAGTGCGGCGAGATCAGTCGCCGTCCGCTCGAGCGAGGAGAAGACGGCGCGACCGGGCTCGTACGGCAGTGACACCGCCACGTCCGCCCGCGCGGCGAGTGCCTCGAGCAGCGCCCATTCGGCGCCCGTCAGGTCCTCGAAGCCGTAGGCGAAGACCGGACGCCCATCCCACGCGTCGAGGTCGCCGGCAACGCGCGCGGCCGCGTGTCGACGCTCGCGGTCACGATCCCAGACGCCAAGGCGGTCGAGCTCCGTGCGATACGCGCCGTACAGCGCGGCGAGGTCGGCGTCGGGCACCTCAGCGGGCTCGAGCAGTCCCGACTCGAGCTCCGAGATCGTCTGGAGGAGCGCGTCGGAGAACCCTTGGAAGCGCGACGAGCGTCCGAGCCCGTTCAGTCGCACTTGCGCGAGCGCGTTCCGGACCGCGAGTGCGCGCTGCGCAGGTCGCAGCACCGGCCGGGACCCTGCGTCCGCCCGCGCGAGCTGCTCGAACAGGTCGGCGAACGTCCCGATCGACCCGCCGACCAGCGCCGGGGTCCGGCGCAGCAGCTCGCGCTCGAGCCGGTCGACGTCCGGCCGGTTGGGCACGATGAGTACCGGGTCGGCGTCGAGCGCGCGCGCGTACCGCTCGAGCAGGGACGCCACCTTGCCCGAGTTCGCCGGCCCGGCGAGCAGCGTCAACGACACCAGACCATCCTAGTCCCGGCGCCTGACGGCTCCCCCAGCCGGGATTTGGCTAAACCGCGGAAAAAGCGCGAAAAATCGCGCGCGGGTTTATGCGACCGCGGAGCGAGGCTTGCGACCGCGCCGCGCGGCCTTGTGGCCCGGCATTTGCTCGGAGCACGAGTCGCAAAGATCGGCCTGCTTCGCGCCCTTTCGTGCGTCGGCGTACGTCAGCCGCAACGTACCGCCGCGACCTTCGCCGACTTCCTTCCCGCAGTTGTCGCAGATGAGTACAGTCTTGCGCGCCATGTCCTCCCCCTCGTAGTTGACTGAGTTGGCTTGACTCTACCGGATTGTGGCGGGCAAATCAGGCGGCGAGTCGCGCGCGACGTATCCTCCACGAGCGCAACAGGCTCAACAGCGCTTGTTCCTCTTGATCGAGCCCTAATTCGCGCGCGCCGACAACACGGAGATGTCGGGGCCGAAAATCCTCTATCGTGCGGCCGTCCAGATATTGTTCGATCACTGCGGGGCTAACGTACGACGCGCGCGCGACAGAGGGCGTATTACCGAGCTTGTCGGCAACGCGTCGGATCACCGCGGCAACCACGCGCTTCGACTCCGCTTCGGTCTCCTGCGTCCCGCGCTCCGCGAGGCCGATCGCCGCCATCAGCGTCCCGCCCCACGTCCGGAAGTCCTTTGCGGTGAACTCGTCGCCGAGGTGCGTTCGGATGTACTCGTTCAGCGTCGCGGCCGAGAGCGGATAGACGTCGCCGTTCCGCCGATACTTGAAGACGCGGCTCCCCCCGTCGACCGCGAGCAGTTCCCGCATTGCCGCCGCCAACTCGGGATCGACGACCGCCGTACGGATCTTCGAGCGCGCCTTGCCGCGGAAGCTGAACTCGACGCGGTTCCGCTGAACCTTCACGTGCCGCTTGGTGAGCGTCGTGATTCCGTACGTCCGTGAGCTGCGTGCATAGCGCTCGGATCCCACGCGAAACCACGCGAGGTTGATCAGCCGGACCGCGAGCGCGCAGACGCGGTCCGGATCGAGCGAATCACGCGCCATGTGCTCGGCCATCGCGGTGCGCAGGTCGGGCAGGTGCTCGGCGAACCGGACCAGCCGATCGAACTTCTCCTGCTCGCGCTGCGCACGGAACTCCGGGTGGTAGAGGTACTGCCGTCGCGCCGCGGAATCGATCCCTGTTGCCTGCAGCTTCGCGCGCGGGTTGGGCGAGATCCAGACGTCGCGCCAGGCCGGCGGGATCACCAGCGACTCGATCCGTTCGAGCTTTGCCGGATCGGTGATGCGCTTGCCGCGCGCGTCCAGGTATCTGAACGGCTTCCTCCGCCCGGCGCGTCGCCAGCCCCCTCGTCTCGCCATCGTCCACGCGGTGTTCCCATTCGAGAGCGCGGTAATCGCCCGGCGTAGAATCGCCGCGTGAACGGGCGAACGATTGCGGTCCTCGAAGGCGACCAAACCGGTCAGGAGCTGCTCGAGGAGGCGCTGCGGGTGCTCGCACCGGACGTCGTCGGGTTCGAGCTCGAGCTGCCGCGGTTCGACCTGTCACTCGAGTCGCGCCGCGCCACGGACAACGGCATCGTCTACGCGGCCGCGGCGGCGATTCGCGAAGGCGGACTCGGCCTGAAGGCGGCGACGATCACCCCCGAAGGAGCGGGCGACGTCGGGTCGCCGAACCGCATCCTGCGCGAGGAGATCGGCGGCCGCGTGATCGTCCGCACGGGCCGACGCATCCCCGGCGTCGTCCCGCTCGGCGGCGTCCACGCTCCGATCTCGGTCGTCCGCATGGCCGTCGGAGACGCGTACGGCGCGAAGGAATGGCGGGAGGGAAGCGGCGACGACGAGGCGGCGTTCCGGACGGAGCGGATCGAGCGCCGAATCTGTCATGCCGTCGCGGAATTCGCATTTCGTCAGGCGGCACGGACCGGCGCAAAGGTGTTCGGCGGCCCGAAGTACACGGTCAGTCCGATTTACGAGGGGATGCTGAAAGAGGAGATGGACGCGGCGGCGAAGCGTCATCCCGACGTGCCGTACGAGCCGCAGCTGATCGACGCGACGTTCGCCCTCCTCGTCGCGTCCGCCGGCGATCCGCTCGTCATCCCGACGCTGAACCGGGACGGTGACATCCTCTCCGACCTCGTCCTGCCGCTGTTCGGATCGATCGCGGGCTCGGAGTCGCTCCTCGTGGCGTTCGACGAGGATTTCGAGCCGGATGCGCTGATGGCGGAGGCGGCGCACGGGACCGCGCCGTCACTCGAAGGAAAGAACGTCGCCAACCCGATGGCGATGATCCTCGCCGCGGCGGCCCTCCTCGCAAACGCGGAGGACGCCGCGCCGCGTGAGGTCGGCCGCGCGATCCGCGAGGCGTGTTTCGAGGCTGTCTCTCAGGGATTCCGAACTGCCGACCTCGGCGGCCACGCCTCGACGAGCGTGTTCACCGACGAGGTGATTGCCCGCGTGCGGGCGAAGCTCGACGCTCGGGCCGCCCTCTAGTCGCCGCCCTCCTCGACGACTCGTCTGCTGAGGAAATGGAGGCCGACGAAGAAGAGCACCACGACGGCGCCGGCGGCGAGGCCGCCGATCAGCCCCCACCGCTCGATCGCGTCCGCGGCGGCTTCCCCGAGGTAGTAGGCCAGCAGCCCGAACAGCACCGCCCAGCAGATCCCGCCGGCGGCGTTCCAGAACAGGAAGCGCCACCACGTCATTCGCGTGATCCCCGCCACCCAGGCGCCGGCGACGCGCAGCACGGCGATAAAGCGCGCGAAGAAGATCGTCTTGCCGCCGTGGCGCTCGAAGAACCGTTCGGTCGGCGGCAGAAAGCGATCGGCCGCGCGCTGCGTGGTCTCCCACCGGCCGATGAGGCGGCGGCCACCCTTCCGCCCGATCCAGTAGCCGACGTTGTCCCCGACGATCGCGGCGGCGGCCGCGACGGCGATCACCGCGGCGATCGAGAAGTGGCCGCGCGACGCGAGCACGCCGGACGTGATCAGCGCGGTCTCCCCCGGGAGCGGAATCCCGCTCGACTCCGCCGCGACGAGCAGGAAGAGAATCACGAGGCCGTACTGGGTGACGAGGTGCGTCACGTATACCCATGATGCCTTCGTGGGCCGCGAATAGAGTTCGCGCGGTGAAGATCGCCCTTCCGAAGGAGACTGCACCGGGCGAACGTCGCGTCGCGCTCGTGCCCGACACTGTCGCGCGCCTGACCGGCGCCGGCCTGGAGATCGCTGTCGAGGCAGGCGCGGGCGAAGCCGCGTCGTTCCCAGACGCGGCGTACGCGCAAGCAGGGGCGACGATCGCGAGCGGAGCAGACGTCTACCGCGATGCCGACCTCGTTGTGAAGGTGCGGAAGCCGATGGAGGTCGAGCTCGAGCGGTTGCCCGAACGCGTCGTCCTGATCGCGCTCCTCGAGCCGCTGTTGGATCCGGAGGGCATCGAGCAGCTCTCGCGCCGCGGCGTGACCGCCTTCGCGATGGAGGCGATTCCGCGGATTACCCGCGCGCAGGCGATGGACGCACTTTCGTCGCAGAGCAACGTCGGCGGCTACAAGGCCGCACTGATTGCGGCCGACCGGCTCCCGAAGTTCTTCCCGATGTTGATGACCGCGGCGGGAACCGTCGCACCCGCGAAGGTGCTCGTGCTCGGCGCCGGCGTCGCCGGGCTGCAGGCGATTGCGACTGCGCGGCGTCTAGGCGCGGTCGTCTCGGGCTTCGACATCCGTCCCGTCGTGAAAGAGCAGGTCGAGTCTCTCGGCGCGACGTTCCTCGACCTCGGCGTCGTCGGCGAGGAGACCGAGGGCGGCTACGCGCGCGAGCTGACGCCGGAAGAGCAGGAGCGCCAGCAGGAGGAGCTCGAGCGGCGGATCCCGGACTTCGACGCGGTGATCACGACGGCGCTCGTCCCGGGCCGCCCCGCGCCGAAGCTGATCCCGGCGTCGGCCGTGCGTGGGATGCGCCCCGGGTCGGTGATCGTCGACCTGGCGGCTGAGGCCGGCGGGAACTGTGAGCTGACCGAGCCGGGCGAGGAGGTCGTCCGCGAGGGCGTCACGATCGTCGGCCTGACGAACCTGCCGAGCACGATGCCGTTCCACTCGAGCCAGCTCTACTCGAAGAACGTCGCTGCCCTGATCGAGCACCTCGTCACGGACGGCGAGCTCGCGCTCGACTTCGGCGACGAGATCACGGCGGGCGCGTGTGTGACGCGGCGCGAGGAGGTGAGCGTCTGATGCCGAGCCAGTTCGTGATCGAGCTGACGGTGCTCGTGCTCGCGATCTTCATCGGCTTCGAGGTGATCTCGAAGGTGCCGACGCTCCTCCACACGCCCTTGATGTCAGGGACGAACGCGATCCACGGCATCGTCCTCGTCGGCGCGATCATCGTCGCCGGGATCCCGGATCAGGTGTGGTGGGTGCGCGTCGTCTCGCTCGCCGCGGTCGCGCTCGGGACGATGAACGTCGTCGGCGGGTTCGTCGTCACCGATCGGATGCTCGAGATGTTCAAGCGGCGGCCCGGGGAGGGCAGTGAGCCGAACCGACGCGATTAACCTCGGCTACCTGGTCACGATCGTGACCTTCGTCCTCGCGCTGCGGTTCCTCTCCTCGCCGGCGCATGCCCGGCTCGGGACCTGGTTCGGCGCGGCCGGGATGATCATCGCCGTCGGCGTCACGTTCGCCCAGCCTGGGCTCGAGAACTACTGGTCGATTCTCGCCGTGATGGCGGTCTTCACCCCCGTGGGCTGGTACGCGGCCCGCGCCGTGAAGATGACCGCGATGCCGCAGATGGTCGCGCTGTTCAACGGCGTCGGCGGCGGAGCGGCAGCTCTCGTTGCGCTCGCGGAGTTCCATGCGCACGCGCCCGATGTCGGACGGCTGTCGGCGGAGAGCTCGATCTCGATCGTGCTGTCGGCACTGATCGGGAGCATCTCGTTCGCGGGAAGCATGGTCGCGTTCGGGAAGCTGCAGGACCTGATCAGCGGCCGGCCGATCGTCTACCCCGGGCAGCAGGTCGGGAACATCTTGCTGCTCGTCGCGCTCGTCGCGATCGGGATCGTGATCTGTGCCGGGCCGCAGCGTCAGGCGCTGCTGATCGTGCTGATCTGCGGCTCGCTCCTGTTCGGCGTTCTGTTCGTGCTCCCGATCGGCGGCGCCGACATGCCGGTCGTGATCTCGCTGCTGAACGCATTCACCGGCCTCGCCGCCTCGGCGACGGGTTTTGTGCTGCACCAGAACGTGCTGATCGTGAGCGGGATGCTCGTCGGCGCTTCGGGCACGCTGCTGACGCTGATGATGGCCCGGGCGATGGGGCGTTCCGTCGGGAACGTCCTCTTCGGCGCGTTCGGGCAACTGCAGGTCGCGGGAGATGCCGCCGCGGCCGCGGAGGACGGCCAAGTCCGCTCGGCCTCTGCGGAGGACGTCGCCGTGATGCTGGCCTACGCGCGGCGCGTGGTCATCATCCCGGGTTACGGGCTCGCGGTCGCGCAGGCGCAGCATGACGTGCGGAAGCTCGCAGACGAGCTGGAGGGGCGCGGCGTCGACGTGCGGTACGCGATCCATCCCGTGGCGGGGCGGATGCCGGGCCACATGAACGTCCTGCTCGCCGAGGCGAACGTCCCTTACGACCAGCTGTTCGAGATGGATCAGATCAACTCGGACTTCCCCGAAACGGACGTCGCGCTCGTGATCGGCGCGAACGACGTCACCAATCCGGCGGCGCGGAACCAGCAGGGCAGCCCGATCTACGGGATGCCGATCCTCGACGTCGACCACGCGCGGAACGTGGTCGTGATCAAGCGAAGCATGAATCCCGGCTTCGCCGGGATCGACAATCCGCTGTACCGCGACCCGAAGACGGTGATGCTGTTCGCGGACGCGAAGGCCGCGGTATCGGCCCTGGTCCAGGACGTCAAGGCGCTCTAAGCGCTCGCCCGGCGGAACGGCGCTTTCATCTCAATGCCCCACCCAGGGTGGGGATTCGGGCTGATCCACCCGCCACCCACTTCGAGCATAGCTCGCGACTGCGCACGGATGGGAAACGACTCTGTGCCGACTTCGTGCCACCCTGTTCACTCGATCCGGCGGCGGGCGCTCGAACACGATCGCACACTCCGAGGCGGCGGCCAAAGGGTGCTTACGCTACAAGCGATGGAGGTTCCGTTCTTTTCAGCGCCGGACGTCGAGGCCGCGGTCTCGCCGGCGCGAGCTCTCGACGCTGTCCGCGCCGCGTTCGTCGCCTATGCGCGCGCCGAGTGGTCGATGCCGCCGAAGGTCTACGTTCCCGCCTATCCGGCGGGCGATTTCCGGGCGATGCCGGCACTCGGAGGCGGCCACGCGCTGCTCAAGTGGGTGACGTCGTTTCCGGGCAATCCCGCGCGCGGGCTGCCGACGGTGACCGGCGTCGTGCTGCTCTCCGACGCGAGCAACGGTCTCCTGGTGGCGGCGCTCGACGCCGGTGCCGTCACAGCGCTCAGGACCGGTGCCGCAGCAGTGCTCGCGGCCGAGACGCTCGGCCGGGACGACGCAACGTCCGCGTCCGTGATCGGTGCTGGTGTGAACGGACGGGCGGTTGCGCGGACGTTTGCCGCGGTGGGATGGAGGCCGCTGCTATGGGACGTCGACATCGAGCGCGCGCGTGCTGCGGCAGACGAGGTCGGCGGGGAGGTTGCGAGCGCGCGCGACGAGGCGCTCGGCGCCGATTTCGTCGTGACCGTGACGCCGGGGCACGAGCTGGTGCTACGTCATGGTGCGCTTCGTCCGGGTCAGCATGTGAGCCTCATGGGCGCCGACGGCCCCGGTAAGGCGGAAATCGCCATTGAGGAGCTTGCGCGGGTGCGCGTGTTCTGCGACGACTGGACGCAGGCGAGTCACAACGGCGACCTCATGCACGCGGTCGAGGCCGGCGTGGTCGCACGTGACGACGTGATCGAGCTCGGCGCCGTCCTCGCCGGGGAGGCTCTTGGCCGAACGTCCGCGGACGAGACGACCGTCTTCGATTCGACCGGACTCGCGATCCAGGATCTCGCAGTCGCCCGCGCGGCGCTCGAACGGCTTGACGAGCTCTCGGATCTCCAGACGATCCGGGTATAGCCTCTCTCGCGTCATGCCGGCGGGGGCCCCGACCACGGCCGCAGCGCTCAACGTCTTCCGGTTCCTGCCGGGGTACGAGACGAACGTCGTCTCGACCGGGAAGGAGCCGCTCCTGCTCCTGATCCTCTCGTTCCTGATCACCTTCACGCTGACGCGCGTATACACGAGACTCGCGCGCAGTCGTCGCTGGGGCAGCGGCAGCGTCGCGGGTGTCCACCTGCATCACATGGTGGTCGGGATCCTGATCGTGCTCGCGTCAGGTCTCGTCGCGATCGCCGTCTGGCCCGACGGCATCGGGCGAGAGTTGATCGCAATCTGTTTTGGCGCCGGAGCCGCGCTGACGCTCGACGAGTTCGCGCTCTCGCTCTACCTGCGCGACGTGTATTGGACGCCGGAGGGTCGCACCTCGATCGACGCGACGCTGACCGGCGTCATGCTGGCGGGTCTGCTGTTCGTCGGCGTCTCGCCGTTCGGAATCCACGACGACACCGTTGCGCCGCGCCTGTTCGGACTCGTCGCGATCGTTGTCAACGTCACGCTGGCCGCGATCACGTTCCTGAAGGGGAAGCTGGCGCTCGGGATCGCGAGCATCTTCGTGCCGCTGCTCGGGCTCGTCGGCGCGGGTCGGCTCGCGACGCCCGGCTCACCCTGGTCGCGGTGGTTCTACGCGAGCCGGCCCGGTCGGCTCGCCCGCGCGCGCCACCGGTACGAGGGCGGCGGAACCCGCACCGCGCGCTTCAACCGCTGGTTCACGGACGTGATCGGCGGGCGCCCGAGTGAGCCTTCGCCGATTGCGCCGCCGGCGCAGGACGCCTAGCGAGCCTCGACGCCGAGTAGCCGGCCCGGGTCGAACAATTCGAGGACACGCGTTCGCTCACCGAGGATCGAGCGTGCCACGAGGTCGCCGCACATGAATCCGAGCACGTTCCCATGGCCGGAGTAGCCGCCCGCGACCCAAACACGCTTCTCGCCCGGGAGTCGCCCCACGACCGGGAGGAAGTCGAGCACGAGGCCGAAGATCCCCGCCCAGCGCTGCGCCACCCTCAGCCGACACCCGACCATGTCGGCGATGAAGTCCTCCAGCGCCGTCTGGATCTGTGGCGTCGTGACCTCTTCGTCCGTGAACTCAGTCGTGAGATCGGTATCGCGGAAGCCAACCGCAACGATGCGGCCGTCGCCGAGCTGTTGCCAGTAATCGAACCCATGCCTGCCGTAATGCGGGCACGGGAACAGCGCTTCCGCCACTGGCTCCGTCGCGATCATCTGCCCGCGCGTCGGCACGATGAGACCCTCCAGCGGCCCCAGCAGCCCGCTCGGATATCCGTCGGTAGCCACGAGCACGCGGTCCGCGTCGAGCTCGTCGAGGGCGCGGACGCGATGGTGCTCGAGGATCTCCACGCCTGATTCCGCCGCGCGCTCCGCGAGCCGCCGCGTCATCCGCGCCGGCTGAACCGATGCATCTGCGGGGTGAAAGATCGCGGCGGTGAAGCGTGGGTCGAGCGGCGGCGGGAGCGGCTCGCGCCACTCGGCGGCGAAGCCGTCTTCGCGCAGTGCCTCGTACTCGCGTGCGAGCTCCTCGCGCTCCTCGTCGTCGGCCGCGAGCTGCAGGCTGCCGACACGTTGGAGCGCATCCCCGCCGAGCTCGCCCAGTCCGACCAGGTAGTGCTCAGTTAGCTCCCAGTACGAGCGCGCCTCCTCCGCGCCGAGGAATTCGCGCGCCTGGTCGTACGGCATCGCGCCGCCGCGAAGAGCAAACCCGCCGTTCCGCCCGCTGGCGCCGCCCGCGACGGCACGCGCGTCGTGGACGCGGACGCGCAGCCCCGCGCGGGCGAGCGTCAGCGCCGCCGAGCAGCCGGTGACGCCCGCGCCAACGACCTCCACGTCTGGCGTCCCGTCGGCGACTGAGTCGCGAAAGATTGGTCCTGGCTCCTGGAGCCAGTATGAGTCGATCACGCGTCGATGCTAACCCGGCGGCCTCACCCCCCTGTACAGGCCTTCGCCTTCGGTGACGAGGCCCGCGAGGTCGAGCATCGTCAGCGCCGGCCCAAGATCAGCCGCATCGAGGCCGGTGGAGGAGACGAGCTCATCGACGGTGGCGGGCGCCTCGCGCAAGACCTCGTACACGCGCAGCGACGTCGGGTCGAGGTCGGCCGAGGGGTCAATCGGAGCGGGCGGTGTGAGCCCGAACCGCTCGAGCAGGTCGGCGGCGGATGTGACGGGCGTCGCGCCGAGCCGCAGCAGCGCATTCGTTCCTGCAGAAAGCGCAGAGGTGATCTCGCCAGGCACGGCAAACACCTCCCGCCCCTCGTCGAGCGCGAGATCGGCCGTGATCAGGGCTCCGCTCCGTTCCCGCGCCTCGACCACGACCGTCGCCTGGGCGAGTCCCGCGATGATTCGGTTCCGAGCCGGGAACCGCCACGGAGCGGGCTCCACACCGGGTGCGTACTCCGAAACGATCAGGCCCGTCTCAGCGATCGCGCGTGCAAGCGCCGCGTGCGCAGCGGGGTAGTCGCGGTCCACGCCGCAGCCGAGAACGGCGACGGTCGGCCCGCCGGCTTCGAGCGCCCCGCGGTGCGCCTCGCCGTCGATCCCGCGCGCCATCCCGCTGACCACGACCAGCCCCGCCGCGGCGAGCTCGCGGCCGAGCATCCGCGCGACATGCGTACCGTAGGACGAGGACGCGCGCGCCCCGACGATCGCGACCGTCGTTCGGTGCAACAGGTCGTCGGCGCCACCTCCACGCACGAACAGGCCCGGCGGAGGGTCGTGGATCGCGCGCAGGAGCTCTGGATAGCCTCCGCTGGACCGCGCCACGAACCGGAGGCCCTGCTCCTCGAGCGACCGCGCGTATGAACGGGCATCGAAGCTGCCGCTGAAGCGAGAGAACGCCGCGGAGGCCGGCTCCCAGATCAGGTGCGAGCCTGTCTCCGCGGCGAACGCTGCGAGCGCAATTTCGCTCACGTCGCGAAGTCCCGCGAGGCGCGAAATGAGAGCGCCTCGGCCAAATGGTCGGCACCTACGGTCTCCGCACCGGCCAATGCCGCGACTGTGGCGGCCACGCGCGTCACCCGCGCGCGGCCACGTCCGGAAAGCGGGAGGCGCTCCACAGCACGATCGAGCAGAGCGTTCGCCTCCGGCGTCCGCTGCGGCGGCCCGTCCTGGAGTCCCGCGCGCGCTCGTTCGACACGACACCGAACCTCGGACGAAGGCTCCCCGGGAGCCGCTGCGAGCTCCGGCGCGCGCGGCCGCGGCACGGTCACGACGAGGTCGAACCGGTCGAGGAGCGCCTGTGACAGCTTCGCCCTGAACCGGGCGAGCTGCTGCGCGCTGCACGAGCATTCGGCGCCGGGATCGGCGCGCCCGCCGCAGGGGCACAGGTTCATTGTCGCCACGAGCTGGAAGCGCGCCGGAAAGACGGCGTGGCCGGAGACGCGTGCGATCGTGATCGCGCCGTCCTCCAGCGGTTGGCGAAGCGCCTCCAGCACCGGACGTGGGAACTCCGGGAACTCGTCCAACAACAGCACACCTAAGTGGGCGAGGCTGGCCTCGCCGGGACGCGGGCCCGGGCCGCCGCCGACGATTGCGGCGGTCGAGGCGCTGTGGTGCGGCGCGCGAAACGGCGGCGTCTCGATCAGGTGGCCGTGTGTGCGGAGAACACCGGCTACGGAGTGGATCCGCGTCACCTCGAGCGCCTCGTCGCCTGCGAGCTTCGGCAGGATCCCCGGCAGCCGCCGCGCGAGCATCGTCTTGCCGATCCCCGGCGGCCCCGCGAGCAGCAGGTTGTGCCGCCCCGCCGCGGCGAGCTCGAGCGCGCGGCGAGCCCGCTCCTGCCCGCGAACGTCGGCGAGATCGGGTGCATCGGGCAGTGGCTTGTGCCCGTTCTGCGGGACATACGGCGGCGGAACGCTGTCTCCGCGCAGGAACGCGACGGCCTCGACCAAATGCCGGAGCGGAATCGCGTCGATTCCCGCGAGCGACGCCTCCACGGACGACTCAGCTGGGCAGAGGATGCTCTCGTAGCCGAGCCGTTTCGCACCCTCCGCAACCGCCAGCACACCGCCGACCGGCCGGAGTCGCCCGTCGAGCGCGAGCTCGCCGAAAACCGCGTGACGCGCTAGCGCACGCGCTGGGATCTGCGCCGAGGCCGCGAGGATCGTCAGCGCGATCGGCAGGTCGAAACCGGACCCCTCCTTCTTCAGCCCAGCCGGAGCGAGATTGACCACGACGCGGTGCTTCGGCCAGTCCAGCTCCGCGGACTTGATCCCGCTCCGGACGCGCTCCTTTGCCTCCTGACACGCACGGTCGGCGAGGCCGACGATCGCGAACGAGGGCGTTTCCGCAAGCTGGAGATGAGCTTCGACCTCCACCCGACGGGGCTCGAGGCCCACTAGAGCATGTGTCGTCGCGCGTGCAAGCACGATCCGACGCTAGATGCGCAGGTCCGGCATCTGGGTGCCGACTTTGTGCCGAAAGTCGCGCCGCTAGAACGTGACGTGCATCCGGTCGATCCGCCTCCCGTGGATGCCGATCACCTCGAACGAGACATCGACGTCGTCCAGCTCGGGATGGCGCGCGAGCCATGCCTCGGCAGCCAGTCGGAGGCGCCGCTGCTTCTCCCGGCCGACCATGTCCACGGGCTCGCCGAAATCGACGCGCGAGCGCATCTTCACCTCACAGAACACGAGATGCGACCCTCGCCTCAGCACGAGATCGAGCTCGTACCGGCCCGCGCGTGCGTTCGTGTCGAGGATGCGGTAGCCGCGAAGGCGGTAGTAAAGGCGCGCGCGACGCTCGGCCGCGCGACCGGCCGCTACGTGGCGTGCTCGAGCCGCGCTCGGGCTTCTTCTTCGGTGAGATAACACAACGCCTGAAACGACCGCCGATGGATGCCGGACGGCCCCCGTTCGCGCACCTTCGCCGAATGGCTCGGCGTGATGTAGCCGACGTGTGAGACGAAGCCGTATTGCGGATAGAGCGCATCCATCCGTCGCATCGCTCGGTCCCGCACGACTTTGGCGACGATCGAAGCTGCCGCGATCGCGGCGCTGCGTTCATCCCCATCGACGACTGCCCGATGCGCCGGCGCCTGCTTACCAAGCCGAAAGCCGTCGACGAGACAAAGCTCGGCCGGCGGCGAGAGCGCGTGGAGGGCCGAGCGAAGACCGGCGAGGTTCATTCGGTGGAGGCCGTTCCGGTCGATGGCGTCGGAGGAAATCACGCGGACGACGACGCGCTCCGCGCAGGCGAGGATCGCCCGAAACACCTCTTCGCGGTCCGCCGGCGCGACCTGCTTCGAGTCGTTCAGCAGCCGCAAAGGCCGGACACGGTGATTCCGTAGGCACGCGTAGTCGATGAGCACACCTGCCACCACGAGCGGGCCTGCGAGCGATCCGCGGCCGGCCTCGTCGGCTCCCGCGACGTACCGAACGCCGAACCGGCGGTCGAAGCGGAGCAGCCTCTGGCTGGCGTACGTCGGCACTTGCGCGAGGATAGCCCGGCGGTTGTCACGACTTCGCGCCCCTTCTGCACCGAGCCCGCAACGTGCGGATTTTGGTGCGATTCCGGCACAGACGCGTGTGTTCTTCGGGGGTACGATCGCAGCGGGTGGAGGGTGGCTCGACACCCCACCCGGGTGGGGCACCCCTAGCTAAGAAGCCAGTGCCACAAACGCCGCGGGCGACCGTTGGCGCGCGCTACTCGCGCGCCGTTTCGGGAGCCGCCTCTGCGCCGGCGGGCGTTGCCTCGTCGCCGGCTTCGGCTTCTGTATGGGCCTGAGCGAGCTCCTCTCCGCCGCCGGCTCCATCCTCGCCCGCGGCGGCACCGCCATCTGCGTCGGGCGGCGGCGTCGGAGTGGCACTCGGTGCCTTCGGGAGCACCGCACCCGCCTTAGTCCGCACCCTTGCGCGCTTGCCGACCTTGTCGCGCAGGTAGTAGAGCTTGGCGCGGTTGACGTCACCGATCGCGACGACCTCGATCCGCTCGATCTTCGGCGAGTGGATCGGGAACGTCCGCTCGACGCCGACACCGAAGGACTGCTTGCGAACCGTGAACGACTCGTGCACGCCCGAGCCCTGCCGCTTGATCACGATCCCCTCGAACACCTGCGTGCGCCGCCGCTGGCCCTCGATCACCTGAAAGTGGACGCGGACGGAGTCGCCGGCCTTGAACTGGGGCACGTCTTGACGCAGCTGACGCCGCTCGATTGACTCGATCACGCGGTTCATCGGAAGGGGGCGGCCCGTTAAGCCGTCGCGGAATGCTAGCTGACGCGCCGCCGCCGTAGCGTGAGCGCAACCAGCACGATCAGGATCGCGCCGAGCACCGCGAGCACCGCCGCACCCACCGGCCCAGGCTTGTTCACGTGGAGCCGGTTCGGCGGCCAGTACGTCGCGAATACAGGCCCGATCAGGTTCCCGCGCGGCACCGAGCGCCACCGCCGCGAATCGCACGACTGCGTCCGGTTGTCGCCGACGAAGAAGTACGAGTTTTTCGGCACGACCCAGGTCCCGCTGCGATCGTCTCGGCGGCCCGGCTTGATGTAGCTCGAGTCGTCGAGCCGCTTGCCGTTGATGTAGAACAAGCCGTCGCGCTCGCTGACGGTTTCGCCCGGCAGACCGATCAGGCGCTTCACGAACGTTCCGCCGGCCCCGCACTCGATCTTCGCCCGCGGCGGCGTGTTGAAGACGACGATCTCGCCGCGATTCGGATCGCGAAGGTGATAGATGAAGCGGTTCGCAAGCACCCGGTCAGACCACCGCGCCTCACAGCCGCTGCTCGAGGACCCGCTCGCCCGGGCGCAGTGCAGCGTCGGCTCCATGGACGACGACGGGATCCGGTACGGGTTCACCACCCACGCCTTGATCGCCAGCACGATCCCGACCGCGCCGGCAATCGTCAGCACCCAATCGAGCGCCACGCGATACGGCCGCGGAAGACGATGCGTCGCGCGTGTGATCGGGTTGCGCGGCACGCTCTCCGCCTCGCTGAGGACGGACGGCGCCGGCGGCCCCTCCGACGCGGGCTCCGGCGGCGCGCCGTCGTAGACCCGCCGCTTCCGCGGATCGGACAGTACCGCGTACGCCCAGGCGAGATCCGCCCGCTGCTCGGCCGACAGGGTGTCCTCGTCGGCGGCACCCTGCCGTAGCGCCTGGCGGTACGCGTAGCGGATCTGCGCGTCCGACGCGTCGCGCGAGACCCCGAGCACCTCGTACGGGTCTCTTACGCCGCGCTTCTGCTCCGACTCTGTTCTCTCCGCCATTCCTCGATCCGACCGTGATCACCGGACAGCAGGACGTCCGGCACGCGCCACCCTTCGAACTCCGCCGGGCGCGTGTACTGGGGATATTCGAGCCCGCCGCCGAGCTCCTTCGAAAAACTCTCGACGAGACCCGATTCCTCACTGCCGAGCGCGCCGGGCAGGCGCCTCGCAATCGCGTCGATCAGCACCATCGCCGGCAACTCGCCACCGGACAGCACGTACGGACCGATCGAGATCGCATCCGACGCCAGCTGCGTCACGATGCGCTCATCGAAGCCCTCGAACCGCGCCGAGAGCAACGTCAGCCGCTCCTCGCGCGCGAGCTCCTCGACGAGCCCTTGGTCCAGCTGACGCCCCTGCGGCGTCAGCGCGACGACGCGGTGGTTCGGAACGCCGTCGTAGACCGCTTGGAGGGCGGTCGCGACCACGTCCACGCGCAGCACCATGCCCGCTCCGCCGCCGTACGGCTCGTCGTCGACCTGGCCTGCGCGCAGCGGTGTCGTGTCGCGGTAGCTGAACAGGCGCAGGTCGAGCTCCCCGCCAAGGACGGACGCAATTGGCCGCTGCTCCGTGAGCCAGCCGAATGCATGTGGGAGGAGCGTAAAAACGTCGAGTTGCAACGAAGCTGAGGTTACCCGCCTGTACTGAAGCCTTGCGCGACAACGATCCGGCGCCCTTCGAGGTCGACGTCCCGCACGCACGCGCCCACGAACGGCAGCGCGAGCCCCGAGTCGAGCTCGAGGACGTCGTTCGCGACGCCGGCCGCGACGTCGGTGACGACCCCGAGACGCGAGCCGTCTTCCTGGAACACCTCTGCGCCGACGAGGTCGACGACGTAGTAGTGGTCGAGCTCCGGCTCAGGTAGGGCCCCGCGCTCGACCTCGAGCGCGGCACCGCGGGGTGCCTCCCGGTCGAGCCGGATCACGGGTCGCCCTGCTGCCCGCTTCGACTCGACGATCTCGGCCTCGTCCCCGTCCACGTACAGCCGCGCTCCGAGCGCGAGTCGCTCCGGGTCCGCGCTCGCCTGCTCGACCACGAAGGCGCCCGCGAGCCCATGGGGTCGGCCCACGCGCCCGACCGCGACGCGCTCACTCACCGCGCCGGCGGCTCTCGCACCACTCGATTGCCTCCTCGCGGGAGACGGCGGTGCGCAGGTTCTCCTCGACGAACTCGCGAGCGGGCGGCCAGTCGCTTCGCCCCAGCTCGGCGATTGCCGCCTCCACGTCGAACGGCGTCCGGCGCAGCGACGGCTCGCCGTCGGCAACGAGTGCCCAGAACGCGGCTACCTCGCCCTCGTACGGCATGCCGACCGAGCCGGCGTTGACGACACGGACGCCGTCGACCCGCCGGTCGAACTGATGGTGCGTGTGGCCGATCACGACGGTCTCGTCCGCAACGTCGCGGAAGAGTTCCGCGACCACGTCGTCCGGCGTCGCAGCCGAGACGATCGGCATGTCATCGGACGGCGTCGAGTGGCAGTAGAGGACGCCGTCGAGCGACACCGTCATCGGCAGCTCGCAGAACGCACGCGCGTCGTCGGGGCCGAGCTCGGCGCTCACCCGCTCGTCGGACTCGCGCTCGCAGTTGCCGCGGACGAGCCGGGCGCTCTCGACCGACCGGACGAGGTCGACCGTTCGGCGCGGGAACGGCCCACAGATGAAATCGCCGCCGAAGACGGCCACGTCGACCTGCTCCCGCTCGAGCTCTGCCAGCACCGCCTCCAGCGGCCAGGGCATGCCGTGGACGTCGTAGAGGGCGGCGACTCTCAATCCGCGATCTCGAGCAGCACCCGCTGCCCGTCGGCGCCGGCGCTCGCACGCAGGACGGCGCGCAGCGCGCGGGCGATCTTGCCCTGGCGCCCGATGACTTTGCCGACATCGTCCTCGGCCACATCGAGCTTGAGGACGATGGTGCCGTCGTCGTCGAGCTGCTCGACGCGCACTGCCTCCGGATGGTCGACGAGCTGCCGCGCGAGGTACTCGAGCAGCTCAGCCAATGTTCTTCGCCTTGAGCAGCCGCGTGACCGCGTTCGACGGCTGGGCGCCCTTGCTCAACCAGTCCTTCACCTTCTCCTCGTTTAGCTCGATCGTCGACGGCTCCGTCTGCGGGTTGTACCGCCCGAGGATCTCGAGGAACTTGCCGTCGCGCGGCGAGCGCGAATCGGCCACCACGACGCGGTAGATCGGGTTCTTCTTCGATCCCACGCGCGTCAATCGCATGTGAACTGCCATCTAGCTCCTTTCTAGCGCTTGCCGGCAACGCCGGACAGCGCGGGAATCTTGCCCTTTCCGAGCTGCTTCATCATCTTCTCCATCTGCTTACGCGCGTTCAGCAGCTGGTTGACCTGCTGGACGGTGACCCCACTTCCCTTCGCGATGCGCAGCCGTCGCGACCCGTTGATCAGCTGCGGCCGCGCCCGCTCGATCGGCGTCATCGACAGCACGATCGCCTCGATCCGCGCCATCTCGCGCTCGTCGACGTCGATCCCTTGCAGCTGCTTGCCGAGACCCGGGATCATCGAGACCACGCCCTTGAGCGGCCCCATCCGGCGCAGCATCCGGTAGCTCGAGAGGAAGTCATCGAACGTGAACTCCCCCGCGCGCATCCGCTCCTCGAGCCGCTTCTGCTCGTCCTCCTCGACCACGGCCTCAGCTTTCTCGATCAGGCTGAGCACGTCGCCCATGCCGAGGATGCGGGACGCCATCCGGTCCGGGTGGAAGTACTCGAGCTGGTCGAGCTTCTCTCCGACCGACGCGAGCTTGATCGGCTTCGCGGTGACGGCCTTGACCGACAGCGCCGCGCCGCCGCGCGCGTCGCCGTCCAGCTTCGTCAAGACGACCCCGTCGAACGCGACCCGCTCGAGGAACGCCTCGGCGACGCTGACGGCCTCCTGGCCCGTCATTGCGTCGAGCACGAGGAGGACGTTGTGCGGCTTCATTTCTCGGTGGATCCGGACCAGCTCGTCCATCAGGTCTTCGTCGATCTGGAGGCGCCCGGCCGTGTCGACGATGACGACGTCGTGCCCCTGGTCGGTCGCCCACCGGACGCCCGCCTCGGCCACCGCCGGTGCGTCGCCGCCGCCGCGGTACAC
>Ga0126312_10000408_pt1 | contig 25062 bp, 22 predicted proteins | sample Plot104A_FD_92537 | JGI IMG/M metagenome (GOLD analysis project Ga0126312, IMG submission 92537) | Serpentine soil microbial communities from UC McLaughlin Reserve, CA, USA - Plot104A | ecosystem: Environmental > Terrestrial > Soil > Grasslands | place: USA: UC McLaughlin Reserve, Lake County...
AGGACGCGCTGCCCACCTCGTTCGGGCTGAAGGCGGCGGGTTGGCTGGTCGCTATCGACGAGGCCGCGGCGGCGCTCGTTGTCGTGCCGCTGGCCGTCCAGATGGGCGGGCCGGTGGGACACCGCGATCCTGGTGTCGCGGCCGCGGTGGCGCGCGAGCTCGGACTCGCGGAGCCGCTGCTGCCGTGGCACACGAACCGCCTGCGGCCCGTCGCGCTGGCCTCTTTCTTGGGTGCCCTCGCCGGCGTGCTCGGCAAGATCGCGCGCGACGTGACGCTGATGCCGGAGCTGCGCGAGGGCGTCGAGGGTCGCGGCCGCTCGTCGGCGATGGCGCACAAGCGCAACCCAGTGGCCGCGGTCTCGGTGCTCGCCTGCACGCGGCGCGTTCCGGGGTTGGTCGCGACGATGTTCGCCGCGATGGAGCAGGAGCACGAACGCGCGGCCGGCGCGTGGCAGGCGGAGTGGGGGACACTTACCGATCTGTTTCGGTTGACTGGATCCGCTGCGGCGTGGGCGCGCGACCTGCTCGAGCACCTAGAGGTGGACGCCGGGGCGATCGGCGACGACGCCGACCTCGGCGCGTCATCGACGCTGATCGATCGCGCGCTGGAGGCGCATCGCGGATGAGCGACTACGAGGCCGGCATGAAGGCTCGGCGCGAGGTGCTCGGCGACGCGCACGTCGACCGTGCGATCGAGGACACGACCGCGTTCGACGCGCCGTTCCAGGATTTCATCACGCGCTACGCCTGGGGCTCGGTCTGGACGCGCGAGGGCCTCGACCGTCGCACCCGCAGCTGCATCACGCTCGCGGTCCTCGCCGCGCTCGGCAACGAGCACGAGCTCGCGCTGCACGTCCGCGCGGCGCGCAGGAATGGGCTGTCGCCGGAGGAGATCTCCGAGGTGCTCCTGCACACCGCGGTTTACGCCGGCGTGCCCGCCGCGAACGCCGCTTACGCGATCGCGCAGCGGGTGCTCGCCGAGGACTCGAACCCTTGAGCCTTATATCGGGGTCACTCGGACGGCAGGATGATCCAGAGCGCCAGGTAGAGCAGGATCTGCGGACCCGGCAGTAGACACGAGGCCACGAAGAGGATTCGCATGACCGTAGGGGAGATGCCGAATCGGTCCGCGAGCGCGGCGCACACGCCGCCGATCATGCGGCGCCGCGGCCTGACGAGAGCGTTGGAGCGGGCCATGCATGGAGCGTAGACCGCGACTCTGAGCGACGCGTCGCCAGCGGTCAGAGGGCCTGGCGACGAACGAACGACTCGAGCACCGCCGCTATCTCCGCGACTTCCTCGAGCGACCCGGCGGCCACCGCGATGACTAGGTCGTATGCCGCGTCGTCGTCGGGGTCGAGCTCGACGCTGTTCTTCGCGCAGAACACGTACGTCGCGAGCCACGCGAGGCGCTTGTTTCCGTCGACGAGCGGATGGTTGCGCGCGAGCGAATGCAGAAGCGCCGCCGCCTTGGTGAGGATGTCGGGGTAGGCGTCTTGGCCGAGAACGCTGGCCCGCGGGCGATTCACCGCCGCGTCTAGCAGACCCACGTCGCGGATCTCGACGGGTCCACCGACCGCGGCGCGAGCGATGCGAAGAGCCTGCTCGACGGTCAGATACCGCGTCACTCGCCGAGGCGGCGGAGCAGATCAGCGAAGCGCTCGGCGCCCTTCGCGGCGAGGCGGTCGGTGAGCTCGTCGTCTTGAGCGCGGAGCAGGTACTCGTCGAGGGCCGCAAGGGCGACCTGCTGCATGCTGCGGCCTTCCTTCTCCGCTCGCGCGCGGAGCGCATTGGCTTGCGTATCGCTCAGTCGCAGCGTCATCGCCATGGGCGTAAAGATACCACTTTGATACCGACACGGTACCGCTGTTCACGCAGCCGCGCGTGTGAAGCGCTCGAACCGAGCCTCGAGACGGCCCGGATCGGGACGGTCCTGGCTCCGCCGCGGGACTGCGATCGACGCGCCGTGGAAGCCTCCAGCCCCGTGCGCAGCATCGGGCCGTCGATCTCGCGCAACACATGGCCGGCGATGTGGACCACGCCCTCGGGATCGATGCCGAGCAGGTTGCGATCGAACGCGAGGTGGTGGATCGCCACAACGCGAGCCCGTTGACTGCAGCCGCGATCCCCGCTGCGTCCACGTCTGGAACGATGTGCGCCGCCTGGACCAACTCCCGCTCGCGCAGCCGGCAGATCGCGCATTGATGCCGGTAGGCACGCATCACGTCGAGCTTGAAGCGCTGCTGATGGAGTCGGTAACGGGCTTCGCGCGTCGCATAAGCACGCACATCAGGCCGGGTGGAGATCGCATCGACCATCGTCGGGCTGGTTGGTGCAGCCGTGCTTGTGCTCGCCGTCGCCGATCTGCTGCGGTCGCGCCCGATGGCGTTCAGCGTGGATGCGGAGGCGGCTCTCGATGCCGCGCGGGAGGCCGAGGTTCTGGACGATGCCGCTTGGACGATGCCGCTGAATTCCAAGAGGCGATGGCCCGCGCGCTTGCAGGGGTCGTGCCGGAAATGCGCCGATTGTAGATCGACTCCACAACGCCTTCTCGCTCGCGTTGTTCGGACTGCTCGCGGAGCTCGTTGGACTCAGCGCCGCCGCTAGCCTCGTAGCCATGGCTGCCCAGCCAGAAATCCAGCCAAAGCCTGCTCCGTCTGGGCATTCCGTCGGTTCCGTGAAGCCCCTCCCGCAGACGATCTTCATATCGGAGAAGCGCCACTCCAAAGCCTTCGACGTAGCCCGGACGCGCGGGCTACCGGGCGCTCCACAGCGGCACGGACCGACTCCGCGGTTCCGGTCAGGATCAGGAGTTCGCGCGCTCGTGTTGCCGCCGTGTAGAGAAGCTCTCGTGTGAGGATGCGTGAGCTCGGGTCTGGGAGGAGGACCGCGGCGGTGTCGAACTGGGAGCCCTGGCTCTTATGGATCGTCATCGCGTAGACGGTGTCGACGGCCTTCAGGCGGGGCGGGCTGAAGAGCTGGATTTCGCCGCTGCGTTCGAAGGCGGCGGATATGCGGTCGGCGTCCGACTGGACGACGACTCCCATGTCGCCGTTGTAGAGCTGGAGCTCGTAGTCGTTCTCGGTCACGAGGAGGGGGCGGCCGTGGTACCAGTCTGCGCCGGCCTCGATGTCGAGCCAGCTTTCGATGCGGTTGTTCCAGCTAGCGACGCCCTGGGGGCCTCTGCGGTGGGCGCACAGGACCCGGAAGGTGGCGAGGGCATCTATTGCCTCGCGGGCGGCGCCCGCGCGGGCCACCTCGATGACGGTCCTCCCGGCAGAGACCGCTCGGTCGCGGATAGGGGCCAGTGCTATTTCAGACGCCGGATCGGCGACGTCGACCGGGATCCAGGAGACGCCGGCGGGCGCAGCGTCGAGCACCGTGATCACCTCGTCGGCGTCTCCGCGGGCGATTGCGTCCGCCAGTGTCGCGATGCCCTCGCCGAAGCGGTGGACTCGGTCGAGGACGACTATGCCGTCGGCGATTGTTGTTCCCCGAGGCGGTTCGTCTGCCGCGACGTCGTGGCCGGTTGACTGCGAGAGCAGCGTGCGGGCCGGTGGGCTCATCAACAGGCGATCGCGGGCCGGGCCGACGACGTCGCCGAGGACCGCACCGGCCTCGATCGAGGCCAGCTGGCCGGGGTCGCCCACCAGTATCAGGCGGGCGTCCGGGCGGATTGCCTCGGCGAGGCGGGCCATCAGCGAGAGGGAGACCATCGAGGTCTCGTCGACGATGACGACATCGTGAGGCAGACGCTGGCTGCGGTTGTGGCGGAAGCGGCTGTGGCTGTCCGGACGCCAGCCGAGCAGGCGGTGGAGGGTGGAGGCTTGAAGGTTCAGCAGCTGATTGCGGATGCCGTTGGCGACCGCGAGGGAGCGGGCCTCCTCGTGGACCGCCTCCTCGAGCCGCGCGGCCGCCTTTCCCGTCGGCGCGGCGAGGGCTACGAGTGGGGGTGTGGCCCCCGTCGCTACGGCCTGTTCGGCCAGGAGCGCGACGATCCGCGCCACCGTGGTGGTCTTGCCCGTACCCGGCCCCCCGGCGACGACCGCGAGGCGGCGGACGACCGCCGAGGCGGCTGCGATGGCTTGGCGACCGGCTCGCTCGCCTGGGAACATCCTCGCGACTCCGGCGACGAGGACGTTGAGATCGACAGCGTCGGCGGCGGAGCTCAACGCGAGCAGGTCCGCGGCAACGGCGCGTTCCTCGCGCCAGTAGCGGTCGAGGTACAGCAGAGTGCCTTCGAGCTGGAGTGGGCCGCCGACGAGTCCGCTGGCCGCCACCCGATCGGGCCAATGATCCGGCCAAGGAAGCGCAGTGAGGTCAACGGGTTCGTCGGTGTCGACCGTCGCGGTGTCCCTGATCGTCGCCAGGTCGACGTGGACATGGCCGAGCCGCGGCGCGCGTACGGCGAACGCTACGGCCAGCGCGACCGCCTCGTCCCCCTCGCCGGCGAGTTCCGTGAGCCGGGCGGCCACGTGGACGTCGGCAGTCCCCAACACGCCCGCGTCGTTGAATTCGCGGAGCAAGCCCGACGAACGGGCGACGCGGCGGACCTCGAAGGGGTCGACCGCGGTCATGTCCGGACGGCTCCGTCGAGAACGTCGCTGAGCTCCTCCACCAGCGCACGAGGTGGGCGCCAGGCGAAGACGCCGCACCGAGACCCGTCCACAACCGGCGTGTCCGGACCGCTCATGCCGCGGAGGAACAGGTACAGCACTCCCGCGAGGTTGCGGTCCGGGTCGTAACCCGGCAGGCGCCAGCGCAGGTAGCGGTGGAGCGCCGCAACGTAGAGCAGGGCCTGCAGCCCGTAGTGCGCTCGCTGCATCTCGGCGGCGAGCGCCTCCGGGCGGTGGTGCCAGGCGGTCAGCTCTCCGTCGGGCGGCCCTAGCCAGTTCGTCTTGTAGTCCACGACGGCGTACCTGTCTCCGCGCACGCGCACGACGAGGTCGAGGCTGCCCGTCAGGTAGCCGCGGACGTCGTCGTGCAATACCGGGTCGTAGCCGGCCAGAGGATCGTCGGACGGGAGGTGGCGGCGGAGCGCTTCGCCGATCGCGCCAAGGACGAGCCGGCCGGACGGCTCGTCGCCGCCGGCGAGCGGGAGCTCGAACTCGAGTTCATCGAGGCGGTCCGCGCGCGACACATCACGCAGGCGGATGCCGTCGACCAGAGGGCCGAGCGGGGTCTCGATCGCGGCTCGGAGTCCCGCGAGGACCAAAGACGCATCCCCGATCTCGACCGTGCGGCGGGCCTGCGCCGCGGCGAGCTGTGCCGCGAGCTCCGCGTCGAGATCATCGGCGGCGAAGTCGATCGCCTCCAGCACCCGGTGCACGAGCGTGCCCACACGTACTCCCGCAGGCATGTCCGCGAGCGATGAGCGGGCGGCGAGTGCACCGGAGGGCGGCCCGCCCGAGCCGGAGACCAACGTCGCCGAGTCCGGCTCGTCGCTGACGACCGTCTCCTCCGGCTCGCTCGCGACCCGCGCCTCGTGCGTGCCGGCGGTCATCGCGCTGAACGACGTCCGGCGCCACTGCATGTCGAGGTCGCGCGAGAACTCCGCCGCGGCCAGCGAGGTGCGCGCCGCCACCGGAGGCGACCAGAACGCCGGCCCCCCCAACACCGACCGCTCCACCGCGACGCAGCCCGGTGCAGAACCCGACAACTCCTCGAAGCGCGCGAACGCATCGCCATCGGAAGGCACCGAGTCGCTGTACGGCGCCACGTTGCCCTCCTCGTCGCGCGCGAACAGCAACCGCCCGAGCGGCGAGTTGCGGCTGTCGAACGAGGGAGCCCACCAGACGACCGCCTGATGCCGCGCGCGCGTGAGCGCCACGTACGCCAGCCGGAGCTCCTCGCCGCGCTGCTCGACGACGTTCTGCTCGCGGTGGGCGCCATACGCCGAACCCTCGAGCGCGACGTCGATCGCGCGCCGGTTGCCCGCCTCCCGGTCATGGAACGAGACCGGCTCGTGCTCGCCCGGGATCCGGCCGGGATCCCAGAGGAACGGGAGGTAGACGATCGGGAACTCGAGCCCCTTGCTGCGGTGGATCGTGAGCACCTGGACCGCCTCGGCGTCGGACTCGAGCCGGCGGCTGCGCTCCTCGTCGCCGGTGTCCTGCGCCGCCTCGGCGATCCGCCGCCGCAGCCACGCGGTCAGCGCGGTCGTCCCCAGCTGCTCACTTACCGCGGCGCCGTGCAGCAGCTGGGCGATGTGCCTCAGGTCCGTCAGATCACGCTCGCCGCGCGCCCGGCGCAGGATCCGCTCGGGCAGCCGCTCGGTCAGTATCAGAGCCTCGGTCAGCGACGCCACGCCCTTCAAACGCAGCAGGCGCGCCCAGTCGTGCAGCCGCGCGTGGACGTCCTCCCAGGTCGCGTCGTCGGCCTCCGCGACCTGCTCGGCCGACCACCCGAAGAAGCACGTGAGCGCTGCGGCGTGCGCGCGCAGCGACGAGCTCGGCCGTTCGATCGCCTCCAAAAGACGCAGCCACTCCGAAGCCGGCTCCGTCGCGAACACGCTGCCGGCCCCGTTGATCACCGCCGGTACGCCGGCCTCTTCGAGCGTGTCCCGCACCAGCGCCGCGTCCTTGTTCTTCGGCACGAGCACGGCGACGTGGCGCGGCTGGATCGCCTCACCGCCCACGACAGCCGAGGACGACAGGAGCGCCACGAGGTCGGCGGCGAGGTCCGTAGCGACGTGCTCGCGGGCGGAGTCCTTGCGCGCGTAACCCCTCTGCGTCAGCTCCAGCGACGGCTCGTCGCGGCGCACCACGCGGATCCGCAGGGGTACCGCACAAGGCGCGCGAACCAGCCTTGAAACCTGATTCTCCTCCGCGGCGCGCACGCGCGGATAGAGGATCCCCTCGTGCCCGAGCTTCACGCCGCCGAAGAGCGCGTCGTAGGCGTCGATCAGGCCCTGGTCGCTGCGCCGGTTCACGCTCAGGTTCGCGTGCGTGCCCGCGGTGCCCACCGCGTCCAGATACGCGTACACATCCCCACCGCGGAACGCGTAGATCGCCTGCTTCGGGTCGCCGACGAGCACGAGCGTCACCTCGTCGCCCCCGAACGCGCGCTGCACGATCTCCCACTGCACCGGGTCGGTGTCCTGGAACTCGTCGACGAGCACGACGTCGTAGCGGGCGCGCAGCCGCTCGACGGCGCGCTCCCCGGCCGCCAGCGCATCGCGCAGCCGGATCAAGAGGTCGTCGTAGGTCATGACCGCCATCCGGCGCTTGCGCCGCTCGAGCTCCTCGCGCGCCGCGCACGCCAGCCGCCGGCGCATCTCTGGCACGCGCCCGTGAGCGGGAGCGATCACGACAGCCGGGTTCTCGATCGCCTTCAACGCGATCGCGGCGGCCTCGGCGCGCCGGAACGGCGGCTTGTCGCCGCGCGCGAAGCGCCTCACATACAGGTCGTCGACGACCTCCTCGACCAGGTCGCGCACGTCGTCGACGAAGGTGGTGTCGGGCTCGAGGTCGCCCGCGATGCCGAGGCCGCCGAGCACCTCCTGGCAGAAGCCGTGCGTCGTGGCGATCGTGGCCGCGTCGAAGTCAGCGAGCGCGCGGCGCAGAAGATCGCGGCGAACCCGGACATCCGAGCGCGCGAGCAGCTGCACGACCTCGTCGCCGGCCGGCCGAGCTCCAGCGAGCACCGCGGTCAGCCCGCGCTCCACGCCGGCGAGCCGCTCGCGGACGCGCTCGCGCAGCTCGCCCGTGGCCATGCGCGTGAACGTCACGAGCAGCAGCCGGTCGAGCGGCGTGCCCTCGGCGACGTAGCGCGCGGCCAGCGCCGCGATCGCGTACGTCTTGCCCGTCCCCGCGCTCGCCTCGAGCACGGTCACGCCGGTCGGGAGCGGCCCGCAGATGTCGAACGCCCGGCTCACCCGATCTCCTCGACAGCGAGCAACCCGTCCCAGAGCCGCCGCGCACAGCGCCCGAAGCGGCTCGCCTCCGAGGCATCCCAGCCGTCGCCGTGCTCGTCGGAGCGCGGCTCAAGCGCCAGCAGGTCGTCGAACGGGCGGACACCTCCGAGCACCATCACGTGCTCGCGCTCGGCGTCCTCCTTGGGGTAGTTCCACTCCGACATCCACTCCCGGCGCGCGGCGCCGTCGCCGCTCTTCGCGTACGCCGCCGAGGTGCGGCAGAAGAGCGGCAGCGGCTCGCGCATCCCGCGCTCGTAGAGGTCGACCAGCGTCGCGAGGTGCCCGAGCGCCCACTCGCGCCGGCCGGCGGCGGGAGGAGTGATCCGCACGATCGTGATCCCGTCGCGCTCTCCCCGCCCGACCGTAACGGCGGAGAACGAACGCGAGGGATGTGCCGCGACCAGCGCCAGCAGTCGCACCCACGCCGTGACCCGGTGCTTGGCGGCGACGCGCGAGTACGTCACCGTGCGCAGCACGTCGCCGCTGACGCCGGGGACCGTGCCGGTAAGCCGCACCCCGCGCCCAAGCTCGACCCGCACATCGACGGAATCGGCGGCGACCAGCCCGTCCACGCCGGCCACGATCGCGTCGACGACCGGGAACACCTCCTGCACGATCGGCTCGCCGAGCACGCCGGGCGGGAGCGTGCCGCGCGCGATCTCGGCGAGGAGCGCCGTCCGTGCGTCTACGCCGGCGAGCCGCGCCTCGAGCAGCCGGTCGCCGACGCCCCACTTCGCGAGCCCGTCGAGCTCGATCGGCAGCTCGTCGTCGACCTCGTCGGCGAAGTCGCCGACGCTGATACCGAGCCGCTGGCGCAAGAACGCGCGCACCGGGTGCTGCGCGAAGCGCACGAGGTCCTCGACCTCGACGACATCACGCTGCACGGCGTCGAGCGGACCCGCGAGGAACGGACCGGACTGCGAGCGCGGCCCCTCGAGCGCGCGGGCGCCGGCGAGCGTGATCTGGTCGAAGCTCCAGCTGCGCCCGCCGACGAGCGCGCCGGACTCGAAGTTGCGCGGGTCGAACGGCTGCAGCGGATGCCGCACCACCACGTGCTCGCGCACCGGACCCTCCTCCGCCCGCACCGTCGCGTCGACGACGTCGAGCAGCTCCCCGACCGGCACGGCGGGAGGGAGCAGCGCGTTCGTGCGCTCGTCGTTGCCCGTGTAGGTGACGATCAGACGATCCCCCGCGGCGAGCAGCGCGTCGAGCAGCATCTGGCGGTCCTCGCTGCGCGTATCGCGCTCGCCGACGCGCGGGTCGTCGAGCGTGAGGTCGTCGCCGTCGCGGGGCGCCTTGCGCGGGAACGCGCCGTCGTCGAGGCCGAGCAGGCAGACGACGCGGTGCGGGACCGAGCGCATCGGCACGAGCGTGCATACAGTCAGGTGCCCGGTGCGGAAGTTCGCGCGCGTGGGCCGCGGCTGGAGGCGCTCGGCGAGCAGCGCGCGCAGCTCCGCCGGCGCGATCTCCGACCGGCTGCCCGCGGCCTCCTCGACGACGTCGTCGAGGAGACGCTGGAGCTCGGCGCGCTGCCAGGCCTCGCCGACCGCCACTGCATCCGCGGCCGCGGCGACCGCGTCGGCCCACCCGCCCACGCTCTTCGACGTGCTCAAGGCGGTCAATGCGGCGGCGAGCCGGTCGACCAGCTCGACGAGCCGCCCGGCGAGGTCGATCGCACCGCTCTCGACGTCGTCGAGCGGGAGCACGCCGGAGAACAGCCGCTGGTCCTCCTCGGTCATGGTCACGCCGCACACGAGGCGGTCGAGGCCGGCCCGCCACGTGCCGGCGGAGACCGCGGAGAGCTTGAAGGGCGCGCGGTGAGCGGCGTCGAGCCCCCAGCGGATGCCCGCCCCGGACACCCAGTCGCGGATCCGGGTGAGGTCGTCGTCGTCGAGCCGGAACCTGCGCCGCACCGGCTCGCGCTCGGCGAGGTCGAGGACCTGCGACGCGGTCAGCCGCTCCCCGACCAGCTCGATCAGCTCGGCGACCACTCCGAGCACCGGGTTGGTCTGGCGCAGCGAGCGGTCGGCGAGCCGCGCGCGCAGGTCCACCGGCCGGACGTCCTCGGGCAGCTCGTCGCCGCCAGCGCCGAACGTCGCCTGGATCAGCGGCGCGAACGTCTCGACGTCGGGGCACATCACGATCACGTCGCGCGGCTCGAGCGTCGGATCCTCCGCGAGCTCGTGCAGGATCGCGTCGCGCAGGACCTCGACCTGCCGCGCGCGGCCGTGGCAGGCGTGGACGCGCAGGCTGCGGTCGCCCGGATCGAGCAGCGGCAGCTCGTCGCCCGGCAGCGGCGACCGGTCGGCGCGCACGTCGGCCTGGATCCGCGCCAGCAGCGTCTCGCCGCCGTGCTCGACCGGATGGTGCTGGGAGACGTGCTCGGCCGCGTTAGCCAGCACGAGCTGCATCTCGCGCGCATCCCGGCCCCACGACGCCAGCAGGCGGTTGCGCACGGCATCGCCCGTGGCGTCGTCGTGGCGGCGGATCACCGGTCCGTGACCCTCGAGCGCCTGCCAGAGCGCGGGCGACGGATGCAGCAGGAAGAGGTGTACGTCGCGGCCGTCCGCGAGGGCCGCGAGGACCTGCAGGTGGCCGGCGGGGAGGCGCGTGAGGCCGAACAGCGACAGCCGCGCGGGCAGCTCGACGGCCGCGGGCTCCTCGCGCAGCCGGGCGCAGGCCCGCTCCAGCCGCTCGGCCGGACCGGGCTGCCCGATGCGCGCGCGCAGCCGCCGCCACAACTCGGCCTGCCAGAGGCCGGGCTCGGTACCGCGTGCCCACCCCCGCACCATGTCCGGCCGGTAGAGCGCGTAGCGGTCGAACAGCTCTGCCAGCTGGCGCACGCGGCTCAGCCTGCGCGTGCGCCGCACCGGGTCGGCGGTCGCGGGCTCGCCGCCGAGGTGCGCGGAGAGGTCGTGCAGCCACGGCTCGCCCAGGCACTCGTCCACCACCTCCAGCAGCGGCCAGACCGAGCGGCGCGGCTGCCACGGGTCCTGCTCCGGATCGATCCCGGAAGCCGCCGCGATCGCGTCAGTCGCGAGCCGGTGCGGGAACGGGAACTCGACGTTCGCGCAGACGCCGTCGGAGCGCCCGGGCGCCGCGCCCAGGCGCGCCGACATCTGCTGCGTCAGCCAGCGCTCCATCCCGCGCGTCGGCACCGAGACGACCTCGGGGGAGAACGGATCGGGCAGCGGCTCGGCCAGCAGCGCGCGCAGCGCCTCGACCAGGCCGTCGGCTCGCTCTGCGCGATGGACGTGGAGCACGATCTAAGACTTGCGAAACGCTCCGATGGATTCCGGACCGCGGCCGGATCTCTACCAGCATGAGACAGAGAACTGGCTGGGTGATCGCCCTGACGGGCATCGGCTCCTTGATGGCGGCGCTCGACACGCTGGTCGTGTCGACCGCGCTGAGCACGATACGGCTCGACCTCGGCGCGTCGGTCGAGGCGCTCGAGTGGACCGTGAACGCGTACAACCTGAGCTTCGCCGTCCTGCTGATCACCGCCGCGGCGCTCGGCGACCGCTACGGGCGGCGCAACCTCTACGCCGCCGGCATCGGGCTCTTCACCGCGGCCTCGGCCGTCTGCGCCCTGGCCCCCGACGTCGGTTGGCTGATCGCCGCTCGCGCCGCTCAGGGCGTCGGCGCGGCGCTCGTGATGCCGCTCGGGCTGGCGCTGCTGAGCGCGGCGTTCCCCGCCGAGAAGCGCGGCGCCGCGATCGGGATCTTCAGCGCGATCACGGGCGTCTCCGTCGCGAGCGGCCCGCTCGTCGGCGGCGCGGTCGTCGAGGGCCTCAACTGGGAGTGGATCTTCTGGCTGAACGTGCCGATCGGGCTGGTCGCGATCCCGCTCGTGCTCGCGCGCATGGAGGAGAGCCGCGGCCCCGACAAGAGCCTCGACATTCGCGGCCTCGCCCTGATCACGGGCGGCGCTCTGGGGCTCGTCTGGGGACTGGTACGCGGCAACTCCGCCGGCTGGGGGAGCGGCGAGGTCATCGCGACCCTCGTACTGGGAGCGCTGCTGATCGCCGCGTTCGTCGCCTGGGAGCTGCGCGCCCGCGAGCCGATGCTGCCGCTGCGCCTCTTCCGCTCGCGGGCGTTCTCGGCGAGCAACGCCGCGATGTTCTTCACGTTCGCGTCGCTGTTCAGCGCCGTGTTCTTCTACGCCCAGTTCCTCCAGACCGGGCTCGGCTACGGCCCGCTCGAGACCGGGCTGCGGCTGATGCCCTGGACGGCGACGTTCATCACCGTCGCGCCGGCCGCGGGCGCGCTCGCGGACCGGATCGGGGAGCGGCCGCTGATGGTCGCCGGGCTGACGCTCGAGGCGGCCGGCATGGCCTGGCTCGCGCTGATCGCCGAGCCCGGCATGGCCTACTCGGACCTGCTCGGGCCGTTCGTCGTCGGGGGCGTCGGCGTGTCGATGGCGATCCCCGCCGCTCAGAACTCGGCCGTCGGCTCGGTGGCGATGGATGCGATCGGCAAGGCGGCCGGCACGAACAGCATGATGCGCGAGCTCGGCGGCGTGTTCGGGATCGCGGTGGTCGTGGCGGTCTTCGCCGGAGCCGGCAGCTACGCGTCCGCGGAGGCGTTCACGGACGGGTTCGGGCCTGCGATCGGCGTCGGCGCCGCTCTGGCGCTGGCCGGCGCCGTCGCGGGAACGGCGCTGCCCTCACGGAGACGCGCGCGGAACGTCGCTCTGATCCCCGCGCTTGAAGGCGAAGGGAGAAACTGATGAGACGAGTCATGGTCCGCTACAAGGTCAAGCCCGACCGCGTCGCCGAGAACGAGGAGCTGGTGCGCGCGGTCTACGAGGAGCTCGGGCGCGCGGCGCCGGAGGGATTCCGGTACGCGACGTTCCGGCTCGACGACGGCGTGAGCTTCGTCCATATGTCGATGGGCGACAGCCCGCTGCCGGAGATCTCCGCGTTCCAGCGGTTCACCGAGAACATCCGCGAGCGCTGCGACGAGCCTCCCGCGGTCGTCGAGCTGCACGAGGTCGGGTCGTATCGGCTGTGAGCGCGCAGTCCCTCGACTACCGTGAGCTCGTAGAGCCGTTCCGGGGAGAGCTCCAGGCCCACTGCTACCGGATGCTCGGCTCGCTCCAGGACGCCGAAGACGCGCTCCAGGAGACGCTGACGAACGCGTGGCGCGCGCTGCCGCGCTTCGAGGGGCGCAGCTCGCTGCGCTCGTGGCTCTACCGGATCGCGACGAACGTCTGCCTGAAGGTGATCGAGCGGCGGCCGCGACGCGTGCTGCCGCTCGACTATGGCCCGGCCGCCGACCCGCACGACGCTCCGGCGGAGCCGCTGGTGGAGTCGGTCTGGGTCGAGCCGTATCCGGACTCCGTACTCGGGCCCGAGGCCGGCTACGAGCAGCGCGAGAGCGTCGAGCTGGCGTTCATCGCCGCGCTACAGCTGCTGCCGCCGGGACAGCGCGCCGTGCTGATCCTGCGCGACGTGCTCGGGTTCTCGGGCAGCGAGGTCGCCGACGTGCTCGAGACGACGCCGGCCGCCGTCTACAGCTCGCTCCAGCGCGCCCACAAGACCGTCGCGGAGCGGCTGCCCGAGCGCAGCCAGCAGGCCACGCTGCGTGCGCTCGGCGACGAACGCCTCGGTGCGCTCGTCGAACGCTACGTGCGGGCGTGGCAAGAGGGCGACGTCGACGCCGTCGTCGCGCTGCTGACCGAGGACGCGACCGTGACGATGCCGCCGCGCCCGACCTGGTTCCGCGGCCGCACAGTGGTGCGCGACTTCCTCCGCGAGTACCCGCTCGCGGGCGACACCCGCTCGCTGCTCGTGCGCGCCGGCATCAACGGCCAGCTCGCGTTCGGCCATTACTTCGCCGAGGGTGAGAACTTCGTGCCGCACGGCATCGCGGTGCTCACGCTCCGCGGCGATCGGATCGAGGACATCACAACGTTCCTCGAGCCCGACCTGTTCGGTCCGCTCGGCCTGCCGCTCAGCGTTCGTCGCGCCGCGTGAACCCGAGCGCCTCGGCCGCGCCGGTCGCGTCGCCCTGGTTCGCCGCCGCGGCGGCGGCCATCGCCCGCGCCGCGAGGTCCGGCGCCGCGTCCCAGTCGATCCGCAGGCGGGACGGGTCCGCCTGCGACACGATCACCGGCACCGTGTCGCCGCGGAGCGGCGTCTTGGCGTGCGGGACCTGCTCCTCGTGATCGAGCTCGTAGCGCGAGCGGCCGGGGGCGCTCACCTCGAGGCGCAAGCGGTACTCCACGTCGAGCTTCCCGGTCTTCCGCGCGGCTCCCGCCGTAGGCGCCATCTCGAGTACGCGCGCCTCACCGCGGACGGGATCCTTGATCCGGCTCCGGGCGAACAAGCCCATGCCGCGGATCCTAGACCCTGATCGCGATCTTGCCCTGGACGTGCTTCGTCGCGAGCGCCTCCAGCGCCTCGCCGGCGCGGTCTAGCCCGTACGTCGCCTGGATGGGGACCTTCGCGACGCCGCTCTCGAGCAGCCGCGCCAGCCGCTCAAGGTTCTCGGCGGTCGGCATCGCGACGACGTTGGTCCGGCCGGGAGCGTCGCCGGCCGCTCCGATCGTCGACGCTCCGCGGCCGCGCTTGCGGAGCGCCGACGCGTGCGCCTCGAACTCGTCCGGCGTGTAGGACACCAGGTCCAGGACGGCGTCGACCCCGCGCACGGCCGCCGCGACGTCGGAGCCGCGCTCGATCAGCTCGGCGACGCCGAGGCCGCGAAGGTAGCCCTCGTCATCGGGCAGCGCCGGGGCGATCACGGTCGCGCCGGCGTGGGCGGATAGCTGGACCGCGAAGCTGCCGACGCCGCCCATCGCGCCGACCACGAGGAGCCTGTCGCCCTCCGAAAGTGCGAGCGCGTCGACGCTCAGCATGGCGCTGATGCCCGCCAGCGCCGCGGCGCCGGCCGAGGCGACGTCCACACCGGCCGGACTGCGCGCGACGGCTCTGTCCTCGGGAAGGGCGACCAGCTCGGCCCAGCTGCCGTTGTGCACGGCCGGGTCGGCGTGCGGGACGAACCCGAAGACCTCGTCGCCGGCCGCGAAGCGCGTGACGCCCGCGCCGACCCGCTCGACGACGCCCGCGTAGTCGCGGCCGAGCACGACGGGGAACTCGTATTCGAACATCGCGGCGAGCATGCCGGCCGCGATCGCGTTGTCCACCGGGTTGGCCGACGAGGCCTGCACGCGCACGAGCACCTCACCCTCGGCGGGCGTCGGAGCAGGCATGTCGCCGCGCAGCGCGGGCGGCGCGTTCAGGCTGGTGAGGGCGAATGCCTTCATGTTTCCTCGTTCCGGTGACGGCGCGCCGTGGCGACGCGGTGGGACATCAGGAGGCTGGACAGCACGCTGATGTCGAGTTTGGGCGGCGGAAGCCGCGGCTCGCGCGCAGCGTACGCCTCCGCCCAGCGGGCTTCAGGCGACGCCGGGTGGCGCGGGTCCTTAAACTGCATCCCAGGAACGGCGCGATGGTCGCAAGCTGCCAATGCCTGCGCAACCGCTGTGCTGTCGGTATGCCGCGGCTGCAAGCTGTCATGACACACTGCCAGCACCTGGAGCTTCAATTCGACGGCAAGGAGGAGCCATGGCTTACGAGTTGCGGGGGCAGTTCCTGGAGGCATGCGACTGCCGCGTGACGTGCCCATGCTGGTTCCACGAGCAGCCGGACGACGACGAGTGCGCAGGGCTCGTCGCCTGGCACGTCGAGTGGGGGCGGATCGACGGCGTCGACGTGTCCGGGCTCACGGCGGTGAGCGTCTCCCATCACGGCGGCCATCGCGCGGAGGGACACGCGCGCGTCGCGCTGTTCCTCGACGAGCGCGCCGGCGAGGAGCAGCGGGCGGCGCTCGCGGCCGCGTTCAGCGGCACGCTGGGAGGACCGCTGCGCGAGCTCGCCGAGATCACGCGCTCGGTGGAGCAGCTCGAGCCCGCGCCGATCGACTTCTCGTCCAACGGCGCGACGACCAGTCTCGTCGTCGGCGACGTGGCCGAGACCGATATGACGCCGCTCACGGCATCGACGGAGCGGATCATCACGGTCGTCGACGGCGCCTTCGGCTCGGTGCTGAGCCCGGTCGCCGAGGTCGGCAGGTCGAACCGCTTCCGGCTCGACGTCGGGTCGGTCGCGTCGCGGCGGGACGCCGAGCGGCGCAGCGCGAGCCGCGGCCGTTTCCACTATCGCCACGGGTAGCCGTCGATGAGCGCGTTCGTCCTGCTCGCCGATCGGCGCCGCGACCTGCCCTGGGCGCTGCTGCTGGCGTCGGCCGCTTCCTGGGCGCTGCTCGCGCTCTGGAGCGATTCGGAGCTCGGACGCTGGCTGCGGCACGACTACCAGCCGGAGCGAGCGGCCGCGCAGCTCGCGGCGATGACCGCGTATGCGCTCGGCTGGACGCTGATGACGCTCGCGATGATGGCGCCGGCCGCCGCCGCGCTGCTCGCGGCGTTCGGGCGCGTAACCGGCGCTCGGGCGCTCCGTCTCGCGGTCGTGTGCGGCTTCCTCGGCGTCTGGCTGGTCACCGGCTGCGCGTTCCGCGCGCTCGACGGCGCGGTCCACGCGGCCGTCGAACGCTCCGCCTTGCTGAGCTCCCGGCCCGAGCTGGTGGCGGCCGCCGGGCTGCTGGTCGCGGGCGCGTTCCAGTTCGCCCCGGCGAAGCGGCGCTGCCTGACCGCCTGCCGCTCCCCGCGCGGCTTCGTCTACCGCCGCTGGGGGCGCGGCGCGCCCCGCCGCGACGCGCTGGCGATCGGCGCGTCGTTCGGCCTCTCCTGCGTCGGCTGCTGCTGGGCGCTGATGCTCGTCATGTTCGCGTCGAGCATGTCCTCGTTCGCGCTGATGGCGGCGCTCACCGGCGTCATGGCGGCCGAGCGCGCGCGGCGGATCGGCGATCGCGTGGTGCGCCCGGTGGGCGCGGCGCTCGTCGCGGCCGCGATCCTGCTCGCCGCGTGACCGTCGCCGCACTCCGGGCAGTCCGGCCTCCGGACGATCGCCCTCCGCTCGCTCGCAAGCGTGCGCAGGTCCATCGTCCAGACCGCATCGCGCGTAGCCGGCGGAGCGAGCCCGGTCAGATGATGCAGCACCTCGGTCGCGATCACCGAGCCGACGATCCCGCTCGCCGGTCCGAGCGTCGCCATCGGCCGTGCGTCGCGCGCACGCAGCCGCTCCAGCCGGTCATAGAGCGGGTTCTCCTCGCGCAGGGCCAGCTCGAGGCAGCCCAGGCACGCCGTCGTCCCGGGCTCCACGAGGGGGCCGACCCGGATCGTGGGCGGCAGCTGCCCGGCGCTGATGTGCGCGATGCCGGCGTCGAGGCACGCACGGTTGATCCAGCGCGCGATGACGTAGGGCGGCCGGTCGGCGCACGCGAGCACCAAGGACGCGCCCTCGATCGCCTCGGCCACGTCGTCGCGCGACGCGAGCCGCCTGCGCAGCGGCTCGACGGCCATGTCGGAGTTGAACGACCGCAGCGCCTGCGCCGCCGCCTCGACCTTGGGGCGGCCGAGGTCGGACTCCTTGAAGAGCAGCTGCCGGTTGAGGTTGCTGAGCTCGACGGAGTCGTCGTCGACCAGGGCGAGGCTGCCGACGCCGATGCACGCCAGCCCGGTCGCGGCCCAGCTCCCGAGCCCGCCGCAGCCGAGGACGACCACGCGCGCGGCGGCAACGCGCCGCTGCATCGCGGCGGCGTCGGCGCCGGCCGGCGCCCGGTCGCGCAGGTACAGGAGCTGGCGTGAGAGCCGCTCGTCGTCGGGCGTCTCGGGCAGCCGCTCGAGCACGCCGACCGCGGCGAGCTCCTCCAGCATCGCGGCGACCGTCGCGTCGTCGACCGCGTGGCCGCCGGCCCGCACGAGCGCCGCGAGCTGCGTCACCGTGCCGCCGCGTGCCAGCGCGCGCACGAGCGGCAGGGCGGCGGCCGGCGGCGTGCGGACCACGCAGTCGCCGCCGGCCGGCCCACGGAGGAGGAAGAGCGCGCCGTCGGCGTCCTGGACGACCTCGACGAGCGGCCGCAGTCGCACCGCCTCCATCACGACCCTCCCGGCTCAGTGGCCCTTCTGCAGCGACGCGCCCGACTCGACGGGACGCTCCAGCGTCTCGATGCCCAGCATTCGCTCACCTCCCTCCCTCGATCAGCGCGCATGGCGCGACAGGTACACGGTCTTGCTGTCGGCGAGCTCGTCCGGCCACGGGTGCGGCACGCCGTCGAGCCCGTGCCCGTAGACGCCGGCGCACTCGAGGCCCGCGGCGGCGATCGCGGCGCTGATCACGTGCGCCGGGTGATGCCGTTGGACGTGCGTGACGCGCGTGCGCGACCAGCACTCGCCGTCGCTCCAGAAGGCCGTGAACGCCGCCTCGGCGAGTGCGCCCGGCTCGGCGTCCGGGGAGCTGCGGCCGGCCCAGATCGTCACCAGCTCGTCGGTCTCCTCGACCGCGGTGGAGGCGAAGAAGCCGCGGTAGGTCGCGAGCGTGTTGACGTCGAAGACGACGACGCCGCCGGGGGCGAGGTTGGCGGCGATCGACGTGAGCGCCTCGGTCAGCTCCGCCGGCTCGAGCAGGTGGTTGAGCGCGTCGTCGAGACAGCAGATCAGGTCGAACTCGCCCAGTGTCGGCAGCGCACGGACGTCGCAGACGTGGACGGGGACGTCGGGCGCGTTCTCCGCCGCCAGCGCCGCCATCCGCGGCGAGATGTCGCACGCGACGACGTCGTATCCGCGGCGGACGAACGGCAGGAAGCTCTTGCCGGTCCCGCAGCCGACGTCGAGCAGCCGGTGGCCCACGAGGCCGTGCCCGCGGGCGAGCGCCTCCAGCGTCGCCGTCCAGGCCTCGTAGTCGTGATGAGCGGTGAAGCGGTCATAGAACGGCGCCATCCCGTCGTAGGCGCCTGCCGCCGCATCTGCGAGCGCTGTCATGTGGAACATGACCCGCCCGACGCCCGGTGTGGTTTCATGCACCCATGAGAGCCTGATAGCCGCGGTCCGCGGCATGACAGCGCGCGCGACCAGTGGGACTGGGTCGCCGTGCGCGCCTGGTGCCTCAACATCGCCCGCCGCTACGCCACGGCCGACGAGGCCGAGGACCTCGCCCAGGAGTCGGTGCTGCGCGCCTGGCGCAACCGCCGTGCCTGCCGGAGCCCCGAGCGGCCGTGGCCGTGGCTGGCGACGATCACCCACCACGAGGCGATCCGGCGCAGGCGCCGGGCGCTCCCCGCGAGCGGCCTCAACGAGCTGCCTGAGCGTGGGGCGCCGGATGACGCGCTCGAGTGGGCCGCCGACCGGCTCACGCTCTGGCCGGAGGTGGCAGCGCTGGACGAGCGCGACCGTCAGATCGTGCTGCTTCACTACCGCGCCGGCATGACGGTCGCCGCGATCGGCGACATGCTGGACATGCCCACCGGCACCGTGAAGGTGAAGCTGCTGCGGATCCGGGATAAGCTGCGCGGCGCGCTGACATGAGCCAACCTGCCGACCACGAGACCGACCCGCGGATCCTCCGCGCGCTGGGCGATCCCGTCCGCCAGGAGCTCCTGACCGCGCTGAGCGAGGCGCCCGCAAGCGCGACGACGCTGTCGGACGCGCTGGAGCTGCCACTGGTCACGGTGCGGGAGCACCTGGCGGCGCTCGTCGACGACGATGCCGCCGAGGTGGTGGACGATCCCGCAATCGCCGACGATGACCGCCGCTATCGCGCCATGATCCGCCCGTTCCTCGACGATGCCCACTGGCGGCAGCTCTCGGTCGACCAGCGGCGTGCGCTCTTCGGGCTCACGCTGCGCGACATCTCACGTCGCGTCGACGATGCCGCGGCGAGCGACGGGTTCGGTCACCCCCAGACGCACGTCAGCCTGACACGTCTGGAGTTGGACGAGAAGGGATGGCAGGAGATGACCGACCTCCTCGCCGGGGTATTGGAGGAGGCGATGGAGATCGAGGCCGACTGCGCCGACCGCAGGGGCCGCGGCGAGGCCGGCGAGATGGTCGGTACGAACCTGGCCGTCATGCACTTCGGCCGGTCCGGCAAGAGCGGCGCAGCCAGGGGCTCGTGATCACAAACCGTTAGGAGGAGGACAGCGTGTCGGATGTTTCGGTGAAAGACGACGTTCGCGGCCGGGTCGAGTCGCGCATGAAGGAGCTCGAGCCGCTCGTGAAGGAATACGAAGAGCTCCGCCGGATCGCCGCCGCCATCGATACCCAAGAGGGGCGAGCCGACGGCGACGGGACGACCCGCCGCACCGGCCGCGCCGCGCCCCGCCGCGCGCTGCGCGCGAGTGGCCCCGGCCGGGGCGGGCACGGTGCGCGCTCCGACGAGGCGCGCAAGCTGATCGCCGAGAACCCGGGCGTCACCGTCGCCGGGCTCGCCGAGCGGATGGGCATCGGCACCACCTACCTCTACCGGCTGCTGCCGCGGCTCGAGCGCGAAGGCGCGCTGCGCAAGCAGGGCAAGGGCTACCACCTCGCCTGACGGAGCGAGAGGCGCGCCGATCGGTGGACGTCCTCGCGCTGTACGACATCCACGGCAACGTCGACGCGCTCGAGGCGGTGCTCGCTGATTCGCGCGCGAAGGATGCCGACGTCGTGGTCGTCGGCGGCGATGCCATGCCCGGCCCGTTTGCGGGCGCGACGCTCGCTCGCCTCGATCGGCTGGGCGCTTCGGTCCGCTGGATACGCGGCAACGGCGAGCGGGAGGTCGCGGCGGCGGCCGCCGCGTCCGCGCCGGCCGCGGACGACCTCGCGGCTCGCACCGCGGCGATCACTGCCGCCGAGATCGGCGGCGAGCGGGCGCGCGCGCTCGGTGACCTGCCGCTGACGCTCGAGCTCGACGGGGTGCTCTACTGCCACGCCAGCCCGCGCCGCGACGACGAGCTGCTCACGCGGCTGTCGGCCGCCGAGCGCTGGGAGGACGCGCTTGCGGAGGTCGAGGCGGAGCTCGTGGTGGCCGGCCACACGCATCAGCAGGACGACCGCATGGTCGGCGGCGTCCGCTTCGTCAACGCCGGCAGCGTCGGGCTGCCATACGAGGGCGACGGCGCTGCGCGCTGGCTCTGGATCGCGGACGGCGTGCCGGAGCTGCGCCGCACCGGCTACGACGCCGCCGGCGCCGGCGCTCGGATGCTCGCGGCCGGCTGGCCCGACGAGCGCTCGGTCGGAGCGGCGCTCGTCGAGCCTGTCGAGCCGATCGTCGTGACGCGGCTCTTCGAGGACCTCGCCTCGGGCTAAGCGCGAATCCACCCGATTCTCGCGGCGCCTCACCGCCGTGGATTCGCGCTAAGGCAGGTCGACGTCCGGCTTCAGCACCGGGCACACGAAGCCGAACGTGGCATGCGGCTCGAACGAGGCCGAGTCGAAGGTCGGGCTGCCGAACCACTCGGAGCGGACCGGCGCCTTGACCTTCTTGCCCGTCGTACCGCCAGCCTCGATCCTCAGCACATCGACGCCGCGATACGCGTCGGCGGTATAGACGATCTCGCCGTTCGCGTCGGTCGGCGACCAGTACGCCGCCCAGGTCGACCCGTTGGCCGGGATGTAGTAGCCGACCTGTGTGATGTCGGTCGGCGTCCGGTAGTCGAGGAAGCGGACGCCCTGCTCGTACCAGCCGACGGCGACGACGCCGGCCTGCGCGTCGAACCAGTGCGACGAGCAGTTCACCGTCACGGGCGCCTTCGAGTCGACCGCGCCGCCGGTGAACATGCCGTTCAGCTCGGTCTCCCACGTGCCGAGCGGCGTGATCGCGCCCTTGCCGAGCCGTGAGAGGTCCCACGTCTCGAACTTGCCCTGGCCGCGGCAGCCGCCGGGCGGGACCTCGTCGGTGTCCACGTAGTCCTCCTCCGTGATGAGCAGCGTCTTCCCGCGCCGCTGCGAGTTGTGGAGGATGAAGTCGTTGTACGGCGACGGGTTGCGTCCCGCCGTGCCCGTCGTGCCGAGCAGCTGGGGCGCCAGCGGATCGGCCGTCAGGCGGTAGCCGGCCGCGCCGCCGCCGCCGACCGACCACAGCGTGCCCGTGCTGTCGAGCTCGGTGTCGTGGGTCACCTTGAACGCGTCGCTGAGCGACGCCGCGGACTCGAACTTGCCGAGCGATCGCGGCGCGCTCGGGATCGTCAGGTCGACCACCTCGACGTGGTCGCCGCCGTCGAGCCACGCCTGCGTGCAGTCGGGCTTGACGAAGTTCGCGATGTGACCCGAGCCGCGGCCGCTGCCGGTCAGGCCGAGCGGCAGGACCGCGATCACGGCCGGCGCGGTGGGATCGGCGATGCTGACCACGTACATGACCGAGCCGAGGTCGCGGGTGACGCGATCGTTGACGACGATCAGCGTGTTCCCGCACAGGTCGACGTCCTCGTTCTCGAAGTGCGGCAGCGCGAGCGCGCCGACGAGCTGCGGCGACGCCGGGTTCGCGATGTCGAGCACGGTGATGCCGGCCCACCCGCTCACGTACGCGTAGTGGTCCTTGAAGTTCATCCCCGCGGCGCTGCCGGGGATGTGCCCGACGAGCTGGACGTTGCTCGACGCCGCGAGCGGCGGATCCTGGCCGGCGGCCGGCACCGCGTTGGACATCCCGATGACGGCCATCAGCGCGGACAGCCACGTCAGCCTCTTGATACGCCGCATGTTCTCCCCCTCAGTCACAGACGCGCCGGAAAGGCGCACATCGTGCCTTACCCGTCTGAGCTGATCTCGAACTACCCCCGCGGCTCTGTGCGATCCTCCGCACTTCGCCTGATGCTCGACCACGAGATCTCGGGTCCCGAAGACGCGCCCGTGCTGCTGCTGGGCGGCTCGCTCGGCACCACGCTGGAGATGTGGGACGGACAGCTGCCGCTCGCCGGGCGGCTGCGCCTCGTCCGCTTCGACCACCGCGGTCACGGGCGCTCACCCGTGCCACCGGGTCCGTACGAGATCGCGGACCTCGGCCGCGACGTGCTCGCGCTGATGGACGCGCTCGCGATCGAGCGCGCGTCCTACCTCGGTGTCTCGATCGGCGGGATGGCCGGCATCTGGCTCGGCGCGCACGCCCCCGATCGCGTCGAGCGGCTCGTGCTCGCGTGCACGTCCGCGCACCTGCCGCCGGCCTCGGCGTGGCGCGAGCGCGCCGCCGCCGTGCTCGCGGCGGGCTCGCCCGAGGTCATCGCCGACGGCGTCGTCGAGCGCTGGCTGACGCCGGGCTACGCCGCCGAGCACCCCGACGTGCGCGCCCGCCTGCGCGCGATGCTCGCCGCCACCTACGCCGAGGGCTACGCGGCGTGCTGCGGTGCGATCGAGCGGATGGACCTGCGCGAGCTGCTGCCGCAGATCGCGGCGCCGACGCTGGTGATCTCCGGCTCCGAAGACCCGGCGACCCCGATCGAGCACCAGCGCCTGATCGCCGAGGCGATCCCCGGTGCGCGCCACGAGGTCATCGCTCCGGCCGCCCACCTCGCCGCGGTCGAGCGGGCGGACGAGCTCAACGCCCTGGTCCTGGACCACGTCCGCCGGTCAACGCAGGTCGCCCGCGCGAGATCGGCGTCCGACCAGCGTTGACGGCGATATCGGCCGTCAACGCCGCACACCGCGGCGAAAAGGCGACCCGACCGGCGTTGACGCGCGCCGCGATCAGCCCGGCGTATCCGGCTGCTGCGTGATCAACCGCGCCCCGCGCCCGCGCGTGGCGAAGCTGAACGCCCAGCGGATGAACACCAGCAGGCGGTTCTGGAACCCGATCAGGTACCAGAGGTGCACGACGAGCCAGGTGAGCCAGGCGAGGAAGCCGCTCAGCCGCAGGCGCTTGATGTCCGCGACCGCTGCCGCGCGGCCGATCGTGGCGAGGTTGCCCTTGTCGCGGTAGCGGAACGGTCGCGTCTCGTCGCCGGCGAGCCGGGCCAGGACGACCTTGGCCGCGTAGCGGCCCTGCTGCATCGCGACCGGCGCGACGCCCGGGTAGACGACGGGCTCGCCGCCGCGGCCGCGCACGCGAACCATGTCGCCCAGCGCGAAGACCTCGGGATGGCCGGGCAGCGTGAGGTCCGGCTCGACCGTCACGCGCCCCGCGCGGTCGAGCTCCGCTCCCGTGACATCGCCCAGCCGCGCGGCCAGGCCGGAGGCCGTGACGCCGGCGGCCCACACGACGGTGCGCGCGGCGATGCGCTCGGTCGCGCCGCTGCGGTCCTCGATCGTCACGCCGTCGCCGTCGACGCCGATGACCGGCCGCTCCAGCAGCGACGTCACGCCGAGCCGCATCAGCGCGCGCTCCGCCTTCTTCGACAGCGACGCCGGGAAGCTCGTGAGCACGCGGCCGGCCGCCTCGACCAGCAGGATGCGTGCCGTGCGCGGGTCGATCTGCCGGAAGTCGCCCGGCAGCGCGTCGCGCGCCAGCTCGGCGATCTGGCCCGCCATCTCGACGCCGGTCGGACCGGCGCCGACGACGACGAACGTCAGCCAGGCCGCCCGCCGCGCGGGGTCGACCTCGTTCTCGGCGCTCTCGAAGGCGCTGAGGATGCGGCCGCGCACGGTGAGCGCGCTCTCGAGCGACTTCACCTCGGCGGCGTGCTCGCTCCACTCGTCGTGGCCGAAGTACGAGTAACGCGAGCCGCCGGCGACGATCAGCGTGTCGTAGGAGATCGCGGTCGGCGCCGGGATCCCGGCGACCGCGCGCAGCTTCAGCTCGCGCGCCTCGAGGTCGAAGTCCGCGACCTCGGCCATCAGGACGCGGACGTTGCGATGGCGCTTGAAGATCGCCCGCAGCGGATACGCGATCTCGCCGGGAGAGAGCGCGCCGGTCGCGACCTGGTACGTCAGCGGCTGGAACAGGTGGAAGTTGCGGCGGTCGACGAGCGTGACCTCGACGGGGGTCCCGCGGAACTTCAGCGTGGCCTGGAGCCCGCCGAAGCCGCCGCCGACGACGACCACGCGGTGGGGGCTTGCCGGATCCATCGGACGCGCCAAGGTATCGAGCCGTGACGGGCGGCGGCGTCGCCACGAGCCGGCTCCGTGAGCGTTGTCATGTTCCAGGCACTCCTTCGGGCCTGTCGACGGGCAGGTAGAGGGCCGGATGCGACGGGAACGCGATCGCCTGTGCGGCCGCGCTGAACTCCGGCCGTGCGAGCGCTCGCGCGAACATGAGCGGGCTCGACCAGCGCGCGACGTTGACGAAGCGGAAGCCGGCGGGACCGGTGCTGCGGTGCAGCCGCGTGCCCTGGTAGCCCTG
>Ga0126312_10000409_pt1 | contig 25060 bp, 26 predicted proteins | sample Plot104A_FD_92537 | JGI IMG/M metagenome (GOLD analysis project Ga0126312, IMG submission 92537) | Serpentine soil microbial communities from UC McLaughlin Reserve, CA, USA - Plot104A | ecosystem: Environmental > Terrestrial > Soil > Grasslands | place: USA: UC McLaughlin Reserve, Lake County...
AGCAACTCGTCACCACGGCGCGCGAGGGAGCGCGCCCGGGACAGGTGGTTCCGCTGCCGGAAGACCTCCATCCGAGCCTGCTGGAGGCACTCTCAAATGCCGGGATCGACGCCCTCTGGTCGCACCAGGCGGAGGCCCTCGAGGCCGCCGGGGAGGGCAGCGTGATGGTCACGAGCGGCACCGCGAGCGGCAAGTCGCTCGCCTTCAACCTGCCGGTGCTCGACACGCTGGCTCACGATCCGCGCGCCCGTGCGCTCTACCTCTATCCGACCAAGGCGCTCGCCCAGGACCAGGCCCGGAAGCTCGCGGAGCTCGGCAGCCGCTTCCTCCGCCACGCGATCTACGACGGCGACACCCCGCGGGAGGAGCGGCGGGCGATCCGCCAGCGCTCCAACCTGATCCTCACCAACCCGGACATGCTGCACGTGGGCGTCCTCCCGAACCACAAGACCTGGGGCGACGTGCTGGCGAACCTGGCCTGGGTAGTGGTCGACGAGGCGCATGTCTACCGGGGCGTGTTCGGTTCCCACGTGGCCAACGTGCTGCGGCGTCTGCGCCGGCTGGCATCGGCCTACGGCTGCCGGCCCCGCTTCGTTCTCACCAGCGCGACAATCGCGAACCCGGACGAGCTGGCCGACCGGCTCACCGGACTGGACGTCCGGCTCGTGGACGGGGACGGCGCTCCGCGTGCGGAGCGGCGAATGGCCATGTGGAACCCACCGCTCGTGGACGAGCGCTCCGGCACCCGCGCCTCGGCCCTCTCCGAGGCAGCAGGGCTGCTCGCCCAGCTCGTCGAGCAGGAGGTGCGCACCATCTGCTTTCTCAAGTCGCGCCGCGGCGTGGAGCTGATCCAGCGCTTCACGAGGCTGCGACTGGAGGACGCGGGCCGCCCCGACCTGGCGGAGCGCATCGCGCCCTACCGGGCGGGCTACACCCCGTTGCAACGGCGGGAGATCGAGGCACGCCTGGCCGAGGGCGACCTGCTCGCCGTGGTGGCCACCGACGCGCTCGAGCTTGGGATCGACGTCGGCGACTTGGACGCGGCGGTCTGCGTGACCTTCCCGGGCACGGTCGCCAGCCTGCGACAGATGTGGGGACGGGCCGGCCGCCGCTCGACCGGCCTGGCGCTCTACGTGGCGGGCGAGGACGCGCTCGACCAGTTCTTCTGCCGACACCCCGACGAGTTCCTCGACCGGCCGGTCGAACAGGCCATCCTCGACCACGAGTCCGAGGAGATCCACCTCGCCCACCTGACCGCTGCCGCCTACGAGATGCCGCTCTCGGCAGAGGACGCGGACGCGCTCGGCCCGCGCTGGGAGGGATACGCCGAGCGGCTCGTGAGGCAGGGGCGCCTGCGTGAGCGGGGCGGGCGCTACCTCCCCCGGGGCCCTGGCTACCCGGCCGCCGAGATCGCCCTGCGCTCCTCCTCGCCGGACTCGGTTGCGATCGTGGAGGCCAGCGGCGGCGAGCTGATCGGCTCGGTGGAATCGGCCCGGGCGCACTCGGCCGTGCACCCCGGGGCGGTCTACCTGCATCTCGGCAGGTCTTACGAGGTCGAGGACCTCGACCTACGGAACCGGCGGGCCATCGTGCGGCCCTTCGACGGCGACTGGTACACGCAGCCGAAGCGGGAGTCCGAGACCTTCATCGAGCAGGTCCGCGACCAGCGCGAAGCGGGGGGTGCGGAGCTCTCCTTCGGGATCGTCTCCGTGACCGAGCAGGTGGTCGCGTACCAGAAGAAACGCGTTGCGGACCACGAGGTACTCGATCTGCTGACTCTCGACCTGCCGGAGCAGGAGTTCGTGACCCAGGCGCTCTGGTACGAGCTGCCCGACGGCCTGCTTCGCGACGAGTTCCCGCTTGACGCGCTGCAAGGAGCGCTTCACGCAGCGGAGCACGGGCAGATCGCCGTCCTGCCCCTGCTCGCGATGTGCGACCGCTGGGACGTCGGCGGCCTCTCCACGGCCTTCCACCACCAGACCGGCCGGCCCACGATCTTCATCTACGACGGGCACCCCGGCGGGGTGGGCATCACCCGCCTCGGCTTCACGCTGTTCGAGCTGCTCGTGGGGGACGCCCTGCGGCTGATCTCCGAATGCCCCTGTGATTCCGGCTGCCCCTCCTGCGTGCAGTCGCCCAAGTGCGGCAACCTGAACGAGCCGCTCAACAAGCGCGGCGCCGTGGAGCTGCTCACCAGGCTCCACACGGGCTAGCGGACCGCGGGTCCTAGCGCGCTAGTGGAACGTCAGCCGTAGTGAGCCCTTCATACCGCCGGTGCTCGAGGTGACGCCCCCGGTGAGGTCCCCCAGCGGACCGGTGAAGAGCTGGCCCCCGAGTCCGCCGAGCGGCCCGAGCTGCGACGAGAGCTGGGCCAGGATGGCCGTCGCGAGCTTCTCCGCGTCGGCCCTCAGGACGAGCGCTCCCTTGGCGCCCTCGACCGGCTTGGGCTTCTCGCGCGCGAGGCGGGAAGCGTCGGCGGGATCGTTCGAGATCACCAGCACAGCGCCCAAGACCCCGAAATAGACGCGTCGACGCTCGGGTCCCGCAAGTGCGTACAGGCCCGAGCCACGCTTCGGCTTCGAGAGCTCCACCGGCCCGGCTCCGAGCCCCGCCGCCAGGCGGGGAAGCGCACCCGCGATCTTCGCGAGCGTCCGCTTGAACGCGGCGGGGTCCTTGAGCTCGGCGCGCACGCCAAGCTTGCCCGACGGCGTGGCCGTCATGGAGGCGTCGCCCGTTAGCTGATTGCTCACATCGTCCTCGATGTCGATTCCGAGCCGCTGCTCGACCTGGCGCTTGGCGACCTCGACCGAGGGGCCCTCGACGGCGCCGGCCGCATCGAGGGCGAAGTCGACCAGGTGACTCGGGTCGCGCAGCCCCAGGCCGAGCTCCCCGGGCCGCTGTACGACCGCCGAGGCCTGGGCGCCGGTGGCGATCGGGAGGTCCCTCTCGCTCAGGCCGTCCGCATCGGTCTTGAGGTTGAAGTCGACAGAGATCTCGTCGTCGGCCGCGGAGGCGGTCAGCCCGAGGGTGCGTAGCGCCCCCACCCACTTGATCCTGCTCGCCTGCCTCCCGCGCCGGTCGGCGTCGACCAGCGCCTTGACGTTGAAGTAGGCCCGAACGAGCGCCTCCTTGGGTAGCCTCGAGAGGGCGGCGTCGAACCTGTCCTCGTCGAGGGTGTCGCCTCCGTCGCGGCGGTCGAGCGCCTCCTCGAGGAGCCTTCGTGAGCCGGCGACGATCAGGACGTCGTCCTTGACGGCGAAGCTGTCGCCGCCCGAGTCCTCGTAGAGCTTGGCCCCGTTCTTCTCGCCCTTCTGGTCCGCCTTGTCCTTCTTGACGAGCTCGTCGAGCTTGTCGCCGTCCTTGGTCTTGATCGCGCCCACGAAGTCGTTGCTCTCGCCGCGCCTCGAGAAGCTGCGTGCGCTCACCGCACCGACGACGAACGGGTTCCCCAGCAACGGCTTCACGTCCTCCTCGAAGTCCACGTCCCCGCGCTGGAAGAGCCCCTCCAGCCTCCGCCTCAGCTCAGCCCGTCCGAACGGGAACTTGCCTGCGATCGTTCCGGCCGCCTTGTACTGGCCGCCGTCCACGTCCGTGTCGATGGACACGGCGAACGGGGCGTCGGCGGGGAGGTAGCGGAGACCCTCGTCGAGCGGGCCGGAGGAATCCTTGCCGCCGCCGCAGCCGGCGCCCGCCAGAGCGGGCAGGACCAGGGCCAGAACGGCGAGACGGCGCATCAGCGGCGGCAGTCTAGAGATCCGTCCCCACGTAATCGGAACAAAATCAGTGGACATTCGATACGCTGCTTACTCCAGAATGTCGATAAGAAAAGGAGACTTTCCCATGCAGCGCGCTAGCGCCGCCCTGAGCGTCCTCGCGACGGTCTTCCTGATCATCGTCGCGACTGGCTGCGGCGGGACGTCCGGGGCGTCCGGCGGCGGCAAGGGGAAACTGACCCTCGTCGCCTACTCCACCCCGCAGGAGGCGTATCAGGAGATCATCCCGGCCTTTCGGAAGACCTCTGCCGGCAGGGGCGTCAAGTTCACCCAGTCCTACGGCGGCTCGGGCGAGCAGGAGCGCGCGGTGGAGGGTGGTCTCGCCGCCGACGTCGTCGCGCTGTCTCTCGCGCCGGACGTCGACAAGCTGGTCGACGCGGGGCTCGTCGACAACAGCTGGGACAAGGCGGCTCACGACGGCTTCGTAACCAACTCGGTGGTGGTCTTCGAGGTCCGCAAGGGCAACCCGAAGCACGTCAAGACCTGGGCTGACCTCGTCAAGCCGGGGGTCGACGTGATCACGCCCAACCCGTTCACCTCGGGTGGCGCCAAGTGGAACATCATGGCCGCCTACGGGGCTCAGATCGAGCAGGGCAAGTCCGCTGCGGAGGCGGAGGGGTACCTGGGCAAGCTGTTCAAGAACGTGTCGGTGCTCGACAAGAGCGCGCGCGAGGCGGGGCAGACGTTCTCGTCCGGCAAGGGGGACGTGCTGATCGCCTACGAGAACGAGGCGATCACGGCCCAGCAGAAGGGCGAGAAGGTCGGCTACGTGATCCCGGACCAGACGATCCTGATTCAGAATCCCGCAGCGGACACGAGCAAGTCGAAGGACCCGACGGCTGCCAAGGCGTTCGTCGACTTCCTGCGCACGGATACGGCGCAGAAGATCTACGCGAAGCACGGCTACCGCTCCGTCAACGCGAGCCTGGTCGACAAGTCCGAGTTCCCGACTCCGTCTGAGCTGTTCAAGATCGACAAGTTTGGGGGCTGGTCGAAGGCGGGCGACGAGTTCTTCGACCCGAGCCAGGGGAAGGTCGCGAAGATCTTCCAGAGCCAGGGGAAGAGCACTGCCTCCGGCTAGCGAAGCAGCGGTCGCGGCGCCCCGCGCGCCCCGGATCCCGCTCCCCGGAGGGGCGATCCTCGGCCGCGGGGTGGCCATGCTCTACCTGAGCCTGATCGCGCTGATCCCGCTCGCCGCCGTGCTGGTCCGCTCCACGGACGGTGGGCTGGGCGGCTTCTGGGACGCGGTCTCGACGCCGCAGGCGGTCGCCGCCCTGCGGCTGACGATCATCGCCTCGTTCGTCGTGGTCGCGATCAACGCGGTCTTCGGCACGCTGATCGCCTGGGTGCTGGTCCGGGACGAGTTCCCGGGCAAGGGAATCGTCAACTCGCTGATCGACCTCCCGTTCGCCCTGCCCACGATCGTGGCCGGCCTGACGCTGTTGGCGCTCTACGGCCCCAACGGCCCGGTCGGGCTGAGCCTCGCCTTCACGCGCGCCTCGGTGGGGCTGGCGCTCTTGTTCGTGACGCTGCCGTTCGTGGTCCGGGCCGTCCAGCCGGTGCTGCTGGAGCTGGACCGCGAGATGGAGGAGGCGGCGGAGTCGCTGGGCGCCGCCCGGGCGACCGTCTTTCGCCGGATCGTCCTGCCGAGCCTGAGGCCGGCGATCCTGGCGGGCTCGGCGCTCGGCTTCGCCCGCGCGGTGGGCGAGTTCGGCTCGCTGGTGCTCCTGACGGGAAATATCCCGTTCAAGACGCAGGCCGCCTCGGTGTTCATCTTCTCCCAAGTCGAGAGCGACGACGTGACTGGGGCGGCGGCGGTGTCGGTGGTCCTCCTGGCCGTGTCGCTCGTGGTCCTGCTGGTGATGGGATGGGCAAGCTCGCGCTCCGCCTGACAGCGGTGGCCTACCTGGGCCTTCTGCTCGCCCTGCCCGTGGGCTTCGTCTTCTATCGCGCCTTCGAGCACGGGCTCGGTACTGCCTGGCAGTCGGTGACCACGCCCGAGGCAGAGCACGCCTTCTGGCTGACGTGCGAGATGGTGGCGATCGCGGTGCCGCTCAACACGCTGTTCGGCGTCCTCTGCGCACTCGTGCTGGTGCGCCAGCGCTTCCGCGGCCGGGCGCTGCTCAGCGCCGCAGTCGATCTCCCCTTCGCGGTGTCACCTGTCGTCATCGGGCTCGCGCTGATCCTCGTCTATGGCCGGGACGGCTGGTTCGGCGGTTGGCTCCTCGACCACGGCATCCAGGTCATCTTCTCGGTCCCCGGAATGGTGCTCGCCACCATGTTCGTCTCCTTGCCCTTCGTAGTGCGCGAGGTGGTACCCGTGCTCCGAGAGATCGGCACCGAGCAGGAACAGGCGGCGGCAACGCTGGGCGCCACGCCGCTCCAGACGTTCCTCCGCGTAACGCTGCCCGCCATCCGCTGGGGGGTCGCATACGGGGTTGTGCTCACCACTGCCCGCGCGCTCGGGGAGTTCGGGGCGGTGAGCATCGTCTCCGGCAAGCTCGCCGGCCAGACCGAGACGCTCACTCTGCACGTCGAGAACCGCTTCCAGGCCTTCGACCTGACCGGCGCGTACGCCGCGGCGGTCGTGCTCGCGATCATGGCGGTCGCCACGCTCCTGGCGATCAACCTGTTCAGGCCCAAGGAGCGAACGTGATCCAGGTCGAAGGCATCTCGAAGCGGTTCGGCGACTTCGTGGCGCTCGAGAACGTCTCGGTCGAGGTACCCGACGGTTCGCTGACCGCGCTACTCGGACCGAGTGGCGGTGGCAAGTCGACCCTGCTGCGCGTGATCGCCGGGCTCGAGCGGCCGGACGCGGGCCGTGTGCTCATCTCGGGCGAGGACGCCACCGTCACACCCGCCCGCAAGCGCGGCGTCGGCTTCGTCTTCCAGCACTACGCCGCCTTCAAGCACATGACGGTGCGCGACAACGTGGCCTTCGGGCTGAAGATCCGCAAACGTGCCAAGGATGAGGTCAGGACCAAGGTCGACGAGCTGATCGCGCTGGTTCACCTGGACGGGTTCGCCGACCGCTACCCCGCCCAGCTCTCCGGCGGCCAGCGCCAGCGCATGGCCCTGGCCCGGGCCCTCGCCGTCGAGCCGCGTGTCCTCCTGCTCGACGAGCCGTTCGGGGCGCTCGACGCCACCGTCCGCAAGGAGCTACGGGCATGGCTCCGGCGGCTGCATGAGGAGGTTCATGTGACCACCGTCTTCGTCACTCACGATCAGGAGGAGGCGATGGAGGTCGCGGAGCAGATAGTGGTCCTGAACCACGGCAGGATCGAGCAGGCAGGCCCACCGCGCGATCTCTACGAGCTGCCGGCGAACGAGTTCGTGATGGGCTTCGTCGGGCCGGTCAACCGCCTCGGCGATGGCCTGGTCCGCCCGCACGACCTGGTCCTCTCTCCCGACCCCGGCGAAGGCGGCGTCGAGGGGATGGTCGCCCGTGTCGTGCACCTCGGCTTCGAGGTTCGAGTCGAGTTGACCTTGGGCGACGGCAGCGCCATCTCCGCGCAGATCACGCGCGAGGAGGCGGACGCGCTCGAGCCGGCCCAGGGCGACATCGTCTACGTGCGCACGGAGGCCCCGCGGGTGTTCAGCGCGAGCGAGTCCGAACGCCCAGCCGGGACTCCATGGGCTCCCACGACTCGGGATCCCGCGCCCGCTTCTCCACGGGGACGGGCAGCGACCCCTTCGCCAGGTCAGCGAGCGTGACGGTCTCGAGCACCTCGCGCATCGCGCCGCGGAGTGCGATCCAGACTCGCTGGAGCGTCTCCGCCGAGCCGCCGTAGTCGATCTCCTCCGGCCGCTCTCCCCGCACGCTCGCGAGCGGGCCCTCCACGGCGCGTATCACGTCGGCCACGTTGACCTCGTCGGCTGAGCGGGCGAGCCAGTAGCCGCCGTCGGGCCCCCGCTGACTACGGACTATGCCGGCCTGGCGCAGCTCGATCAGGATGTTCTCTAGGAACTTGAGCGGAATGTCCTGGGCGTGGGCGAGCTGCTCGCCCTTGAGCGGTCCGCCGCCCGCCGCCGCGAGCTCGACCACGGCACGGACGGCATAGTCGACCTTGGCCGAGACCCGCATGGGACCATTGTCCCGCATAGTGGTCGAGAAGGAGAGGCTTCATGTTCATCGCCGTCGCCGTTCACCACGCCGCACCCGAGCACCGCGACGAGTTCATCGACTTCATGCACAAGGTCATCGAGGCCACCGATGGCGCTCCCGGGCCCATCGCGTTCAAGGCGTGCCGGGATCCGGCAGACCGCTTCCTGGCCGGGCTTCTCCCGCTCAGCCAAGAGGCCTTCGGGGGAGGCCCTGGGGAGGATCACGAGCCTCGCCCACCTGCGGAAGCCGGAGTGGAGCACAGAGCCGGACGAGATGATCACGCTGGTAGAGACCTGAGAGCCGAGGTGATGTTCGCCTCCGGTTTGGAGATGCTGAACGTATGGCTTGCTTCGCCGCACTGCTAGCGCTGATCTCGCCGCGGCTCGCACTCGTGGCCATCTGGCTGTTCAGCAACCTGCTCAGCCGGGCGTTCGACAGCTGGTTCGTCCCGCTCCTCGGCTTCTTCGTGCTCCCGTGGACGACGCTGGCCTACGCCGGGATGTGGGGGGCCGGGACCAACGAGGTGAGGGGCTTCGAGTGGTTCGTCGTGATCCTCGCCTTCCTCATGGACCTTGCCTCCTATGCAGGCGGTGGAAGAAGCCGGGGCCGCGACTGAAGTCCTCCTCAGGCCTCGGCCAGCCCCACGTCCATGCGGTCGAAGAAGCCCGACCAGCCTTGCCGCGCGCGCTCGTACTGCTCCGGCGACATGCGTCCGTGCTGCTGGAACAACATCTCCGTCCGGCCGTCGCCGAGGTCGGTGAGGACAACGGTGACGAGCTCGTACTCGTCGCCGGGACGGTCCGAGAAGGTCAAGACCAGCCGCTCGGGCTCCACCACCTCGCGGTACTCGCCGTGCCATTGGATCTCGCGGCCGCCGTAGAGCATCGTCGCCCGCCAGGCTCCCCCCTCCCTGACGTCCATCGAGACCGTGGAGACGGGCACCTCCGCCGCGCTGCCTCCGTACCAGTCCGCGAAGCGCTCGGGCTCGGTCCACTCCTTCCACACGCGCTCGCGCGGCGCATCGAAGACGCGCGTGATGGTGATCCCGGCGTCGCGGCTCGCTGGCTCAGCCATTCTGGGCTCCCCTCTCGCTCTCTCGCAGGCGGGCCTCGAGGCGATCGAAGCTGCCTTCCCAGAAGCGACGGTACTTCTCCAGCCAGTCGACTGCCTCCTTGAGGGGGGCACCCTGGAGCTGCGAAGGCCGGAACTGAGCGGTGCGACCGCGCGTGATCAGGCCCGCGCGCTCGAGCACCTTGAGGTGCTTCGAGACCGCCTGCACGCTGATCGGGAAGGGCTCGGCCAACTCGTTCACGGTCGCCTCACCTTCCGCCAGCCGCCCGAGGATCGCGCGGCGCGTGGGATCGGCGAGAGCCGCAAAGGTGCTGCTGAGCTGGTCGACTGGCATCGTGTTCATCCGCTCGATTTATCAATGCTCTGGTTGAGTATGGTACGCCCAGCGGACGAGTCGTACAACCGGCACGAGGAGGATCGGGAATGGGAAGGATCGTCGTAACCGAGTTCGCGTCACTCGACGGCGTGGTGGAGGATCCGGGCGGATCGGAGGACTTCCGGTACGGAGGCTGGAGCTTCGAGTTCAGTCGCGGGGACGAAGGCGACAGGTTCAAGCTCGACGAGACGATGGAGGCCGACGCTCAGCTGCTGGGGCGCGTCACCTATGAGGGCTTCGCCGACGCCTGGCCGTCCCGCGAGGGCGAGTTCGCCGACAAGTTCAACTCCATGCCCAAGTACGTGGTGTCATCCACGCTCGAGGATCCGGAGTGGACGAACTCGACGGTGCTGAAGGGCGACGTCGCGGAGGAGGTCGGGAAGCTCAAGCAGGAGATGGACGGCGTGATCCTGGTCGCCGGCAGCGTCCAGCTCGTGCACGCGCTCCTCGAGCACGATCTCGTGGACGAGTTGCGGCTGATGGTCTTCCCGGTCGTGCTCGGCGCGGGCAAGCGGCTCTTCGGCGAGACGAGCGACAAGAAGCCCCTGCGGCTGAAGGACTCGAAGACCGTCGGCGACGGCGTCGCCATCCTCATCTACGAGCCGGCCGGCTAGCGCGGCCGCCGCCCGGGTTCACGGCGCCGCGGCGGCGAGGCTGGTCAGCAGCCGCGTCGCCGCGGCCTGGAAGCGGGCGACGTCGCCATAAGGTCGCGCGACGAGCAGGGCCCCCTCGAGGCCACTGACGATCGTCTGCGCCGCGTCGGCCGCCGATCCATCGAGACTGAGACTGCCCTCCCGCTGACCCTGCTCGAGCACCCCTCCCAGCCACGCCTCGTTGTCGTCGAAGAAACCGATGATCGCGGTCCGCATCGCCTTCGGGAGAGTGTCGTACTCGGCCGCGAGCATGCCGCAGAGGCACATGCGGTGGGCGCGCAGGACGTCCGCGTAGATGCTCGCGTATGCCTCGAGCTTCGCGGGCGCGCTACCGCCTCGTCCGTCGATCTCCTCCAGCGCGTCGGCGAAGCGCGCCGCGTAGCGTCCGATCAACGCCTCGCCGAGCTCCGCCTTGCCGGGGAAGTGGTAGTGGAGGCTGGCCTTGCTGACGTTCAGCTCCGAGGCGACGTCGGCGTAGCTGAAGCCGTTGAAGCCACGCATCTGCACCAGCCGTTCGGCCGCGTCCAGGATCCGCGACGGAGTGTCGACCTCGGCTCGCTGTCGTGTCCGCGCCACTGGCGAATCCTCCCTGCGTCCGCAGCTTGACTACTTACCTACTAGTAGGTCAGTATAGGGCCAAGCGACGAGCGAGGAGAGCCAAGTGACCGAGAGGCACGAGACAGAGCACAAGAGCTTCCAGGCGCCGGACGACACCCGCGAGTTCCCACACGGTCGCGCGGAGATCCTCGAGGTCGGCGGGGGCCAAGTGGGAAGGATGGTGTTCGAACCCGGCTGGCGCTGGTCGACCGACGTCCGGCCGATCGCCAACACCGACAGCTGCGAGGCACCGCACTTCCAGTACCACCTCAGCGGCCAGCTGGCCATCCGCATGGATGACGGCACCGAGCTGATCGCCGGCCCCGGTGACATCACCTCCCTGCCGAGCGGCCACGACGCCTGGGTCGTGGGCGAGGAGGAGGTCGTGGTAGTCGACTGGTACGGGGCGAGCAACTACGCGAAGGGCAGCTGACGCTCGCCGAAAGCGAGGGGGCTCGAGACCTGGTCGCCGGTCTGAGCCCCTAGACCGCCTGGCCGAAGTCCTCCTGACCAACCGGGCTGTTGACGAAATCGGTGAGAGCAGCCCTTCCGCCCCCGACCAGCGGATCGCCGTGAGCGAACAGGAGATGTTCGAAGTCGCGGGTCAGCAACCCGCGGTACGCGTCCTTGAGACCCCGTTTGACCTCGTCGGGCTCGTCGCCCAGCAACTCGTCGCTGAAGAAACCCAGGGCGCCGCCGTAGTGGTGGACCCCGTCCGCGAAGGCGAGCGCGCCGGAGTCGACGGCCAGGTGCAGCGCACCCTCGTCGGGGCAGAGCTTCCCGACGCGGAGGGCGGTGACCCCCGGTGCGATCTCCTCGCGGTCCGCGAACGGCTGGACCTCGAGCGCGCCTCCGAGGCGCTCGACGGCCTCCTCCGAGGCGCGGATGGGGATTTCGAAGGCGTCCGCGAACTGCTGGGCGTCGCGGTGGTGGAGGCCGGTCGTCAGCACCACCTGCTCGGGCTTGCCGGGCAACTCCTCGAGCCCGCCCTCGGGCAGCTTTGGATCGATCACGATTCCCGCCGGTTCCGCGTAATAGGAGCTCACTCGGGCCCGGATCGGGTCGTGAAACACGCTCCAGTGGAAGACGCCGGGGAATATCTCGATCACGGCCGCTGCCTCACCTCGCGCGCCGCTTCTGGCCGACGGAACGGATGAGCTGAGCCTTGCCCATCTTGGAGCGGCCCTCGATTCCGAGCTTGGCGGCCTCCCGCCGTAGCTCGGTCACGGTCATGGCGCCGGCGCCGCTGCCCGTTCCCTTCGAGGCCCCGCGTTTGCGCGCGGCCGCCTTGGCGCCCTCGCGACCGAGCGAAGTCCGAGTCCCCTTCGAGAGCTTCGTGATGGTCCGCTTCTGCCTCGCCCCCGACTGTGCCTTCTTCACGTTCTTGCGCGCCGCTTGGCGCTGCTTTTCCGAAGCCATTCTTCCGCCTCCTCGCGATCTCGATTTCGTAATGTGGCTCAGGCGACGCGGTCGCGCGCGCCTTCTACGCCGGCGCTCGACGCGCAGGTCGCGCAGCAGAACATCCGACCGTCGGACTCGACCCCGTGCCCGAGAATGCGGCAGCCGCAGTGCTCGCACGTGGGAGCGACTGCGTGGATGGCGCATTCGAAGGAGTCGAAGACGTGCGTCTCACCGGCGACCGTCAGCTCCATCGCCTTGTCGTATTCGTTGCCACAGACCTCGCAGGTAGCCATGGCGACGATTTACCCGGCGCGGTATCCGCTACACGAGGTCGCGCCTGGCTCGCGCGCTCCGCGGTCTCGCCGTAGCGCTTGCGTCCCGCGTCCGAGCGGTGGCATAGTCGGCAGATGCGGGTTGCAGATGGCGCCTGGTGCTGGTTCAACGAGCCGCGTGCGCTGACAACCCAGGGTGTGACGATCGTCGGCTGGGTGGGCCGGAACGGCGACATCCGGGTTGGGTCGTACGACAACGCGAGCGGAGCACTCGAGACCCACGTCCTGCATCTGACCTTGCAGTACGACGACCACGCCAACCCGGCCTTCTACGTGCGCCAGGACGGTCGGATCACGGCCTTCTACTCGAGGCACGCGGGCAGGCCGCTGTACTACAGGACGACGACCGCGCCCGGCGACGTGTCGAGCTGGGGGCCGGAGCAGACCATCCCGACCAACAGCCACGGCCCGTACGGCTACACCTACCCGAACCCGATCTGGTCGCCGCTCGAGTCCAAGCTCTACCTGTTCTGGCGCGGGGGGAACTTCCTGCCCAACTTCTCGACCAGTGAGGACGAGGGCGAGACGTGGGCCCCGGTCAGAACGCTCCTGGACGACAACGAGCCGGAGAGCTCGCAGCGACCCTACGCCAAGTACGTGGAGCACGAAGGGGTCATCCACATGGCCTACACCCAGTCGCACCCGAGAAACCGACCCACGAGCCTCTTCTACCTCAAGTACACACCGGGCGCCGGCTGGCAGCGCGCCGGCGGCGCGGACCTCGGCGAGCCGCCCTTCATCCCCACCGACGGCGACAGGGTCTACGACGCCTTCCAGTTCGACATGCGGTCCTGGCTCCACGACATCGCGGTCCACTCGGACGGGAACCCGCGCCTCGTGTTCGCGACCTTCTCGAGGACGGCCCACTGGACCGATCACCGCTACTGGTATGCGCGCTGGGACGGGCACCAATGGCACAAGCGTGAGTTCACACGGGCCGGCCCGTCGATCGACCCGGACGGCGAGGTCATGTACACGGCCGGGGCGGTGCTCGACCAGGCGCGCCCGGAGATCGTCTACCTCGCGAGGAGGAAGGGAGAGTTTTTCCAGGTGGAGCGCTGGCGGACGCCCGACGGCGGACAGAGCTGGGACACGACACCGATCACCACCAGCGCCAACAACCACATGCGGCCCGTGGTCCCACGCGACCACGGGGAGCAGGGCCCGATGCCGGTCTTCTACATGGTCGGTCGGTACGACAGCTTCACGACGTTCAAGACCGACATCGCGCTGGTCACCGAGCCCCAGCCCTGAGGTCAGGCTCGCGCCTGGAAGTGCTGGGCCACCGCGGCGCCCGGGATCGCGGCGGAGTACATCGCGAGGTGGGCGAGGTCTGTCGCCAGGGGGTGCGTCCCGCTCTGGAGCATCCCGGCCCGCAGCGCCGGCGGGGAGGTGAGCGCCTGCGTCCCTCCGTGCCCGCTCGCCACGGGGCTACCGTCGACGTACAGGGTCAGCTCGCCGCTGTGCCGGACGCGCGTGAAGGCGACATGATGCCAGTCGCCGTCGGCCAGGCCGGGGCCGGAGTGGACGGAGGTATCGGGACGGCCGGTGCCGGCCCAGATCCGCCCGCCGCCGTCCATCGAGACGCCGAAGTCGTCCCTCACGCCCGGGACCTCTCCGTCGAGGAGGCCGCTCCCCTGCCACCACTGGCTGCCGGCGCCGACCCCGCCGGCCTCCGTGCGGAACCACAGCTCCAGGGTGAAGTCGTCGTCCACTAGTCGCGGGAGCAGCACGTACCGGTGTAGGCCGTCGAGTACGACGGCGGCGTCGCCGCTGATCGGCCCTGCGGCGCCTCGTGGTGGCCGGCCCAGGTAGGTCGCGTGGTTGCCGCCGAGGACATCGAAGGCCACGGTGCCGGCAGGCTCATTCAGCCGCCAGTAGCCCGCCAGCCCCGGAGTGGCGAGCACGGCCTGCTCGTAGGCCGACGGACTCGGGTTCGGCGGGGCGGCCTGGAGGTGGATCCATTTCGCCGCCGACGGAATCCCCTGGTCGTCGACCAGGAACAGCATGTACCAGCCGGGAGGCGCGACGTTCGGCTCGCCCGTGACCTCGACCTCCACCACGCCGCCGCCTTGGGAGGCGATGGGCAGATCGACAAGCCGCTGGTTCGTGTTGAAGGAGTGGGTGGCAACGCCGTTGCGGACCAGGCTCGCCCATTTGAGCGCGCCGGCCGCCGGGGTCTCGATCGAGACCGTGTCCCCGTAGGCCCATTCGGCCGGCGCGGCCTCGATGACTGGACGGGAGCCCTTGAACAGGTAGGGCGGGCTGTAGACGTCGAGGCGCATCTCCTCGTTGTGGTCCGGCGGCTCCCACGGCACCTGGTGCCCGAAGGGGGGTGGGTTGCCGCCCGCCGCGAGCACTCGCGCGTCGGGTAGCAGCAGGGCCACGGAGTGGTAGAGGCGGGTAATGCTCGACGCCGCGCCCAGCGTCCAGCTATTGCTGGCCGGGTCGTAGATCTCGACCTCCGGGGTGGGGTGGGCACGGTCCTCCCGCCCCCGCGCGCCCCCGGCCACGAGCACCGTACGGTCCGGCAGGAGCACGGCATTCAGGTGGATCCGGGGTCTGTGCATCGAGGGGGCGGCGCGGTAGGTCGGCGCTCCCACCGCCTTGAAGTCGACGATGTCGCAGTGGCTCACGGCCTCCGCGTGAGGTCCCACGGGCGCGCCGCCCATGATCATCACCCGCTGGTCCTGGGCCGGAGGGAGGAGCACGCTGGTCGACTGGTCGCGGGCGTTCCCATCCTGCAGCCCGGGAACGGGACGGACGGTGATCGGGTCGGCCGCCACGTCGACCACGCAGGGGCCCACGTGGCTCGGGTCGTCCATCCTCCCCCCGGTGAAGAAGACAGCGCCGCTCTCCAGGAGCAGGAGGTGGGCGTAGCGGGGGAGGCCGGCGAAGTGGGGCGGCTGGGGGCTCCGCAGGACCTGCCACGCGTTGGCGGCCCAGGAGTAGGCCTCGATCAGCGTGTTGGTGGCGAGGTTGCCCCTCAGCCCGCTAGTAGTCAGGACGCGGCCGTCGCCGAGCGTGATGAGCGTCGGATACCAGCGCCCGTGCACCATGGGCGCACGGTGAGACCACTGCTGGGTCTGGGTGTCGAAGGCCAGCACGTCACGCAGTCCGGGCAACCCGTCGGCGTTGCCGTGCCACGAGACGGTGCCGCCGGCGACCAGCAGCCTCCCATCGGCCAGGAAGGCGTGCCCGCAGCAGAAGTAGTCGATCGGGCGGCCGGCCGCGTTGCGGAGGGTGTGGGGATGAAAGAACCCGCCGGCGCCGGCGGCCGGGTCCCACACCGCGCTGGTCCAGATCTGACGGGCCTCGTCCCCGAACCGGGGACTCTCGAAGCGAGTGCGGCTGTTGCCCGAGCCGGCGAAGAAGAGGACCTTGCCGCTGTGCAGCACGGCTGCGTGGATGGCCAGGACGCCCGAGTGGAGGGGAAGGAGCTGCCACGACCCCTGCGCCTGAGCGTCCGCCGCTGCCGGTTGAGTAGGCGCTACGTTGGGCTCCCCATCTCGCTCTAGGAAAGGTGCCACACCATGCCGGACACCGTTGACGAAGCGGGCCACGCGGGTCGGGCCGACGAGGGTCTGACCTTCCACGGCGCGGCCGCGCCACGCGGGCTCACGGCGGTGCCGCTCTCGCCGCTGTTCGAGGGGCGCTTCGGTCGCATGTTCCGCAACCTGCCGATCCCCGCTCCGCCGCGCGAGGCGCTGATCGCCCTCGGCGACGCGATGCCTGAGCCTTCCCGGGCCGGCGCGGCCGAGGACAACCCCGCGATTCCGGCCGCCTACACCTATCTCGGCCAGTTCGTCGACCACGACATCACCTTCGACCCGGTCTCGAAGCTGCAGCGCTTCAACGATCCCGACGGGCTGGTGGATTTCCGCTCGCCCCGGTTCGACCTCGACTCGGTCTACGGCAGCGGACCGGCCGACGCCCCCTTCCTATACGAGTGGCTCAACCCTGAGACGCGCGGCGTCAAGCTGATCGCCGGCAAGAACCCCCGCAAGGACCCGATTGACGGAGAGGAGCTGGCCCGCCAGGACCTGCCGCGGAACGAGCAGGGCCGGGCCCTTATCGGCGATCCGCGCAACGACGAGAACATCATCGTCAGCCAGCTCCAGCTGGCGTTCATCAAGCTCCACGACCGCGTGGTCGACCGCGTCAAGCAGGAGCAGAACCTCTCCGGCCCGGCGCTCTTCGAGGAGGCGAGGAGGCGCGTCACCTGGCACTACCAGTGGGTCGTCGTGCACGACTTCCTCCGCCGCATCGCGGGAGGGACGATCGTCGACGACGTGCTGCAACCCGGGCCGACGCCGACCAGCCCGCCGACGGTCGACCTGCAGTTCTTCGGCTGGCAGAACGCGCCTTTCATGCCGGTCGAGTTCTCGGTGGCCGCTTACCGCTTCGGACACTCGATGGTCCGGCCGCGCTACGACCTGAACGACGTCGTCACCGGCGTGCCGATCTTCGCAGCAAGGGACAAGCCCCAGAACCGCGAGCACCTGGGCGGCTTCCGTCGCCTGCCCAGCGAGTGGACGATCGACTGGGGGCACTTCGTCAAGATCGGGCGCTCGAGGCCCCAGCCGAGCCGCAGGCTGAATACACGCTTGGCCAGGCCGCTGATGAAGCTGCCCAGGGCGCTCGACGCGGGCCGCAACCCGCTCGCTGTCCTCAACCTGAGGCGGGGCAAGGCGCTGCAGCTGCCCTCGGGGCAGACCGTGGCGACGGCAATGGGCCAGACGCCGCTGACCGCGGCGGAGCTCGATCTGGCGAGGCTGGGGCTGAGCGCCGTGCACCGGACCATCCTCGAACAGGACACGCCACTCTGGTTCTACCTCCTCAAGGAGGCGGAAGTGCGCTCCAGCGGGGAGCGGTTGGGCCCGGTCGGCGGACGCATCGTCGCCGAGGTCCTCGTCGGCCTGCTGAGCGGCGACCCGCAGTCCTACCTCAACGTTCGGCCGACGTGGACGCCACAGGGGATCCCGGCTGCCACGGCCGGGAGGTTCACCCTCTCCGACCTGCTGAAGTTCGCGACCCGCTGAGCTAGCTGATTCCGACCCGCCTGGTGAACGGCGAGTCGAACACGCCGGAGGCGTTGAAGCGGCGCTGGACCGCCAACCACTGCTCCCAGCGCGGATACAGGGCAGCGACTCGCTCGGGCGTCAGCGAGTTGATCTGGCCCCAGTGGGGGCGCACCTCGAGGTCGGCGAGGCGCTCCTCGTAGCCGGCCAGCAGGCGCTCGCCGCCCCGGGTGCCGGCGATCATGATCAGCTCGATCATCATCGTCGCCCGGTCGTACATCATCGAAGCGAACGCCTGCGACGGCGCCACGAAGCGCAGCGCGATCGGGGAGGTGTGGTAGAGCCGTTCGCCGGCGCGGCGTTCGGCGGCGATCTCGAGCAGGCGATCGATGCACTCGACGTGCCGGTTGCCATCCAGCCCGACCGCCAGCTCCATCGAGTACGCGGGCAGGTGGTTTGCCTCGCCGATGTTGAAGACCTTGTACGAGACGTTGGCGTAGCCGTCGTCGGTCATGCCGTCGAGCACATCGTCGAAGCGTCGCGGCACCAGCCCGGGCAGGAAGCGGGCCAGAAGTCTCAACCCCAGCCAGACGAGCGGGGAGGAAGACTCCAGCTCGGTCAGCGGGTGGCGCTCCAGCTTGTCGTCGGGCAGCCCTGTCGGCTCCGGGCAGTCGCGGCGGCGTGTGACGAGCAGCCGGTGCTCTCCGTCGTCGCCCGCGTACGGGTTCAGGAACAGCTCGTAGTGATCGCCCTCGCCGAGCACCCCGGACTCGGTGAGGCTCTCGCGCACCGCTTCCCAGGTGCTGAGCGTGCGCACCTCGTTGACCCAGAACTTCTCCCGCACCTCGATCACCAGCTCGTGCATCAGTCCCATGCAGCCCATGCCGCAGACGGCTGCCTGGAACGTGTCGTCGTCCTGGACAAGGCGCTGGGCATCGCCGAAGGCCCCCGCAAAGCGCTCCGGGTCGGTGATGCCGTCGTTCGGCTCGATGCGCAGGACCTCGCCGCCCGCGACGACGAGGCCGAGCGAGCGCACGAGGTCCGGGAACGGGCCCCAGCGAAGCCCGGACCCGTGCGTGGACGTGGACACCACTCCGCCGAGCGTCTGGGCGTCGTAGCCGCCCATGTTGGTGAGCGCCAGGCCGGCCCTGTCCAGTGCGGGATTGAGGTCGTACAGATGCGCGCCCGCACCCACCCGCGCCAGCGACCCGGCCGGGGCCGCGTCCTTCAACGTGCCGTCGTCGAGCTCACGCAGGCCGCCGAGTCGCGCCGGCTCCAACAGGTAGCCGTCCGTGAGCGCGACGTCGGACCAGGAGTGACCCGCCCCCACCGCGTGCACGGTCGTCCCCTCCCGCTCGGCGCGCCGAACCAGCTCCACGAGCTCCTCGAGCGAGGCCGGAGCGACCTCGTCTCGCGGCCGGCAGCTCTGGTTGCCGGTGTGGTTGTGCCAGCGGCTCACGTGAGTGTCTCGGCCAAGCGGTGCGCGCTGCGCTCCGCCAGCGCCGCGATCGTCTTGGACGGGTTCACGCCAAGCGCGGTCGGCACGATGGAGCCGTCCAGCACGTAAAGGCCCTCGTATCCGTGGACCTTCCCGAAGTCGTCGACGACGCCTTCGGCCGCGTCGTCCGCCATCGGACAGCCGCCGAGCGGATGCACCGTCGCGAACGTGCTCAGCGGGCCGCCCTCGAGGGCGTAGAACGGCGTCGCCTGCGCGGCCTCGGCAAGCTCCTTGGCCGAGCGCTCCAGATCCTCGAACAGCCGAGCGCTCCCTGCCTTGCTCCAGCGTATATCCAGTCGTCGGAACAGCGGCGTCAGGCGCATCCGCCCGTCGGCGGCGTCGCGGCCGATCATCAGGAAGACGAGCGAGTCCGTGCCGGAGGGCCGTTTCGGGAGGTGAAGGTGGCGCGGCCGCAGCGGCTGATCGCTCAGCCCCACATGGGTAAGGAGGTTGCGCGCCCGTACGAGCCAACGGCGCCAGCCGCGGATGACGTTGACGCCGCGGGCCACGTCGAGCAGTACGTCGAAGTCCGCCGGCAGCCCGCCGTCGGCGATGATCAGGCTCCGATCGGCGGTGTAGTCGAGCTTGCTGGTCATGACGGGGCCGTAGTCGTTGCGCGCCTCGCGGACGTCCGGCGCCTGTGGGTCGAAGGCCATCCCGAGCGCGTCGCCGTTGCCCGAGAAGCGGCTGCCGAGGGCGGGCGAGAGGGCAGGGAGGTGGCGGCGGTTTTGCAGCAGCAGTCTCGGCGAGCCGAGCGTGCCGGCCGCCAGCACGAGGGTGGCGGCCTCGACGCTTCCCTCGTCACCGTCCGGCAGGCTCCGAAAACCAACGCGCCAGCGGCCGCCCGCTTGGTCGGGGGGTGCGAGGTCGGTGACGAGATGGTGGGGGTGGATCTCCGCCCCGTGCGCTTCAGCCCGGGCGATGTAGGTGATGTCGACCGTGTTCTTCGCGTGCACGGGGCAGCCGAGATCGCATAGGCCGAGGTTCTGGCAGCCCTCCTGCGCCACCCCGCTGAAGGGATGCTTGCGGGCCTCCCCGAAGTGGACAGCGAGCGGCAGCGGGTCGGCCGTCTTGCCTGCCCTCCGGCCCGCCGCCGCGAAGGCCCGTACCTTGGCCAGTTCGGGCTCCGACGGAGTGGTCCGAGGCTCGAGCGCCTCCTCCGTGCGGTCATACCAGGGGTCGAGCTCGGCGCGGTCGATCGCGGCCGGCCAGCCCTGCTCGAAGACATCCGCTGGGGCGCGCAATTGCACGTTGGCGTAGACGAGCGATCCACCCCCGACGCCCGCTGCCGTGATCACCGTGACGTCCCGCATCATGCGCACGTCGAACAGCCCGTCCGGGTTGACCTTGTCGTGAAAGAGGAGCGAGGGCGCCTGCTGCGGGCTGTCGACGAAGTCATCGCGGCCGAACCGCCGCCCACGCTCGAGCACGCAGACGGACTTCCCCGCCTCCGCGAGCCGGCAGGCGGCGACGCCGCCGCCGAAGCCAGACCCCACGATGATCGCGTCGTACGAGCGGTTCACCTGCGCGGCGAGCCTAACCGAGACGTCCGCGGTGGCTCAAGAAAGTGGAAAGGCCGGTCGGTGGTCAGTCGGTCAAGACGAGCCGGCCTCCATCTCTTCCATGTTCTTGGTCACGACTTCCATCGTCCGGCCGAGCTCCTCGGTCGGGCTGAACTCGACTACCTCGGTGCCGGCGTACAGGACCGGGGTGTGCCCCGGCCCGACGAAGTACGCGTCGCCGGCCTTGAAGAGCTCCTCTTCGCCGCCCGAGCGAAAGGCGACCTTGCCCTTGAGGACGTATCCCATGTGCTCGCACTGGCACTCGTCGTTGGGTAGGCCTTTGAAGAACGGGGCCAGGTCGGCATCCTCGGTGTAGGCCTCGAACCCGACGCTCCAGCCGCCGGCGAAGTGCTCGAAGTGGCCCTCGTAGCCCTCCACGGTCTCGTGCTCGGACGCGGTTTCCTTTGATGCCTTCGGCATGGCTAGCTCCTCTCGGTGGTCTGGTCGCGAGTTTCTCGGGTGGGCCCCCGGCGAGCAACCCGTAGATCTCGAGGGCGCTCTCACTCTCTACGAAGTACAGGGAGGAGACTGCCGCCGGCAGCCCGGGTAGCCGCCTGGCGAGACGACAAGCCAGGCGGCTTGGGGGGATCGCGGCGCCCTAAGAGGCGGCGAGGGCTTCGGTCCAGACCAGCGCGGAGCCGTCGAGAACGATGGTTCCCTCGTGGTTGGTGATCGTCGTCCGGAGCTTTGTGAGGGGCTTGTCCTCGCGTGCCTCGATGACCTCGACCTCGGCCGTGATCTCGTCGCCTGGTCGCACCGGCGCCTTGAAATCCCAATCCACGTGCAAGAAGACGCTGCCCGGTCCCGGCAGGTCCTCGGCGACGACGGCGTTCAACAGACCGGACGTGACGCCGCCCTGGACGATGATCCCCCCGAACCGCGAGCCGGACGCCAGCTCGGGGTCATAGTGAAGCGGGTTGCGGTCCCCCGTCAGCTCCGTGAACAGTCCGATATCACGCGTCGTGACCACCCGTGTCCTCGTGGCAATCTCGCCTACTCGTCGCCGCGCCATCCTTGCAGCCTAGGTGTAAGCGGCGGCGGTCAGCTCGACGCGCGGAGGTCATGCAAGCCGCGCACCAGCGTCCCAGCCGTCGCGCCGTCCCCCACGCTTACCCGGCTTCTCCGCGCAGGCGGCGGAGTCGGAGTAGCTCCGATAGCGGCGCATCGAGGAGGTCGCCGTTACGGCAATCCTCGATCAACGCATGCTCCGCGGCAAGCTGCTCCACTCGGTAGAGATGGGAGTCCGAGCAGAAGTAGTCCCCAGGGTGGACACGCGGATGCGAGCGGCGGTCCCTCCCGGGCCTGTCGGCGAGCTGACGCGCCGAGTCGTCTCCGCAGCTCAATGGACGCGCATCGGCAGGCGCCACCCGCCCGCGGCCCCCAAAGCGGAGGCGCACAGGTCATCAAACACGCCTGCCCGCAGGCGGCCTGAGCGAACCAGCGCCTCGGAGGCGGTGTCGTGTCCATGGCTAGTGCCGGCGCGGTCGCTTCCCCCACACGGCCGGGGAACTAGGCACGGGTTACCGCCGTTAGGGGTGGGGTACCGGGGGCAACGGTCATGAATGCGCGCGGACAAGGGTTGTTCGAGGGTAGGCCGGCGATCCGCCTGCTGGACGCAGATCCCGACCTGGGCCAGGGCCTCGACGCGCGTACAGCCGAGGAGGCCAGAGCCCGCCTCGTGGTCCCCGTTGAGACGCTCCCGCCTGGCATCTGGGACCCGCAGTCAGCGCTGCAGGACCCGACGGGAAAGCTCGGTGTGCTCGTTCTGGAGGGGTTGATGGTCCGCGACGTTGCGATAGTCCGGTCGAGCTGCGCGGAGCTCGTCGGCCGCGGCGATGTCCTGCATCCTTGGAATGACCTGCGCGACGGAGCGCCTGTGCAGGCTGAGGTCGAATGGCGCGTGCTCGAACCCACTCGGGTGGCGCTGCTGGACGATCGCTTCGTCAAGGCCGGCGGCATGTATCCCGAGGTCATCGCGGCCCTGGTGCTACGCGCCGTCGCTCGCTCTCAGGCGCTTGCGGTGTCGCTAGCGATCTCCTGTCTCACAGGGTTGAAGTTCCGCCTCCTTGTCCTGCTCTGGCACCTCGCCGACCGGTGGGGGCGCGTGGGCACCGGCGGTGTCTCGGTCCCGCTCGTCCTCACTCACGGCATGGTCGGGCGGTTGGTGGGCGCGAGCCGGCCCTCGGTGTCCTCGGCGCTCAAGCAGCTCGAGAACGAGGGCGTGATCTCCAAACGCCCGTGCGGCGGTTGGGTGCTGCACGGGGAGCCGCCGGAGGACCTGATGCGACTCGCCGACCGTCGCGGGGCCGCAACAGCCGTTCACGGGCTGAGCTAGCCGCGGCCTGCCACGAGCGTGTCAGAGGATCATCTCTCTTCTAGACGGGCCGGCGCAGCCCAGCTAGCTCCGGTCGAGGACGCGGACCTCCGCACCGGGGCCGGCGGGCTGGTGCTGTCCGTCGATCAAGCCGAGTCCCTCCGCCAGCACGAAGAACGCTTGAGCGTAGGGCGAGTCCGACGTGCGGCGCCGTAGGGCCGGCCAGTCGATCTGCTCGCGTAGCGCCCGGGCGATCTGCAGGACGCTCGTGTAGTCGAGCGCGTGCTCACCCAGTGCGATGAGCTTGGTGGCCATCAGGTCCTCGATGGAGAGCACCGGGATCGTGATCCCGAGCACGTGCAGTTCCTCCCCTCGGGCCAGGGCCTCGTCATCGATCTCGAGCCCGCGCGGCTCGAAGATCAGATCGACGCAGACCTCGCCGTCCCACGCCTTGAAGAGCCATTCCTCGGCTGGTCGCTCGGTCCGCATGCCTTGCGCCTCGAGGGCCTCGAGCGACCGCTCGGCGTCCCCATGCTTGACGATGAAGTCGAGGTCATGCCGCGTCTCGGGTCCGCCGCGGGCCCAGCTCGCCAGGCTGCCGCCGAGCAGGAAGGGGATCCCGGCGTCGCGCAGCGCCGCGACGGTGCGCTTGAGGGTCGCCTCGATCGCCTCGAACGAGTGGTCCGCCATACAAGACCCATACCCGGGTATGCGCTCGGTCATGAGCACACCCACCGCGATCAAGGTCGCCGCCGCGGGCGACGTTCACTGCCACGAGCAGAACCGCGACGCGGTGCTGCGCGCCTTCGAGGCGATCGACGGGGAGGTCGACCTGCTGCTGCTCGCCGGCGACCTCACCACTCACGGTGAGCCGGAACAGGGGGCGGTCCTTGCCGAGGCCTGCTCCTCGATCTCGACGCCTGTGGTGGCCGTGCTCGGCAACCACGACCTCCATGCCGGGCGCGCCGACGAGGTCGCGGCCGTGCTGGTGGATGCGGGGGTGGAGCTGCTCGGGACTGGGCACCCGACTCACGTTCTGGCGAGTGGCGGCCAGGTGGGGGTCGCCGGGGCCAAGGGGTTCGTCGGCGGCTTCCACGGCCTCGGCCTCCCAGACTTCGGCGAGCCGTCGCTGCGCGAGATCTATACGGAGACGACGGCGGAGGTGGAAGCCCTGGCGGCGGGCTTGCGCGAGATCTCGGTATGCCCGTTCCGGATCGCGCTGCTGCACTACTCGCCGACGTCGGAGACGCTGGACGGCGAGCCGTCCGAGATCTGGGCCCTCCTCGGGAGTGACCGCCTGGCCGGGCCGATCCTGGAGCATCGCCCCGACCTGGTCGTGCACGGTCATGCGCACGCGGGCGCTTTCGAGGGCTCGCTCGAGGGGGTGCCGGTCTACAACGTGTCCGTCCCGGTGATGGGTCGCGACTTCTGGGTGTTCGAGCTGAGCGGCGCGGAACGGGCAGCCGGCTCCGTTCACTGATCCCTGAAGCTCCGCGTGTGTCAATCCCGCCGGTCCCTGGCCGCTTCCCAGTCGAGCTCGCCGGTGTGCTGAGCGGGCTCAGCGAGGCGCAGGGAAGCGCCCTCGCGCACCAGTAGCACTACTGGGAGCTCGCCGGCCGCGAGCGTTTGCCAGCCCGGGCCCGCGAGCTCCTCTCCGGAATCGAACCGTCTCCAGCCGCCGGGCGGCAGATACACGCCACGCCGGTCGGCCGATTCGAACAACGGCGCAACCAGGAGGCCGGTTCCGAGCAGGTACTGATCCTCCACCAGCCAAGAGCCCGGGTCGTCAGAGAACTCGAAGAAGAGCGGGCGGAGCAGCGGATGGCCCAGCTCACAGGCCGCCTCCGCCTGCTCCACGAGGTAGGGCAGCAGCGCGTAGCGCAGTTCCGCCAGGCGGCGGAAGCCCGCCAGGAACTCGGGACCGAGCTCCCAAGGCTCGCGCGGCGGCGAGCCGTGGCAGCGCACGTGCGAGCTGAGCACGCCGAGGGCGAGCCAGCGCAGGTAGAGGTCGGGGTCGGGCGGCTTGGGAAAGCCGCCGACGAAGTGCGTCCAGAAGGTGAATCCGCAGAGGCCGAGGGAGAGCCCGCCGCGGAGCGTGCCGAGCATGCCGCCGTCGCTCGTCTCCGGATCGCCCGAGAAGTGCACGGGGTAGCGCTGCGAGCCGGCCCAGGCGGAGCGGACCTGCTGGATCCAGTCGCCGGTGACCTCCTCGGTGATCTCGGCCACGGCGGCGGCGTAGCGCAGCGGGTAGAGGTTGTGTTCCTCGTGCCCCGCCGGGTCACGCTGGTAGATACCGCCGAACGGGGCCGCCTCGCCGAAGTCGGCGGTGAACGCGGCGACGCCCTGCTCGAGCAGAC
>Ga0126312_10000410_pt1 | contig 25015 bp, 23 predicted proteins | sample Plot104A_FD_92537 | JGI IMG/M metagenome (GOLD analysis project Ga0126312, IMG submission 92537) | Serpentine soil microbial communities from UC McLaughlin Reserve, CA, USA - Plot104A | ecosystem: Environmental > Terrestrial > Soil > Grasslands | place: USA: UC McLaughlin Reserve, Lake County...
CGCCGCATGCTCTCCGCCGACGGCATCTTCATCGTCGTGGCCACGATCTCCGAGCAGGACGGGCGCTCGGTGGCCGACCCGGAGATCATCTTTCGCGGCGTCCCGTTCCTCGACGAGGCCGACGGGCTCATGGACGACATCCGCGAGGCCGTCGACGACTCTCTGGCGCGTTCCGCCGCCGAGGAGATCACCGAGATCGACCTGCTCCAGGACCACCTGCACGACGACGTGGCGGAGTTCGTCTACGAGCGGCTCAAGCGGCGGCCGATGGTGCTGCCGGTGGTCGTGGAGGTCTGAGCGGGCTCGCCCGAGGCCGGCAGCCGCACCACGAAGCGCGCGCCACCGCTCTGTGCCGGCGAGAGCGACACCTCGCCGCCGTGGCCCTCCGCCACCGCGCGCACGATTGCCAGCCCGAGACCGCTGCCGCCGCCGGCGGGCGCGGCGTCGCCGGCGGCCCGCGCGAAGCGGTCGAACACGCGCTCGCCGAGCACGTCGGGCACGCCCGGGCCGCGGTCCGACACCTCTACCACCGCCGTGCCGCCCTCTGAGTGAACCGACACCGTGACGGGCGTGCCGGCGGGCGTGTGCACATAGGCATTCTCGATCAGGTTGAGCGCCATCCGGTGCAGGTCGTCGGCGACGCCCTGAACGTTCACCGGCCGGGGGATGTCCAGCGAGAGCGCATGGTCCGAGGCCACCGCGGCGGCCTCCGCGGCAGCCTCCCGGGCAACGGCCGCGAGGTCCACGGAGCTGCGCGGCGCCCGGCGGCCGGCGTCGGCGCGCGCCAGCAGCAGCAGGTCGGCCACCAGGCGGCGCATGCGGCGCGACGAGCGCAACGCCGAGCCGGCGATCTCGCGCGGCTCGCCCTCGAGCTCCGCCTCCAGCAGCTCGAGGTTGGCGAGAATGCTCGTGAGTGGCGTCCTCAGCTCGTGCGAGGCGTCGGCGATGAACTCGCGCTGGCGGGTCAGGGCCGTTTCGGTCTCGTGCCGCGCGGCGCCAAGCTCGCGAAGCATGTACTCGAGGGTCAGCGCAAGGTCTGAGACCTCATCGTTGGCAGCGGGCTTGGGCAGGCTGACGTCGGGGTCGCGCGTGCGCGCGACTTCGCGGGCGGCGCGCGTGAGCCCGGCGATCGGCCGCATGGCGCGGCGTGCCAGCCAAAGCCCGGCGAAGAACGCCAACAGCGTGCCGCCGCCCACGCCGAGCGCGAGGAACAGGCGCACCCGCCCGACGGTGCGGTCGACGCTGCGCTCGGGCTTGCCGTACTGCACGAAGGCGAGGGCGCCCTCCACAGGCGCCGGCAGCAGCTCGAACGGCTCGCGCCGCACGGTCGCCGGGACGAACAGCTCGCGCGAGACGACGCGGTACCGGCCGACGTCGCGCAGCCCCTCCACCGGCGGCCCCAGGTCGGGGGCGCCGGCCGGGCCGATCAGCCGGCCGCTGCGGTCCACCACGCGGATGACGGCTCCGCCGGCCGCTGCGGCGCGCACCGTGTCGCGGTCGATGCGGAAGACGATCTGGCCGTCCTGGTCCTGGCGGAAGCTGATCTGGCCCTCGAGGTCGGCGGCGGTGGCGCGCAGGTCGTCGTCGAAGTTCGCGTGCAGGCGCTGCTCCGACAGGGCCCCGATCACCACGGCGAACAGGCAGAGGATCACGAAAGTGAGAGCGGCGGAGACCGTTGCGAGCTTGGTGCGCACCGGCAACCGCAGGCGCGTGCGCTCGATGGCCGACAGCCGCTCGCTCACGCCGGCTGCCTCAGCGTGTAGCCCGCCCCGCGCACGGTGTGCAGCAGGCGCGGCTCGCCGCCGTCCTCGAGCTTGCGGCGCAAGGTCGAGATGAACACGTCGATCGTGTTGGTCTCGGCAAACGGGTGATAGCCCCAGACCTCGTCGAGCAACGCCTGGCGCGACACCACCAGGCGCTCGTTTCGCATCAGGTGCTCGAGCAACTCGAACTCGCGCGCGGTCAGGTCGATCCGGCGCTCGCCGCGCAGCACCTCGCGGCTGTCGGGGTTGAGCCGCAGGTCGGCGCAGGTCAGGAACGCGCTGCCACGCGGCGGCCGTCGGCGCAGCAGCGCCCGTAGCCTGGCCAGCAGCTCGTCGCGTTCGAATGGCTTGACCAGGTAGTCGTCCGCGCCGGAATCGAGGCCCTGCACGCGTGCCTCGACGGCGTCGCGCGCGGTGAGCACCAGTATCGGTACGTCCCCCCCGGCACGCAGCCTGCGACAGACCTCAACGCCGTCGAGCTTCGGCAATCCGAGGTCCAGCACGACGGCGTCCGGCTCGAACAGCGAGGACTGCTCGAGTGCCGCCTCGCCGTCGCCGGCTACGCGCACCTGGTAGCCCTCCTTGTCGAGCGAGCGGCGCAGGACGCCGGCGATGTCGCTGTCGTCCTCCACGACGAGAACGCGCGGCGAGCTCATGCCGCCAATGGTAGGGAGCGCCGCGAGCCCCACCTGCGAGACAGCACGCCACGACCATCGCCGTGCGCCCGCTCCTCGACGTCGCGGCAGGGTCGAGGGCGCGGCCGTCGAAGTCGTCTCGATCATGTCCAGGACTCGCAAGAAGCGACGCCGCCGGAGCGCGCGCGCCTGGCTGCCGCCGCTGCCTGCGCTCGAGCAGCGCCACTGGGACCTGTTCGGGCTGGGACTCGTGGCCTGCGGGGCCTTCTTTGCATGCGTCTTCTACCTCGGCTGGGCCGGGGGCCGGGTGGGGGAGGCGCTGGCTGACGGGTTCCTCTACGTCTTCGGCGCCGTGGGCTACCTGGCGCCGATCGCGTTGTTCGCGGCCGGCGCGCTACTGGTGCTGCGTCCGATGCTGCCCGCGGTGCGGCCGTTTCGCTCCGGCGCGCTCTGCCTGCTCTGGGGCCTCACGCTCGGCCTGGCGGCCGGCGCGCTCGGCCCGCACCGCCCATCAGGCCACTTCCTGACCTCCGCCCACGACCTCCGGCACCTCGGCGGCCTCTTCGGCGAGGTGCTCTACCAGGCCGCGAGCACGCTCTTCTCGGACGTCGGCGCCCACCTGCTGTTCGTGTTCCTGGTGCTGGCCGGCGTGCTGCTGCTCACGGGCGCGTCCATCGCGGGGGTGCTCAAGGCCACCCGCGAGGGCATGGCGAGCACCACTCAGCGGCTGCGCCGCTCGACCGGGGAGTTCGCAGCCGTGCTGCCCGGGGCCACGACGCGGACGAGCTACGAGGAGCCCGAGCCCGAGCCGGAGCCCGAGGAGCCGCCCGAGGTCGAGCCGGTGGTCCGTGCCACCCACGTGGAGGCGCCGGCGCTCGACGCCGCCTCGCGCTACCCGGACCTCTACGAGGAGGACTCCGAGCGCGAGCCGGACCACGACCCCGAGCACGACGAGATCGGAGAGCCCGGCGACGACGACCCGGCGCCCCGCGAGGAACAGGAGCCCGAGCGCTCCACGCAGCCACCCGACCCGCCGGACCCGATCGCCGAGCCCCTGCCCGGTGAGCACGAGGAGGCCGCGGCGGAGGCGCTCACCCCGCAGGGCGTGCGCCGCTCGGCGGTCACCGAGGCTGACGACTTCGACTACCGGGCACCCAACCCCGCTCACCTCAAACGCTCGAACGGCGCCCAGAAGGTCGACACGCGCGGCATCGAGCGCACGGGCGGCCAGCTGACGGAGGCACTCAGCCACTTCAACGTCGAGGCGAAGGTGATCGGCACCGTCAGCGGGCCGCACGTCACGCGCTACGAGCTGCGCCTGGCGCCAGGCATCAAGATGTCGAAGGTAGCCCAGCTCAAGGACGACCTCGCCTACGCGCTGGCGGCCGAGCACGTGCGCATCCTGGCCCCGATCCCCGGCAAGCAGGCCGTGGGCGTCGAGGTGCCCAACCGTGTGCGCAAGATGGTGCACCTCGGCGACGTCTTCCAGGATGCGCCGCCCAAGTGGTCGCCGCTCACGGTCTGGCTCGGCAAGGACATCGCCGGAAAGGCCATCGGCACCGACCTGGCGAAGCAGCCGCACGTGCTGGTCGCCGGCACCACCGGCTCGGGCAAGTCCGGCGCGATCAACGCGATGCTGTCGTCGATCCTGCTGCGCGCCACGCCGAACGAGGTGCGCATGGTGCTGGTGGACCCGAAGCGAGTCGAGCTCAACCACTACGAGCAGATACCGCACCTGCTCACGCCGGTGATCACGAGCCCGCGCCTGGCGGCCAACGCGCTCGCCAACCTGATCAGGGAGATGGAGGAGCGCTATGGCGTCATGAGCCGCGCCAAGACGCGCAACCTCGTCGAGCTGAACCGCGTGCGCCTGCGCCAGGGCGAGCGGCCGCTGCCGTACATCCTCTGCGTGATCGACGAGCTGGCCGACCTGATGATGGTCGCCCCGGCGGAGGTCGAGGACTCGGTCATCCGCCTGGCCCAGAAGTCGCGCGCGGTGGGCATCCACCTGCTGCTGGCCACGCAGCGCCCGAGCGCCGACGTGATCACCGGCATGATCAAGGCGAACGTGCCCGCGCGCATCGCCTTCGCCGTCTCCTCCCAAACGGATTCCCGCGTGATCCTGGACCAGAACGGGGCCGAATCGCTGCTGGGCCAGGGCGACATGCTCTTCCGCCCGGCTGGCGAGTCGCGCTCGGCGCGCATCCAGGGCGCCTTCATCGGCGAGGACGAGATCGAGAAGCTGACCGCCCACTGGCGGCGCCAGGGCGAGCCGGAGCTGAACGAGGACCTGCTCGAGGCCGTCGAGGCGCCCGAAGAGGAGGGGAGAGGCGACGACGACTTCGACCCCGACGCCGACGAGCTGCTCGTGGATGCCATCTCCACCGTAGTCCAGATGGGCAGCGCCTCGACCTCGATGCTCCAGCGCCGGCTGCGCGTCGGCTACACACGGGCGGGGCGCCTGATCGACATGATGGAGCGGCGCGGCGTCATCTCCGGCTACGAGGGATCGAAGGCCCGGCAGGTGCTGATCACCGAGGCCGACCTGCCGCGGGTCCTCGATGCGCTCTCCGAGCCCGTGGCCGCCGACTAGTTTTCGGGGACAATGGGCCCGATGCCGGGTATCGGGGACACTTTGCGCGAGGCCCGGATGCGCCAGGACCTCGACATCGCCGATGTCGAGACGCGCACGAAGATCCGCGCCAAGTACCTCCGCGCGCTCGAGAACGAGGAGTTCGGGACGCTGCCGGGGAGCACCTTCGTCAAGACCTTCCTGCGCACCTACGCGGAGGTGCTCGGCCTCGATCCGCACCGGTTGGTGGAGGAGTACCGCGCCGGCCACGAGGCGCGGGACGAGGCCGAGCAGCCAGCGCTTGGGCCGCCGGCGGCCAGCACCCGCGATCGCGAGCGGCGCGGCCTTCCCGGTCCGCCGGGGCCGGCCGCGATCGCCCTCTTCGCGCTCGTCGCGGTGGTCGGACTGCTGCTGGTCCTGGGCCTGACCGGCGGGGAGGATGGCGCCGGGGAGCAGGATCGGACCGAGACCGTCCGGCGTCAGCGCACTCAGACGGAGCGCGCCAAGCCCAAGCCCAAGCCCAGCTCGGTGACGCTGCAGGTGGTGACGACGGTGCCCACCTACGCCTGCGTCGACAGGGGGGAGGGCACCGGCATCCTCTTTCAGGGCACCCTCGAGGGCACCCGCAGCTTCCGGGGGCGGCGCCTGCGAGTGAACCTCGGCAAGACCTCGGTGAGGCTGCGCGTGAACGGCAAGCCGGTGGTCCTGCAGCCAGGCCCGAACCCGGCGGGCTTCGAGTTCACGCCGAAGGGGCGAAGGGAGCTGCCGCTCGGCAAGAGGCCCTGCGCTTGAGCGCCCGCGCGGGGATCGTGGTCACGGGCACCGAGGTGCTCACCGGGCGGGTGAGGGACCGCAACGGGCCCTGGCTGTCCGACCGGCTGCTCGAGCTGGGCGTGGAGCTGGCGCACATCACGATCTGCGGCGACCGGCCGGAGGACATCGAGGCTCAGCTGCGCTTCATGGCCGGCCAGGGCGTCGACCTGATCGTCACGAGCGGCGGCCTCGGCCCGACCGCCGACGACATGACGATCGAGGTCGTGGCCGGCTTCAGCGGGCGGCCGCTTCAGCTCGACGACGAGCTGGAGCGCAAGATCGCCGCGATCCTCAAGCCGCTGATGGAGCGCTTCCGCCACCTCGACTTCGACGCGGTTCGCGCCTCCAACCGCAAGCAGGCGCTGGTCCCGGAGGGCGCCCACGTGATCGACCCGGCGGGCACGGCGCCGGGGCTGGTGGTGCCGCCGTCGAACGGGAACCGTCCGACGATCGTGGTGCTGCCGGGGCCGCCCCGCGAGCTGCATGCGATGTGGCCCATGGTCACCGAGACCGAGGCCTTCAGGCAGGCGGTGGCCGGGCGCACCGAGTACCGGCAGGACACGCTCCGCCTGTTCGGCATTCCCGAGTCGGAGATCGCCGAGACCCTCCGCATCGCCGAGCGCCGGGTGCCGGGGCTGGACCTGCTCGAGATCACCACCTGCCTGCGGCGCGCGGAGCTGGAGGTCGTGGTGCGCCGCGAGCCGTCAGCCGACGAGGCGTGGCAGCGGCTGCTCGAGCTGGTGGCCCAGCGCCACGAGCACACGCTGTTCTCCAGCGACGGCTCGACCATCGACGATCAGGTCGCCGCGCTCCTGGCGGAGCGCCGCATCGGGCTGGCCGAGTCGTGCAGCGGCGGGCTGCTGGCGGCCAGGCTCACCGAGCGCCCGGGCTCCTCGGCGTACGTGGCCGGTGGGGTCGTCTCGTACTCCGACGAGGCGAAGGCCGCGCTGCTGGGGGTCGATCCCGAGCTGATCAAGCGCCACGGCGCGGTCTCCCCGCAGGTCGCGGAGGCGATGGCCGACGGCGCGCTCGCACGCTTCGACGCGGACAGCGCCGTGTCGATCACCGGAGTGGCGGGGCCGGCCGGCGGCAGCGATGCGAAGCCGGTGGGCTACGTGTGCTGGTGCACGAAGCTCGCGGACGGCTCGATGCTCGCGCGCGACGCGCGCCTGCCGGGCGACCGCGCCGAGATCCGCGATCGCTCGACCACGGTGGCGATGCACCTCCTGCGGCGACTGCTGCGTGGCGAGCAAGCGTCCTTCTGAGCGCGCGCGCATGTTCGTGGCGCTGGACCTCCCGGAGGCGCCCAGGGCGGCGATCGCGGCCTGGCGCGACCGCATGCTCGGCAACCGGCCAGAGCTGCGGCCGGTGGCCCCGGAGGCGCTGCACGTGACGTTGGCGTTCCTCGGCTGGCAGGAGGCGGTCCTCGCCGAGCGGATCGCGGCCACGAGCTTCGGCGCCGCTCGAGTGGCCCCGCCGCTGCTTCGCGCAGGCGTGCTGAAGCCGGTTCCGGCGCGTCGGCCACGCCTCTTCGCACTCGACCTCCGCGACGAGGGCGGGCGCTGCGCGGAGCTGCAGGCGGCGATCGCCGGCGCGCTCTCCGACCAGGGCTTCTACACACCCGAGAAGCGGCCGTTCTGGCCGCACGTCACCCTGGCGCGGGTCAAGCGCGGCGCGCGCCCCGGCGTCCCGGGCGGGCCGGGGCCGCCAGGAGCGGCTTTCGTTGCCTCGGAGCTGACGCTCTACCGCTCCACACTGCGCCCGCAGGGCGCGCTGTACGAGCCGCTGGCCCGCCTGGCACTGGTCGCCGATTGAACTGCCATGACGGGGGCGAAATGCCGTCCGACGCCGCTCCTAGCCTGGGGAACCCAGAGCTTTCGAGGAGTCACAGCCACATGGACAAGGAACAGGAAAAGGCCGCCAAGGCCCGAGAGAACGCCCTCAGCGGCGCCATCGGGCAGATCGAGCGGCAGTTCGGGCAGGGCTCGATCATGAAGATGGGGGACGAGGCCGCGGCGGTCAGGGTGCAGGTCATCCCCACCGGCGCGCTCGCGCTCGACCTCGCACTGGGGGTCGGCGGCGTGCCGCGCGGACGCATCGTCGAGGTCTTCGGGCCGGAGTCGTCGGGCAAGACCACGATGCTCTACCACGTGCTCGCCAGCGCCCAGAAGATGGGCGGCATCTGCGCGTTCATCGACGCCGAGCACGCCATGGACCCTGCCTACGCCAAGCGGATCGGCGTCGACATCGACGAGCTGCTCGTCTCCCAGCCAGACCACGGCGAGCAGGCGCTCGAGATCGCCGACATGCTGATCCGCTCGGGGGCGGTCGACGTGGTGGCCATTGACTCGGTCGCGGCGCTCACTCCCAAGGCCGAGCTCGAGGGGGCAATGGGGGACCAGACCGTGGGCGTCCAGGCGCGCATGATGAGCCAGGCCATGCGCAAGCTGGCCGGAAACCTGAACCGGGCCAACACGCTCTGCATATTCACCAACCAGATCCGCGAGAAGGTCGGCGTGATGTTCGGCTCGCCCGAGACCCAGCCCGGCGGCCGGGCGCTCAAGTTCTACTCTTCACAGCGACTCGACATCCGCCGCATCGAGACGCTCAAGGAGGGCACCGAGGCGATCGGCAACCGGGTGCGGGTAAAGGTCGTCAAGAACAAGGTCGCGGCGCCATTCCGGCAGGCCGAGTTCGACATCGAGTACGGGCAGGGGATCAGCTCGGAGGGCTGCATCCTCGACCTCGGCCTGGAGCACGACATCGTCCAGAAGTCGGGCTCGTTCTTCTCCTACGGCGACGAGCGGCTCGGTCAGGGCCGCAACAACGCCAAGGGCTACCTGCGCGAGCACCCGGAGATCGCCCAGGAGATCGAGCGCAAGATCTACGAAGCCGTCGGGGCCGAGCCCGCTTCCGCGCCGCTGACGGCCGTGGATGCCGCCGGCGGCGAAGGCACGGCAGTTGCGGAACCCGAGGAGCGCGCGGCATAAGGCCGCGCGCCGTCCGGGTCATGGACGAATTGCCACCGACCCCCCAGACAGACCACGCGAGGGCCATCGAGCTGGCCCACAAGGCGGTCGCCGCGCGGGAGCGCACCGTGTCCGAGCTGCGCACGTTCCTCGAGCGCAAGCGGGTCGGCCCCCAGGCGATCGAGGCGGCCGTCGCGCAGCTGACCCAGGCCGGCCTGCTCGACGACGCCCGCTATGCGCAGCGCTTCGCGGATGACAAGCGCACCCTGGAGCTATGGGGGGCGGGCCGCATCGCGCGGGACCTGCAGCGGCGCGGGGTCGAGCCGCGGCTGGTGGAGGCGGCCACCGCCACGCAGAGCCGCACCGATGAGCTCAACAGCGCGCTCGTGCTGCTCGCCGAGCGGATGCCGCAGGCGCCGGCGGACGATCGCGAGCGCGACAAGGCGTGGCGGCTGCTGGTGCGCCGTGGCTATGAGGCGGAGCTCGCCTACGAGGCCGTGAGGCTGCACGAACGCGCCGTGCAGGCGCGCTCTCGGGCCGCCTGACGGGCAGCGCCGGCGGCTTGCACGGCGACCCCCGCCGGGATACCCTGATGGGGCAAGCGGCCGGACGGTCGCCGTGAGACTGAAACATCCAGCAAATCGGCTTCTTTTGCAACGCGGATCGAACAATGACCGGACCAACTCGGACGGATAACCCCGGAAGGAGCGAGTAGGGGCTTCCCCACGCAGCAGCCTCGCGTGCGCCGGTCTGGCGCGCGTGCCGCCTGAAGCACACCTGGTGTCTCCCGGCGCCGAGCCGCACCGCTCGACGACGTGAAACCGACCGGCGCTGCGCCGGATGGAGGAGAGACGGATGGAGATCGTGTTGGCCGCGCTCGTGGCCGCCGCGGTGGCGGTGGCGGTGGTGCTGCTGGTACAGCGACCGCGTGCCGCGTCGACGAGCGGTGCCGGCGCCGCCACTCCCCCCAAGGCCTCCGCCGGGCCGCCGTCACCGCCGCGGCGCTCCACGGCCGACCCCCAGACCACCCCTGAGCGGCGTGACGCGCTCGAAGACGAGCTGCGCGTCCGGCGCTCGGAGCTGGCACGGCTCGAGGAGCGAATGCTGGCAAAGGAGCAGTCACTCGAGTTGCGCGGCCAGGAGCTCGGGGAGCGCGAGCGGTCGCTGGACGACCGCCAGCGCAACCTCGACCGCAACAGCGAGCAGCTCAAGCAGGCCAAGCGCGAGCAGATTAGGGAGCTCGAGCAGATCGCCGGGCTGAGCGCCGGTCAGGCGCGCCAGATACTGCTGCGAGAGCTCGAGGACGAACTGCGCCACGACAGCGCCCGTCTGGTTCGCCAGGTCGAGGAGCAGACCAAGCAGGAGGCCGACCGCCGCGCCCGCAACATCCTCTCGGCGGTGATGCAGCGGGTTGCCAGCGGACATGCGGTGGAGACGACCGTGTCGGTGGTGGAGCTGAAGTCCGACGAGCTGAAGGGGCGCATCATCGGTCGCGAGGGCCGCAACATCCGCACGCTCGAGACGCTCACAGGGATCGACTTCATCATCGACGACACGCCGGGCGCGGTGCTGCTGTCGGGCTTCGACGGCGTGCGGCGGGAAATCGCCCGGCTGACCCTCGAGCGCCTGCTGCAGGACGGCCGCATCCACCCGGCGCGGATCGAGGAGTCCTACCACCAGGCGAGGTCGGAGATCGAGGCCCACATCGTGGAGGTGGGCGAGCAGGCGGTATTCGAGGCGAACGTGGGATCGCTGCACCCGGAGCTCACCAGGCTGCTCGGCCGGCTGCGCTACCGGACGAGCTACGGCCAGAACGTGCTGCACCACTCCATCGAGTGCGCGCGGCTTGCCTCCATGCTCGCCGCAGAGCTGCAGGCGGATCCGCGCGTGGCCGCGCGCGCGGCCCTGCTGCACGACATCGGCAAGGCCGTGTCCCACGAGGTCGATGGCCCCCACGCACTGGTCGGCGGCGAGTTCGCGCGCCGCTACAAGGAGCCCGAAGCGGTCGCCCACGCCATGGAGGCCCATCACAACGAGGTCGAGCCACAAACGGTGGAGGCCGTGATCGTTCAGATCGTGGACGCGCTCTCCGGAGCCCGCCCCGGCGCGCGTGGGGAGTCGCTCGAGCGGTACGTCACGCGGCTGCACGAGCTGGAGTCGATCGCCACCCGCCATCCGGGTGTCGACAAGGTCTACGCGATGCACGCCGGCCGCGAGATCCGCGTGATCGTCAAGCCCGGCGACGTCGACGACGACGCCGCGGCGCTGCTGTCACAACGCATTGCCCGCGACGTCGAGAAGGAGCTCGACTACCCGGGCCAGATCAAGGTCACCGTGATCCGGGAGAGCCGCGCGACCGACTACGCGAAGTGAGCCCTATCCTCGGGCGGCCATGAAGCGCTATCACCTGACCACCTTCGGGTGCCAGATGAACGAGCACGACTCGGAGCGGATGAAGGGCATGCTCGAGTCGCTCGGCTACCGCGAGGCGCCCCAGCGCTCCGACGCCGACCTGATCCTGTTCAACACCTGCTCGATCCGGGAGAAGGCCGACAACCGGCTGCTGGGCCAGCTGGGGGAGGCCAGGCGCCTGAAGGGCGAGGACCCCTCGCGGGTCGTGGGCATCGGCGGCTGCTGGTCGCAGTCGATGAAGGAGCGGGTGTTCCAACAGTTCCCGTTCGTGGACGTGGCCTTCGGCCCTGGTCAGGTGCACCGGCTGGCGGAGTTCCTTACCAGCGACAGCATCAGCGCGCAGGGCTACTTCGAGTTCGAGGGCTTCACCGGCCACCTGCCTGCCCGTCGCGAGCGCGAGTTCCAGGCTTGGGTCCAGGTCTCCGTGGGCTGCAACTGCGTCTGCTCCTACTGCATCGTCCCCTCCACGCGCGGGCGCGAGGTCTCGCGCCCGGCTGCCGAGCTGGTGGTCGAGGCGGAGCGGCTGGCCGCCGACGGGGTGCGTGAAATCACCCTGCTGGGCCAGAACGTGAACTCCTACGGCCGCGACCTGCCGAAGGGCGAGAAGGCGAGCTTCGCGGAGCTGCTGGCCATGGTCGACGGCGTCGAGGGAATCGAGCGCGTCCGCTATACGAGCCCGCACCCGAAGGACATGCGCGAGGACGTGGTGCGCGCGCACGCGGAGCTGCCGTCGCTGTGCGAGCACATCCACCTGCCGCTCCAGTCCGGCTCCAGCCGGGTGCTGAAGGCGATGCGGCGCACCTACGACCGCGGCCGCTACCTCGACCGCGTGGCGATGATCCGCGAGCTCGTGCCCGACTGCGCGCTCACCACCGACATCATCGTGGGCTTTCCCGGCGAGACGGAGGACGACTTCGAGCAGACGCTCGACGTGGTTGAGACGGCCCGCTACGACTCGGCGTTCACCTTCATCTTCTCGCCGCGCAGGGGCACCGAGGGGGCCGGGCTGCCCGGCCGCGTCTCGTCGGAGGCACAACACGAGCGCATGGAGCGGCTGGTGGAGTCGGTCCAGCGCATCGCCGGCGAGCGCGCGCAGCGGTTCGTGGGGCGCACGATGGACGTGCTGGTGGAGGGCCCCTCGCGCACCGACCCGACGCGCCTGCGCGGGCGCACCCGCCACAACAAGACCGTGAACTTCACCGGCCTGGCCGAGCCCGGGGAGCTGACCGACGTGGAGATCGCCGCGGCCACCAGCACCACGCTGGCGGGCGAGGAGCGCCTGGCGGCCCGCCTTCCCGCCTAGCCGGCGAGCGAGCGCTCCAGGTCGAGCAGGGCCCGCCCGGCGCCCAGCACTCCCCCGCCCGTGCGCCATGGGTCGTCGGCGACCCGGTGCACCCGTCCGGCGCGCACCGCTCGCAGTCGCCGCCAGCCGGCGCCGGCCTGCAGGCGCGCCGCGGCGCGCGCCGCCCCGGGAGCCACGCTGAGCAGAATCACGTCGCCGTCGAGCACGCCCGGCGCGCGCGGCCTGATCGCGTCGCGCTCGGCGCCCTGGGCGCGCGGGCGGCCGAGGCCGGCGTCGCCGATGACCGTGCCGGCGAACGAGCGCGCCCCCGCGGCACGCACGCCCGTGGGCAACACCCGCACCACGGAGACCTCGAGGTCTCCAAGCCGGTCGAGCCGGCCGCGCACCCGCTCCCCCAGGCGGTCGTAGCGGGTGAGCAGTCGCTCCGCCTGATCGGTACGGCCCATGGCCTCGCCGAACAGGCGCGTGTTGACCTCCCAGGAGTGCCCGTGGTCCGCGGCCATCACGGTGGAGGCGATGCCCTCGAGGCGGCGGTAGAGCCGGCCTTGCAGGTCCTTCTCGCCGAGGATCAGGTCCGGGCCCACGTACTCGACGGCGTTCAGGAACGGCTTGGGATAGGTGCCGGTGCGCTCGATCCCCGCCGTGCGGCGGCCCAGGTAGCCGGGAAAGCGGCCATCCGGCGCGGTCGCGCCGCCCACAGGCTTCACGCCGAGGGCCAGGGCGGTGTCGAGCGCGTCCGGGGTGAGCGCGACCACCCGCTCCGCGCGCGCCGGCACGCGCGTCCGCCCGGCGGCGTGCGCCAGCTTCAGCGAGCTTTCGCTCTCGGGCTTCTCCTTCTCGGTCACAGAGCACCCGGCCAGCGCCGCAAGGGCGATCAGGGCTGTCGCCAGGGGTCCCCGCACGCATCGCATACTGCCAGGGTGGAGATCGTCGCCATATTCGGGCCTACCGGGGTGGGCAAGACGGCCGTGGCCGTGGCGCTCGCCGAGCGGCTGCACCGGCGCGGGGAGGACCCGGTGGCCATCTCGGCCGATGCGCTCCAGGTCTACGCGGGCCTGGAGAAGCTCACCGGGGCCGCCACTCCAGAGCAGCGCGCACGGCTCGAGCATCGCCTGATCGGAGTCGTCCAGGTCACCGAGAGCTTCTCCGCCGGACGCTTCGCCGAGCTGGCGCACCGCGAGATCGACGCGGCCCTCGCAAGCGGCCGGCGGCCGCTGGTCGTCGGCGGCACCGGGCTGTACCTGACCGCGGCGCTCAGCCGGCTCGACCTGCGCCCGCCGCCGCCCGCCGGCGTGCGCGAGCGCCTGCAGGCCCGGCTCGCCGACCTGGGCCCGGAGCCCCTCCACGCAGAGCTGGCCGCCCGCGCGCCCGACGTGGCCGCCACGATCGGCCCCGGCGACCGCAAGCGCGTGACGCGCGCGCTCGAGCTGCTGGAGATGGGGGAGCAGCCGCCGCCGGCCGGCGAGCAATCGCAGCTCTGGACACGGGCCACACGGCACCCCACCAGGCTCTTCGGCCTGACCATGGAGCGCGCCACGCTCTACGAGCGGATCGATCGCCGCGTCGACCGGCTCGTGGCCGCGGGCGCGGCCGAGGAGGTTAGGCAGGCCGAAGCCGCCGGGGCGTCCCACACCGCCCGCCAGGCGCTCGGCTACGAGCAGCTGCTGGCGGGTGACGTCGCCGCGATGAAGCACCGCACCCGCAACTACGCGCGCCGCCAGTTGACCTGGATGCGCAAGCTGCCCGGCGTCGCCGTGATCGACTCGACGGGCCGGCCGGCTGAGGCCGTGGCCGAGCAGATCGAGCTGGCACTGGGCCGCAGATAGAGTGCCGCGCCGTGCGCTTCGAGAAGTGGCAGGCGCTCGGCAACGACTACGCGATCGTCGAGCGGCGCGAGCTCCCCTTCGAGCTCACACCCGAACGGGTGCGCGCCCTGTGCGCGCCCCATACAGGTGTGGGGTCCGACGGGCTGCTGGTGCTGGCGGAGACGGAGGAGCGCGGCTTTGTGGCCGAGCTGAAGATCTTCAATCCCGACGGGAGCGAGGCCGAGCTGTCGGGCAACGGCGTGCGCGAGGCTGTCATGTACCTGCGCCGCAAGGGCTGGACCGCCGACGACGCCTTCTCGCTTCGCACCGCGGCCGGCGAGGTGCGTCCCCGCATCACCGGCGCCACCACCTGCACGGTCGACATGGGGCGTGCGCGGCTGCGCTCCGAGCGCGACTTCCCGTCCGGTGGCGACGACGGCAGTGGCCGGCTGAGTGCCGCGGGCCGGGACTTCCGCTTCCAGTTCGTGCAGATCGGCAACCCGCAGTGCTCGATCGAGGCGGGCGACGAGCTCGAAGCACTCGAGCTCGGCCGCTACGGGCCTGAGATCGAGCGCCACGAGCTGTTTCCCAACCGCACCAACGTGTCGTTCTGGCGCAGGGACGGCGACGCGCGCATCAGCGCGCGCATCTTCGAGCGCGGGGTGGGGGAGACGATGTCGTCGGGCACCGGCGCCACCGGGGCGGCGGTCGCCGCGGTGCTGCGGGGCGCCGCCAGTCCGGTCACGGTTCAGCTGGAGGGCGGCGAGCTCGAGGTGCACGTCGGCGAGGACATGCACGTCGACCTGACCGGCTGGGCGCTGCCCGTGTACGAGGGCAGGCTGAGCGACGAGTTCATGGCGGAGCTGAATGAGAGCCAGTAGCCGGCTCGACCGCCTGCCCCCGTATCTGTTCGCCGAGCTCGAGCGCAAGATCGCCGAGAGGCAGGCCGCGGGCGTCGATGTGATCAGCCTGGGCATCGGCGACCCGGACACTCCTACCCCCGAGCGGGTGGTGAGCTCGCTGGCCGAGGCCGCGCGCGACCCGGCGACCCACCGATACCCGTCCAACCGTGGCCGGCCGGAGCTACGCGAGGCGGTCACCGCCTTCTACCGGCGCCGCTTCGGGGTCGAGCTCGATCCCGAGTCCGAGGTCATCCCGGCGATCGGCGCCAAGGAATGCGTGTTCAACATCAACCTGGCGTTCCTGGACCCGGGCACGACGGCGCTGGCCGCCGACCCCGGCTACCCGGTCTACACCGGCGGGCCGTTGCTGGCGGGCGCCGAGCCCGCCCTGATGCCGCTGCTTCCCGAGCGCGGCTTTGCCCCCGACCTCGACGCGATCCCGGCCGAGGAGCGCGGGCGCGCGCGGCTGATGTACCTGAACTACCCGAACAACCCCACGGGGGCGGTGGCGCCGGAGGGCCTGTTCGAGCGGGCGGTGCAGTTCGCGCGCGAGCACGACGTGCTGGTGGTGCACGACGCCTCATACACCGAGACCACCTTCGACGGCTACGTGGCTCCGAGCTTCCTCGCGACGCCGGGAGCAAAGCAGGTGGGGGTCGAGGTGTTCTCGCTGTCGAAGGGCTGGAACATGACAGGCTGGCGGACCGCGGCGCTCGTGGGCAACGCCGAGGCCTGCGAGGCCTACTGGAGGCTCAAGACCAACATCGACTCGGGCCTGTTCGAGGCCGTCCAGCTGGCCGCCGCCGCGGCTCTCGAGGCGGGGCCGCCCGGGCAGATGGCAAGGCTCTACGAGCGCCGCCGCGACCTGGTCTGCGCTGCGCTGCGAGAGATCGGCGTGGAGGTCACGCCGCCCAAGGGCACGATCTACGTGTGGGCGCCCGTGCCAGACGGTCACAGCTCCGCGTCCTACTGCGAGCTCGTGCTGGAGGAAGCCGGCGTGGTGGTGTCGCCGGGCAGCTCCTACGGACCCAACGGCGAGGGCTTCTTCCGGATCTCCCTTACCGTCCCCGACGAGCGTCTGAGCGAAGCGCTGGAGCGCTTGCGCGCGAGCCTGGGAGGCTGAAGGCATGAACTACTGCGGTGTCGTGCCCGTCCGCACCATGCTTCAGCTGGCGCTGCTGGAGGAGGTGCGCGTGCCGGAGCCGCCGGTGCAGCTGAGCGCCATCTTCTTCGAGCCGGGAAGCGCCGGCCAGGTGGCGGCCGAGCTGCAGTCGCTCGGCGACGTGGTGGTCGGTCTCGGCGCGCCCATCAGCGAGCCGCTCGACGGCCGGCCCTCGCGCGCATGCGACGCGCTACTGGCGGAGCGCGGGGTCTCGCTGCAGCCGCCCGACGCGGAGATGTTCGGGCTGGCGGCCCTGCTCGAGGGCTTCAGCACGTTCGCGCCCGCGAACGGGGATGGCGAGGGGGCCGTTCCGGAAGGCTCCTACCACGACTTCGCCGCCTTCGAGACCAATGCCGACGGGGTCTTCTGCGCGCTCCAGGGCCAGCGGCTGCCCGCCCGGCGCCACCCGCTCGGGGTGCAGCTGCGCATAGAGGAGCTCGAGGGCGACCACGTGGTGGACGACGGCGGCGAGCTCTGGCATCGCCGGATCGAGGAGCTCGACGCCGCCGCGGCGGCGCTCTGTGCCCACCGCTACGCGGTCGGGCACGCCTGCTGGATCGGCGACGGCGAGGAGGGAGTGGTCGTGCTGCCCGGATCGTCGCTGCCCGAGCGCTTCACGAGCGCCGGCGTGATGCCGCCGGTGGAGCGGCTGCAGCTGCCCCCCGAGCCGGCGGGCTAGCTCGAGGTCTCGAGCGTCTGCCTCAGGCCGCTGTCGAGCCTGCGCGGGCTGTAGCCGAGCTCGCGGCGAGCCTTGTCGTCCTTCGCCAGGTAGGTGACGCCGTCGGAGGCGCTGATCGCCTCGCCGAGATTGGGCGGAAAGCCCATGGCGGGCCCCACCAGCGGTCCGAGCGGCGCGGAGAGCTTGGCCAGCAGCGGCGGCAGGGTCAGCCGGGTCGGCTTCCGGCCCGAGAGCTCCGCCGCCTTGTCGATCGCCTCGCCCATCGTCGACAGCTGTCCGCCCAGCACGTAGGACTCTCCGAGCCGGCCGCGATCGAGCGCCAGCAGGATGCCGTCGGCCACGTCCTCCACGTGAACGAGGTTCAGGCCGAGGTCGGGGAAGGCCTTCATCCGCAGCTTGCCCTTGCTGGCCTGCTCAACCATGTTCCCGATCTCCGAGTGGTCGTTCGGGCCGTAGACCCCGCCGGGCTGGACGATCACGATCGGAGCGCCCTTGGCGATCCGCTCCTTCGCCAGCTGGTGCGAGCGGTACTTCGTCTCGTCGTAGCAGGAGAGGAAGCCCTTGCCCTCGTCGCGCTCGTAGCTCTCGTCGACCACGCGCCCGTTGGTGTTCCCGAAGACGTTCACCGTGGACACGTAGACGATCCGCGAGACCCCCGCCTCGATGGCGGCGTCGAGCACGCGCTCGGTGCCCTCCACATTCGATTCCCACATGCCCTTGCGCTCCGACTTTGGGATGCCGACCCTGTAGATGGCCGCCGCGTGGATGGCGGCGTCGGCGCCACGCAGCCCGCGACGGATCGCGACTTCGTCGGAGAGGCCACCCTCGACCACCTCGCAGCCCAGCTCGCGCAGCGGCGCGGCCTTCTCCGGCGAGCGCGCCAGGGCAACCACGTCGTCGCCGCGCTCGCGCAGCCTGCGTGCGACGTGACCGCCTATGAAGCCCGTGCCGCCGGTGAGGAAGACCCGCACGGCTGGAGCCTACACTTGAGGCGGTGCAGAGCGGAAGCAACGGGCGGAGCGCCGCTCCGAAGCGTGAATCCGAGGGGCTCCTCCTGCAGCGCGGCTACGGGGATGGCATCCGCAACCCGCGTGCCCGTCAGCGCGCCTTCCTGATCGCCGCCGGGCCGGCCGAGCCCGACCTGGCCGAGCTGCGCGAGCTCCTGCGCACCGCCGGCGTGGCGGTGTCCGGCGAGCTCACCCAGCGGCGGCCCGAGCCGGATCCGGACCGCTACCTCGGCAAGGGCAAGTTGGCCGAGCTCAAGCAGGCCGTGAAGAGATCGGACGCCACCCTCGTGGCCAGCGACGATGAGCTCAAGCCGCGCCAGGAGCGCAACCTCGAGGAGGCCCTGGGCGTGCCGGTCATCGACCGCACCGCGATCATCCTCGACATCTTCGCCGAGCACGCCAGCTCGGCCGAGGGCAACCTCCAGGTCGAGCTGGCCCAGCTGGAGTACAACCTCGCCCGCATGCGAGGGCTGTGGACGCACCTCGAGCGGCTGGGCGGCGGCATCGGCACCAGGGGGCCGGGCGAGTCGCAGATCGAGACAGACCGGCGGCTCGCACGCAACCGGATAGCGGCGCTGCGCCGGCGTCTGGACCAGACCAAGGGCACCCGTTCGACGATGCGCCGCGAGCGCGAGCGGGCGGGTCTTCCCACGGTCGCGCTTGCCGGCTACACGAACGCCGGCAAGTCGACGCTGCTGAATGCCCTTAGCGGCGCCGACGTCGGTGTGCGAGAGCGACTCTTCCACACGCTCGATCCAACGACCCGGACGTTCGAGATCTCCGGGCGCAGCTACCTGCTGACCGACACGGTGGGATTCATCCGCAAGCTGCCGCACCAGCTCGTGGACGCCTTCTCGGCCACCCTCGAGGAGGCCATGGGCGCGGATCTGCTGGTGCACGTCGTCGACGCTTCGGTCCCGGAGGCCGAGCTGCACGAGATGATCGCCGCGGTCGAGGAGGTGCTCGCGGAGATCGGGGCCGCGGAGCGGCCGCGGCTCCTGGCCCTCAACAAGGCGGATCTGGTCGACGCCGAACGCCGGCGCCAGCTCGGCTTCCGCTTCCGGGACGCCGTTCAGGTCTCGGGCGAGACCGGGGAGGGACTGAAGCAGCTGCGCGCGGCGATCGAGGGGCGCTTCCTGAGCAGCCTCGAGCCGATGGAGCTGCTCGTCCCTTACGAGGAGGGCGCCAGCCTGTCGGAGCTGCACGAGCTGGCGGGCGAGCTCGAGCGTGAGGACACGGTCGACGGCGTGCGGGTGCACGCCCGGGTGCCCATGGCAGCGGCTCCGCGCTTCCAGCGCTTCAGCGCCGACGGCAACTCCGGCGGATGACCGTGCGCTTTGCGCGGCTGGCCGAGGGGGCGCTGCCCCCGGTCCGCGCCCACGACGACGATGCCGGCTATGACCTTCACGCCGCCGAGGCGGCGACGCTGCCGCCCGGAGGGCGGGCGAGCGTGGGCACGGGCATCGCGGTGGAGATTCCGGACGGCCACGCTGGACTCGTGGTGCCCCGCTCCGGCCTGGCCTCGCGGCACGGAATCGGGCTCGTCAACTCGCCCGGGGTGATCGACTCCGGCTTTCGGGGCGAGCTCCGGGTGCTGCTGCTGAACACCGACCGCGAACACCCGTTCGACGTGCGGCCCGGGGACCGGATCGCCCAGCTGCTGGTGGTCGCGGTGGCCACGCCGCGGCTCGTCGAGTCCGACGCGCTGGCGAACACCGTCAGAGGCGCCGGCGGCTTTGGCTCAACGGGTCGCTGAGACGCCGTCGATCGGATAGGTTTGCGCCCGCAATGCAGCAGTTAACGCTAGAACGCAGCTCAAGCGGGCAGGTCGAGCTGCTGGAGGTGAAGGGGGAGATCGACATCGCCTCCGCATCGCGCCTGATCTCGGGGCTGAACGAGGCCGTCGGCGACTGCGGTCATCCGGTGGTGGTCGATCTCTCGGCGGTCGAGTTCATCGACTCCACGGGGCTCGCGCTGCTGCTGAACGCCCATCGCCGGCTGGCCCGCCGCGAGCAGGGCTTCGCCGTGGTCTGCGGTGGGGGGCCGGTGCGCCGCGTGTTCGAGATCACCGACATGGTGGAGACGCTCAGGGTGCGGCACGACCGCGAGACCGCCGTGAACGCGGCGGTCGGCGAAGGCTGACTCAGGCCGCCGCGGCGGCGAGGCCCTTCAGCCCCTCATCGATGCTCGTGCGCGGCTCGTACCCGAGCTCGTGGCGGGCCCTCGAGATGTCGATCGTGACCTCCAGCGCGGAGAGCCACACGGTGGTCCGGGTGACGGGCGGCTCGCCGCCGAGGCGCAGCCTGCGCCAGAGCGTCTCGCCGACGGCGGCGGCAGCGCGGGCGAGCGGCAGCGGCAGGCCGCGGCTCGGCGGCTCCACACCCTGGGTGCGCAGGAGGCGGCTGACGAAGTCGCGGAACACCACGGGTTCGCCATCGGTGACGAAGTAAGCCTCACCGGGGTGGCCCCGCTCGGCTGCCACCAGCAGCCCCTCGACCACGTTGTCGACGTGCGTGGTGGACGTGCGCTGGCGTCCGCCGCCGATCCAGGCGAAGCGCCCGCTCTCGACTGCCTGCACGAGCCCCGGCAGCAGGGTGGTGTCGCCCGGGCCCCAGACGAAGCGCGGGCGCACCACGACGGTCTCGAAGCCGTCGCGGGCGGCGGAGCGGACCTCCTGCTCGGCCATCGCCTTGGAGGCGCAGTAGTAGGCCTTCGAGCCGGGCCGCAGGGGAGCTGACTCGTCGGCGCCCCGGAGCGGGTCGCCCGCGATCACGGCGGCCTCGGTGCCCACGTGCACGAAGCGGCGCACGCCGGCGGCGCGGCACGCCTCGAGCGCTGCGCGCGTGCCGCGCACGTTGACCTGCTCGAACTCCTCCCACGGGCCCCATCCCCCGAGCCGGGCAGCCGCGTGGAAGGCGAGCTCACAGCCTGCAGCCGCGGCGCGCATCGCCGCAGGGTCCGAGAGGTCGCCGCGGACCGGCTCGGCGCCGGCCTCGGACAGCCTGCGCGCAGAGGCCTCGGAGCGGGCCAGGGCGCGCACGCCGGCGCCGCTCTGGACCAGGCGGCGTACGAGCGCGTGCCCGATGAAGCCCGAGCCGCCGGTGACGAAGGCGCGTTTGGCTGCCCCCACCCTTCAAACCTAGCCGCTGGCTGCCGATGAACGTAGGGTGTCCGTTTCCGTGACCGCTCCCATGGAGGGGATCCCCGGCCTCACGCTCCCCACTCGCAGCACCGGCAGCAAGCGCCGGATCGGCGACGTGGTCGTCGAGCTCGGCTTCGCGAGCCGCGAGGAAGTGGAGGCGGCGTCCGAGCGGGGACGCGCCTCCGGCTCCGCGCTCGGTCAGGTGCTGGTCGGGGAAGGGACCGTGGACAGCGAGCAGCTCGCCAGGGCCTTGGCGGAGCGCAACGGCCTGCCGCACGTCGACCTCAACGTCTTCAGATGGGACCGGGCGGCGGCCAGCCTGATCGACGTCGCCCTGACCCGGCGAAAGGGAGCCCTGCCGGTCGCGTTTCTCGACGACGGCGTGCTGCTGGTGGCCACCGCCGACCCGGCCAACGTCGTGGCGCTCGACGACATCCGCATGGCCACCGGGTACGAGGTGCGCCGTGCGGTGGCTTCCCCCGAGCACATCGCCGCCGTGGCCGCCCAGCTCTCTCGCCTCGACGACTCGGTGCACGAGGTGGACGACACGGAGGAGGCGGGCGAGCCAGCAGAGGTCATCGAGCTGCGCGAGAGCTCCGAAGACGCGCCGATCGTCAAGCTCGTGAACTCGATCGTGGCGGACGCCGTTCAGCGCGGCGCGTCGGACGTGCACCTCGAGCCGCGCCGCGGCGACCTGCGCGTGCGATTCCGGGTCGACGGCGTGGTCATCGACGCAACGGTCGTCCCGCGCCGGCTCGTGTCGGCCGTGATCTCGCGAGTCAAGCTGATGGCGGACCTCGACATCTCCGAGCGTCGCATGCCACAGGACGGGCGCGTCGGATTGACGGTCGAAGGCGCTCAGATCGACCTCCGGGTGGCCACGCTGCCCGTGATGAGGGGGGAGGCGATCGTGATACGGATCCTCGACAAGGGCCGGGTGGCGATAGAGCTCGAGCAGCTCGGCATGGCCCCGGACCACCGTGAGCGCTTCGCCCGGGCCGTCGGTGCCCGCAGCGGCGCCGTGCTCGTGACCGGCCCTACGGGCTCGGGCAAGACGACCACGCTCTACGCCGCGCTGCAGGCCGTCAACACCCCGGACAAGACGCTCGTCACGCTCGAGGACCCGGTGGAGTACGAGCTCGAAGGGGTGAAGCAGGTGCAGGTCAACCCGCGCGCCGGCCTCACCTTCGCGGCGGGCCTGCGCTCGATGGTGCGCACCGACCCCGACGTGCTGATGGTGGGCGAGGTGCGGGACCGCGAGACCGCGCAGATCGCGGTGGAGTCGGCCCTGACCGGGCACCTGGTGCTGACCACGGTCCACACCAACGACGCGCCGATGGCGGCCGCGAGGCTGATCGAGATGGGCATAGAGCCGTTCCTGGTGGCATCCGGCGTCGAGTGCGTCGTTGCCCAGCGGCTCGCGCGGCGGCTGTGCGCCTGCAGGCGCCCGGTGCACCTGAGCCGGGAGACGCTGGTGGAGAACGGCTTCGAAGTGACCGAGGGCTTCGACAGCTGGGAGCCGGTGGGCTGTCTGCGCTGCTCCGGGACGGGCTACCGCGGCAGGCTCGGCGTGTACGAGCTGCTCCCGATGTCGGACGCCATACGGGAGCTCGTGCTCGCGCGGGCGAGCGGGGACCAGATCCGCAAGGTCGCGCGGCAGGAAGGCATGACCACCCTACGCGAGGACGGCCTCGAGAAGGTGCGCCAGGGCCTGACCTCCGCGCCCGAGGTGCTGCGCGTGCTCGGCACCGCGACCTCCTAGACGCCGGCCGCTCGACGGGCGGAGGCGTGGGCCGCCTCCTCCATCGAGTCCTCGAGCGGGCTGAGCTCGAGGCTCAGGGCGAGCTCTGCCAGCCGGTCGGCCAGCCAGACGTTCTTGGGCAGCAGCGGGCCGTGCAGGTAGGTGCCGATCACGTTGCCGCGATGAACGCCCTCCGTGCGGTCGTCGCCGTTGTTGCCATGTCCCTTGATCACCCGTCCGAGTGGCCGCTCGCCCGGGCCGAGATAGGTGCGGCCGCCGTGGTTCTCGAAGCCGGCGACCACGCGTGGGCCCGCGCCGAGGTCGGCCTCGACCGCGCAGTTGCCGATCAGACGCGGGCCCTCCTCCCGGACGGTGCGCAGGTCGACGATCCCCACACCGGGCAGCTCCTCGCCGCCCAGCTGGTAGCTGTGGCCCAGCAGCTGATAGCCGCCGCAGACCGCGAGCACCACCGCGTCCCTAGCGGCCGCCTCGTGCAGGGCCTCGCGCTTGGTCGCGGCCATGTCCTCGGCCACCGCGACCTGGTCGCGGTCCTGTCCGCCCCCGATGTAGAAGAGGTCGTGAGCATGGGGGTCGAGTGGCTCGCCCAGGCTCGAGGAGCTCAGCTCGAACCCCAGCGCGCGCCACTCGCAGCGCGCGCGCAGCACCGCGATGTTGCCTCGGTCCGCATAGATGTTCATCAGCTCGGGGTAGAGCGCGCAGACGCGCAGCACCGGCCGGCTCACCGCGCCGCCTCGAGCATCACGACGGTGCTGCCCACGTGGTCGGGTGTGGGGGGGACCGGCCGCCGCCCCGCCGCCGCTAGTCCCACGGCGGCGGCCTCGCGCTCCAGCTCTGCGGCCGACACGGCGTCCAGCAATACGCTGTGGAGCTCCTCCGCCAGCTCGCCGCCGGGCGCCACCAGCTGGCGCAGGCGCTCCACCGCCACGCCCCCGCGCCGGGGTCGCACGGCAACGGGCCGGCTCGACAGCAGCCAGCCGTTCTCCTCGCGGACGTCGGGCAGCGGCGGCAGGGCGTCCTCGGGAGCGACCGCCTCGAACGGGTCGGCCAGGGCGATCGCCACGACGCCGCCCGCGGCCAGGTGCTCCCCGGACCGCTCGAGCGCCTGCCGGCGCCCGGCGCCACCGCCAAGGAGCTGGACCATCTGCATGGGCGCGATCACGAGCTCGTAGCGGCCGGAGAGCGACAACGAGCGCGCGTCGGCACACACGGCGTCGACCCGGAGCCCCCGCAGGCGGGCGCGGCGGGCCAGCTCGGCAACGAGCTCGGCGTCGGAGTCAACACCGGTCACGGCGTGCCCTGCGGCGGCCAGGTCGAGCGCCACGCGCCCGGTGCCGCAGCCGAGCTCGAGCACCGGTCCGCCGGCCAGGGCGGCGAGCTCGCGCCAGAGCGGCAGGTCGGCCTCGTACGAGGCGCACTCCACGTCGTGCCAGGCAACCGCGCCGGCCCTCACTCCGACCACCGCCCGGCCAGGCCGCGGCGAGTCAGCAGATCGCGCAGCTCGAGCAGCGCCGTATAGGTGGGCAGCGCGAACACGCGCTCCGAGCCGGCGCCCGCGACTGCCGAGTCGATCGAGCTGCCCAGCTCGCGGTCCACGGCCAGCTCGGCTTCGACGCCGGCGTACTTCAGCCTCAGCGCCATCTCCTCGGCCCGCGTCCCGGAGCAGGTGGCGCGCCGCACACGGCCGGCGAGCAGCTCGAAGTCGGCGTCCCAGATCCAGGAGACGTCGCGCCCGTCGGCGATGCGGTCGTTCAGCCCCAGCCACAGGTCGAGCTTCCCGTCCTCGAGGGTGAGCGTGCGCAGCACCTCGTTCGCGCCTGTCGGGTTCTTCACCAGCAGTATCGAGAGCGCACGTCCGTCGATCGGGATGGTCTCCACGCGGCCGAAGGCGCCGCGGAAGCCCTCGAGCGCTTCGCCGATGGCCGGCAGCGGCACCCCAAGCTCGAGCGCCGTGGCGACCGCCCCCACTGCGTTGTAGACGTTGTAGAGGCCCGGCAGCGGCAGCCGGGCCGACAGCTCGCCAGCGGGGGTTCGCAGTCGGATGCGCGAGCCGCGCATGCCGTCCAGGCGAACCTCGGTGGCGGCCACCGCC
>Ga0126312_10000411_pt1 | contig 25009 bp, 22 predicted proteins | sample Plot104A_FD_92537 | JGI IMG/M metagenome (GOLD analysis project Ga0126312, IMG submission 92537) | Serpentine soil microbial communities from UC McLaughlin Reserve, CA, USA - Plot104A | ecosystem: Environmental > Terrestrial > Soil > Grasslands | place: USA: UC McLaughlin Reserve, Lake County...
GCGACCGCGACGGCGACGAGCCGAACTCCCCGGACGTCCGCAGCGTGCCCGGCGTCGAGGGTCTGTCGCCCTCCGAGGCGACCGCCCGGCTGCACGGTGCGGGCTTCGACGTGGCGAGGACCTCGCGCGACGTGGACAGCGAAGCGGAAGACAGCCGGGTCATCGGTCAGGCGCCGGGGGCGGGGTCCGCGCGGCGGCGGGGCTCGACGGTGACGATCGTGATCGGGCGCTACAAGGCGCCGGACGGCGGCGGCTCGAGCGACTTCCCCTTCGAGTGACCGACACGCGGCGATGAGGGTCGCGGTCCTCGCGGGCGGTCGCTCGAGCGAGCACGACATCTCGCTGCTGTCGGGGGCGGCGGTCCGCGCGGGGCTCGAGGCCGCGGGGCACGACGCGGTCGCGGTCGAGATCGCACGCGACGGGCGGTGGACCGCCGGCGGCCGCGCGGTGACGATCGAGCCCCGGGCTGGGCTGCTCGGGGCAGACGTCGTCTTCCCCGTCCTGCACGGCCCGTTCGGCGAGGACGGGACCGTTCAGGGACTGCTCGAGATCGCCGACGTGCCGTACGTGGGCGCCGGGGTGCTTGCCTCGGCTCTGTGCATGGACAAGCTCGCCTTCAAGGACCTGATGTCGGTCGCCGGCCTACCTCAGGTCGCGTACGCCGGCCTGCGCCAAGGCGACGACCCGGCTTCGCTCGACCGGCTCGGTCTGCCGGTGTTCGTGAAGCCCGCGCGGCTCGGCTCGTCGGTCGGGATCTCCAAGGTCACCGCGCGCGACGAGCTCGAGCCGGCGCTCGCCACGGCCTTCGCCCACGACCCGTCCGTGATCGTCGAGGCGATGGCGCAAGGACGCGAGGTCGAGTGCTCGGTGATGGGCAACGACGACCCGGTCGCCTCGGAGCCCGGCGAGATCGTGGTCCACGCCGACTGGTACGACTTCCGGGCGAAGTACGGATCCGGGGGCATGGAGCTTGTCGTGCCGGCCCGAGTCGCGGCGGAGGCGCGCGACGAGGTCCGTTCCCTCGCGCTCGCCGCGTTCCGGCGAGCGGGCTGCGCGGGCCTCGCCCGCGTCGACTTCTTCGTCGAGGACGACGGCCGCGTGCTCGTTAACGAGCTCAACACGATGCCCGGGTTCACGCCGACGAGCGTCTTCGCCAAGCTGTTCGAGGCCTCGGGCGTCGCGTACCCCGAGCTCGTCGATCGGCTCGTGCGACTGGCGCTCGAGCGCTACGACCGGGAGCGCGCGTACCGGTACTGAGACCGGCGCGGCCCGGCGTCCGGCGAGGTTCGCCATGCGGCCGCGCCTCGGGCGACGGCCCGTGCAACGCGCCCTATCGCAGCACCGTGACCTCCGAGATCGCCGCACGCCGCTGTCCCGGCGCCAGCCCCGTAACCCAGATCAGGTAGTTGCGGTACGCCGCGCCGTCCGTGTCGAGCCGGATGCGGGCGGTCTCGCCGATCCGGGTCGGGCCGGCGACGCGCGTCCACCCCCCGATGTCGGGCGGAACGTCGTCGGCGCCGAGGATCACCGCCTCGAAACCGGGCTCAGGGCTCACGACGCTCAGCCGTCGGGCGGCCACCGGCCGGCCCGCGTCGATGTACAGGCCCACACCCGGCTTGCCGAGATCGCCGGCGTAGCCCTCGGTGCTCCAGAAGGTCGTCCGGTTGTCGTCGATCGCCTGGGCGACCTCGTCCGGGTGCTCGCGCCGGTCGCCCGCCGGGTCGTAGTCGTGGGCGCCGCGGAGCGTGACCGGGTCGAGGCCGCCGCTCCCGCCGCGATCCGCGCCTCCGGTCGTGCCCTGCTCGGAGCGGCTGGCCAGCAGCACGAGCGCCGCCGCGACGATCGCCACGGCGAGCACGGTCATGCCGATCCAGCGCGCCGGTCGGCGCAGGCGCGTCGGCGCGTAGCTCGAGCTCTCGCGCGGGAGGTGGCGCAGGACCGAGGTCGCCTCGCCGTGGGTGTGGCCCGAGCGGGCGGCCTCGATAGCGAGCGCCTGCTCGAGGTCGTGGACCATCTCGTCGACCGTCGCGTAGCGGTGCTTGGTCTCCTTGGCGGTCGCCCGCTCGACGACGGCGGCGAGGGTCGAGGAGACCTCGGGACGGCGGACCTGGATGTTCGGAAGCGGCTCGCGCACATGCTTCATCGCGACACCGACCTGGGTGTCGGCACGGAACGGCACGTCGCCCGTGAGCATCTCGAACAGGACGATGCCGAGCGAGTAGATGTCGGACTGCTCGGTCACCCGGTGCCCGAGCGCCTGCTCGGGCGAGACGTAGTCGGTCGTCCCGAGCACGCGGCCGGTCATGGTCAGCCCGTCGGCCTCGAGCGAGCGGGCGATACCGAAGTCGGTAACCTTCGCGCGGCCGTCCTGGTTGACGAGCACGTTCTGCGGCTTGACGTCGCGGTGGACGAGCCGCGAGGCGTGCGCCGCCGCCAGCGCTCGCCCGATCTCGATCGCGTAGGCGATCGCCTCGTCGACCGGGAGCCGCCCGAGCCGGCGGATGCGCTCCTTGAGCGTCTCACCGTCGATGCACTCGAAGACGATGTACGGGTGCCCCTCGTCCTCGCCCGCGTCGATCACCCCGACCACGTGCGGACTCGAGAGCTGGGCGACCGCCCGTGCCTCGCGCCGGAAGCGCTCGAGCTGATCGGGCTCGCCCGACATCTCGCGATGGAGGAGCTTGATCGCCACCCAGCGCTCGAGCGTCTCGTCGAATGCCCGGTACACGGTCGACATGCCGCCCGAGCCGAGCCGTTCCTCGAGACGGAAGCGGCGGTTGAGGAGGGTACCAATCACCGGTCGTCTATTTTGGCGGCTCGTGCCGGTGCGCGTGCGATACCTGACCGACCCGGCATGCTCGTGGTCATGGGCGTTTGAGCCGGTGGTGCGCCGGCTCGAGAGGGAGTTCGGCGACGACCTCGAGTGGACCTTCGTCATGGGCGGCCTCGCGCGCGACTACGGCGCGCCCGGGGGCAGCGATGCGGCGGGCGAGGCCGAGCGGAGCGGTCGCCCCGTGCACGACTGGCTGCTCGGTCACTGGCTCGAGGTGGCGGCCGGGGCCGGGATGCCGTGCGACCCGCTCCTGTGGCGCGAAGGGCCGCTTCGATCGACCTACCCGGCATGCCTCGCCGTCAAGGCGGCCGCGGAGCAGGCCGCCGACGGAGGTGGCGCCTACCTGCGCACGCTCCGCGAGGGCCTGCTGTGCTTTCGCCGCAAGCTCGACACGACTGAGGCGCTCGTAGAGGAAGCGCGGCGAGCCGGGCTCGACGTCGAGCGCTTCCGCATCGACCTCGGCTCGCACGCGATCCTCGAGGCGTTCGGCGCCGACCTCGAGGAGGTGCGAGCGGTGCCCGACGAGGTGCGCGAGCAGGGACAGGTGGTCGCCTCGGGGCGAGGCGAGCGCGTCCCCTTCCCGACGCTCGCATTCGCCGGCGAGGGCGGCGAGCGTGCGGCGACCTATGGCGCCGCGGCCTACGAGGAGGTGCGCGCTGCGGCGCTCGCGGCGGGCGCTACGTCCGTCGTGGATTCGGCGCCCGAGCCGCTCGCCGCGCTGCGGCGCTTCGGGCGCATGGCCACGCCCGAGGTCGCCGCGGTGTGCGAGCTGGCCGAGCCGCCGACCGCGGCCGAGCTGTGGCGGCTGCACACGAGCTGGCGCGTGACGCGCACGCCGGTGCTGTGCGGTGAGTTGTGGGAGGCGGCGTAGGGCCGGGTAGCGGCGCACGCCGGCTCAGCTCTCGCGCACCCGGAAGCCGCGCTCGCGATCGCCGGCGAGGCCCTCGGGCGGGATCTCGACGACCCCGGCAGCATCGGTCGACTCGCCGATCGCGCCCGCACCCGGGTGGTACGCCGAGAGCAGCTCGACCGCCGTGTCGGCGTGCGCGGCCGGTACCACGCAGCAGAAGCCACAGCCCATGTTGAAGACCTCGTACAGCTCCGTCGGCGCGACCCGGCCCCGGGCGGCGACCAGGTCGACCACGGGCGGGCGGGGAAGCGGCGCGTCGATCCGGTATCCGACATCGGCCTCGAGCCGCAGCAGGTTGAGCAGGCCGTCACCCGTGATGTGGGCGAGCCCGTGTACCTCGACGGCCGGGTCGGCGAGCAGGGCGAGCACCGCGCGCACGTAGATCGCCGTGGGCTCCAGCAGCTCCTCGCCGATGCTCCGCCCGCCGAGCTCCGGCGGAGCCTCGGAAACGTCGGGCAACGTGCTGCGGGCGAGCGTCAGGCCATTCGAGTGGATGCCGGTCGAGGGCAGCCCGATCACCACGTCGCCCGGCTCGATCGCGGCTCCCGTCACCACGCGCTCGAGCGAGACCAGGCCCGCGCAGGTCCCGACGAGGTCGAACCCGCGCGGGGAGGGATGGCCGCGTACGAGCTCGGGCAGCTGCGCGAGCTCGCCGCCCGGGACCTCGATACCGGCGTCCTCGGCGCCGGCCCTGAGCCCGCGGGCGATCGCCGCGAGCATCTCCGGCTCGGCCTCCTCCACCGCGATGTAGTCGAGCAGGGCGATCGGCTCGGCGCCGACGCACACGAGGTCGTTGGCGTTCATCGCCACGCAGTCGATCCCCACCGTGTCGTAGCGCTCGAGGGCCTCGGCGACGACGATCTTCGTGCCCACGCCGTCGGTGGCGAGCGCGAGCCCGGTGCGATCGTCGATCCCGAGCACGCTCGCGTAGTGGCCCGACGCGAGCACCGAGCGCGAGGGACGACCCGGATCGGTGCCGGCGAGCACCTCGACCAGCGCGGCCACCGCCCGCCCCGACCGGCCGGTGTCGACGCCGGCGCGGGCGTAGGCGCGTTCGCCGCTCACGAAACCATTGAAGCGAACCGGGCGGCGCTCGCGGCGGTGCGGGACCTCGTCCGCCGCAGGCGAGCGCACGCGAACGCGCCGAGGACCACCCGGTAGGCGCCGAGCGGCACGTACGAGCGCGCGCCCGCCATCAGCCCCAGGGGGCCCCGGGCCGCGAGCGTCGACAGCGCGGCCGCGGCGAAGCCGACGGCGAACGGCGGGCGCAGCGCGGAAGGGAGCCCTGCTCGGAGCAGGCGACCTCCCTTCAGCCCCGAGGCCCCGACGATCACCGGCAGCGCGGCGTGGCGCGACAGACGGCTCGCTGCCGCTCGGTCGAGGCGACGCGCGCGCGCGGCGCTCATCGTGGCGCCGTTGCGCGAGACGCCGGGGACGAGCGCGAGCGCCTGCGCCAGCCCGAGCACGAGGTGGTCGAGCACGCCCGCGTCTTCGTAGCGGCGCGTGGCGGGAGCCCGGTCGGCGGCGGCCAGGGCGACCCCGCCCACCATCTGCGCGATCGCGACCTGCCACGGCGCCCCGAGGCGCGCCTCGATCGGCCGCTCGAGAAGCGACCCGGCCGCCGCCGTCGGCACCAAGGCGAGCGCCGCGCCGAGGGCCCGACGCGCGTCGAGCTCACGTACGACACCGGCGACCTCCGCGCGGAGGGCGATGGTGAGCGCGAGCGCCGTGCCGGCATGCAACGCGACCTCGAACCCCTTGCGCAGCTCGGCCGCGAGGCGCGCGTACGGCCACCCCAGCAAGGCCGGGACGAGCACCAGGTGACCCGAGCTCGAGACGGGGAGAAGCTCGGACGGGCGCTGGAGGGCACCGAGCGCCAGGGCATGCCGGAGCGGCAGCTCGGCGCTGCCGGGCCGCGGCGTCCTAGGCTCCCTGGGCGGTCGCGCGTCGCTGGCGCCGGTCGCGCCACCAGCGCGCGACCAGGTACACCGCACCCAGCACGATCGCCGCGGCAACGACGTAGTCCACGTAGTGGAGCCAGTCCTTCCAGGACGCCCAGCGCTCGCCCGCCTGCACGCCGATGAAGGTCAGCATGAGCATCCACGGGATGCAACCGGCGAGCGTCAGCGCGCTGAAGCGCCAGAACGGCATCTTGGCCACCCCGGCCGGCAGCGAGATGAACGTGCGCACGATCGGCAGCAGCCGCGTGAAGAACACGGTCGAGTCGCCGTGGCGCTGGAACCAGCGGTCGGCCCATGCGAGGTGCTTCGGCGAGATCCCGACCTTGCGCCCGTGGCGCTCGATCAGGTCGACGCGCCCCGCGCGGCCGATCCCGTACGCGATCCACGACCCCACGAGGTTGGCTGCCGACGCCACCATCGTCGCGGCGAGCAGCGAGTAGTGACCCTCGGCGACGTTGAACCCGGCGAACAGCATCGTCGCCTCGCTGGGGATCGGGATGCAGGCGCTCTCGAGCACCATCAGGACGAAGACCCCGACGAGGCCGAGGTCGCCGACCACGCCCACCGCGAAATCGACGATTGGGTCCGTGATCGAGGCGAGCAGACGGAGCACGGAAGGCGGCTAGGGTAGCGGCCCGTGCCGGTGCCGCTGTTCGCCTCTTCGCTCGCCGGGCACCTCCCACGGATCACCGAGCGCCTTGCCGAGGTCGCGCGGTCGGGCCGCTACATCCTCGGCCCGGAGGCCGAGGCGTTCGAGCGAGAGCTCGCCGCCTACCTCGGCGCGCGCCACTGCGTGGGCGTCGGAAACGGGACCGACGCCCTGGCCATCGGCCTGCGGACGCTCGGCGTCGGTCCGGGCGACGAGGTCGTCGTTCCCTCCTTTACCTTCTACGCGACGGCCGAGGCGGTGGCGGCGATCGGTGCGAGGCCGGTGTTCTGCGACGTCGACCCGGCGAGCTTCTGCGTGACGCGCGAGACCGTCGAGCGCGCGCTCACGGACGGCACGCGCGCGATCGTGCCCGTCCACCTGTTCGGGAACGCGGCGCCCGTCGACGCGCTTCGGGAGCTGGACCTGCCGATCCTCGAGGACGCCGCCCAGGCCGCCGGGTCGGCGCTCGGCGGCCGGCGCGCCGGAACCCTCGGCCACGCGGCCGCCTTCTCGTTCTTCCCGTCGAAGAACCTCGGCGGCCTGGGCGACGGGGGCGCGCTCGTCACGAGCGACGACCGGGTCGCCGAGCGCGCGCGGCTCCTGCGCTCGCACGGATCGCGCGACAAGGAGACCTACCTCGAGGTGGGCTACAACTCGCGCCTCGACGCGCTCCAGGCGGCGGCGCTGCGCGTCCTCCTCCCCGAGCTCGACGCATGGAACGCGCGCCGGCGCGCGGTGGCCGCAGCGTACGCCGAGCGCGGGCTCGGCAGGCATCTCGAGCTACCCGAGCCGAGCCCCGGCGCCGAGCACGTCTACCATCTGTACGTCGCTCGTCACGAGCGCCCGGACGCGCTCGCCGGCCACCTGCGGGCCCGTGGCGTCGAGGCGCGCTCCTACTACCGCGTGCCCGTCCACCGCCAGCCGGCGATGGCGTCGTTCCTCCCCGACGGCCGCACACCCGACCTGCCCGGGACCGACGAGGCCGCGCGCACCAACCTCGCCCTCCCGATGGGCCCGGCGCTGGCCGAGGATCAGATCGACGAGGTGGTGGCCGCGTGCGCGTCTGGGTCGACCTGACCAACAGCCCGCACGTGCTCGTGATGCGCCCGGTGATCGAGCGCCTGCGGGCCCGCGGGCACGACGTGCGCGTCACCGCGCGCGACTTCGCGCAGACGCTCGAGCTGTGCGCGCGCTTCGGGATCGAGCACACGGCGATCGGGCGCCACCGCGGCGAGGACCGGCTCGACAAGGCAGTCGGGCTCGCGCAGCGCTCGGTGGCGCTCGCGCGCTGGGCGCGCCACCGGCGCTTCGACCTCGCGTTCGGTCACGGCTCGAACGACGTCACGGTCGCCGCGCGGCTGCTCGGCGTCCCGAGCACGACCGCCTTCGACTACGAGTGGGCGCGCGTCCAGCACACGATCAACTGCCGCCTCGCGCGCACGGTCGTCGTGCCCGAGGCCATCCCGCCCGAGCGCCTGCGTCGGTACGGGGCGACCGACCGCAAGCTGCGTCGCTACCCGGGGCTCAAGGAGGAGTACTACCTCGCCGACTTCGAGCCCGAGCGGGCCGTGCTCGAGGAGCTGGAGATCGACCCCGGCGCGCCGCTCGCGGTGGTCCGCACCCCGCCCGAGGTGTCGCTCTACCACCGCTTCGTGAGCCCGCTGTTCGCCCAGGTCCTCGAGCGCCTGCGGGGAACGCAGACCGTCGTGCTGCCGCGGACCCCCGAGCAGCGCGCGGAGCTCGTCGCGCGCGGCGGCTGGATCGTGCCCGAGCACGCCGTCGACGCGCAGAGCCTCGTCGCCTTCGCCGATACCGTGGTGTCGGCCGGCGGTACCATGAACCGCGAGGCCGTCGCGCTCGGGACCCCGGTCACCACGACCTTCGCAGGACGCCTCGGCGCGGTCGACGAGCGACTGATCGCCGAGGGCCGCATGCGCCGCCTTACGGACCCCGCTCAGGTCACGCTCGAGCGCCGGGCGGAGGGTCCGGGGGAGCGAGTGCGGCGCGATCCGAACCTTTTCCTTGAGCTTCTGGTTTCAGCCGTAGACTGATCGCCCGACCGATGGCCTCGCTCTCGTCCTCCCTCCACTTTCGCCGGCTCGTCCAGGTGGCGACGGACGCGGTGATCGTCGGCGTCGCGTACTACCTCGCGTTCGTCCTGCGGTTCGACGCCGGCGTCCCCGAGCGCTACGCCGAGCTGCTCGCGGCCACGCTCCCGTTCGTGGTCCTCGGCAAGGTCGCGGTGTTCGCCCTGTTCGGTCTCTACCACAAGCTGTGGCGCTTCGTCGACGCGCGCGACTTCGAGTCGATGGTGCGCGCGGTGATCGTGGCGAGCCTGCTGCTGGTCGTCGCCGTGTTCCTGCTCTCGCCCGAGCGGGTCGACCCGCCGCGCGGCGTGGTGGCGCTCGACTTCCTGCTCACCCTGGCCGGCGTGGCGGGCGCGCGCCTGCTCGTGCGCGGCATCGGCGAGCGCCGCCCGCGCTGGAACCTCGCCCCGCGCGACGCGCGCGAGGTGCTGATCGTCGGCGCCGGCGGCGGAGGCCAGTCGGTGGCGTTCGAGCTGCGCCGCAATCCCGAGCTCCGCACTCAGGCGATCGGCTTCGTCGACGACGACCCGCGCAAGCAGGGCGTGCGCGTGGCCGGGATCAAGGTGCTCGGCACTACCGACGACCTCCCGCGCATCCTCGACGAGGCCGAGCCGCACGAGGTGATCATTGCCATTCCCTCGGCCCCGGGAGTCTTGCGCCAGAAGGTGGTCACGGCCTGCCGGCCGCGCGGGATACCCGTGCGCACGCTGCCCACCGTGTTCGAGCTGCTGTCGGGCGGCGTCGACCTCATGCGCCAGGTTCGCGAGGTCCGGGTCGAGGACGTGCTCGGGCGCGAGCCCGTGCGCGCGGAGGTCGACCGCAGCGGCGCCTACCTCGCCGGGCGGACCGTGCTCGTCACGGGCGCCGGCGGCTCGATCGGCTCCGAGCTGTGTCGCCAGATCGCGCGCGTCGGGCCGAAGCGGCTGGTGCTCGTGGAGAACGCCGAGGCCGGGCTGTTCGAGATCTGCCGCGAGCTCGGCGAGGAGCGCCACTTCCACCGGGTCGCCCCGGTGCTCGCCGACTGCCGCGACGCGACGCGCATCCGCGAGGTGTTCGCCGAGCACCGGCCGGAGGTCGTGTTCCACGCCGCCGCCTACAAGCACGTGCCCCTCATGGAGGAAAACCCGGTCGAGGCCGTCCGCAACAACGCCGTGGCCACGCGCATCGTCGCGGCAGCGGCCGGGGAGTCGCTCGTCGAGCGCTTCGTGCTCGTCTCGACCGACAAGGCGGTCAACCCCGAGACCGCGATGGGCGCCTCCAAGGCGCTCGCCGAGTGGGCGGTCGAGTCGGCGCAGCACCGCTTCCCGGGCACGCGCTTCGCCACCGTTCGCTTCGGCAACGTGCTCGGCTCCTCGGGCTCGGTCGTGCCGATCTTCACCCGGCAGATCGCCGCTGGCGGGCCGGTGACCGTGACCGATCCCAAGATGACGCGGTACTTCATGACGATCCCCGAGGCGGTCCAGCTCATCATCCGCTCGGGCGACCTCGGCCGCGGCGGCGAAGTCTTCGTGCTGGAGATGGGCCAGCCGGTGCGCATCCTCGAGCTCGCCGAGAACATGATCCGCCTGTCGGGCCGCGAGCCCGGGACGGAGATAGCGATCGAGATTACGGGGCGTCGGCCGGGCGAGAAGCTCCACGAGGACCTCTTCAACCCCGGCGAGCTCCCGCGCCCGACCGAGGCCGACAGGATCGTCGCCGCCGAGCGCGCGCCGCTCGGGCCCGAGTGGGTGGAGGAGGCGTTCGCGCGCGTCGAGAGCCTGGTGTACGAAGGCGATCCGTCGGGGATCGCGGAGGCGGTCGCGGCGCTGTCGCGCGAGCGGGAGGAGCTCGCCGGGGCGCCGGCCAGCGCGCGCGGGGGTGTGGACCGCGCGGCGCTCGTCGACCCCGCGCCGGCCGGCGCACCACCGGGAGGCGGCGACGCCGGTCCCTCGCCGGAGACCGCCTGAGGCGCAAGTAAGGTTGGGAACCGTGGATGTGATCCAGCAGATCGGTGCGTACGCCGGCTTTGCGGCGGTGATCGGGCTCGCCGTGCTGAGCGCCCTGTACTTCTCGCAGGCGCGCGACGTGCGCCGGTTGCGCGAGTGGGCGAGCCGGTCGCCGGACCGGCCCGCGCCGGCGCGTGCACCGGCGGCGGCGACCGACGCGCGGGCGCCCGCAGGGGACGCGCGGGCCGCCGGCGCCCGGGAGGCGGCCGCGCCCGTGGCCAGCGCCGCGGGCGCCGGCGCAGCCACTGGCACGGCCGGGGACCATCAGACCGGAGCACCCGCGGTGACCGCCCTGCGACCGAGCGCTCCGCCGCCGCCCTCGACGCAGGTCGCCGGCCGTGGCGACGCGCGGCCGGTCCACGCGGCCCCGGGCGGGGGCGGTGCGGTGCGGAGCGGGACCCCGCCCCCGGGCCGGCCCACTCGGCCGCCTGAGGCGCCCGCCGCGCGTGGGCTCAACGGGCGTCCGCCCGAGCGGTCGAGCCTTCCGTATGTCGCGCTCGCGGTGGTCGGGCTGCTGATCGTGTTGGGGGCGGGCGCGTTCGCCCTCGGCCTGATCGGCGGGCGATCGGAGCCCGCCCCCGGCGGCTCGACCGCCTCCCAGGAGTCCGCCGACGACCGCGGCGGCACCGCACTCGCGCCGGGACAGGTCACCTTCTCGGTCCTCAACGGAACGAGCGTGGACGGGCTCGGCCGGCAGGTCGCCGACGAGCTCGAGGCGGCCGGCTACCGCCGCGGGAACGTGACGAACGCCGGCGCGCAGCGCTCGACCTCCGTCGTCATGTACGCACAGGGGGTGCGGGCAAACGCACGTGCCGTCGCCAAGCGGCTGAACATCCGCGACACGGAGCCCGCCGACTCGGGCAGCCAGACCCTCGCCGGCGACGCCACGGTGATCGTCGTGGTGGGTGCCGACCGGACGCAGTAGGCATGCCCCAGGGACTCGGCGCCGTCCCGGCGACGGCGACGCCGGGCTCGACCGAGACGGGCGGCGGCGACCGGCGGGCGCTCGTGCTCTCGCTCGCCACGCTCCTGCTCATTGCAGGGGCGAGCGTCGGGTTTCTGCGCGCGCAGGAGCTCAAGCTCGAGCGCTCACCGTTCGTCCGACCGCGAATCGAGCGCGCGTTCTCGCCGGCGTCGGGCCGGAGCACGAAGGCGACCGCGACGCTCGCCTTCACGGTCACTGCGCCGGTCCGCGTCGATGCCGAGATCGCCGACGCCGCGGGCCGCCCCGTGCGCATGCTCGCGCGCGACGCGCGCTGGTCGCCGGGTCGCCGGACGCTCCAGTGGGACGGCCGCGACGCGCGGGGCCGGATCGTCCCCGACGGCGACTACCGCCTGCGACTGACCCTGCTCGGCACGAGGCGGGAGATCGTGGTGCCCACCCCTGTGCGCGTCGACACGAGCCCGCCGCGTGCCGCGCTCGCCGGCGTCTCGCCGCGCACGCTCACCCTCGGCCGCGCGGAGCGGCCGCCGGCACGGGCGATCGACGTCCGCTACCTCGCGAGCGAGTCCGCCCGCCCGCTGCTGCTCATCGACGGCCGCACGGCCACCCGTCGCGGCGTGCGCCCGCCCGGGCAATCGGTGCTCGAGTGGAACGGTGAGGCCCGGGGGCGCCCCGTGGCACCGGGCGCGCACGTGCTCGCCGTGCGGCTCCGCGACCGCGCGGGCAACCTAGGGCCGCCCTCGAGCGGCGCCCGCGTGCGCGTGCTCGCCGCTCGCCGCGAGCGGCGCTGAGTCGCGGGTCTTCTCGTCGGACCCGGCTTCGCTCCGCGCGCCGGGACCACGCTCACCGAGCGCGAGCAACCCGCCGGCGATCGATGCCGCGAGCGGCCAGACGAGGTAGGAGGTCTGGAACACCCGCCCGATGAAGAACAGCACGAAGATCGAGACGGCGAAGCCCGCGAGCGCCGTCCATGCGACCGGCGAGCGGAGCTGGCGCCACACGAGCAGCGCCGTGAGCGGCAGCCACACGAAGAGGGCGAGGAGGGCGAACGGATACGGGTCGAAGCGGTCGCGGATCGCCCCGAGCTCGACGAGGATCCCGGCGAGTCCGTAGCCGATGATCCGGTACGTCGCGCCTCCGTAGGCGATCGTGTCCGCGATCAGCGCGCCCGCTCCGGCGACGAGGAACGGCAGGAACCCGACCGCGAGCACGCCCCCGAACGCGACCGCGGCTCGCCGCCGGTCCGGGCGCGCCGCGCGCGGGACGAGGACCGCGGCGAAGAACGGGACCGCGACGACCGCGAACTGCTTGAGCAGGACGGCGAGCGCGAGCGCCGCCGCCGCCGTTGCGAAACGCCGGCGGGCCAGCAGCGCGAAGGCGAGTACGAAGGCGAGCAGCGCGGGCGCGTCGGCAGTCCCGAACCAGGCGGCGCGGACCGCGAGCGGGCTGGCGGCGAGCGCCGCACCGAGCGCGAGCCGCGGGCCGGGCGGGCCGGGGAAGAGCAACGCCGCCGGAAGCAGCGCGAGCGTGGCGAGCGCGACGAGGAAGCGGTAGTCGTCGAACGGGCCCGGCAGGAGGCCCCAGGCGGCCGCGGTGAGCGGAGTGGCGGGGAAGTACGCGAGATGGCGCAGGGCCACCTGCGAGCTCCGCGTCGCCCGGGTGACCGAGCCGTCGAGGCTGTAGAAGCGCTCGAGCCCCGAGCGGGTGTAGTCGGCTCCGTACGGATTCTCGCCGCGGCGGAGCATGTCGCCGGCGATCTCGATCTGATAGGTCGAGTCGTTGACGTGGAACCACGGGGCGGTCGCCTCGCGCAGGCCGGCCTGGAGGAACACGCCCGGGAGGACGAGCAGCGCGACGACCCCCGCGGTAACCGGGACCGCGAGCGAGCGGCGCAGGCCGCCGGTCGCCAGGGCCAGCGCCGCCGCCAGCGCGACGAGCAGCCCCGCGACGGTCGCGGCGGCGCGCGGGATGCCCGGCCCCCACTCCCCGCCGCTCGCCCGCACGACCGCACCGAGCGGGCCGCGCGGCTCGGCCGACGGCGGCCGGAACGGCCACGGGTCCGACGCGAGCTCTGGGACGTTGACGGCGACGACCGCGCCGAGCGCGGCGAGGAGGAGCATGGCCTCGCCGCGCGAGAGCGCTCGCCGCTCGCTCGCCGATGTGCGGTCGCCCGGGGTCGCGGGCTCGGTCGCCGTCTCGAACTCCACGGTCAGCGAGCGACCGGCTCGGCCGGCCCTGCGGCGCCGGTCGGGGCGGGCGAGACCGCCTGCTCGCGGCGCCCCACGGGCGCGGCACTCGCTACGGCGGCGCCGACCGCGAGCACCCCCCAGGTGATCGGGTTGTCGAAGAAGCCGTCGTAGAAGAGCGAGTGGACGAACAGCGCGAGCAGGACGGCGGCGAGCCCGAGCGCCAGCGGTGGATCGCGCCGGCGCGCGCTCGCCAGCACGCTCACCGTCCCGACGAGCAGGGCGATGTAGGCGAGCAGCCCGAGCGTCCCGAGCTCGGCGGCGACGGTGAGCGGCGTGGTGTGCGATGCGCTCCGCCGAAGGGCGCCGCGGTCGGCGCTCTCGCGGTGGCTCGCGAGCGGCTGGCCGGCGAGCCCCACGCCGAGCACCGGGTGGCTCAGGTACACGCGGGCGCTGTCCTCGACGAGCCGCGAGCGCTCGCTCGTAACCTGGCGCTCCGACTCGCCGGCGAGCTGGGTGCTCAGGAGCACGGCGCCCGCCACGGCGAACACCGCGGTCGCGGCCACGGCGAGCCGCCGTGCGCGCCGGTTCCCGGCCGCGAACGCGACCGCCAGCGCCACCGCCACGAGCGACACCGCGCTCGACTGCGAGTAGGAGAACCACAGCCCGGCCGCCAGGACGGCGATCGCCGCGAGTCCCGGCCCCAGGCGCGCGCGCCCGAGCCACAGCGCGGCGAGGATCACGCCGATCGCCAGTACGAGGTGGCGGCCGTAGTGGCTCGGGTCGTCGAACAGCGAGGTAACCCTGAAGAGCGACCCGTACGCGTTCCCCGCCGCGAGGTCGGGTGAGGAGAAGAAGATCTTGCCGGCCGCGGCCTGACCGACCCCGACCGCCGCGAAGATCAGCGCCGGGACCACGAGCGCAAGCGCGAGCAGGCGCGGCAGGCGGGGGTCGTCGACCAGGATGCGCGCGAGCGTCCCGAGCAGCGCGGCGAACGGAAGCCAGAAGAAGGCGAGCTGGCTCGTCCCCGCGACCGGGTCGGCCGACCACAGGAGCGAGACGATGGCGAGCGCGAGGAACGCCGTGGCCGGTACGGCGAGCCGCCGCGGCAAGGCGCGGACCCGCTCTCCGCGAAGCGTGCGCCACACGAGCGCGACGACCGCGGCGGCCAGCACCACGTACAGGGGGAGCAGCCGACCGAGCTTGCCGGAGGTGACGATCGCCACCGGGAAGCCGCCGCCTCCGAACTCGAGCGGCGGCCGCAGCGGGGCGGCTACCAGCGCGAGTGGCGCGACGGCGACGGGATGCCGGACCAGCAGCGCGGCCGCGCCCGCGAGCACCGCGAGCCCGACGAGGCCCGTCGCGAGCGCCGCGGGAGAGCCAACGGCTGTGGCGAGCACGCGGCCGACCGACCCACCGGCGAGCAGCGCGCCCTCGGCCAGAGCGAGCAAGGCGAAGCCCGCAAGCAGGGGGGCGCGCGAGCGCGAGAGCAGAAGCAGGCCGGCGCCGAGCGCTCCGGCCCCGGCGGCCAGGTAGGTCATCGCCCTCCGGTCGAAGCGGGCTTGCGGAGGCCCTTACTGTAGTTGCGGGCCTCGGCCGCCTCGCGCAGACCCTCGCCGCGCCAGGGCAGGAGCGCCTGGCGCGCGTGCACGAGATAGCGGCGCGGGTCGTGGCCGGGGAGCACGGTCGCGGCCAGCGCGCGGACGAGGTACGGCCACGCGCCGAGCAGGCGCGCGGCGAGCGCGACCGGGCGTGAGTGGTGCTTACGCAGGTAGCCCGCGCGGCCGCGGTGGAACTCGACGATGCGCCGCCGCGCGCCCGCCAGGTCGCTCGCGAGCTGCTCGCGGTGGACCGCCCGCGCCCGCGGTACCCACAGGATCCGCCAGCCCGCGTCGCCGAGGCGGCGGCAGAGGTCGGTCTCGTCGGAGTAGACGAAGAACGCGGAGTCGAGCCAGCCTACCGACTCCACCGCCGACCGCCGCACGAGCATGGCGCTCGACTGAGCCCACCCGACGGGCCGCACCTGCTCGCCCCGGCTCTGCACGACGAGGCGACGATGCAGGAAGAGAGCGCTCGCGAGCGCCGTGCCGAGCCCGGGGAGCCGCCACGCGCACGGCTGGGGCGCGCCCGACGGGTCGAGGAGCTGCGCCGCGGCGACCGCCGCGCCGGGGTCGCGGTCGAGCGCGCCCGCGAGCTCGGCGACCGCGCCCTCGCACAGCTCGGTGTCCTCGTTCAGGAGCAGGCACAGCTCGCCGCTCGCGGCGCGCAGGAGGCGGGTGTCGTTGGCGGCCTTGCCTTCCCGCTCGGCGAGGGCGATGAGGCGGATGTCGCGCCCGAGGCCGCGGACCATCTCGGCCGAGCCATCGTCGGAGGCATTGTCGAGCACGAGGACCTCGTGCTCGAGACCACCGGGCACCGTGCGCGCGATCGAGTCGAGGCAGGCGCGCAGGAGCTCGCGACCGTTCGTGTTGACGACGCAGAAGGAGAGCCGCACGGTGCCCATCTTCGCGCGGCGCGTGGCCGGCGACCGCACATCCGGGCCCGGAGCCTCGCTCGGCGGGGCCGACCGCCTCGAGTACTCCCGGCGCGGAGGGCTCCGGACGCCTTGGTAGCCTCGCGCGCGTTCGCCCGCTAAACCCCGCCGGCCCGATCGCGTCGCGCGTGGCCGGGGCGGCCTCCTCCGTGAGCAAGCTCTACCGGACCCTCCTCGCCCACCGCGTGGCCGTGGCCGTCGGCGCGGGCCTCCTCGCGGTGGCGGTCGTGGTCGCCGGCGTGCTGTACCTGAAGTCGAGGGAGAGCCGGCTGACCGTGGGGCCCGGAGCCGCGGCCGAGCCGGGCCCCCCCGCCCCGAAGCCGAGCGCCTTCGTGTGGCCGACCTTCGCGTACGACAGCGCGCGGACGAACAACCTCCCGAGCGGGCTGAAGCCGCCGTTCCGCAGGCTCTGGCGCGCGCGTCCCACCGGCGAGCTGCTCGAGTTCGCCCCGTCGCTCGCGCATGGTCGCCTGTACCTGGTCGACAACCTCGCTCGCATGGTCGCCGTCTCGGCCCGCAACGGGCGGACGCGTTGGAAGCGCAAGCTCGGCGCGCTCGCCGCCTCGACGCCGACGTACAGCAAGGGGCGCCTGTACGTCACGATCCTCTGCACGCAGGCCTGCACGCCGTCGATCGGGCGCTCGAAGAGCAACGGTCGCGGGCGCGTCGCCGCCCTCAGGGCGCGCGACGGGAGGCTGCTCTGGAGCCGCACGCTCCCCAGCCGCTCGGAGTCGACCCCGCTCGTCCTCGGCGACCGGGTCTACTTCGGGACCGAGGGCGGAACCGTGTACGCGATGCGCACCGGCGACGGGCGCATCGAGTGGAAGCACCGCGCGGGCGACGCCGTCAAGGGCGCGCTCGCCTACGAGCGGGGGCGCCTGTTCTTCGGCGACTACACAGGGTCGGTGAACGCGCTCCGCGCGCGCGACGGCAAGCTCGTGTGGAGCCGGAGCAACGTGACGTCGGAGAAGTTCTACGCGACCGCCGCGGTGGGCTTCGGGCGCGTGTTCCTCTCGACCACCGACGGCTACGTGCACGCCCTGCGCACGGACGGCCGGCTCGACTGGAGCTTCGAGGCGGGGTCCGGCGGCTACTTCTACTCGGCGCCCACGCTCGGCCGGCCGCCCGGCCGCGGCCCGACGGTGTTCATCGGCTCGCGCAACTCGTACTTCTACGCGCTCGACGCCCGCTCGGGCCGCGTCCGCTGGAGGAAGAAGGCGGCGGGACCGATCAGCGGATCGGCGACGATCATCGGCGACCACGTCTACTTCTCGACGCTCGACGGGCGGACGACCTACGGCGTGCGCACCGGCGACGGGAAGGAGGAGTTCCGGCGCGCGCAGGGCGCGTTCGACCCCGCGATCGCCGACGAGCGGCGCCTCTACCTGATCGGCTACTCGACGATCACGGCGCTCGAGCCGAAGGCGCGTCGCTCGCGCTGAGCGTCGCGGGCCGCACCGCCGCCGCTCCCGTGCGTGCTTCGCTCGTCGACCCGTCGGCCTTCACGCCGCCGTACGACCACGCGCTGGCCGCCGCGCTCGCGCGGTCGGGCGTCGAGGTCGAGCTGCTCACGAGCCGCTTCGCCCACGGCCCGGTGCCGCCGCCGGCGGGCTACCGCGTCCGTGAGCTCTTCTACCGTCGCGCCTCGCGACTGCCGCCGCGCTCCCGCCTGCGGGCGCCGGTCAAGCTCGCCGAGCACGTCCCCGACATGTTCCGGCTGCGCGTCGCGACCCGCTCCTCCGACCTCGTCCACCTCCAGTGGGTCGACGTCCCCCAGGTCGACCTCGCTCTGCTCCCGCCGACACGCCCGCGAGTGCTCACCGCCCACGACGTGCTTCCGCGTGAGCCTCGCCGCGGCCAGCGGGCGGCGACGCGTCGGCTCCTGCACGCCATGGACGCGGTGATCGTCCACTCCGAGCACGGTGCGCAGCGCCTGCGGGAGGAGGTCGGGCTCCCCGGCGACCGGGTGCTGGTCATTCCCCACGGGGCGTTCGACTACCTGACCCGCCAGCCGGAGGAGCGGCCGCTGCCCGCGGAGCTCGCCGCGGTGGAGGGACCGGTGATCCTGCTGTTCGGGCTTCTGCGCCCCTACAAGGGCATCGACGTGCTGCTCGAGGCTTTCCGCGCCGTCGAGGGCGCCGAGGCGTGGATCGTCGGCATGCCGCGCATGGAGCTCGCGCCGCTGCGGGAGCTGGCCGCTCGTGCGTCGGGGCGTGTGCGCTTCGTCCCGCGCTTCGTCACCGACCCGGAGATACCGGCCTACATGCGCCGGGCCGACCTCGTCGTCCTGCCCTATCGCGAGATCGACCAGTCGGGTGTGCTGTACGCGGCGCTCGCCTTCGGCCGGCCGCTCGTGCTGTCGGCGGTCGGAGGCTTCGTCGAGCTGGCCGAGCGCCACGGCGTTGGCGAGCTCGTCCCGCCCGGCGACCCCGACGCGCTTGCCGCCGTCCTCAACGCCCTGCTCGCCGATCCCGAGGGGCGTGCCCGGCTCGCCGCCACCGCGCAGCGTGCCGCGGAGGGGCCGTACTCGTGGGACGCGGTCGGCCGGCGCACCGCCGAGCTCTACTCCGAGCTCGTCGGCCGCTGAGGGCGGGCTTCCACAGGCCCGCGGCGATAATCCCGCCGGTGACGAGGGCCGTCCTCTGGAGCTCGCTCGCGCTCCTGCTCTACACGCACGCCGGCTACCCGGCGCTCCTGTGGCTGCTCCTCCGCCTCCGGCGCGAGCACGACGCGGACCCGCGCGACGCGATCCGCATGGAACCGCCGTCGGTCTCGCTCATCGTCGCCGCACACGACGAGGCGGGGGTGATCGCAGGACGCGTGGCGAACGCGCGCGCCCTCGACTACCCCCGCGACCGGCTCGACGTGATCGTCGCCTCCGACGGCTCGACCGACGGGACGATCGAGCGCGCTCGCGCGGCGGGCGCCGACCGCGTGCTCGAGCTCCCGCGGGGGGGCAAGGTCGCGGCGCAGGACGCGGCCGTCGAGCTCGCGCACGGCGAGCTCCTCGCCTTCTCCGACGCGAACAGCGCCTGGGCCCCCGACGCCCTGCGCCATCTCGTGGCCCGCTTCGCCGACCCGCGCATCGGCTACGTCTGCGGCCAGGTCGGCTTCCTCGGCCGCGGGTCGAACCAGGAGGGTGTCTACTGGCGTTACGAGAACGCCGTCCGTGCGCTCGAGTCGCGGCTGGCGGGGATCACGGCCGGCAACGGCGCCATCTACGCGGTCCGGCGCTCGGCGTACCTGCACCTCGATCCGCGCACGAGCCACGACCTCTCGTTCCCGTTCAGCATGGTCAAACGCGGGTGGCGCGCGGTCTACGAGCCGGCGGCGCGGGCCGAGGAGCGGATGGCGCCGACGGTCGAGGGCGAGTTCCGCCGAAAGCGGCGGATGATGCGTCACGCCTGGCCGACGGTGCTCGCCGGAGGCCTGCTGTCGCCGCGGGGCTACCCCCGGCTGTATGCGCTCGAGGTCGCCTCCCACCGGGCGCTCCGATACACGAGCCCGGCCCTCCACTTGGCCCTGCTGATGGCGAGCGCCGCGCTCGCCGCGCGCCGGGACCGGCTCGGTCGCGCCGCGCTCGCCGCCCAGGTCGCCGTCCTCGCGGCGGCGGGCGCGGCGCCGGTGGTGCCGGCGCGTCCGCTGCGGCTCGCGCGCTACTACGTGCTCGTGACCGGCGCGCTCGCCGCCGGCCTCTGGGACCACCTGCGCGAGGGCACGCCGACCTCGTGGGAGCGGGAGCCCGGGACGCGGTGAGCCCGCTCGTCGACCGGGCGCTCGCGCTCGCCCTGCTCGTCGCCTCCTCGCCGCTGCTGGGGCTCGCCGCGCTGGCGATCCGGCTCGAGGATCGCGGCCCCGTCCTCTACCGCCAGCGCCGCGTCGGCCGGGCCGGCGAGCCGTTCGAGATGCTCAAGCTGCGAACGATGGTCTCGGGCGCGGAGTCGATGGGCCCGGGCCTCGCGGTCGATGAGGGCGACCCGCGGATCACCCGCGTCGGCGCGGTGCTGCGCCGCCTGTCGCTCGACGAGCTGCCTCAGCTCGTGAACGTCGTGTGCGGCGAGATGGCGCTCGTGGGCCCGCGGCCGACGATCCAGGCCCAAGTCGACCAGTACACCGAGCGCCAGCGCCGGCGGCTCGAGGTACGGCCGGGGATAACGGGCTGGGCGCAGGTCAACGGCCGAGCGTCGCTTCCGTGGCACGAGCGCATCGAGCTCGACGTCTGGTACCTCGAGCACCGATCGACCGTCCTCGACCTCCAGATCCTCGGGCGCACCCTCCGCCTGCTCCTGACCGGTCACGGCCTCTATCGCGGCGAGACGGGCGGCTGGCGGCCCGACGCTCCCGCTATCGGTCCCGCTCGCGCGGACGGGCGGGCGTCCCCACGGCGACACAGCCGCCGGGGAGGTCGGAAACCACGGTGGCGCCGGCGCCGACCGTCGTCCCAGGGCCGATCGTGACGCCCTGCACGATCGCCGCGCCCGTGCCTACGCTCACGCCTTGACCGACCGACACCGCTCCGGAGACGTTCACGCCGGGGAGAAGCGTCGCGTAGGCGTCGACGCGCGCGTCGTGTCCGATCGTGCAGGCCGTGTTGACCGTCGCGAACTCGTCGAGGCGCACTCCGACCGAGACCACGTTTCCCGGCCCGACGACGACGCCCTTCCCGAGCGACGCATGGCGCGATATCACCGCGCTCGGGTGAGCCACGGTGGCGAACTCGACCCCGGCCTCCGACAGCTCCGCGACGATCCGCTCCTTGACCGTGGGACCGGCGAGCCCCAGCACCACCGCGATCTCGCGCTCGGCGGCGTGCCGGCGCAGCCACCCACGGTCGCCGAGCACCGGGTAGCCGCTGCGGACCTCGCGGTGCGCGGCCGGATCATCGTCGACATAGCCCGCGACCTCGAAGCGCGCGCCCGCCTCGACCGCGTCCTCGACCCAGAACATGACCTGCTGGCCGAAGCCGCTCGCCCCGTACACGACGAGCTCGCCCACGGCCAGCCGTCGGCCTACCGGCTCAGCGCTCGACGATGCGCGCCGCGTCGGCGATGAGCCACCCGGGCGCCGTGGTCCAGCGCGAGACGAGCACCGACGGCGCCTCGCCGGCGGCCAGGGAGTAGGTCCCGAGGCTCAGCCAGCGCCCGCCGTTCGTGCGCAGGTCGAAGCGCTTGAACGTCGTCCCCGCGGGCGTCTCGACGCCGACCGGGGCGCTCTGTGAGTAGGCCGAGTGCGCCGGGTGCCAGAACAGGAGCTCGTACCGCCCCGGACGCGGCACGGCGCGCAACTGGAAGCGGGCCGGGTCGCCCACGCCCTCCCTCGGAGCCGCGTAGCGGTAGTCGGCGCCGTAACGCGCGCGCGCCGCGCTGCTCGTGGACCACGCGCTCGAGGCCGAGAAGGCTGCGCTGCGGTTGTCGAGCACCTGCTCGTGCGGGACGGTCGGAAGACCCTTGACGAAGTTCGAGTACGAGCTGAGGTTACCCGACCCGTCGTAGGCCTTGACCCGGTAGTAGTAAGCCGTGCCGCCACGGACCGACGTGTCGGTGTAGGCGCTCGACCGCGTCGTGGCTATCGACCGGTAGCTCGTGTCGATCGTACGCCGGTATATGCGATACCCGGCGAGGTCGCTCTCGCGGTTGTCGAACCAGTTGAGGGCCACGCGGCCCGGCCCGCTGCGCGCGGTGAGGTTCTGCGGCGCTGCCGGGGGCCGCGTGTCCTCGCCCTCCTCGACGGCGCGGCGCAGGCGCGGCAGCTGCGCGTACAGCGCGCTGCCCGGGCAGCTCGTGTTGTCGCCGTCGCGGTGCCCCGAGATCCGATTGAAGGTCACGCGTTGGCCCTCGGGGTAGCGGTTGAGCGATCCGCCGCGCGAGGTGAGCGTCACGCGCCCGCCGAGCGGAGTCCCGTGAACGCTGAGCTTCCAGGTGATCAGCCGGTCCATCGCGCGCAGGCCCGCCGACGACTGACCCGACGACTCGAAGGTCCCGAGGTTCGCCACCCCGGTCGACTGGTCGTTCCAGCCTTGCGCCTGGGCCCCGATGTTCGCCCGCCGAACGCCGCCGTTCCGGCCCTCGAAGATCTGGCCGTACTTGTCGACGAGGAAGTTGTATCCGATGTCGTCCCAGCCGTTGGTGTCGCGGTGATAACGGCAGATGCCGAGCACCATCGACCGCGCGTCGGAGCGCGAGTAGCTGTTGGCGTTGACCGTGTGGTGGACGAAGACCGCCTTGACCACGCCCCGCTCCGAGGGCTGGCGCGGGCGGCAGTGGTCGTCCGCGCCCCACTGGGAGCGCGTGATCATCGTCGGCTGGCTGACCGCCGTCGCGGTGAACAGGCCGGCCACCCCGGTCACGCCCCTGTTGGCGGCCGTGCGCACCGCCGTCTCGGCGCGGTCGGCGGCCGTGGCGGTGCCGGTCGTGTTGATGAACTTGAGCTCGACGCCGCGCAGGCGGTCCGAGGTCCGGTACTGGACCTCGTCGGCGCCGTCGGCCCACACAGGTGCCGAGACGCCGGTCGGATCCGGCTCGCCCCGTCCCGGGTCGGGAGCGTGATCGGGGTCGACGGTCGCGTCGGCCCACCCGCTCCAGCGGTCGCCCTTCCGCCGCACGCGCAGCTCGACCTTTGCCCGGTCGTCGCCGCCGCGCCAGCGCAGTCCGACGATGTCGAAGCGCTTGGGCGCGGCGAGCGGCCGCGATACGACCCTGCCGCCGACCTCCTGCCCGGCGGCGCGCTCGCCCGGCGCGAGCTTGAAGTCGACGGGCGCCGGCACGTATGGGCGCGTCGAGAGGGCGGGTGCCGCCACGGTGCCGGCGGCGCCGAGCGAGGCGGCAAGCAGGAGGGTGAGAAGAGCGCGCTTCATTCGGGGCATCAACACGGGGCTTCGGACGAGGTTGCGGGGCAGGCTACTCGTGCAAGCGGGCGAGCTGTGCTTCTCTCCCCCCGGGGCGGTTCCTGCGCCGGGCTCGAGCGCCTGCCCGCGACCACCAAGGTCGGGCTAGGGCACGAACTCCGGGCCGCGGTCGCGATTGCGCTGCTTGAAGGCGCGGAGCGCGTCGAACACCTGGTCGTTCGCCTGCCGGCAGCCGAGCAGCTCGGTCCAGGCCGTCGCGGCGACCTCGTGGGGCATGTCGGGGTTCGGGACGAGGATCACGTGGTAGGGGTCCTCGTCGAACAGCGACTTAAGCTGTCCGCGCAGCCGCTCCGGAGCCGAGGGGCGAAACTGGTAGATGATTCGCCCGTGCTCGAGGGCGTGGACGAGGCGCTCGTTACCCGGACTCTCGGCGTAGGCGCCGTCGTCCGCGGGGACGGGGTGGTGCCTTCCGGACGTCGGCGGGTTCGAGCGGTACCGGACGCTCGAGGTCGTGTGCCCGCGTCCCTCGGCCGGCGAGCGCCGCGAGATGCAGCCCGCCGCCTCGATCGCCCTGGCGAAGTCGGTCTCCCGCGGGGGAGGCACGGGACTGGTGGGCAGATCGGCGGTCGGCCGGGGGCCTCCGTCCTCCGATTCACCGCCGCCCGACGCGCCCCCGCTCGTCAGGATGACGATCCCGAGCGCCACGAGCGCGGCGAGCACGAGCACGCCCCCGACGCCGTAGCCGATCAGCCGGCGACGGTGAGCGCCGCTCGCGGCCGCGCGCTCGCGCTCCTCGCGCTCGCGGCGCAGGCGCTCCTTCTCCTCCTTGCGGCTCGCCATGTGTCTCCCAGAAGGTGGTCAAGGGGGCTAAAAAGGGCGGTAAGCAGAGGCGGCTGCACGAAGCGGCGCCCGCCCGGGTCAAGAACATAGCGCCGGCGCGATCTACCGCGCCCCGGCGGCCGACAGACCGTGACTCTGCTCGCCCTGCGTGGCAGGGTCGTCCCAGCACGAGTCGACGAAACGGCCGATGTCGGCCATGAGGCGGCGCGGTGCTACGCGGAGCTCGAACAGCGAGCGGGCGCGCAGGAGGCGGGCATCGGGCAGCTCGTCGACCAGCATGCCCGAGTCCGAGAAGGGATGCACGGGATCGCGCCCGTGACCAACGACGAGCGTGCGCGCACGGATCTGGCGGCGCTCCTCGGGAGGCGGGGCGATGCGTCCGAAGAAGAGCCCCTGAAGGACAGCGCCCGAGGGTCCCGGGTCCTGGCGTACCGCGTCGAGCGGGATGTCGGCGAGCGTCGAGAGGTCGCGCGGGATCAGTCGGGCGGCACGCGCGGTGACCCGCGCGAGCGGTCGCCCCAGCGTGAGCGCCACGAGCAGCGGCGTGAACGCGACCGCGCACGCGACGAGCGCATTGTCGAGCACGGGCATCTCGACGATCAGGCCCTGGATCCGCTCGGGCGCGTGCACGGCCGCCTCGAGCGTGACGTTCGCCCCGAGCGACGTCCCGCCGACGACCGCACGCTCGACGCCCAGGTGGTCGAGCAGGGCGATCGTCTGACGGCCGAACACCGGCATCGAGTACTCCGACATGTCCTCGGGACGATCGGAGTCGCCATGGCCGAGAAGATCGAGCGACAGCACGCGGTAGCCGCGCTCGGCGAGCGGCTCGGCGACCATGGTCTGCATTCGCCGGTTGAGCAGCAGGCCATGGAGGAGGACGACGGTGCGCGGCCCGTCGCCATACTCGTCGTACACGAGCCGGTGACCGCCGTGCATGAAGTGGGCGGTTCGGGCGGCGGCCACGGGACAAGCATGCCAGCGTGCGCAGCGGAACGGGCCGCCTGCGACGCCAGAGCGGGCTCGACATGGAGCTAGCCGGACTCGAACCGGCGACCTCCTGGGTGCGATGCATCGGCTAGGGGTCGCGGAGGGCGACGGAGGGGCATTGACGCGGCTCTCTAGAGCGAAACCGATGCCCTCAAGCTCCGCCACCTGCGCGCGGCATGTACCCGCTATGTACCCGCACCCCGCCTCTTCTCGCCAGGGACGACAGGGCCTGTCGAGATGCCTATCAC
>Ga0126312_10000412_pt1 | contig 25007 bp, 29 predicted proteins | sample Plot104A_FD_92537 | JGI IMG/M metagenome (GOLD analysis project Ga0126312, IMG submission 92537) | Serpentine soil microbial communities from UC McLaughlin Reserve, CA, USA - Plot104A | ecosystem: Environmental > Terrestrial > Soil > Grasslands | place: USA: UC McLaughlin Reserve, Lake County...
CCGCCAACCACTGCGCCTGCCCCAGGCCCCTGCCCCGCCGCGGCCGCAACGTAGGAGGCGACCGCATCGACGTCGTCTCCGGTAACCAGGTCCTGCGGCATCGTCGGGCCGTCGGCGCCGAAGTCGCCCGCGAACTGGATCTGGTCGGCGACCACTTGCCGGATCGTCGACTCGTCGAAGCCCTGGTCGTAGTTGGCACCGAAGACGGCGTCCAGATCAGGCCCGACGCGCCCCTGCGCGTCCGCGTCGGCAAGGACGTGGCACGCCGCGCACCGCTCCTTGAACAGCTCCTTGCCGCGGGTTTGATCCGCGTTCGCCTCGACGACCCCGCCTGTGCCGCAACCCGTGCCGGCGAGCACGAGGAGCGTCGTGGCGAGGCCGATCGCGGCTCTGCTTCTGACGAAGCCCACTACGCCGATGCTTGACTGGAGGAGCCCGTATTGGCGACGGCCTCCTCACGCGACGGATAGATCGTGAAGACGCGGTCGAGGCCGGTGATCTCGAAGATCTTCGTGATGTTCCGATCGCTGCAGACCAGCGAGAGCTGGCCGTCGTTCGTGCGTAGGCGCTTGACACCGCCGACCAGTACGCCCAGCGTCGTCGAGTCGATGAACGTCGTCTCGGAGAAGTCGACGATCACTTCCTTGCCGCCCTGGCCGATCACTTCGAGCAGCTGCTGCTTGAACTCGGGGGCGGTGTAGAGGTCGACCTCGCCCGCGAGCGAGATCACGTACGTGTCGCCGTTGACGTTCTCCGTCTTGATGTCGAAGTTCATCCAGGCTCCCAGGAGTCGAGTGACGCGGCCGGTACTCTAACCGCCGACGTTCACGGACGGCTGCGACTTGCGAAGCTGCTGCAGCCGCTCCCGCACACCCGCCGCCAGCGGATCGTCCGGGGCTAACGCGAGGAAGCGCTCGTACGCGGTAATCGCCTTCGGCACGTTGCCCGCGGCCTCGGCGGCCTGGGCAAGCTGAGACCACGCATTCGGATCGCGAGGTGTCGTATCGGCGATCGCCTGGTAGGCCGCGAGCGCGTCGTCGTACGCTTTCTGCATCGCCTCGTACTCCACGTTCGCGCGCGAGTTCACGTCGACCTGGACAGCCTTGTTCAGGGGGTCGAAGCCGCCCTCTCCAGCCGTCCCGGTGAACGCCTTGCCGAGCTCAGAGTTCGGATCCAGGCCGAAGAGCGTGCTCGAGAGCGCCGCGCCGGCGGCGACCTGGATCGCGTTTCCGCGCTGGCGCGCGCGCTCGGCGCGCTGCAGGTAGAGCGCGGCGAGCTCGGCGGTCGCGTCCGTGTCCTTCGGACGGAGCTTCCGGTACTGCACGAGCGCCGCGATCGCCTCTTCGTGCTTGCCCTGCGTCTGCAGCGCCGTCGCCAGCTGTCGGTACGCCGCCGCGTCCTTCGGGTTCTTCGCGATCTGCTCGCGTGCGTTCTCTGCGTCCTGCTTCGCCGGATCGCTGCTGCCGAAGACGTCGAAGTTCCCCTGGAGGAGGTCGCTGAGGCCGCCCGATCCGGAGCCGACGCCGAAGAGCACGAATCCGAGCCCGAAGACCAGTGCGAGAAAGACGAACATCCATTTCGCCTGCTTCCGCAGCTTGGGGAAGAACATGTCCTGCTCGGCGGAGACACGCGCGTGCGCCGTCGTCTGCAACTCGCGATGAGTCCGCGCCTGCCGCGCGGCGCGGCGGCGGTCAGCTCTGGCCATGGGACCCTGCGTCCGTCACGTTCACGAGAGTAGCGGCGCGGCAGCCGGATCGGTGCCGACCCTCTCCCACTCGAAGGACGCGCCGCTCTGTTCCAGCCGGCGTTTCGTCGTTGTATCGCACAGGGCGCCGGCAACCCCGGTCTCGTACAGCGTTCGCGGGTGGAGACCGAGCGCGACCGCGGCGTCGTAGTCGCGGGCGAGGTCGGTCTCGAACATGGCCGGGTCGTCCGTCGATACGGAGCAGCGGACGCCGGCCGCGGCCAGGAGGGGGAGCGGGTGCTCTGTGAGGGACCGCACGGCGCCCGTCCGCAGGTTCGAGATCGGGCACACGTCGAGCACGGTCCCCCTTCCCGCCAGCTCCTGGACGAGACCTGGATCTTCGATTGCGCGGATCCCGTGGCGAAGCCGCACTGCTCCGAGCGCCTCGAGCGCACCCCGAATCGAAGGAGGGCCCGCGTGCTCCCCGGCGTGCGGAACCGCCGCGAGACCTTCTGCTCGCGCGAGCGCGAAGACGTCCGCGTACGGCTCGGGCGGGTACTGCGCCTCGAGGCCGCCGAGGCCCACGCCGACGACGCCGCGGTCGCGGTACCTCGCCGCGTATCGCACGACCTCCTCGGCCTGCTCCTGCGGCGCGCTGCGATAGATGTCCGGCGTAAGGCGAACCTCCACGCCGTGCAGCTCCCGCGCCTCCTCCGCACCGTCGCAGTAGCCGCCGAAGATCTCGTCCCACCTTACGCCGCGCGAGATCCGCTCTGCGGGCGAGAAGATCCCCTCGAGGTAGACCGCGCCGTGTGCCGCCGCCTCGGCGGCGTAATCGACGACGACCTGCCGAAAGTCGTCGGGCGTTCGAAGCGCATGCGTCGTCAGGATCCAGACCTCGATGAAGTGCGCGAAGTCACGGAACTCGTAGAGCGCCGACAGGCCTTCGACCGTGTCCGCGGGGAGCGCGTAGTCGTTTCTCTTCGCGATCGCGAGGAGTGTTTCCGGGCGCACCGTGCCCTCCAGGTGGACGTGCAGCTCGATCTTGGGGTACGGGACGCCGCCGGACATTCGCGGAGCGTAGCCCTGCGCAGTGTCCGGAGCCCGGGACAGTAAGTTCGTTCCGTGACCGCTGTCTTCGTCGCCGTTCATCTCCTCGCCGCGTCCGTGTGGGTCGGCGGGACGGTGGCGCTCGTCTTCGTCGGAGTTCCGCTCGTGCGGACGCTCGAGGGCGACGCGCGGGCGCGGGCGATGCGACTCTTGGGGGAGCGGTGGCGGCCGCTCGGTTACGGCGCGCTGGGGCTCGCGATCGTCACGGGGATCCCGCTCGCCTCGCGCGAGTGGGACGACGACGGCAGCTCGTTCCACCGGGTGCTCGTCGTGAAGGCGGCGCTCGTCGTGGCTCTGCTCGCTGTCTCGTACCTCCACAACTTCGTGCTCGGCCCGCGCGTCGCGCGCGAGCAACGCGAGCTTGGACGCCGGGGCCCGAGCTACCGGCGCTTGCAGGTCGTCGGGTGGATCAGCCTCGCGCTCACCCTTGCCGTTCCCGTGCTCGGCGTCGCGCTCTCGCGGCTGGTGGATTGACGTTGACGAAGCCCGTACGGAGCGCTCATGAGATCGCGACATCTGACGCGTAGCCTCGGCGTGTGAGGCTGTTCGCGATCGCCGCGCTCGCCGCCGCGGCGGCTGCGATGCCGGCGTCAGGCGCGCCGGCCGACCGGACGCTGCGGAGCTCGACCGCGGTCATTGCGTTGGGAGCGACCGCCGGCGACGTGGCCTACGCCACGGAGGGAGCGGGCGGCCTCTGCGGGCAGATCCATATCTGGCGAACCGCCACGCGCGCGACGATCGTCTTCCCGCGGCCGCTTCGCTTCTGCGAAGAGACGAGCACGGGGACCGGGATCGCCGGTGTCACGACCGGCGGCGGACGTGTGCTCTGGCTGTCGTACACCGGCGGCAACTACCGCGAGTGGCGCCTGTACACGGCGAGCGTTGAGCGACCCCGGCCGCGGGAGGTCGAGTTCCTGCCCGTCGACGCCGAGGATCCGTCCCCGATCGTGCTCGGCCGCCCGGCCGAGCGTCTGCTCCCGTTTGCCGTCGGCGCGCGGGCCGTCGTGCTGCGGCCGAACGGCAGTCGTGCGTTCGTGTGGAACGCCGGCGCGCAGATCCGGGCACTTGCTGCGAACGTGGGTCGGGTCGCGGTCCTGCTTGCGAACGGCCGCGTCGTCGTTCTCTCGGCGGCCGGGGCGACGCTCGCGGAGTACAGCGACTACGCGCCGGGGGCGGTTCGGTCGATCCGCAGCAGTTCGCGAGGCGTCGTGCTCGAGCTCGCCGCCGCCGTGGAGATCCGCAACGGCTCAGGGCGAACCACCGTCCCGCTTCCTCCTGCGGCACGACTACTCGACTTCGTCGAGAACCGGATCCTCTACGCGCGCGGCCGCCAGGTCCGTGCGATTCGGCTCGCGGATCGAGCAGACGTGCTCCTTCGCACGGCGGGACCGACCGCGTCGCCGAGCGTTCCGGTGCTCGCGCAGGTCACGCGCGGGCCTCGCGTACGTGCGCGGGGGGGCCGTCTCGTGGGCGCCGTGGCGCCTGCTCCCCGGTACGTAGCCGCAGCGAACAGGGCCCTCCTTGACGAGGCGCGGACTGCGCGAAGCTCGAACGGAGATATTCCGCGCGCCTCCCCTGGTCGGGCGTTACGCCTCGGCGCGGTTCCAGCGTCTCTCGAACAGCACCGCGAGCCAGACCGACCCGAAGTAGAGGAGCAGCAGCGGCCCGAGCTCGAACAGCGTGGTCACCGGATCGACGCCGGGAAGGGCGACGGCCAGGGCAGTGATCGCGACGATCCCGACCTGCCAGTTCCGGCGCAGCTTTTGGGTCGAGACGATCCGGAGCCGCACCAGCGCGAGCACGAACAGCGGCAGCTCGAAGACCACCGCCATCGCGAACAGCACCAGCGTCGTGAAGCCGTAGTAATCGCGCGCGCGAAGCTCGATCGAGTAGTGCGCCGAGTCGAAGCTGGTCAGGAAGTGGATCGCGCTCGGCAGCGCCACGTAGTAGCCGAAAAGGATCCCTGCCACGAGCATCACTGCGGCGAACACGACGAAGAACGAGATGACTCGCTGCGAGCGCTCCTCCATCGCGGGCGCGAGAAACGCCCACACCTGCCAGAGCACGATCGGCAGCGCGAGCAGGAATCCCGCGACGATCGAGATCTTCACCGAGGTCAGGAACGGCTCGGCCGGAGAGAGCGTCAGCGGCTTCTCGAAGCCTTCGGGGAGCGGCGCGTTGAGCCAGTCGAGGATCCGGCCGTGGAACGCGAAGGCGACGACGAAGCCGGTGGCGATCGCGATCAGCGAGACGATGATCCGCGCACGGAGCTCGCCGAGGTGCTCGACGAGCGTCGCCTCCTCGCCGTGCTGTAGACGGCGGGGCAGAACAGACACGATCTGCGGTCTCTAGACCGGGGTCGTCTTGTCCCGCTCGCGAGGCGGCGCGGGGGCGGTCGTGTCCTGCGTCCCGACGGGCAGCTCGGCCTTCTCGGGCCTGTCGTCGTCGCCACTGCCCGAGATCGAGTTCTTGAACTCCCGCATCCCCTTGCCGAGCGAGCGCCCCATCTCCGGCAGTCGCTTCGGGCCAAAGACGAGCAGGACCACGACGAGCAGGATGAGTAGCTCCCACGGAGAGATCCAACCTGGCATAGCGGCATCGTAGCCCGTTTCGCTCGGGCGATCGGCGGAAATCGAAGAAGCCGTGGCCAAGAAGCCGCTGTCGGAGCAGGTCGTGCTCATCACGGGAGGCTCGTCGGGCCTCGGCCGTGCCGTCGCCCGCGCGGCGGCACAGCGCGGCGCGCGAGTGGTCGTCACGGCGCGCGGCGCTGACGGGCTCGACAACTGTGTGCGCGAGCTCGAGGCGTTCGGCGCGTCGGCGCTCGCCGTTCCCGCCGACCACGCGGTCGAGGACGAGGTACATCAAGTCGTGGAGCGCGCGGTCGAGCGGTTCGGGCGCATCGACACCGTCGTCGCCAGCGCGTTCGTGAGCGTGTTCGGCGAGTTCGAGCAGCTCCGGGTCGAGGAGATCCGGCGCGTCGTCGACGTCAACTTCTTCGGGCGCGTGTGCCTGCTCCAGGCGGCGCTCCCCTACCTCCAGGAGACGCGCGGCACCTTCATCGACGTCAACTCGGCCCTCGCATATCGCGGCATTCCGCTCCAGGCGCCGTACTGCGCGACGAAGGCGGCCGTGCGGACGTTCCTGGAGGCCGTGCGGGTCGAGCAGCGCAAGCGCAAGACCGGGGTCGACATCTGCGTCGTGCTTCCGGGAGCGATCAACACGCCCCACTTCGACCGCGTCCGCCAGATGCTCGGCTTCCAGCCGCAGCCGGTGCCCCCGATCTACCAGCCCGAGCCGTTCGCCGAGGCCGTCCTTCACTGCGCGGAGCATCCCCTGCGCGAGCTGCCGATCGGTTGGGGCGCGCAGAAGCTGCTGTGGGGACAGAAGCTGTCCCCGAGCGTCGGCGATCGCATCCTGCTCCGAAGCGGCTGGAAGAGCCAGCACACTCCCGAGCCGAAGTCGACGCACGCGCCGGACAACCTGTTCGAGACGCTTCCGGGAGATCCGGGCGCGCACGGCCGCTTCGACGAGCGCTCTCGCGCGTCGACACTGTGGACGTCGCTCCGCCTCCGCCGCTGGCTCGTGGGCGGCGCCGTTGCCGCCGCGGGCGGCCTCGCCGCGGGGCTGTCGCAGCGGAACGGGGACCAATCGCACGGCGTCAGCCGCCTCGCAAGACGCTGACGGAGCGCCTCGACGTCGGTCATCTCGCGTCGTTGCTGTTCCTCGCGGTCGCCGCGGGCGCGCTCGCGCCCGTGATCTTCGCCCGCCGCGACCTCGGCACCTGACGTGTCCATACCCGACACGTACCTGGTACGGCTGTACCCGGTACGTGCCAGGTACGTGCCAGGTACCGCGGCAAGGTCCCGCTAGACTGAGTCACGAATTCGGCACGAGAACGGCTCGGTTACGCCGGATTCACCCTCACAATGACATTGCTCGAGATCAAGAACCTGCACGTCGCGCTCGAGGACGGAACCGAGATCGTCAAGGGCGTCGACCTCGCCGTGGACACGAATCAGGTCCACGCGGTCATGGGCCCGAACGGCTCGGGCAAGTCGACGCTTGCCTACGCGCTGATGGGGCACCCCGCGTACGAGATCACCGAGGGGCAGATCCTCGTCGACGGCGACGATGTGACCGAGCTCGGCGCCGACGAGCGGGCCCACCGCGGCCTGTTCCTCGCCTTCCAGTATCCGCACGCCGTCCCCGGAGTGACCGTGACGAGCTTTCTCCGCAGCGCGATCAACGCGACGCGGAAGGCCCGTGCCGGCGGGCAGGACGATCCGGTGCCGATTCCGGAATTCCGCAAGGAGCTGCTCGCGCAGATGGACAAGCTCAAGGTGTCGCGCGAGCTCGCCTCCCGCTACCTGAACGAGGGGTTCTCGGGCGGGGAGAAGAAGCGGGTCGAGATCCTTCAGATGGCGATGCTGAAGCCGCGCATTGCGATTCTCGACGAGACAGATTCTGGGCTCGACATCGACGCGCTCCGCGTCGTCGCGGAAGGCGTTCAGAGCCTGATCAGCCCGGAGATGGGAGCGCTCGTGATCACCCACTACCAGCGGATCCTCAACTTCCTCAAGCCGGACTTCGTCCACGTGTTCGTCGGTGGGCGTATCGTGGAAGAGGGTGGTCCGGAGCTCGCGGAGAAACTCGAGCGTGAGGGCTACGAGGCGTTCACGCCGGCGGAGGTGTAGTCAATGGCAGCGACAGAGACAGAGATCGTCCAAGGAATCGGCTCCGATTACGAGATCAAGTACGGCTTCCGTGCCGACGAGAACTACTTCTTCAAGTCGGGACGCGGCGTCTCGCACGAGCTGGTCGACGCGATGTCGTCGCACAAGAACGAGGCGGACTGGATGCGGAAGTTCCGCCACAAGTCGCTCGACTACTTCCTCGCGCGCCCGATGCCGACGTGGGGCCCCGATCTCAGCGGGATCGACTTCGAGAACATCTTCTACTACATCCGGCCGACCGAGAAGCAGGCGTCGTCCTGGGAAGAGCTTCCCTCGGAGATCAAGGACACGTGGGACAAGCTCGGCATCCCGGAGGCGGAGAAGAAGTACCTCGCGGGCGTGGGGGCGCAGTACGAGTCCGAGGTCGTCTACCACAAGCTCCAGGAGGACCTGACCAAGCAAGGTGTGATCTTCCTGGACATGGACTCGGGGCTCCGTGAGCACGAGGACCTCGTCAAGCAGTACTTCGGGACGATCATCCCGCAGAACGACAACAAGTTCGCCGCCCTCAACTCGGCCGTCTGGTCGGGCGGCTCGTTCATCTACGTGCCCCCGGGCGTAAAGGTCGAGATGCCGCTTCAGGCCTATTTCCGGATCAACGCCGAGAACATGGGCCAGTTCGAGCGGACGCTGATCCTCGTCGACGAAGGCGCATACGTCCATTACGTCGAGGGCTGCACGGCCCCCGTTTACTCGAGCGACTCCCTCCACAGCGCCGTCGTCGAGATCGTGGTCAAGAAGGACGCGCGCTGTCGGTACACGACGATCCAGAACTGGTCGAACAACGTCTACAACCTCGTCACGAAGCGCGCCGTCGCCTACGAGGGCGCGACGATGGAGTGGGTCGACGGCAACCTCGGCTCGAAGGTGACGGCCAAGTATCCGAGCATCTGGCTGCTCGGCGAGCGCGCGCACGGTGAGGTGCTGTCGATCGCGTTCGCGGGCAGCGGTCAGCACCAGGACGCCGGCGGCAAGGCCGTTCACGTCGCGCCGAACACGTCGAGCGTGATCACGTCGAAGTCGATCTCGAAGAACGGTGGCCGCGCCGGCTATCGCGGGCTGCTCGAGGTCGCGAAGGGCGCCCACGGCTCGAAGTCGAAGGTCGTGTGCGACGCGCTGATCCTGGACGAGGACTCGCGCAGCGACACCTACCCGTACATCCAGGTGGACGAGAACGACGTCGATCTCGGTCACGAGGCGACGGTTTCGAAGATCGGCGAGGAGCAGCTCTTCTACTTGATGTCGCGCGGGCTCTCGGAGGCCGAAGCGAGCGCGCAGATCGTCAGCGGCTTCGTCGAGCCGATCACGAAGGAGCTTCCGCTCGAGTACGCCGTCGAGATGAACCGGCTGATCCAGCTCCAGATGGAGGGCTCGGTTGGCTAAGTCGAAGCAGAAGCGGGAGCTTTCACCGGAGGAGACCGCTCAGGCCGCGGCGATGAAGAAGCGGCTCGAGGAGCTCGCGGCGGAGCGCAAGGAGCGCGACGCCGCGCGCTCGCGTGGCGGCAACGCGGGCGGCGGCTGGAGCCCCGGCGGCGTCGAGCCGCACCAGATCCGCTCGGGTCGTCGCGGCAACCGCTAGTCACCGGAGCGATGCAGGTCGAGAGAACCGATTTCTATTCCGTGCCGGTCCAGGACATGGAGCGGGCGAAGATGTTCTACCGCGACACGCTCGGGATGCAGAGCCCGAATTGGGAAGACGCGTGGCCGGAGATCGAGACCGGGAACGTCTCGCTGTATCTCGTGAACCCGGCCGCGATCGGCGCGAGCTTCGCTCCCCACACGGCGCACGTCGCGCTTCGCGTGCCTGACGTCGCCGAGGCTCGGAGCGAGCTCGAGGGCCGCGGCGTCGAATTCGACGGCGAGATCCGCGACACGGGCGTGTGCCACATGTCCTTCTTCAAGGACAGCGAGGGCAACCAGCTGATGCTCCACCGCCGGTACGCGCCGTGAAGGTCGAGACGGTCGACTTCCTCACGATTCCCACGCGCGACGTCGAGCGCGCCGTCGGCTTCTACACCGATGTGCTCGGGCTCGAGCGCGGCGCCGACGGAGAGGTCGAGACGCCGAACGTGACGATCTCCTTCTGGACCCCCGAGGGTGACGGCGAGGAGTTCCGGCCGCACGTCGGCGGCTTTGCGATTCGCGTCCCTGATGTTGCCGAGGCCCGGCGCGAGCTGGAGGCGAAAGGCGTCCGGTTCAAGGGCGAGACGTACGACTCCGGCGTCTGCCATATGGGCTTCTTCGAGGATCCCGATGGGAACACGATCATCCTGCATCGGAGGTACGCGCCCCGTGGTCTTTGAGGCCTCGATTCATGCTGGCGCTTGTGCCGTCCGGCCGTGCTGGGCGGCGCGATCCGGCGTCCTCAGTCGCGCCCGTAGCCTCCGGCTACGAACGCTCCCTGCGTCCTTGTCTCGCACTCGCCCATCGCACCCGGACGACGAAGGACAGCATGAATCGAGGCCGTAGAACCGAGCTCCTGCAGCGCTACCGTGAGCTGCCACTGCCGACGACGAAGGACGAGTCGTGGCGCTTCACCGACCTGCGCGGCTTCGACCCCGATTCGTTCACGGCCGAGGGTGACGGAAGCGTGCCCGAACGGCTGCTCGACATCGGAGTGTCCGGCTTGGTGACAGTGACGGAGTCGGAGCTCGCGATCGAGCGCGCTCCGGAGGGAATCACGTTCGAGCGCCTCGACGAGAGCCACCCGCGCCTCCACGAGCTCGTCGGCTGGGAAGAGAAGTTCGCCGCGCACAACGCGGCGCTCTGGAAGAACGGCCTGCTCGTCGTCGTGCCGCGCGGGTTCGTCCTCGACGACCCGCTGTACGTGAAGGTGGCGAACTCGGTCGACGACGGGTCGCTGTTCTGGCGCCTGCTCGTGATCGCAGAGGAGGGCGCCCGGTTCTCGCTGATCGAGGAGTACGCGAGCGCGACGCCCGAGGTGCGGGGTTACTCGAACGCGGTCGTCGAGCTGTTCGTCGAGCAGGGCGCGAAGCTCGAGTACGTCTCGCTCCAGAACCTCTCGCGCGAGACGTGGCACTTTGCGACGCATCACGCTCGCGTCGAGCGCGACGCGGAGCTCGACTGGGTCGCGGGCGGGTTCGGCTCCAGGAAGGGCAAGATCCGCATCCAGAACGACCTCGCCGGCCCGGGGGCGACCTCGCGTGTCACCGGCGCGTACTTCGCCGACTCGACGCAGCACCTGGACTACGACACGTTCCAGGAGCACATCGCGCCGAACACGACGAGCGACTTCGCGTTCAAGGGTGCGCTGCGCGACAAGGCGCGCACGGTCTGGCGCGGGATGATCCGGGTCGAGGAGGACGCGCAGAGGACGAACGCGTACCAGGAGAACCGCAACCTGCTCCTCTCGAAGGCCGCCCATGCGGACTCGATCCCGGGGCTCGAGATCCTCGCGAACGACGTTCGCTGCACGCACGGTGCGACCCTCGGCCGGATCGATCGCGACGAGCTGTTCTACGCAATGGCGCGCGGCCTGAGCCGCGCCGAAGCCGAACGGATCATCGTCCGCGGCTTCTTCCAGGACGTGCTCGACCGAATCGAGCTCGAGCCTGTGCGCGAAGCGCTCGGCAACGCGCTCGACGCGCGGATTCCGGATGCGTAGAGCCGTTGCGCGGCCTACGGCCGCGATGCCAGACGCGCGACTAGAGCGAGCTCAGCGCCACGGCGCTGGCGTCGGGCGCGAGAGTCGCGCCGATGTTCGGGCCGACGATGGTCGCGCGGTAGCGGCGCGCGCGGGCGCGCGGCGGAACGGTCGCGGCGAACGAGCCGTCCGCGCGTGTCCGCTTGCCGCCGAACCAGCTCCAGCCCGGCCGCCCGAGGCACGCGGCGCACTCGAAGACGGCCGCGAGGCGGATCGGCGTCCCCTCCAGCGTGCGCCAGAAGCCGGTCACGGGCCGGCCGTGAAACGTCGCGCGTCCGCGTAGAAGCTCCGTGCCGCCGGTCGGCTCCGTCTCGAGCTCCATCGCGGTGGGCGCGCCGCGCCAACGCGAAAACCGGAGCTCGACGGCGCCGCCGCGGACGAGGCGCCACGCTTGCAGGCCCCAATAGCGCCCGGCGGGCGTTCGCCGGACGACACGCCTGAACGGAATGGGCACGCCGCCCGCGGCGCGGCTGACGTCGCGGCCGGGAAGGCGACCGCCGGGCAGCGCGCGCCCCCGAGGCGGGATCAGGAGCGTCTGACGGGCTCCGCGCGCGGTCCAGCTCACCTCCGCGTAGCCGCGTGCGTCGACGCGCAGAGCCGGTCGTTGCGCGTTCTTCGTCACCGTGACGGATGCGAGCGCAGACCCCGGCGCGGCGGCGAGGGCCACCGTGGCCAGTACGAGCGCCGACCTCATCGCGACCCGTGCACGAACGACTCGCTCTCCGCGCGCGCGCCTGCGGTCATTCGTCGCAGCGCCTCCTCGAAGTCGTCCTCCGTGACGCTCGACGCATCCTCACGCGCCATCGCCGCGAGGGCCGCTTCCTGCGTGAGCGACTTCAGATCGGCCGGCGACATCCGCTCGGACGCGCGTGCGAGCCGCTCGAGGTCGACGCCGACGGTCGGCATTCGCGCTGTGAAGAGCCTCAGCAGCGCGAGTCGCTCCGGCTCGTTCGGGAGGCCGAGGACGATCGTGCGGGAGAGCCGTCCTCCGCGCAGCATCGCGGGGTCGATTTGGTCCGGCCGGTTCGTCGCGCCGACGATGAACACGCCGCGCTGGCCGTCGATCCCGTCGATCTCGGCCAGGAGCTGGTTCACGTGCGAGTCGTGGACCTCGACCAGGCCCCGCCGCCCCGCAATCGCGTCGAGCTCGTCGATGAAGATGATCGAGGGCCGGTTCTCGCGTGCCCGTTCGAACAGCCGGCGGATGTTCCCCTCGGACTCGCCGACCCACTTGCTCATGACGTCCGCGCCGCTGATCGGATAGAAGCTGCACTTCGCCTGGGCCGCGAGCACCTTCGCGATCGTCGTCTTGCCGGTCCCCGGCGGGCCCGCGAGCAGCAGCCCCGTCGGCGGCTCGACACCGAAGCGGCGCGCCGACTCGGGATCCTCGATCACAGCCTGCAGCTGCTGGAGCTGCACCTTGATGCTCTCGGGAAGGATCAGCGAGTCCCACGTCCAGTGCTCGACGGTCGGCCGGTCCTGCCCACCGACGCGCTCGAGCGCGGCGAGCAGCGACTGCGTTTCGAGCTCGAGCCGCTTTCCCGTCTCCTGGGCGCGGCGGAAGACGTCGAGCGCGGCGAGGTCGACGACCTTCTCGATCGCTGCGGGCGTCATCCCCTCCGTCCGCCGTACGAGCTCTTCGAGATCGACGTCACGCGCCACGGGTCGGTCGTCGAGCTCGCTCCGGAAGATCGCGCGGCGCGCAGCGGCGTCCGGGAGATCGATCCGGACGTGCCGGTCGAAGCGGCCCGGCCGGATCACGGCGGGGTCGAGGTGCTCGAGCGAGTTTGTCGCGGCGACGACCAGGAAGCCGGGCGCGGCGCGGTGCTCCTCCAGGGACGTCAGCAGCTGGTTCACCGTCCGACGCGACTCCTGGTCCGGCGTTCCTTCCCGGCGCTGCGCGACGGAGTCGAACTCGTCGAAGAACAGCAGGCAAGGCAGGTTGTCGAGTGCGGTGTCGAACGCCTTCTGGATGTTCTGCGACGACCCGCCGACGAGCGAGGAGACGAGGTCGCCCGTGGAGACGTGCATCAGGTTCATTTGGTACTCACCGGCGATCGCCCGCGCGAAGAACGTCTTCCCGACGCCCGGCGGCCCGTACAGCAGGACGCCGTTCCACTCGATGCCGTACCGCTGCGCGTCCTCGGGGTGCCGAAGCAGGAGGCCGATCGTGTTCCGCACCTCGTCCTTCAGGGCGTCCATCCCGCCGACGTCCGCGAACGTCGTCAGCTCGTCGGGCGGAACGACGTCGAGCTCGCCGCCGCCGCCGACCCCGCCCATGCCCCCGCCCATCAGCATCCCGAGCGGCGACTGCGACTGCGTTCGCCGCCGCCGCGAGTCGCGTCGCGGCTGCGGACGCTCGGACGCCTGCTCGGGCGTGTTCTTCCCGGCTGCGCCCGCGTCGCCGAGCATCGAGTCGCGATCGGAGATCTCGACCCACTCGCCGGTCACCGGGTCGATCGTGTACGAGCGTGCTCCGCTGCCCGAGAACAACGCGTCGAACAGCGTCCCGAAGGGCATCCCGCCGAAGGGAGAGGGCGGCGGAGCATCCCCGGCTTCCGCGCGGCGACGAGCCTCTTCCTCGGCTGCGCGCTGTGCCTCGATTGCCCGTCGCCGCGCCGCTCGCTGAAGCGCGAACGCCACGACGACGAAGAACAGCATCGTCAAGAGCAGAAAGGCCATGCGTGGCGGCGTTCCCGCTGGACCGACAATTACGCGTTCAGCATCGGCACGTGTCCCGGCTCGTCCTCGACGCGCTTCAGCCAAGCGCGGATCGCCGGGTACGGGTCGAGCGAGAACCCCCCTTCGTCGGCCGTGTGCGTGTACGCGTACAGCGCGAGGTCCGCGAGCGTCACCGAATCTCCGACGAGCCAGTCGCGGCGGTCGAGGTGCTGCTCAGTCGTGTCGAGCGCGTGCTCACCGCGCTTCGTGAGCTCCGCGCGGCGCTGCTCGTACAGCTCCGGCCGCCCCGCATACGTCTTGAGGAAGCGCGCCACCGCGAGCGCGGGCTCGTGCTCGTACTGCTCCCAGAACAGCCATTGCAGCACCTGCGCGCGCTCGTAGGGATCCGCTGGCAGAAAGCGGGTGCCCTCACCGAAGTAGCACAGGATCGCGTTCGACTCGGCGAGTGGCCGCCCGTCGTCGAGCACCAGCGTGGGCACGCGCAGCGCCGGATTCAGCGCACCCAGCAGGTCGCGGCGGTTCGAGCGGTCGACGACCGAGACCTCGCGGCGGTCGTAGTCGACGCCGAGGTGCGCGAGCAGGAGGCGCACCTTGTAGCAGTTGCCGGAGACCGGGCTGTCGTAGAGCAGCACGCGGCTGCAGCCTACGCGGGCGGGCTCCCGTGGACGCGCCGGAACAGCTTCCTCGCGGCCCCGATGAGGTTCGCGCGCGCGGGCGGTCGCCTCGCATACGTCTCCCAGCGCGTGCTCACCAGGTAGACGAACGGGCCGTCGGCGAAGACGATGTTGTCGCCCACGAGGCCGGGCCGCTTCAGGCGGAAGCCCTGCGCGCGCGGGATCCCGGGGACGGGGAACGCCTTGAAGCTTCGGCCGAGGCCCTTGCCGTCCGTTTGGGAGTAGCGGCGAATGGCGGCGAGCTCGTTGCGGGCGGCTGCCGGCGACTTGAGCCGCATCACCCAGGAGAGACCCCCGCGGTCCCTGCTGCCGCGAGTCGGCGCGAGCTGCTGGCTCAGGAGCGCGGCGAATCCCTCGCGCCTCAGCCTCGCAGTCCGCGCGGCCACCTCCTTGAGGGTGAGACCGGTGCCGCTACTGACCCACGCCCGCGCTCGGATGAACGCCGTCGGCGGCCCGAACCGCTTGAACCCAGTGAGCTCGCCGGTGCGCAGGACCCGGTCGCGGAGCGACAGTGGCTTCGCGGACGGCGCGGCCTCGATTGCACCCGTCGAGGCGAGTGCGAGCACCACGAGCAGGGTGAGAGCGACCCGGCGCACGCGCGCAGGGTAGCGGGCGCCGAGTCGCTCGCTGCGGCCCCCGCCTAGACCTCCTGCTCGGCGAGCACCTCGTAGACGCCGACCGAGGTCCGGCGGCCGCGGACGTCCTCGGGAATCTCATCGCCCATCGATTCGAAGCGCTCCTCCGCCGCGTCGATCTCCTCACGGCTGTCGAAGAACGCAACGAACAGGCGGCGGTTCGATTCGCGGTCGTCGAGCAGCAGCACCTTCTTGAGCCCGGCGGGAGGATTCATCGTCCCGGAGCTCATCCGCTCCTCGTTGAGCTGCTGGAGGCGGTCGGCGTCACCGCCCTCGAACGTGGCAACGCGTGCGTACATCGCTGCACCGTCCTTTCACGTCGTCGCAGGAGCGTCAAGCATCGTCGACCTGCGACGGGGCCGTCAACCCGCAACTACGATTTGGCGGTCATGCGAGTCCACGGCGTGAGCTGGCTCGGAACGCGTACGGAGCGGTACGAGCCGATGGTCGCGTTCCTGCGCGACGTCCTGCAGCTCGAGGTCGCGCACGAGGAGCCCGGCTTCGCGGTGTTCCGCTGCCCGAACGACGACCTGGTCGAGGTTTTCGGGCACGACCATGACCTCGCCCACGATTTCTTCACGACCGGTCCGGTGGCCGGGTTCAGCGTGGACGACGTGGACACGGCCAAGGCCGAGCTCGAGGCGGCCGGGATCGAGTTCCTCGGCGAGCGCGGATCGACCGACGACGGCTACGCGTGGTGGCATTTCCGCGCGCCGGACGGGAACGTCTACGAGATTACGAGCGGCTCGCCGCCGAGCGGCGGCGCGTAGAGCTATGCCGCGTCGATCGGCTGGTTCGACCGCACGACGTCGTGCGGGTCGTACGTCGCCTTCACGCGGCGCAGCCGGCGGCGGGCCGTCTCCGTGAAGAACGCTTCCGCTGCGAGCCGATTCGCGGCAAAGTTGAGGTACGTCCGATCGGCCTCCCAGGGAGCGAGCGCGGCCTGAATCTCCGCCACGTGGCGCTCGACCGTCTGCTGAAAACCGGGCGTGGGAGCGGCTCCCACGGCAAAGACCGAATAGTCAGCGTCGACGCAGGAAAGCGCGCCGTTCGCCGCCGAGGGTCGCGCAAGCTCGCCGCCGAGGTGGCGGATTTCGACCGAGAGGAGCGGCGAGCCCGGCACGAGCTCGGCCAGCGCGCGCACGGCCTCGACGGAGAGCTCGGCGAGCAGCATCCCGTCGCCGGCTCCAGGCACCGGATGCTCCGGGTCCATGTGCAGCTTCAGCAGCTCGACCGTCGACGTGACGCGCATCGTGTCCATCACGGGGTCGAGCTCCCGCAGCGAGGCGAGCCATGCGTCGCCTTCCTCCGGGTCGCCGAGGAACACAGTCTCTACGAGCACGAACCCCTGCCCGCGCAGGTGCTCCGGGACGTGCGGGAGCGGCGGGAACTGCATCACGCGTCCGACGGTCGTCAGCTCGTCGGGAATGTCGAGCTCGGTCAGCTCTCGCCACGCCTGGAGGATCTCTTCGGCGCGTTCGATCGGCCACCAGAGGATGCCCGCGTAGACGTGCGCGACGGGGTGCAGCGCAAACTCGATCGCGGTGACGACGCCGAACGACCCGCCGCCGCCGCGCAGAGCCCAGAAGAGGTCGGGCTCGTGCTCGCGGTCGACGCGCAGGAACCGGCCGTCCGCGGTCACAAGCTCGACGGCGGTGACCTGGTTCGCTGCAAGCCCGTGCTTGCGCGACAGCCAGCTCAAACCGCCGCCGAGCGTGTATCCGACGACGCCGACGTCGGGGGACGAGCCGGCGAGCGGAGCGAGGCCATGCTCTGCGGCGGCTCTGACGACCTCCTCCCACACGACACCAGCCTCGACCCGCGCGGTTCTCGCGTTCGGATCGATGTCGACCTCACGCATGCGCTCGGTCTTGATCAGGATCGTGTGCTTGAGGGGCCCTAGTGATGCGGCGCCGTGGCCGGTGCCCTGGGCGGCGACGCGCAGGCCGCGGTCGCGGGCGAACCGGACGATTGTGACGATGTCTTCCGGGGATTCCGGCAGTGCGACCGCGCGCGGGTGCTGCCGGACGGCCAGGTTCCAGGCCTGACGCGCCGCGTCCCAGCGCTCGTCGGACGGAACGGCGATCTCGCCGTCGAGCTCGTCGCTGAGATCGAGCAGCTCGACGTCCGTCGTGTTCAGGTCGCGGATGAGGGTTTCCACGGCCGTCATCTCCTCGCCGTTCATGCCATGATCCTGTCGGAGCCGCCGGTACACGCGCATCGGCCGCGCGGAGGAAGATTCGTCGCCTCGGAGGACGATTCAGGCGTCGTCCTCGCGGAGGACGCCTGGGCGGCGATCGGGCAAACTGTTGTCGTGACCACAGCCACGCGTGACGCCGCGGCCGTCCTCGAGACCCTTCGGAGCTCGAACCGCTTCCTCGTTCAGCAGGTGTTCAAGCCGATCGCGAACGAGTACCGGATCAGCGCGCCGCAGTCGGGCAAGGACGAGGGCGAGCCGTTGCTCTTCGTCAAGCAGAAGAAGATGAAGATCAAGGAGGACATCCGCTTCCGCCTGTCGCCGGACGCGGAGGAGTTCCTGTTCATGATCAAGTCGAAGTCGGTGTTCGAGTTCCGCGGGCGCCACGAGATCCTCGACCCCGGCGGCACGCCGATCGGCTTGCTGGAGAAAGTCTTCTCGAAGTCGCTGATCCGCAGCCACTGGGTCGTCCGCGGCGCAGACGGCGAGGAGCTGTTCGAGGCGCACGAGGCGAGCTGGCCGATCGCCGTCCTTCGGCGGATCGGCTCGATTGGCCCGGATTGGATCTCGCTGCTGGAGTGGCTGCCGTTCAACTTCGTCCTGAAGCGGAACGGCGCCGAGGCCGCCACGTACAAGCGCGTGCTCGGAGCCGTCCGCGACCGCTATGTGCTCGAGCTCGGGCCGGAGCTCGTCGGGGTCGACCGCCGCCTCGTGCTCGCCTTCACCGTCGCGCTCGACGCCCTGCAGGATCGCTGACGCCGGCGCTTGCCGAAGCGGCCGACTATCCAGCCGCTTGCACCTCGGCTCCCCATTCCTCCGGCTCGACGTGCCGGATCCGCTGCGCGAAGAACCACTCGTGGCCTTCGGGATCGCGAGCGAAGTAGCGCCGGTCGCCGTACTCCTGGTCTGCGGGGTCGTTGACGATCTCTGCGCCCGCTGACTTCGCGTGCTCGAAGTGCGCGTCCACGTCGTCCACGATCACGTAGATCGACGTCGTCGCTGCGCCGAGGCGCTTCGGGCTCCGGTAGTCGCCGCCCGGCTCGCCAAGGTAGATCGTGCCTTCGCCGAGCGCGAGCTCGGCGTGCCACGTCCTCCCCTCGGGTGACCGCGAGCGCACGTTCTCTGCGAACCCGAAGGCGCGCGTCAGGAAGTCGACGGCCGCATTGCCGTCTTCGTACAGAAGGTAGGGCGTGATCGCTTGTGCCATGTCGGTCCTCCTCGAATCGATTGACGAGGAGGCTAGGCGGTGCCCGTGGCGGTGTCTTGGAAAAACGTTACGGGTGTCTGCCCCGTGACGACACGGAAGTCGTTGATCAGATGGGACTGGTCGTAGTAGCCGCACTCGACGGCAATGCGGGCCCAGTCCGGGCGCACGAGCATCTCGGCGACCGCTCGCGTGTGCTCGAAGCGCTGGACGCGCGCGGCGGCCTTGGGTGTGAGCCCGATCTCCTCGCGGAAGCGCGCGACGAGCCGTCGCCGGCTCCAGCCGAGCTCGCGCGCCAGCTGCGCGACGCGGATGCGCCCGTGGCTCGCGGACAGTCGCTCCCAGGCCCACGCGATCTCCTTCGAAGGCGGCCGCGCGTCCGCCATCCGCCTGGACAACACGCGGTCGAGGAGGTCGAAACGCGCGTTCCAGTCGCCGGCGCACGCGAGCCGCTCCACGAGTGACGGCTCGTCCAGCACGTCCTCGAGGCGGACGACGTCGTTGGCGAGCTCGTCCAGCGGCAGCCCAAGGATTGCGTGCGCGGCCGGCGGGGGCAGGTCGATCTGCATCCCGAACGAGCGGCCGCCATGCTCGGTCGTCACCTGCGTCTGACGCAAGCCGCCCACGAACGAGGTGTGCCGCGCGCCGTCGATCAGCCAGTCTTGGTCGAAGCTGATCACGATCACGACGTCGGTCCCAGGTCCTTCCCGACGCCGCACCGGCCCGTGCCTCTCCTCGCGGAAGCCGTAGTAGCGCGTGACACGGCCGCGGAGTCCGTCGGCGGGCCCGCGCTGCGCTACCTCGGAGCGGTCCGTCACCCCGGCCCCCGTGCGACCTGCGCTTCGAGCGCCGCGACCGCCTCCTCGAGGCGGCGCACCCGTTCCTCCAGGTCCGGCCGCACGTCGCTCGCAAGGGCCGCTTCCGGAGGCGCGGGCGGAGCCGAGGCCTCGCCGAGAAGGTGTGTCCAGCGCGCCTCCCGCTCGCCGGGCCGGCGCGGCAGCAGCTGTGCAAGCTCGCGCTCCGCCAGCGATTCGAGCGTCTCCGTAACCTCGGCCGTGGAATCGAAGCCGTGCAGTCGCTCGGCCCGTTGCTTGAGCTCAGCGACCGTCTGCGGGCCGCGCAGCATCAGCACCGCCAGCAGCGAGATCTCGCCGTCCGAGAGCGAGAGCGCTTCGTCGAAAAGATGGCGGTACTTGACCGCGCGGCTGCCGCGCCCGCTGGCCAGTCGCGCCCACCCGCGACGCGACAGGTCCGCAAGCGCCGCGCGGATCGTCGCCTCGTCGTAGTCGACGACCGGCTCACGGTTCGTCGCCTGATTGCAGGCGAGCCGCAACCCGTTCAGCGAGAGCGGGTACTGGTCCGGCGTCGTCCGCTGCTTCTCGATCAAGCAACCGAGCACCCGCAGCTGGACGGGATCCAGCTCCACGGCGCCGGAGCCTACCGCCGCTAGGCGACCGAGCTGTCGGAGCTGATCGTGCGCGAAGCGGTGCGGCCGGTGTGGTCACGCTCGATCGTGAGCTCGCGGTCGAGCGTGTCCACGAGCGCGCGGAGTGCCTTCCGGTCGAGCCTGCCGAGCACCTCCTCGAGCGCCTGGTCGAGGTACCGCGAGCGCGCATCGCGATACGGCGACTTGACGTACCAGCCCCATTCGCACCGGTAGACGCGGATCTCGCCGCCTCCGAGGGCGACGGCGTGCTCGAAGTAGGCGTTGCAGTTGCCTGACCCGTCCACGACCGGCCCCTGTACCCGCCGCGGCCGTTCTTACGCCTCTGCGCGTCCTTCCTGCAACTTAGGCCCGTCACAGCTGCCCGCTCTACGCTTCCAACATGGACGAGATCGAGGGCGCCATGGACGAGATCGAGGGCACCGAGGCTCTGACCCGCCGCGGGTCGCTCGTCAGGCTGGGCGGGTTGTTCGCCGCCGTGCTCGGCGCAGGCGGGCTCGCGAAAGCCGCCGACTCGGACGCGGCGGGTGAGGGCCCGGCGGGCGTCGCCTCCGGAGCGGTCGCGTGTGTCCTGACGCCGGAGCAGACCGAGGGGCCTTACTACATCGACGGCGAGAAGCTTCGCCGCAACATCACCGAAGGCCGGCCCGGGACGCCGCTGACGCTTCGCCTGAAGGTCGTCAACGCCTCGAGCTGCAAGGCGATCCGCGGTGCGGTCATCGACATCTGGCACGCGGACGCTGCGGGCGCGTATTCCGGGTTCGGCGCCGGCGCGTCGAGCCGAACGTTCATGCGAGGCATGCAGCGGACGAACGCGCAAGGCCTCGCGATCTTCAAGACCGTCTATCCCGGCTGGTATCCCGGCCGCACGGTCCACATCCACGTGAAGGTGCACCTAGGCGGTGACGTCGTCCACACGGGCCAGCTCTACTTCGCGGACGCGGTCACGGATGCGGTGTACCGACGCGCGCCGTACGCGAGCCGGCCGGGGCGCACGACCCGGAACAGCGCCGACGCGATCTTCCGGAACGGCGGCAGCAAGTCGCTGCTCTCGCTCCGGAAGGACAGTTCCGCCTACGTCGCGTCGATCTCGATGGGCGTCGTGCGGCGTTAGTCCTGGTACGAGCGCGGCGAACGCGTCGAACGACGGCTTCCGCCGCCGAGCCGGTCGTTCGCCCATTCCGGCGTTTCGAGGATCGTGAGCAGCACCTCGATGTCGTACGGGGAGGCGTACCGCACCGCACTTGGCGACGCCACCGACCGCCCCACGAGAGATTCACGCGCAGCACTCGAACGTCGAGGCGGTCAAGCATCGGGAACGCCCACGTCGGTCGCCGAAGAGCGTTTGCGTGGAGTCGATCAGCCCGGTCTTCAACCCGGGCGCAGCGTCGGCTCGAGCGGCGGTAAGCGCCGCGGACGCCAAGGTGAGAACGACTGCGCAGCGAAGCGCGTTCGGGGCTCAGCAAACGACCCGGCGCCAGCGTCTCTAGACGTCGTTTCTTGATGAAGCGACCGGTTCGCTGACGACGAATGCCGTCGTGTCCGCCCCGAGTCGACCCGTTTCGCGAACCACAACTTCATCCCGGCCGAGCCCGTTTCGGATTACCCAGTGCCCGGTGTCCGGGTAGCAAGCATTGGCCGGCAGACCCGTCGTCGATACGAACAGCGCGCGCACGACCGGGTCGCCGCGATTGAGCAGCCGGTGAGCACCGGCTGGGCCTTCCGGGAAGCACACAAGATCGCCCGTCTCGAGATGATCCTCACCTCGCGGGTGGCGCAGGGTGGGCGTTCCGGCCAGGACCAGCAACCACTCCTCCCGCCCATATACGTAGTGGTACGCCTCAGATCCCTCTCCGGGATCCAAGGCCACCACCGTCCCGTCGAGCCGGTCGGCGCCCAGTAGCCGGCCGAACTTCGAGGCGCGGTACCGGAATCCCGCCGGCGCGTGCGGGTCAGCCGCGTCCTCATGGAGGACAAGCACGTTTACGGCTGGCTGCGGCGGCGACGTCTCGGGCTCGCGCACGACCTCGACTGACTCCGACGCCCCCGCCGTTCCCTCGCCGTGCCAGTAGCTGACGGCGCTCTTGCGGAGGAGGATGCCTTCCGGGCCGCTGACCTTGTCCGAGTCGGGGTAGACGCTCATGTATGGCTCGACGTCGTGGCCGGTGGCGAGGATCACAACTCGACCCGGTCCTTTCAGGGTGTGGGCTCCGAGATGGCCGGACGGGAAGCAGACGAGGTTACCCGGCGTCAGGATCCGCTCCCCCGCAGGTTCGCGAAGCACCGGTGCGCCGGCGATCACGTAGAGCCACTCCTCGATCCCGTGGTGGTAGTGGTATGGCCAGATCGGCAACGCGGCCTCGGCTTGATAGACGCTCGCGCCGATCCGTTGAGCCCCCAGCCGGAGACCCACGGAGGTTGCGAAATGACGGAAGCCGGCTTCGTCGAGAGACTCGTCCAACTCGACGCTGAGGATGTTCACCTTCTTGACGCTCACTCTGAATGACCTCTCAGGCGCGAACGAGTGGCTTGTACTTGATGCGGTGCGGTTCGAGGGCGTCCTCGCCGCGTGTCTCGCGCACCCAGTCGGCGTACTCGCCCCAGCTGCCCTCGAACCACGTCACGTGCGACTCGCCTTCGAACGCGAGGATGTGCGTCGCCACGCGGTCGAGGAACCAGCGGTCGTGCGTGATCACGACCGCGCAGCCCGCGAAGTCGAGCAGTGCCTCCTCGAGAGCGCGCAGCGTGTCCACGTCGAGGTCGTTCGTCGGCTCGTCCAGGAGCAGGACGTTGCCGCCGCTGCGCAGGAGCTTCGCGAGGTGAACGCGGTTCCGCTCGCCGCCGGAGAGGTCGCCGAGCCGCTTCTGCTGGTCGGAGCCCTTGAAGTTGAACCACGAGACGTACTGCCGCGAGTTCACCTCGCGCCGTCCGAGCGTCAACGTATCGGCGCCGCCGGAGATCTCCTTCCAGACCGTGCTCGCCGGATCGAGCGCGGCGCGTGACTGATCCACGTACGCAAGCTCGACGGTCCCGCCGACGCGCAGCTCTCCTGCGTCCGGCTGCTCCTCGCCGACGATCATGCGGAAGAGCGTCGTCTTCCCGGCGCCGTTCGGGCCGATCACGCCGACGATCCCGGCCGGAGGAAGTGAGAAGGTCAAGCTCTCGAAGAGCAGGCGGTCGCCGAAGCCTTTCGCGACGTCGTTCGCCTCGATCACGACGTCCCCGAGCCGCGACCCCGCCGGGATGTGGATCTCGACACGGTCGAGCCTCGTCGCGCCCTCCTCGGCCAGCAGCTTCTCGTATGACGCGAGGCGCGCCTTCGACTTCGCGTGCCGTGCGCGCGGGCTGAGCCGCACCCACTCGAGCTCGCGCGCGAGCGTGCGCCGCCGCGCGGACTCCTGCTTCTCCTCCGAGGCCAGCCGCGCCTGCTTCTGCTCGAGCCAGGACGAATAGTTGCCTTCGAACGGGATTCCGCGGCCGCGGTCGAGCTCGAGGATCCAGCCGGCGACGTTGTCGAGGAAGTAGCGGTCGTGCGTGACGGCGACGACGGTGCCCTTGTACTCCGCGAGGAAGCGCTCGAGCCACCACACCGACTCGGCGTCGAGATGGTTGGTCGGCTCGTCGAGCAGGAGCAGGTCGGGCGCGGAGAGGAGCAGGCGGCAGAGCGCTATACGGCGCCGCTCGCCTCCCGACAGCGTCGTCACGTCCCGGTCGCCCTCGGGCAGGCGGAGCGCGTCCATCGCCCGCTCGACGGTCGCGTCGAGCGACCAGGCGTCGCGACGGTCGATCTCGTCCTGCACCTTTGCCTGCTCGGCGAGAAGTGAGTCGAAATCGGCGTCCGGCTCGGCGAATGCGGCCGAGATCTCGTTGAACCGGTCGAGCAGGTCGCGCAGCTCCCGGACGCCGTCCTCGACGTTTCCCCGCACGTCGCGTGCCTCGGCGAGCTCCGGCTCCTGCTCGAGCAGCCCGACACTCGCGCCCGGTGCGAGCTCGGCGATTCCGGACGACGGCTCCTCGCGCAGAGCCATGATCCTGAGCAGCGTCGACTTGCCTGCGCCGTTCGGCCCGAGCACCCCGATCTTCGCGCCGGGCAAGAACGACAGCGAGATGTTCCCGAGCACCTGCCGTTCGGGCCCGTAGAACTTGTCGACGCGGTACATCGTGAAGACGTAGTCGCTCATCGGCGCTCGACGATAGCGGCGTCGCACGTCTTTGCGGCACCGGCGCCGTCAGATCCGGCTGCGACGATCCGGCCGATGAGAGTGCTGCTCGCGCTCGCGCTGCTGACCGCGTCGCCGTCGCACACGATCAGCCGGGACCGCGCCGTCGGCCCGGTCCGTGTCAGCAGCGGAACCCTCGCGCAGGCACAGGCGGCGTACGGAGCGCCGACGACGATCGCTCGCCGACCGAACGTCTGCATCGCGCGCTGGCGGCGGCTACGGCTCTCGATGCAGTTCCTCACGTTTGCGGGCGACCCGTGCGCGTCCGGCGTGCTGGTGCTCGCGACGGTCGCATCCCGCGCGTGGCGGACGGAGCGCGGCCTTCGCGTCGGAGCCTCGAAGTCCCGGCTGCTCGCTCTCTACCCGCGCGCGAAGGCGAAGCCGGACGGCCGCTGGCTGATCACGCGGCGGGCGTGCCGGGAGGTCGGCGGCCATGCGTTTCCGGGATTGAAGGCGCAGATGCGCGGCGCCGGGGCGCAGCGTCACGTGGCAGCCCTCGTCGTCAGCGCGAGCATCTGCGACTAGCACGAGGCGTCCTCCGCGCGCCCATATCATCGCTCCGTGCCCTGCAGGTGCTGCCGCGAGGCGTACGAGGACTTCTTCAACGAGAAGCTGGCCGAGAAGGATGCGCGCCGCTACCGGCGACGCGGCCTGGACGCCGCAGGCGGCACGATCGTCGGGTTCCTGAAGGCGCGCGGGGTCGGTGGCGAAAAGGTGCTCGAGGTCGGCGGCGGCGTCGGCGCGCTCCAGCTCGAGTTAG